>LNFM01000406.1_pt1 | contig 25523 bp, 15 predicted proteins | sample 596031 | NCBI WGS metagenome assembly LNFM01 (sample SAMN04254537, study PRJNA301005) | activated carbon metagenome | isolation source: dual media filters at the Ann Arbor, Michigan drinking water treatment plant | place: USA: Ann Arbor | reverse complement strand
ATCCGCGGCTCCGACCCTGCCGGGGCAGGCGGTGATCGACGCGGCTGCGGCCAGCGCGGAAGTCGTGCTCGGGGACGTCGGGCTGGCCGTCTTGGCTCGTGCCCGGGATTCGGGTTGTCGCCTCATCAGGGTGGGCACGCGAGGCATGGGCGCGATGACGAATCGGGTGTTCGGCTCAGTGGCGACGGAGGTCGTGCATCTGAGCGAGATTCCGGTGACGCTGGTTCACTGACTGGATTTTGCGGCGGAGGCCGATAGGCGGTCGAACGCGATGCGGCCCGCGAGCACGACCATGGCGGTGGCTGCGAACCCCACGCCCCAAGCGTTCTGGGACATGCCGCCCATGGCATCGAGCGTCCAGCCGAGTACCAGCGGACCGACGAAGCCCCCGGCGTATCCGAGCATGGAATGGATCGCGAGCGTGGCGCCTCGGCGCGAGGGCTCGGCGCTGGTGGTCGTGCCCGCGGTGAGCGATGAGGAATCCAGCCATATCAGGATGCCGTAGACCATCACCAGAGCGGTTGCCAACCAATAATTCAGGACGCCGGCGAAGCCGATCACCAAGCCGAAGACGATCGAGAGCGTCATCGTGGTTCGAATCATCCGCACGCGTCCCCATCGGATCGACGCTTCGTTACCCAACACGCTTGCCGCAGTGCCTACCAGCGCCATGACTGTCGTGACGGCGGCCGGGGATATCCACACCTCGGCAGGGGCGGAATAGGCGGCGACGAAAGCGAGGAAGGCGACGGCCCAGCCGCGCAGGGCATTCATCTCCCAGGTATGCACGCAGTAGGCCACGGCGTAGGCCATGGCGCGGCGGTTGCGGATCACCGGGCCGAAGTTGAGCAAGGGCGTTTGCTGCGCGAGCTTGGCGCGCTTTGGCTGCCAGGGCGCAAGGATGATGATCATGGCGAAGGCGGTGCAGGCGCAGATTCCCGAGACGGCGAAGGCCATCGGCCAACCCCAGGCCGACGCGATGTGATCGGCGAACACGAACGAGACGGCACCGGCGATCCCCACGCCGGCCGCGTGACCCGATACCGCCCGCGCCATCAAGGGACCTTCGACGCGATCCGCGAGCAGTTTCAGGCCGGTCATATAGCTGCCGGCCCAGCCTATGCCGGCGAGCGCGCGGGCGGCGAGCGCGCTCCAGAACCCATCGACCATAAAGACGAAGGCGAAGTGGCCCAAGGCCGTCGTCGTGACGCCGAACAGGTAGATCTTTTTCGGATCGACGCGATCGGTCAGGGTGACGAGGAAGGGCACTGCGATCGTGTAGGCGCCGTAGAAGATGCCCGTGATCCATCCCGCTTCGCTGTAGCTCAAGCCCCACAGGGGCATGAAGGTCGGCAAGAGCGCGGGCCAGGCGTAGGCGCCGATTTGCACCAGCACCTGTGACAGGCACATGATCGCGACCAGGCGGCGCGGGGATGCATCGGACATGGTGTTGTTGTCGTTCGATCGGGCTTCTGATGGGGCGGCGCGCGGCCCGGCTGGTTTGCGGCCGGACCTCGTTTATACCATGGCCCCGCCCCGATTTCGGCGGTGGGCGCGGCCTATGCGCTCTGCATCGGCCTGCGAGGTGGTGGAGCGAGTAGTGCGACGGAGGCAGCAGCAAGTCGGGCAAGTGCCCTGGTTTCAGCTTCTTGGTGCCAGGCGTCCGAGCATCGTGGCGGTGGGGTGCCGATGCCGGTGTCTTTTGTCGCGCGAACTGCTTGCCGAGAGTTCTAACCCCGAGGGGCGGGCGTCAAGGCTTGCTTGCTGCCGTCAGGCCCGCGGTGTGGTCGAAGAGCAGCCGGCCGTTGTCCAGATGCAGTCCGATGCCCGCGCAGACGCCGCTGCTTGCGAGCGCCGTCATGACGATCTTCAACGGCTCGATGCGTTCGGGCGCGGACACGATCTTCATCCATTCGCCGAATTCGCGGTGATTCACCCAGGTGACGCAGCTGTCGACGCGAAGGCCGGCGCCGACCAGGATGCGATGCAGCTCGGTACGCGCCAGCATGCGAACATGGGAGGGATCGCGCAGTGTTTCGAGCGCGTTATGGAGGGCGCTGTCTTGCGCGGTTTCCGCCGACATGACGTCGACCGTGATTACACGTCCGCCCGGGCGGACGACGCGGGCCATTTCACGAATGGCCGCCGCAGGATCGGTGAAATGGTGGACGGCCGAACGCGAGACCACGACATCGAAGTAATCGTTTTCGAACGGCAGCGCCTCTGCGCGGCCTGGAACGCAAGTGACGTTGTCGAGACCCGCCGCCGCCGCGCGGCTGCGAGTCTTTTCCAGCATGGCCGGCGTGATGTCGCAACCGACCACCGCGCCGCCGCGACGGGCGAGCGCCTCGACCACGATGCCGGGACCGCATGCGACGTCGAGTGCACGCGACCCTGCTTTCAGACCGGCCGCCTCGCCTATCCGGTCGAGAATGGTTTCGTCATTGAACAGCGCGGCCGTGGACATCGCGTCTGCCTGACGGGTGAATTCTTCCCGAACGACTGCATCGCGCTTGTCCATGGCCGCCATTCTCGACGTGCTTACTTCGTGCCCCAGGGCTTGATGGCTTCCTTGAGCTTCAGGTAGCCGTCGATGTAGCGCGGACGCTTGCCCGTGCCGTAGATGCTGTCGAAGATCGCCAGTTGATCGTCGAGCCACTTGGCCAGTTCCTTGTTGTCCGGATTGGCGGCCTTGTAGGCTTCGTTGATCAGCACGAAGTGGATGCGGGGGTCGTAGGGATCCTTGGTGCCGCCGACGGTCTCGTCGCCAGCCAGCAGACGCAGCAGCATCGCATCGGCCGAGCCCAGGGTCTGTTCGTAGATCGGGGCGCCTTCCATGCGGTACATGACGCTCGTCATGTCCTTGCCGTTGGTCATCGTGAAGCCCATGTCCTTCCACATCTGCCGCATGTCTTTGCCTGCCTTGGCAAAGTCGAGGACCATCTGTCCCCACTTGCGCAGGACGTCGGGCGCATCGGCCATGAGGTCGGTGAGGCGGTCGCCGTCGAGGTCGGTGGCGTAGACGATGCAGCCGCGCTGCTCCATCATGTCGTGAAGCAACAGGCCGAAGTTGGTGTCCGAGATGTGCTCGTAGATCTCGCCGCCCCAGTTTTCCATGCCGGCCTTGAAGTCTTTCGGCAGCAGGGCTGCGATGGCATCGACGTTCTCTTTGTGTTCCTCGTAGGCGTCGACCGCGTACTGGCGCTTCAACTGGAACTTGGTGCCCTGCAGCAGCCAGCGCATGATGCCGGCGTTGACGGCGTCTTCCTTGGCCTGCGTGGGCTTGGTGGCCACGCGGCCGATCTGTCCGGTCTCGTGGACCATCTTCAGGAACAGCCGCGCCGCGTAGGCCATGCGGATCCCGGGGGTGTTCATCTCGGAGTGGATGTTGCCCGTGCTCTTGTCGACCACGAATTTTTTGTTGTCTTGCGAGTACGGCAGGCCCGGCATGAAGCGGATGCTGGTGATGGAGCCGTACGGACGCACGTTGCAGTACACGCCTGCGGCCGTGCGCAGCGGGGCGTTGGCCGACTTTCCGGCGACCACGACCTTCTTGCCGCCTTCGTTGACCATGAAGTCGCCTGCGGTGGACCACTTGAGACAGGTGAAGTCCATCTTGCCGAACCACTCGAGGGACTTCAGTTTGGTGTCGTGGCGGAATTGCGCCATCATCGGGACGCCGAGGAAGGGCAGGCCCAGCACGTCGAGGGCCATGATGGTGCCGTTCAGGGCGAACGTGTCGGTCAGTGCATGGGCCACCGGCTTCACGCCGCCGGCGCTGCTGCCGCCTTCCCAGATGATCGCGTCGTTCATGCCGACCGGCTGCACCTTGGAGCGCTTGAAGATGCTGTCGAGATACTTGAACAGGTCGCCGCTGTTTTCTTCCTGCGCGATTTTCAGCAGGTCGAGGGGTTTGCTCATGGTCCGTCTTCTCCGTGGAGGAATATTGATCGCTCGGGCAGTGCGCGCCGTGCATCGTATCGGTCGTCTTCGAAGGAGCCGCTATTCGGGCGTTGGGCGCCTTGAAATCCTTCGGGTATTGATCCGTGGCGCGATTATCGCACCAGCCCCGGGATTCTCACACTCCCGCGGCTATCGATCCGGATTACGCATGGTGCAATCGTTCGCGTCATTGCGCAACAGCGCCGCGATTGCGTCTGCGGCTACCGGCCTGCTGAAGAAATAGCCCTGCGCCTCGTGGCAGCCCATGCTGCGCAGCGCTTCGAGCTGTTCCGGACGCTCCACACCCTCCGCGACGACCGTCAGGTTCAGGGAGTGCGCCAAGGCGACGATCGTGGAGACGATCGACATGTCCTGGGGGCTGGAATGCATCGCGCTGATGAACGATCGGTCGATTTTCACCGAGCTGATCGGTAGACGGGCGATATAGCTCAGCGACGAGTAGCCTGTGCCGAAGTCGTCCATGGCGATGTGGATGCGCCGATCACGCAACTGCGAAAGGGTGCGAATACTGGACTGGACGTCGTGCATCAGCAGGCTTTCGGTGATTTCGAGCCCCAACGCTTCCGGGTTGTTGCCTTCTTTTTGCACTGCGGTAAACACCAGGTCGACAAAATCCCTGCGGCGCAGTTGGATTGCCGATACGTTGACCGCGACCCGGGGAGGGCAGCAGCCGAGCTCCGACCAGCGGCGATGATCGGCGAGGGCTCGCTCCAGCGCCCATTTGCCCGCCTCCAGGATCAGGCCGGTTTCCTCGAGCAGGGGGATGAAGTGCGCAGGCGAGACCAGGCCCGACTGCGGATCCTGCCAGCGGATCAGCGCTTCGAGTCCGCTCACCCGCCCGCTGGCAATCTCGATCTTCGGCTGGTAATGCAGGATGAACTGCTGCTCCTCGACAGCCCGCCGCAAGCGGGTTTCCAGCGTGAGGACATTGGCGGCTTGCGCGTTCATGTCGGCTGCGTAGAAGAGGTAGCGTTCGCCCGAGGCGCGTGCGCGCTTGAGCGCCGCTTCGGCGTTGTTGAACAGGGCGTCGCTGCTGTGACCGTCGCCCGGATGCACTGCGATCCCGGCCTGCGCGGCGACGCGTACCTCGCTCGCATCGACCACGAAGGGTTCGCGGAAGCAGCCCAGGATCTGATGCTCGACCGCGTGCGCCAGGGAGGCCGAATCGTGCGGCCCGCTGAGCAGCACGCCGAATGCATCGGCGCTGATGCGGGCGAGATGGTCGGTTCCCTGGAGGGCGGCTTCCAGCCTGCGCGCTGCCTGTCGCAACACCTGATCGCCGCCGTGGCGCGTGAACGTTTCGTTGATGTTGCGGAATCGTTCGATATTGAGCAGCACGAGGGTCAGCGTGGACGGTTCGCCGGCGCCGCGGCGCATCTGCTGGCCGACGCGGTCGATGAACAGCGCTCGGTTGGGCAGGCCTGTCAGTGGATCGTAATACGAGAGGTACTCGACTTTCTCGTGCTGGACGATCGACTGCAGCGCGAAGGATACGTCGGCAGACAGTTCGTCGAGCAGCAGCAGTTCATCCTGATCGAAGAAGTTCGGCCCCGGAGCACACAGCATGGCGAGGGCCGCGACTTTGCCGTCCACACGCAATGGCAGGCAGACGGCGGAGAGGCATCCGGCCTGGATCGCTTCCGTGCGCAATTTGCCCGTCGACGGGCTGTTCTGGCCGTCGTTGCGAACCATGACCCGACCCGTGTCCAGGGCTTGTCCCATGGGACCCTCGGCGGCCTTGATGGTCGACCAGGTCACCGAATGCGCAGCCTGGTGCGAGAAGCCGGCGGAGGCGATCGGGCGCACTTCCTGTTTCTCGATGTCCACGGCGCCGATCCACACGAAGGGAAACCGGCCGTGCTCGGTCGCGATTCGACAGGTTTCCTGCAGCAACGCCTCGCTGTCGCGAATGCGGACGATGGCGGCGTTGATGCGGCTCGACACCGCGCGCACCCTGGAGAGCTTCTCGATATTGTGCTGGCGCTCCATGTGCTCCAGAGCGAACGAGATGTTGCCCGCCAGTTCGGTGAGCAGTTCGATCTCTTCCGCATCGAAGAAGTCTGGACGCTTGGCGAAGACGGCGAAACTGCCCACCGGCGCATCGTCGATCAGCAGGGGCAGGGCGATCACCGAGCGAAAGCCTCGCCGCACGGCCTCCTTGCGTCTTTCGCCGCCACGCTCCGGGTCGGCGGCGATATCGTTCTCGACGATCGGCCGCCGTTCCCGGATCGCGCGGGCGATGGCGCCGTCGCCATTGGCTGCGCTCTTGCCGACGTAGGCCGGCCTTTCCATGACGAAGTACTTGTCTTCGGCGCCGGCGACCGCCAGGGGAACCACGGCCATGTTGTCGGCGACGAATTCGCCTATCCAAGCCAGCCCGAAGTCGCCATGCTCGACCGCGATGCGGCAGGCGCCTTCGAACAATGCCTGGCGGTCGCTGACGCGAACGATCAGCGAGTTGACTGCGCTCAGCATGGCATGCACGCGGTTGAGCCCGCGGATCTTCGTCTCCGCCTGCTTCTGCTCGGTGATGTCTTCGGCAACGCCGGCGACGCGATAGATGCTTCCGGTCTCGTCCGGCACGCCGAAAGCGCGGTCGTGAATCCAGCGCCAAGTGCCGTCGGGCCTGATGATGCGGTACTGAAGATCGAAGCCGTTTGCGATGCGATCGAACGCGGCGGCATGTCGGACGCGTGGACGGTCCTCAGGATGGATGGTGTCGAGCCAGGCGCGGGGCGATGCACGCAATGCCTCGCGCGGCTGGCCCCAAATCAGTTCGTAACCGGGACTGACGTAAAGGAGCACCTGGCGTTCGATGTCCGTGAGCCAGAACACTTCGCGAATGTTTTCGGTGATCTGCCGAAACCGCTCCTCGCTCTCCCGGCGGGCGTTTTCGGCCCGCGTTGCATCCTGGCGCAGGCGGCGCTTGCTCATCGCCTGCTGTGCGGCCGCGCCCAGGCGAGCCATCCTGTCCTTGAGCAGATAGTCGTCGGCACCGCCCTGCATGGCGGCGACGGCGATCTCTTCGCCGATGCTCCCCGAAACCAGGATGAACGGCACATCGAGCCCCTGGTCGCGCACCTGGTGAAGCGCCTTGAGGCCGCTGTACTGCGGCAGCGAGAAGTCGGAGAGGATGAGATCGAGCTGCGGGGAAAGGCTGCGGGCGAAGTCTCGTTCGCTATCGACGCGGATCCAGTCGGGTGCGAACCCGGCCCGCTTCAGCGCATGCACCATCAGCTCTGCGTCGAAGGTGTTGTCCTCCAGGATCAGCAGCTTGATCGGTATCGGGACGGCGGCCGGGGAACGCGGCGAAGGGGGGGCGGCCTCGCTCATCGCCTGTCTCGCAAGGCAGGCTGAAGAAGAAGGGGGGCCCTCGGTCCGGTTCGCTTTGCGCCCGACAGCGGTCGCCATGCGTCTCTATGGTGCGACGCACGATCGCCAAGCCCACGCCCGTGCCGCTGAACTCGCTGCGCGGATTCGGGCGCTGCAACGCTGCGAACGGTTTGTCGGCGTAGCGCATGTCGAAGCCGACGCCGCTGCCCTTGACGTGGAAGGAGTACTGCCCATCCGTGCATAGCGCTCCGATCTCGATGGACGCCTTGGCTTGCGTGGGAGTGTACTTGAGGGCGTTGCCGAGCAGGTGCAAGACCACCTGCTCGAGCAGGATCGGATCGCCTCGCTACCCGTGAGGAGAACCGATCTCGATCTCGATCGCGCGGCCATCCTGCTCGAGTCGCAGCTCGTCGAGGCGTTCCTCGACGAGGTGGCCGATATTCACCGGCCGAATGCTCAACGCCTTGCGGCCCAGGCGGGAGAACTCCGATGGATTCTCCATCAGTTTGTACATGCGATCGACGTTGGCCGTGATGCGGTCGAGCAACTGGCCGGCCTCTTCCGGCGAGGCGCTTCGGTACTTGCGCACGAGGATGCCGGGATCGCCGCCGATGGCACGCAAGGGGGCTCGCAAGTCGTGCGAAACCGAGGAAGTCTTCGGGCGACTCGTAGCAGGATCTGCCGCTCGCGGCCGCTCAATTGCGACGCAGGTGCGCCAGCGCCTGCTCGTAATCGCACGCGGCGATCAACCGACCGAGCTCCTTGGTCGGCGCCTGGCCCAGATGAGCGCGCAACAGCGGGGCCGATTCTGAGAACAGGGTGTTGACGGCGAAGTCGGATGCGGCGAGCAAAGCCGACATTCGCGCCAGTAGACCGTCGACTTCGACCCGGTCGGGAAGCTGCGGGGGAAGCTCCGTGCGGTCTTCGCAGGCGTCATCGATGGCAGCCATGGTTGCGTCCAGCGCCCGCACGAGCGCGTCGATCGAATGCTGTTCGCATCGGCCTGTCTGTATGCCCGATTGCACGCCCTCGGCAGCGCGCTGCAGGTCGAGCAGCCCCAGCGTGCCCGCCGCGCCTCGCACGCTGTGTGCTAGTCCGGCGGCCTCGTCGTGCCTTCCCGCGCGCCAGTGGTCCAGCAATTCGGATTTGTCGTTGCGATGAGTGTCGGCGAAGACCCGCAACAGCCGGACGAGGCGGGCGAGATTGCCTCGGACGATGCGCCGCCCATACTCGAGTTGCAAACCCGGGATGGTATGCAGGCGCGTTTCGAGTGTCGCGGCGCATGTCGCAGCTTGCGGCGCGGGCTGTTTGCAGCTGGTGCCGGCCGAGGCGTCCGGCAACCACTTGAGCAGCGCGGCGAAGAGCATTTCGGGTTCTACGGGCTTGGGAACATGATCCGTCATCCCGGCCGCGAGACAAGCATCCCTGTCTTCGCCGAAGACATTGGCCGTCATCGCCAGGATGGGGGTTGTTTCGTAACCAGGCAGCGCCCGGATGAGGCGTGTGGCTCGCATGCCATCGAGTTCGGGCATCTGCACGTCCATGAGGACGAGGTCGTATTGCGCCTGGCGTGCCTTCTCGACTGCCTGAGCGCCATCGACCGCGAGATCCACGGTCAGGCCGGCCTCTCTCAGCAGCACGAGCGCCACCTCCTGGTTGACCGGATTGTCCTCGGCCAAGAGTATGCGCGCGTGGGCGAAGTCCCGGGCGATGGCCCGCTCGGCGCTCAAGGGCGAGGCGACCAACGCTCCGACGCCGTGCGTTCCCAGGGTTGCTTGCATCGAATCGAGCAAGGTCGATTGCGTGATGGGTTTCTGGAGCACCCGGACGACGCTGGCCGTGCGAGGATCCGCTTCGACACGGCCGACCTCATCGACACTCATCAGTATGCAGGTCGGCGGCTTGCGCAGCGTCGTGCGGCGCAAGCGGTTCGCCGCTTCCAGTCCTTCCAATCCGGGCATGTACTGGTCGAGGAGGACGAAGTCGAACGGATCGCCTGCCTCGTCGGCCGCGATGACTGCCTCCAGAGCCGCTTCCCCGGAGCCTACGGCTGTCGGTCGGGTCTGTAGCGTCGCGAGCGTTGCGAGCAGCGCGTCGCGCACCTGCTCGAGGTCGTCGGCGACCAGCACGCGACGACCCTTGACGACATTGATCCGGGGCGAGGTTGGCGCGGCCGAGTGCTTGCCCAGCCTCGCCGTGAACCAGAAGCGGCTACCCTTGCCGAGGATGCTATCGGCGCCGGCGTCGCCGCCCATCAGCCGGGCGATGCGCCGTGCGATGGCCAGGCCCAGCCCGGTGCCGCCGTAGCGGCGAGTGGTCGAGTTGTCCGCCTGCTCGAAGGCGCTGAACAGCCGTCCCATGTACTCGGGCGCTATCCCCACGCCCGTGTCCGCCACTTCGAAACGGACCAGCAGGCTTTCGGCGTCTTCCTTCTCGATGCGCGCGCTGAGCTGCACCGTGCCTCGTTCCGTGAACTTCACGGCGTTGCTCAAGTAGTTGAGCAGCGCCTGGGACAGCCGGGTGGCGTCGCCGCGCAGCAAGCCGCTCTCCCGAGTGGCATGCGTCAAGGGCGCCAGATCGACGATGAGCTCGATGCCCTTGGACTGCGCCTGCTCGGCGACCAATGTGCATGCGCCGCGTGCGAGGCTTTCCAGGTCGAACTCGTCCTCGGTCAGGCAAAGCTTGCCGGCCTCGATCTTGGACAGGTCCAGGATGTCGTTGATGATGCAGAGAAGATGATGCGCGGCTGCGTCGATCTTGCCCAGCTTGTCGAGCATGCCGGCTTCGCGAACTTCACGCCGCAGCAGGTGCGTCAGGCCGATGATCGCGTTCATCGGTGTGCGGATCTCATGGCTCATGTTGGCGAGAAACGCGCTCTTGGTGCGGTTGGCCGTTTCGGCCGCTTCCTTCGCGGCGGCCAGTTCGGCGGTGCGCAGTGCGACGAGTTCTTCCAGGTGGTGGCGATGCCGGTCGAGTTCCTCGTGGACATGCTTGATCTCGGTGATGTCGTCCTTGATGGCGATGTAATGGCTCACCTGACCGTCGGCCTGGCGTATGGGCGAGATCAAGGCCCGTTCCGTGTAGTGTTCGCCACTTTTGCGCCGATTGACGAATTCGCCCATCCACGCGTCGCCCCGTCCGAGCGCCTTCCATAGATCGACATAGGTCGTCCGCGGCGTGAGATCTGATTGCAGCATGCGGGGATTGCGGCCGCGAACTTCGTCGCTGGAATAGCCGGTGATGCGCGTGAAGGCTTCGTTGACGTACTGCAGCCGGCCTTCGGTATCCGTGATCATCACGCCGCTCGGCGTCTGTTCCACCGCTCGCGAGAGCCTGCGCAGTTCCTCCTCGACTTCGCGCTGCTCCGTGATGTCGGTAAAGGAGACCACGACGCCGGTGCAATGCGCCTCGGCGTCGACGACGGGTTCGGCGTTGACCTGCAGCCAGACGGTCCGCCCCTCGGGGCCGACATCCCCGAGCACGAGGTTGCGACAGGGCTCGCCTGTGCGCAGCGTGGTCGCAACGGGCGATTCGTCGATCGGACAAACCACGCCGTCGGTTCGTACGGGTCGCCACGCATCCAGGCTGCGGCGCGAGCGGATCAATTCGGTGGCGTCGAGCCGAAGAATGCGTTCGGCCGACGCGTTGCATGCGCGCACGGCACCTTGGACGTCGAAAGCGATGATGCCTTCCCTCAGTGCGTTCACCATGGAGCGGTAGTTGGCTTCGCTTTCGCGCAGGGCCGCCTCGGCATGATGGCGCTCGCTGATGTCCTCGATCACGGCAATGAAGTGGCCTCGGCCGTGCGTGCCGTCGGTGCTCGGCGCGATGGTGAGGTCGATCCATACTGCACCGCCATCCTTGCGCACGTATCGGGTCTGGGTCGTCACACCTGCGGCGCCGAGCCGATGCAGCGCCTCCATGCCGATGGGGCGCTCGTCGGGATGGGCGACGTCGCCGAGGCGACGGGCAAGCATTTCGTCCCGGGTGTAACCCAGGGTTTCGCACAATTTGCGGTTGGCCTGCAGCCACTCGCCGTCGGTGCCGATCAGTGCCATGCCGACACCGGCAAGCTCGAAGGTATTGCGAAAGCGCTCCTCGCTTTCGGCCAAGGCGGCTTGCGCCGAGCGGCGCTCGTATTCTGATTCGGCGATCAGGCGTCGAACGGCGGCGACTTCGGCGATGTCGGACGCGGGCGCCTGCGCCTTGGCCGATCCGGCGAGCGATGCGACGGCGCGTTTGAGGCGCACGCTGGCGAGCGATGCCCCCAGGCCGCTCGCCAGAGTTGCTGCGATCACGCCGAAGCCGAGGGCGAGCATGGCGCTGTACAGGGGCGCCTGGTAGAGGTCTTCGGGGATGTGCAGGTGAACGGTCCAGTCGGAAACGGACGATGGTGCGGTATAGCGCGAGGGCGACTGCGCATCCCGATGCATGGCGGCGTCCGTCGGTCCCCGATGGGCGATGACCTGATCCGTCCCATCACGCAGGGTGAGCGACCAACTCTCCGGCAATGCGATCTGAACCAGCCACTCCTGAAAATAGCGCGCGCCGATGGTCGTCAAGAGAACATGCCGAGGCTTTCCTTCTCGCACGGCAGGGACCGCAATGGCGATGAGCGGTTCTTTCGCAACCGGTCCGAAGAACATGTCGCCGACCGCGGCCCTGCCTGTGGCGGCGGCGGTCGAAGCGGCGGATCGACCGGCCGGTTTCAGCAATGCCGGCAGCGGCTCGCCGTAAGGCACACGCGTGTTGAAGAGCATGGGCATGGGATCCCCCATGCCAGAGAGGATTACGGGGGTGGCGAAGCTGATTCGGAATCCCTGAGCTTCCCGGTACAGGTCGGGGTGTTTGGCGGGGTCGTCGACGAGGGGCGACACGGCCAGCATGTTCAGTGCGTTGATGCGTGCCGTCAGCTCTTGGTCGATCGCGGTGGCCAAGTTCTGCGCCAGCATGGCGGCTTGTTCGTCGCGTGCGCCGTGTTCCGCGTCGACGCGCGCGATCCCCTGCCATGCGGCCAGGATCATGAGCGGCAGCAGGCTGAGCCAGATCACGCGGCTAAGAAATGTCGAGAGCGGGGTGGCGCGTATGTCCGTGGCGGGCGTCGATTGTGGGGTCATCGGTCGGCCTCGCCCCGGAGCGTCAGCTCGATGGAGAGGGCATCGGACCGGTCGGCTGGGGGGCTGCGTAGCCTTCCGGTGTCTTTTGGCTTGCGTTCGAACATTTTCGGTCCGGGAGTTCCTTCGACTTCGAGGTCGCGGCACCAGCAAATCTCGGCAGTGCGCGTGTCCACCTGCCGCACTGCGCTGCACAGCCCGGCAGAAGGATCTCCGCGTCGGGAACTGCCGTCCGCCGATATCGGCACCTCGACCGGGCTTTCCACCGCTCCAGTGAACAGGGCCGAGCACATGTCCATGGGGCCGGCACACGATTGCGGGGTCAGGTCTTGCAATCGAGCAATCGATGCATGATTGCAAGACCTGACCCCTCAGCGCAAGACCTGACCCCTCAGCGGGAACACGGCGCATCGTCGGCTTCCGGTGCCATATAACCATAGCCGTGCCTAGGCTTTACTGTGAAGCAAGCCGTGTTCTTCCGCCTAATCCGCTTACTCGATTGCGCAGCGCAGTCGGCCGATCGCTCGGTGTCGACGGGTGGAAAGGTGTGCGGCGGAGGTTGCCCGAGGACCGAGCCATCGCGCATAATCCGTCCTCGCGCGGCCGGGGTGGCGGAATTGGTAGACGCACCAGACTCAAAATCTGGCGATGGCAACATCGTGGGGGTTCGATTCCCCCCCCCGGCACCAGGCGGTTCCACCGGCAGCCGAATGTTCCTGCGCCCAGCCGGTTCTCCGCAGATCGAAGGCTGATCGGGGTGAAACCGGCACAATCGTTCGGAATGCCGTATTCGACCCATACTCTGGGCCCATGGCTTTTGGCGTCAAGGCCGCGCAGGGTCCAGGCGGGTCGTCGCCAAAGCTGTCTTTGCTGCGTCCCATCGTCCTACGCCCATGCCCGGCATGCGCTCAAGGCGGCGTCCCTCGTGTCGTAATAGAGGCCGGATCGAAGTTTGGCGTGCAATGAGTGTCGATCGCGCGAGCCCGCATCCTTTCCGGACCTTGACCATGAAGTTATTGCAATGGGCATCGCTTCTTCTGGCGACGGCAACAGCGACGTCCGGGCTCGCCGCGATGCCTACGATCACCGTCAGCACGAACAACACACCGGAGGACCGCAAGGTTCTGGCCGCGGTGTCGCGTGAAGCCTTCAAGAGGCTGGGGCTGGACTTCGCCCTCGTGAGCCTGCCATCGGAGAGATCGCTGCAGTCCGCCGACAACGGCGAAGTGGATGGGGATGGGCTGCGCGTCGCCGGGTTGAGCGACCAGTATCGCAATCTGATCCAAGTGCCGGAGCGCTACATCAGCGTGAGCTTCGTGGCCTTCGCCCGCAAGTCCGTCGAGCTATCGGTGAACCAGAGCTGGGCGAGCCTCAAGCCGCACCGTATCGCGTTCATCACGGGTTGGAAGATGTTCGAGGCGAATGCGACAGGGGCCCGGGTGGTGACCAAGGTGAATGGTCCCGAGCAGCTGTTCCGCATGCTCGAGAACGATCGCATCGACCTCGCTTTGTACACGCGCCGAGGTGGGGAAGACCTGATTCGCAAGCTCGGCATGTCGTCGATCGTCGCACTCGAGCCGAGCTTGCAGGAGGTGGACATGCACCTTTACCTGCACCGGAAGCACCAGTTGCTGGTGCCACGCCTGGCGCAAACGCTCCGCGAAATGAAGACAGACGGCACGCATGGCCGGATACTCGCATCGTTCGGCTTAGACTAGGATCTGCGCATGGCCGCATCGACGAGCCGTTCGGGGCTGCAGCGCGACTTTCTCGGGCTGAACAGTCGAGTTACGCGGCGTCTGCTCGTGTGGGCCTTGATACTCGGCGGCATCGCCTCGCTCGTACTGTCGACGGCGCAATCGGTCTACCACTATCGCGCGCGGGTCGCTCAGGCAGAGCAGTACCTCGACTCGCTTTCCGTCTTGGTGCGCCCCGCACTCACCCAGAGCGTGTGGTCCTTCGACCGCGATCAGATCCACATCCAGTTGCGTGGCATCCACGACCTGCCGGAGGTCCACACGGTGAGGCTGAGGCAGAACGGGCAGGCCGATCTTCACTTCGGCGTCGAGGTGATGACAGAAGGCTTCGTCTCGCGGTCGATGCCGCTTGTGTTCGAGCAGGACGGCCGTCGCCATCAACTCGGCGATTTGATGCTGGGCACGGATCTGAGCGCCGAACGCATGACCATGCTGAGCGAGGTCGCCATCACCTTTGCCGGCAACGCTCTGCTGATCCTGCTTATCGTCTTGTTGGCCGTGCTGATCTACCACGCGGTGGTGCGTCGGCGCTTGGTGATGATCGCCGCGGAGCTGCATGCCATCACAAGCGAGGACTTGGGTCGCGTCGACGCAAGCGAACCCATCCCCGCGAAGCAAGCAGGCGGCGACGAAATCGACGAGCTGGCGACGGCGATCGCCAGTCTCAAACGCACCGCCAGCCGCGCGCTTCGAGAGGCGGATGGCCAGGCCGCGGAACTGCGTGCGCTGTCTGATTCCGTGGCGCAGTCGAGGCAGCTGCTGCAGGCGATCATCGATACCGCGCCGATTCGCGTGTTCTGGAAGGACCGGAACCTGCGCTACCTTGGGTGCAACCCGATCTTCGCGCGGGATGCCGGCAAACGGACGCCGGCGGAAGTGGTCGGCGCCGACGACTATGCCTTGTCTTGGAAGGAGAACGCCGACAGCTACCGGATGGATGATCTGCAGGTCATCGAATCGGGTCAGGACAAGCTGGGGTACGAGGAACAGCAGCAAACGCCGGACGGCACGCAGCGCTGGCTGCGGACCTCGAAAGTGGCGCTGCGCAATGGTCAGGGCGACGTCATCGGCGTGCTCGGGATATACGACGACGTTACCGCGGTCAGGCGAGTCAACGAGGAGTTGGCAGCGCATCGGAACAATCTCGAGCAGCTGGTCGAAGAGCGCACCGGTCAGCTGATCGTCGCCAAAGAGGCCGCCGAAGCGGCGAATCTTGCGAAGAGTGCCTTCCTGGCGAACATGAGCCACGAGATTCGCACGCCGCTCAATGCGATCGTGGGCATGGCGCACTTGATCCGCCGAGGTGGGCTCGCGCCACGCCAGGAGCGCCAGCTCGATCAACTCATGACGGCGAGCAGTCATCTCCTGAACATCATCAACGCGATCCTGGAACTGTCCAAGATCGACGCTGGCAAGTTCATACTCGATCAGTCGGACGTGCAAGTCGATACTTTGCTCGCCAACGTCTGCTCGCTGCTCCAGGAGCGAGCCGCTGCCAAGGGACTGACGCTGGTCGTCGATTCGGCTCCGCTGCCCCAGGGCTTGATCGGCGATCCGACGCGCCTGCAGCAGGCCCTGCTCAACTACGCCACCAATGCCGTGAAGTTCTCCGAGCAGGGCGAGGTTGTCCTCAGCAGCCGAGTCGAGTCCCAGGGCGAGGACAGCGTCCTGATTCGGTTCGAGGTCCGTGACCAGGGCATCGGTATCGCGCAGGACGTCATCCCACGCCTCTTCTCGGCGTTCGAGCAGGCCGACAACTCGATGACAAGAAAGTACGGCGGCACGGGTCTTGGGCTGGCCATCACTCGCCGTCTAGCGGAAATGATGGGGGGGCAGGCGGGTGTGGAAAGCACGCCGGGAGCAGGCAGCCTTTTCTGGTTCACCGCCCGATTGCGCAAGGAAGCTCCACCCCATCCCGACGCCTCCTCGGGCTCGACGATGGATGCCGAGCAGAGACTCAAGGCGCGCTATGCAGGAACTCAGGTGCTGGTGGTCGAGGACGATCCGGTGAATCGCGAGGTGGCCCGGGAGATCCTGGACGCAACGGGCCTCGTCATCGATGCTGCTGCCGACGGCGAGGAAGCCGTGCGCAAGGCGGGCGAAAAGGCCTACGCCTTGATCCTGATGGATGTGCAAATGCCCCGGCTGGACGGGTTCGAGGCGACGACCAGGATACGGGCACTGCCTCGATACGCCGATGTGCCGATCGTCGCGATGACGGCAAACGCGTTCGACGAGGACCGGCGCCGATGCCTGGCTGCAGGCATGGACGATTTCATCTCCAAGCCGGTCGATCCGCAGGCGCTGTTCGAACTTTTGTTGCGCTGGTTGGCGCGCAGCGCAAGCGCCGCAGACAGCGGGCGGACACGCCCGATCGATGCGAGGCGTCAGCCGGCCATGCCGGCCGACTGACGTCGGCGTCGGTGTTGGGTTGCGGCCGATGGTGCTGCCTGGGCCAGCCGACCGACCGCATCGGGCGCTCAGCCGGCGCCCAGCGCCTTGCGCAGTTCGCCGGTGACCCGCGTGCCTTCGGCGAGAAGCATCGCGATGTCGCTGTTGGTGGTGAGGAAGCGCGCGCCCTTGCGGATGAAGTCGACTTGGCGCGGAATGTTGCGATCGCCGCCCACGCCGGCGATCTTGCCGTGCTTCTTGGCTGCGGCCATGACTTTGTCGAGGGCGGCGAGATGTTCGGGCGTGCCGTAGGCGCCCGGTGTTCCCATCGCGGTCAGCAGATCGCTCGATCCGACGTGAATCACGTCTACCCCGGGTACGGCAGCGATCTCATCCACATTGGCGAGACCCTCGGGCGTTTCGATCATGCATGCCACCAGCGTGTTGTCGTCCAGGGCCTGCACCGATTCCGCCGCCGGTATGGCGCGGAAGTCGAAGACTGAAAAGGCGCCGGCCACCGAACGCCGTCCGACGGGCGGATACTTCGCGCGGTCGACTGCGCGCTTGGCCTCGGCTGCGGTGTTCACGTCCGGAAACACGATGCCCATGATGCCGTTGTCGAGCAGCACCGCCGTATCCTGATCGTCGCAGCTGCGCACGCGCGCGATGGGAGCGATGCCGCAGGCCAGCGCGGACTGGGCGATGCTGCCGACCGTTTCGAGGTTGTAGAGCGCGTGCTGCATATCGACCATGATGAAATCGTGGCCTGTCGCCTTTGCGAGCCGGGCGATGTCTCCCGAGCGGCCCAGACGGGCAAGCATGCCCAGCGCGGGCCGCCCGGTGCGGAAGCATTCCTTGATGGGATTGGGTAGGGTCACGGGGGTGGCCATGATGGTGCTCCTCCAGTTCGGTCTTGGTTCGTCAGGATGGCGCTCGCATCGTCGCCCGCAGGATGACCTCCGAGGCGCGATCGAGAGCGACGTCGGCCTCCAGTATGGCACACGGCCGAAGACCGGTCGCACTCGTGGGTGCCAGTCCGCGCCGGTCGCCCGGTGTGGCGCATCAGGATTCAGGGCCTTGCTTGGGTTGCCCCAGAACGAGTGCGTCGACTGCGCTGAGGTTCAGGCACTCGTCTGGCGTAGAATGCCTGGCCGTTCCCTCTCCGGTTCAAATAGGCGATCCTCGCGATGACTGCTTCCTCCCTGCCTCTGGTCGTCTCCGATAGCTGGTTGGCCGAGCGCCTGGGCACCCCTGGCCTGGTCGTTCTGGATGCTTCCTGGTATCTGCCTGCGATGGGTCGTGATCCCCGCGCCGAGTATGCCGCGGGCCATCTGCCGGGCGCGCGCTTCTTCGATCTCGACCTGGCCAGCGATCCGAACACGCATTTGCCGCACATGCTGCCCGCTGACGACGCCTTCGGTGCTTATGTCGGTGGCTTGGGCGTAGGCAACGAGGACGACATCGTCGTCTACGATGGTTCTGGATTCAATCTGAGTTCGGCGCGCGTTTGGTGGATGTTCCGCGCCTTCGGCCATCGTCGGGTCGCGCTGCTCGATGGCGGGTCCAAGCAGTGGCGTGCCGCAGGGCGCGTCTTCGAAACCACGCCGGCCGTGGTGCAGCCCAAACGCTTTGCGGCGCGACTCGATCGCACGCTGGTGCGCGGGATGGCCGAGGTCGAGGCAGCGACTGGGCGGGACGATGTGCAGATCGTCGATATGCGCTCGGCCGGACGTTTCGAAGGGCGCGATCCTGAGCCGCGTCCCGAGTTGCCGAGCGGTCACATGGCTGGCGCGCGCAACCTGCCGTTCACCGAACTGGTCGGCCCGGATGGCTGCGCGTTGCCGCTCGATGCCTTGCGTGCTCGGATCGAGCGGGCCGGGATTGCTCTGGATCGTCCGATCATCGCCACTTGCGGCTCGGGCACCAGCGCATGCGCGCTGCTGTTGGCGCTGGAGCGCCTGGGCGCACCGCCGGCAGCACTCTATGACGGTTCGTGGACGGAGTGGGCCGGCGCGCAACGTCCCATCGTCACGGGCCCTGCGACCTAGCTGTTCGACCTTTATCTGCACCGAGGCTTGATGCCTTGGCGGCCCGCCGTGCACTGGCCCGAATGCACGACCGAGATTCCACAGGGCGGTGAGCGACAACGCGAGCGGAGGATTCGATCGTGAACAAGGAAGATCTCAAGCGGAAGGTGTGCGAGGCAATCGAGCGTCGGGCCGATGCGCTCATCGGCATCGGCGAGACCATTCGTCATCAGCCGGAACTCGGCTTCAAGGAGTTCAAGACCGCGGCGCTGGTGGCCAAGACGTTCGAGGAGATCCGGGTACCGCATCGAACCGGGTTGGCGATCACGGGGGTCAAGGCAGAGCTGAAAGGTTCGAAGCCCGGGCCTTCGGTGGCTCTGCTGGGTGAACTCGATGCACTGGTCGTGAGCGGTCATCCCTTGGCCGACCCAGGCACGGGTGCGGCCCACGCCTGCGGCCATAACGCGCAGGTGACTGCCGTCCTCGGCGCGACCATGGCGCTGGTGGATACCGGGGCCATGGAGCATCTCGCCGGCTGCGTCGTGCCCTTCGCCGTGCCGGCCGAGGAATACGGCGATATCGCGTGGCGTCTGGAGCAGGTGCGCGCGGGCAGTCTCGAGTTTCTCGGCGGCAAGCCTGAGCTGATACGACACGGGCATTTCGACGACATCGACATGGCGCTCTTGATCCATACCACCAGCCGCTCGGAAGACAAGGCGGCGGGCGTGGCGGTCTCGAACAACGGCTGCGTGGTGAAGACGGTGCGCTATATCGGGCGCGCCGCGCACGCGGGCAGTTCGCCGCACATGGGGGTGAATGCGCTCTATGCGGCCAATATCGCCCTGACCGCGATCAACGCGCTGCGCGAGACTTTCCAGGAGCGAGACACCATCCGGGTGCATCCGGTGATCACCCTGGGCGGTCGACAGGTGAACGTGATTCCGGGCGAGGTGCACATCGAGACCTATGTGCGCGGCAAGTCCGTGCAGGCCATCATGGATGCGAACGCCAAGGTGGACCGCGCATTGCGCGCCGGCGCGTTGGCGATGGGGGCGCAGGTCGAGATCACGACGCTGCCGGGCTACATGCCGCTTTCGAATCACACCGGGCTGGCCGAGGTGTTTCGGCGCAACGCCGAACCACTGGTCGGGGCGGAGCGCTATGTGGTGCAAGGCCATCGCACCGGGTCCACCGATATGGGGGACATCAGTCAGATCATGCCTGCCGTGCAGGGCTACATGAGCGGCGCATCGGGTACGGGGCACGGTCCGGATTACTTCATCACCGACCAGCGCTTCGCTTACCTGGCGCAAGCGCAGGTGCTGGCGTTGTCGGCCATCGATCTGCTCTATGGCGATGCGGGGGGGGCGCAGGAAGTGCTGCGCGACTACAAGGCGCCGATGACCCCGGCGCAGTATCTCGCCTTTCAGCGCGGGATCAACAAAACCGAACTGTACGACGGCGCGGCGTAGAACGGACCGGGGTCGACTCCGAGCGCGGCGCTCATTCGGCCTTGATGCCGCGCTCCTTGATGACCTGCCCCCATTTCTTCTGTTCGCTGTTCAGATGGGCCGCGAACTCTTCAGGCGAACTGGCCACCACTTCCAGGCCGCGCTCCTGCCAAAGGCTGCTCTGGCCCGGTGCGGTGAGTACTTTCTTCAACTGCTCGTTGAGGTAGGTCACCACCGGCCGCGGCGTCGCCTTGGGCGCCAGAATGCCATGCCAGGTGACGAATTCGTAGCCTGGCACGCCGGCCTCGGCGACCGTCGGCAGGTTGGGCAGGATCGGCGAGCGCTTGGCGCTGGTCACGGCGAGCGCGCGGATCCGGCCGCTGTTGATATGCCCGACCTGTTGAGAAATATTGCCGAATGTGAGTTCGACTTCACCGGCGATCATGGCCATGTCGGCGGGGCCGCCGCCCTTGAACTGAATGGCGACGATGTTGCTGCCCGTGAGCAGGTTGAACAACTCGCCCGCGATATGCGGATTGGTGCCGACGCCGGCTGCCGAGTAATTGAGCTGTCCCGGCCGGGCTCGCGCCAGCGCAATCAATTCCTTCACGCTGCGCACCGGTAGCGAAGGGTGCACGGTCACCAGCGAGGGCGAAGAGGTGACATGGGAGATCGGTGCGAAGTCACGCACGGGATCGTAAGGCACGCGGGCGAGCAGGAACTGGTTGGCCACGAACGGTATGGTGTGGATCACCAGGGTGTAGCCGTCAGGCGCGGCTCGGGCGACATGCTCGGTGCCTATGTTGCCGGAGGCGCCCGATCGATTGTCGACGATCACCTGCTGCCCGATGTTTTCCACGAGCTTCGCGGCGATCAGCCGACCGACGACATCGACGCTGCCGCCGGGTGGAAAGGGCGAGACCAGCCGGATGGGTCGGGTGGGATACGTCTGGGCCAGAGTGGGCGTGGCCAGGCATAGGACCAGCCCCCCCAGGAATGCGCGCGCGGTCGGCATGAGGCGATCTCCTTGATCCATGCTGTTTCGGGGCCCGGAGTATCGGCGGGTCGCGCTCGGGGCGTCAATGTGGCGGTGCATGGTCAAGCGTTCGACACGCCCGGTTTGCCGTCTTCGACGACGAAGCTCATTCGAGTCGAGACGTTCCCGTCGCGGACGCTGATCTTGTCCAGCACGCGGTAGTCCGCCTGCCAGCGCTGCGAGTTCACGACGTGGCGCACGTAGCCGCGTTGGCCGTTGTAGAACTTGATGTGCGCATTCTGCTGCTGGAGTGCCCGGAAGCGTGCGCTGGTGTCGAAGCCGTCGCCGCCCGATGTGATCGACGTGCCGATGAACTCGACCCCGAGGGTGTGGGACGCCGTATCGGAGAAATCCTGCTTCAGTTCGCCGACGCAGTTGTGATGCACGTCGCCGGTGACGGCCACCAGATTGCCGAGCTTCGCCTCTCGCACGGCTGCGAACAGTCGGTCGCGGGCGGCCACGGCGCCATCCCATTTGTCCATATGCGTGGCGTATATGGCCGGGTCTGGATTCACGTCGCGCTGCATGATCGGGACTTGCTGCGCGAGCAGCGTCCAGCGCGCGCGGGATGTACGGAACCCGTCGTAGAGCCATTGTTCCTGCGCCTGGCCGAGCATCGTCCGGCCCGTGTCGTGAGCCTCGGGGCAAGACGTCCGTGCACCGTCGCCGCACGCCTGGTCGGAGCGATACTGACGGGTGTCGAGCACGTTCATGGTGAGCAGGTTGCCGATCATCAGGCGACGGTGGGCGAGCATGTCAGGGCCGCGCGGCAATTGGGCGCGGCGCACCGGCATGTTCTCGTACCAGGCTTGGAAAGCCGCCGCGCGGCGCATGAGGAACTGCGACTTCGGGACGTTTTCCGACGACACCTCGCCCGCCCAGTTGTTGTCGACCTCGTGATCGTCGAAGCTCATGACGAACGGGGCAGCCGCGTGAGCGGCCTGGAGGTCGGGATCGGTCTTGTAGGCCGCATAACGCAAGCGGTAATCGTCGAGGGTGTAGCTTTCCTGCGTGACGCCCGGGACGGTGCGGATCACGGGCAGCTTGCGGCTGCCCGGCCGAGTGTTGTACTCGTAAATGTAGTCGCCGTAGTGAAAGACGAAGTCCAGCCGTTCTTCGGCGATGTGACGCCACGCCGTGTAATGGCCGTCTTCGTATTTCTGGCATCCGGCTGCGGCGAAGCGAAGTTCTGTCATCTCGCTGCCCAAGGCTGGAAATGTTTTCGCGCGGCCCACCGGGCTTGCTTCTGCGCCCGCCGTGAATCGATAGAAATACTCTCGACCGGGCGAGAGGCCTTCGAGTTCCACGTGCACGGCATGGCCAAGCTCGGGGCGTGCGAGTACGGAGCCCTGACGAACGATCTGGCGCATGGCTTCGTCGCTGGCAATGACCCATCCGATCTCGATGGCCTTCCTCGGCAGACCGCCGTCCTGCTCCAAGGGCTTGGGCGCAAGCTTGGTCCAGATGACGAAGCCGTCGTGCGCGGGATCGCCCGCGGCCACGCCCAAGGAGAAGGGATAGTCGCCGAACGTCGGTTGCTTCACGACCGATTGCGCGCGTAGCGGAGCCGTCAAGCCGAGCAGGGCGGCCGCACCCGTGGCTTGCAGCAAGCTGCGCCTGCGTAGCGATGTGCCCCGGGGCGAAGTGCTTTCGGGCAAGTTCGTGGATATCGTATCGGTGGTGTTCAAGGGTTTTCCAAGACGTATTCATCGGCAGCCGGCGAGTATTCCAAGCGGGTGTCCTCGGGTCAATCGGGATGCGGCGCCCACGCGCAACTGCGGTTGCCGCCGGGGGTGACGAGGCGGCCGCCTCTCCCCTGCGGGGGCGCCCGAGGGAGAAATCCACTAAACTGCGTGCAATGTCGCAGTGTAGTGGGTTTCCGGGTCGTATCTTGGGTCGAGTCGAAAGTGCGACAGACAGACGATCGGTCGGAGGGGAAGCATGGAGATAGTCCGCAGCGCAGGCGCAGTGGGCGCCGAAATTCATGACGTGGACCTGGCGCAGACGCTGGCCCCGAGCATGGTTGCCGCCATACGCGCAGTCTGGCTGGAACACGGCGTGGTGTTTTTTCGCGATCAGAAGCTCGACTCGCAGCAGTTCATGGATTTCGCCCAGGCCATGGGTGCGCCGATCGAGTATCCCTTCGTGCGCGGACTGCCCGACTTTCCGCAGATCATCGAAGTGAAGAAACTCGAGCACGAGCGCACCAATTTCGGCGGCATGTGGCACACGGATACGGCTTACCTCGAATGTCCCCCGTCGGCCACGATGCTTCTGGCCCGAGAACTGCCTCCCTACGGCGGAGACACGGAGTTCTCGAGCATGGCGGCTGCCTACGACGCGTTGTCCGACGGATTGAAGGCGACGTTGTCGGGACTGCGCGGGGTGAATAGTTCCGCGAAGGCCGACGTCACCAAGAGCCGGGAAGACCGTATCGCCAGCGACGGTCGCGCGGATGCGCGCAAGCAATACGTTTCGGAGCATCCCGTGGTTCGCACCCACCCGGAAACAGGGCGCAAATCGCTTTATGTCAACAGCGGCCATACCGTGCGGTTCGCGGGCTGGACCGAGGAAGAAAGCCAGCCGCTCCTGAGCTTCCTGTTTCACCATCAGCAACGAGCCGAGTTCACCTGTCGTTTCGCATGGCGGCCCGGGTCGCTGGCAATTTGGGACAATCGTTGCACCTTGCACAACCCGGTCAACGACTATCATGGCTTTCGCCGGATCATGCACCGAATCACCCTGGCGGGGGATCGGCCCCGCTGAATCGGACGTCGTGGCGCGTACGACCCGTGGGGAGGCCGCGGCGAAACGTCCGACCCGGCAAGAGAGGGAAGCGGGACGGTCGCCTGCGTGACCGCACGGATCATCGTCAAGCGCTTGCACGCGCCTGAGCGCTGAAATCGTCCTTGGTCCGGGCAGGCGAGGCGCGACGGTGCTTGCGGTACGATGCAGGGACGCCGGAGCCCGTATAATCCGCCGTGCCGTGCACCTAGACGACTTCGACTTCATCCTCCCACCGGAACTGATCGCCCAGCACCCTGCGGCCGAGCGGTCTGCGAGCAGACTATTGTGCCTCGACGGGCGCACAGGCCGTTTGCTCGACCGGCGCTTCACCGATCTGCCGCAGACGGTGGCGGCGGGCGACGTTGTGGTGCTCAACGACACCCGGGTGATCAAGGCGCGTCTGCTGGGCGCCAAGGAAAGTGGCGGGCAGGTGGAAGTGCTGATCGAGCGGATCATCGACGAACGCAACGCGCTCGCCATGGTGCGTGCCAGCAAGTCGCCACGCGACGGCAGCATGCTCCACCTGGCTGGCGGGATGGATGCGCGCGTGCTCGGTCGCGAGGGGCAGTTCTTTCGTCTTTGCTTCGAGGGCACGACCGATCTGCTGGGTTATCTGGATGCGCACGGTTCAGTGCCTCTTCCGCCGTATATCGACCATGCTGCGGACGCGGCCGATGCGGCCCGGTACCAGACCGTCTATGCCCGGCATCCGGGGGCGGTCGCGGCCCCTACCGCGGGCTTGCATTTCGACGAGGGGTCGCTCGCGGCGTTGCGAGCGCGTGGCGCGACGATCGTCTACATCACCTTGCATGTCGGCGCCGGCACTTTTCAGCCCGTGAAGGTGAGCGATGTGCGCGAGCACGCGATGCACAGCGAACGGTTCGATATCCCCGTCCAGACCGCAGAGGCGATTTGCGCGGCGCGGGCGAGCGGCAAGCGCGTGCTTGCGGTGGGTACGACCAGCCTGCGAGCGCTCGAGGCCGCCGCGGTCGGTGGAGGCAATGTGCGTCCGGGTTACGGGGAGACGAATCTTTTCATCCTGCCTGGCTACACCTTCCAGGTGGTGGATAGGCTCATCACGAATTTCCACCTGCCGAAATCCACGTTGCTCATGCTGGTGTCGGCCTTTGCCGGCATCGACAACATCCGCCGCGCCTATGCGCATGCGATCGAAGAGCGATATCGGTTCTTCAGTTACGGCGACGCCATGCTGCTCGAACGCGCTGGCAGCGAATCGACCGATCCTCCCGCCCGATGAGTGAATCCGCCATGGCACGACTTGCGCCGGATACGCGCGACCGCTACCTGCACTTCGTAAAGCTCACGACCCGCTGGTCGGACAACGACGCCTATCGCCACGTGAACAACGTCGTCTATTACTCGTTCTTCGACACCGCGGTGAATCAATACATGCTTGGCCAAGGCGTGCTCGATATCGAACATGGCGAGACGGTGTCGTTGGTGGTCGATACCGCGTGCACCTATTTTTCCCCCGTGAGTTATCCGGATCTCGTGCACTGCGGCTTGCGCGTCGTTCACTTGGGCGCGAGCAGCGTGCGCTACGAGATCGGCGTGTTCCGCAATCACGACGCGTTGAGTGCCGCGCGCGGGCATTATGTCCACGTCTGCTGCGACCGCAAGACCCTCTCGCCCGTGCCCATGCC
>LNFM01004528.1_pt1 | contig 25528 bp, 18 predicted proteins | sample 596031 | NCBI WGS metagenome assembly LNFM01 (sample SAMN04254537, study PRJNA301005) | activated carbon metagenome | isolation source: dual media filters at the Ann Arbor, Michigan drinking water treatment plant | place: USA: Ann Arbor | reverse complement strand
GCCGTGCCGTGCCGTGCCACGGCGTGTCGTGCCACGCCGCGCCGCGCGTGGCGCTCGGAGGCCGCAGGCGGCGCCGCTCGTCGCGGGCAGGGCGACGACGCGCGCCGCGGCGACTCGGGCAGGCGGCGCCGACGCGCGGCGGGCGCCGCGTGTGTCGGGACCGCGCGGACACACGTTGAGCGACGCGACGCGCCGGTCGATGGGAATCACGCGCTGGCAGGGCCGACGGCGCAATGCGTCACGCTTGCCCGTGCAAAGCGTGACGCACTGCCGGGCACGGCGAAGCGCTGCACGACATCGCCGGCACGAGCCGCGGACTCGTTTCAAAACGAGTCCGCCTCTCGCACCCGCCCTCAGGCGCCGACGGTGGTCGTGGTGACCGTGCCGTGATACTCCTGCAGCGACCGCACGTCGAGCCCCTGCTCGCGCAGTGCCTTGATGGCGCTGACGGTCGCGGCGCCGCCCGTCAGCGTCGTGATGCAGGGCACGCCCTGCATCATCGCCACCCGCCGCACGCTGCGGTCGTCGAAGAACGATTCGCGGCCGAGCGGCGTGTTGAGCACGAGCTGGATCTGCTTGTTGACGATGCGGTCGCCGACGTGCGGGCGTCCCTCGTTGATCTTGTAGACGACCTCGACCTCGAGCCCGTGCGCACGCAGGTAGGCCGCCGTGCCGCGCGTGGCCACGAGTGTGAAGCCCAGCGCCGCGAGATCCCTGGCGATCGGCACGACGTTGGGCTTGTCGTCGTTGTTGACGCTGATGAACGCGGCGCCGTTCAGCGGGATCTTCTGACCGGCCGCGATCTGCGCCTTGGCAAACGCGGTGCCGAAGGTGGACGCGCCGCCCATCACCTCGCCCGTGCTCTTCATCTCGGGGCCGAGGATGGTATCCACGCCCGGGAAGCGCACGAACGGGAACACCGGCGCCTTCACGAACACGCCCGTGACGTCGAGGTCGGTCACCAGGCCGACTTCGGCCAGCGACTTGCCCGTCATCACCCGCGCCGCGACCTTCGCCAGCGGCACGCCCGTCGCCTTCGACAGGTACGGCACCGTGCGCGACGCCCGCGGGTTGACCTCGAGCACGTAGACGGTGTCGTCCTTGATGGCGAACTGCGCGTTCATCAGCCCGATGACGTTCAGCGCACGCGCGATGCGCCGCGTGTAGTCCTTGATCGTCTCGAGATGCTTCTCGGCGACGAGGTAGGTCGGCACGACGCAGGAGCTGTCGCCGGAGTGGATGCCGGCCTCCTCGATGTGCTCCATCACGCCACCGATGATCACGCCGCCCTGACCATCGGCCACGGCATCGACGTCCAGCTCGAAGGCATCCTCGAGGAACCGATCGATCAGGATCGGCTTCTCGGGCGACACGTCGACGGCGTTGGCCATGTAGTTGTCGAGCGTGCCGGCGTCGTAGACGATGGCCATCGCCCGACCGCCCAGCACGTACGACGGCCGCACCACCACCGGGTAGCCGATCTTGGCCGCCGCCTCGCGCGCTTCGTCCCGGCTGGCCGCCATGCCGTTGGCGGGCTGCGGAATGCCGAGGTCCCACAGCAACTGCGAGAACCGCTCGCGGTCCTCCGCGAGGTCGATCGAATCGGGCGACGTGCCGATGATCCTGACGCCCGCCTCCTGCAGCGCGAGGGCCAGCTTCAGCGGTGTCTGGCCGCCGAACTGCACGACGCACGCGACGTCGCCGCCGTTGGACCGTTCCCGCTCGATCACCGCCAGCACGTCCTCGAGGGTCAGCGGCTCGAAATAGAGCCGATCGACCGTGTCGTAGTCGGTCGACACCGTCTCGGGATTGCAGTTGACCATCACCGTCTCGAAGCCCTCCTCGCGGGCGGCGAAGGCGGCATGGCAGCAGCAGTAGTCGAACTCGATGCCCTGACCGATGCGGTTGGGCCCGCTGCCGAGGATGACGACCTTGGGACGGGGCGTCGGGTCGGCTTCGCACTCCTTCTCGAAGGTCCCGTACAGGTACGGCGTGAAGGACTCGAATTCGGCCGCGCAGGTGTCGATGCGCTTGTAGGCGTTGCGCAGGCCGAGCTCCTCGCGCTTCTCGCGCACGGCGCCCTCGTTGACCTCGGTCAGGCGTGCGATGTCGCGATCGCCGAAGCCGTTGCGCTTCAGCGTCCGCAGCAGGTCTTCCGACATGTTGCGCAGCCCGATGTCACGGGCCATCTTGCCCAGTTCGACCAGTTCGGCGAACTGCTCGAGGAACCACGGGTCGATGTGCGTCAGTTCGTGCACCTGACTGACGGTCCAGCCGCGCTCGAGGGCGCGGAACACCGACCACATGCGCCGGTCGTTGGGAATCACCAGCGAGCGGCGCAGCGCCTCGATCTTCTCTTCGTCATCGTCGACGGCCTGGCCGAACAGCGAGGCCTGGTTGCTGGTCAGCTCGAGCGAACGTACCGCCTTGAGGAACGCTTCCTTGAAGGTGCGGCCGATGGCCATCGCCTCACCCACCGACTTCATCTGCGTCGTGAGCGTGGCGTCGGCCGTCGGGAACTTCTCGAAGGCCCAGCGCGGGAACTTGACGACCACGTAGTCGATCGTCGGCTCGAAGGAGGCCGGCGTGACCCGCGTGATGTCGTTGGGAATCTCGTCGAGCGTGTAGCCGAGGGCGAGCTTGGCGGCGATCTTGGCGATCGGGAAGCCGGTCGCCTTGGACGCCAGCGCCGAACTGCGCGAGACGCGCGGGTTCATCTCGATGACGATGTAGTCGCCGTTGGCCGGATTGACCGCGAACTGGATGTTGCTGCCGCCGGTCTCGACGCCGACGCGCCGGATGATGCGGCGGGCGGCGTCACGCAGCCGGTGGTACTCGCGATCCGACAGCGTGATGGCCGGCGCCACGGTGATGCTGTCACCGGTGTGCACGCCCATGGCGTCGACGTTCTCGATCGAGCAGATGACCACGAAGTTGTCCGCGTGGTCGCGCATCACCTCGAGTTCGTACTCCTTCCAGCCGATCACCGACTGCTCCACCAGCACCTCGTGGACCGGGCTCAGGCTGATGCCGCGCTCGCAGATCTCGCGGAACTCCTCGAGGTTGTAGGCGATGCCGCCGCCGACGCCGCCCATCGTGAAGGAGGGCCGGATGATGGCCGGGAAGCCGATGTCGGCGACGCAGGCCAGCGCTTCCTCGAGCGTGTGCACGACGGCGGAGGCTGGCACCGGGATGCCGATTTCCTTCATCGCCTGCTTGAACTTCAGCCGGTCCTCGGCGACCTCGATGGCCTCGATCTGCGCGCCGATGAGCGCGACGCCGTACTTCTCGAGGATGCCGGCCTTGGCCAGTTCGACGGCGAGATTGAGCGCCGTCTGGCCACCGACGGTCGGCAGCAGCGCGTCGGGACGTTCGCGCGCGATGACCTGCTCGGCCATCTCGACGGTGAGCGGCTCGACATAGGTGCGATCGGCCAGCTCCGGGTCCGTCATGATCGTCGCCGGATTGCTGTTGATCAGGATGACCTCGAGGCCCTCGCTCTTCAGTGCCTTGCAGGCCTGGGTGCCGGAGTAGTCGAACTCGCAGGCTTGCCCGATCACGATGGGACCGGAGCCGATGACGAGCACGCGGGAGATGTCAGTACGGCGGGGCATCTAGGCGCGCGCCTCCATGGCGTCGAGAAATTCGCGGAAGAGATAGTCGGCGTCATGAGGCCCCGGCGCCGCTTCGGGGTGGTACTGGACACAGAAGATGGGCCGGGACTTGTGCTTCAGCCCCTCGACGGTGTCGTCGTACAGGTTCACGTGCGTGACCTCGACGTCGTCGGGAATCGTGGCCGGATCGACGGCAAAGCCGTGGTTCTGCGAGGTGATCTCGACGGCGCCCGACGCGAGGTGCTTGACCGGGTGATTGGTGCCGCGATGCCCGAACTTCAGCTTGAACGTCCGCGCGCCGAGCGCCTGGGCGAGGATCTGATGACCGAGGCAGATGCCGAAGACCGGGACGTCCGCGTTGGCCAGGACCTTGGCGTTGTCGACCACGTACGGCAGCGCCGAGGGATCGCCCGGCCCGTTGCTGAAGAACACGCCATCGGGGTGATCCTTCATCAACTCCGCCGCCGGCGTCGTCGCGGGGTAGACGCGCACGTCGATGCCGTGCTCGGCAAAGCGCCGCAGGATGTTGTACTTCATGCCGAGGTCGTAGGCGGCGACCTTGAGTCGGCGCCCGGCCCGGCGCTGCGGCTCGAGAATGAGGTCGCGGCCGACGGCGGCGCCCGGTTCGTCGGCGGGCGCCCAGTCGAAGGGCGCGGGGCACGTGACGTCCTTGACCAGGTCGGCCCCGGCCATCGGCCTCGCCGCGCGCGCCTTGGCCACGAGGTCCTCGCCGCGCACGGTCGCGCCGGTCGCGATGACGCCGCGCATGACGCCCGACGAGCGCAGCACGCGCGTCAGCGCCCGCGTGTCGACGTCGGAGATGGCCACGATGCGGTTGGCGACCAGGTACTCGCGCAGCGTGCTCTCGGAGCGCCAGTTGCTGGCCACGCGCGACTCCTCGCGCATGACGAACCCGGCCACCTGCGGCCCGCGTGACTCGCCGTCCTGCGCAGACACGCCGTAGTTGCCGATGAGTGGCGCCGTCATCGTGACGATCTGCCCGGCATACGAAGGATCCGTGAGGACCTCCTGATAGCCGGTCAGGCTCGTGTTGAAGACGACCTCGCCGCTGGTTTCCCCAGCAGCGCCGGCGGCCACGCCTTCGAAGACCTGGCCGTTCTCGAGTGCGAGTTGCGCTTTCATTCCTGTTCCTGTTGCAACGTGGCCTGGACCCGGACCCGCGTGCCGCCAATCACGGCGACGCGGCCCTCCCACGGCTTGAATCCCGGCGCTTCGACCCGCACCGTGTGAGCACCCTGGGTGAGCCCGGGGATGGCGGCCGGCGTGCTGCCGTAGGCCTGGCCATCGACGAACAGCCGGGCCTGCGAGGGCGTGGACACCACGAAGATGCCGCCGGTCAGTGCGACGTCGGCTGCAGTTGGCGCGGCCGGCGCTCGCGCGGGAGCCGGTGTCGCGGCCCCCGGAGGCGCGGTGGGCGGAGCCGCGGTAGCGACGGGCGCCGCGGGCGTCGTGCCCTCGCGCACGAGATCCACGCTCATCGACGCGACCGTCTGCGACGCCAGCAACGTCACCTCACGCTCCACGGTCTGGAACCCGGCGCGCGAGATGGTGATGGCGTACTGGCCGAACGGCAGGTCGCGCAGCACCACGGGCGTCTCGCCACGCAGCGTGCCGTTGATGCGCACCTCGGCCGACGGTGACGAGCGGATCAGGACGCGGCCCGTGCCCGTGGCCGCAGGGGGCGGCGCCGGTATGGCCTCGCGCACTGGCGCGGGCACCGAGGCGACGGGCGGAGCCACCCGCGGCGGCGTCACCGGCGCCTGCGGCACCGACCGCGGAGCCACGGCCACCGGCGGCGCGACCGAGGGCTCGACCGCCGGGCGCGGCGGTGCGGCAGACGCGGTCGGAGACGGATCGTCACTCGCGGACGTCGTCGGGTCCGGGGCGCTCTCTGCCGGCGCCTCGGCCGACGACGCTGACGCTGACGCGGGCGGCCGATTCAGGCTCTGCCAGGTGCCGTACCCGAGGGCCGCCAGCACCAACAGGACGGCCACGAGCAGCCAGGGGCGCCGGCCGGGAACCTCGTCGGTGTGGGCCTCCCAGGGGCGCGGCGATTCCACCGCCGCCACCGTCCGGTCGTCATCGTCCAGATGCCAGTCGCGCGCCTGGCCGTGCCCGTCCTCGGGCGCGGGTTCGTGGCGCATGACGAGCGGGTCGACTGCCGGCTCCGGCTCTGGCGGTGCCGTGTCGTCCGGGACATCGGCGACGAGCCACTCCTGCTCGACATCGGCGTCGGTGTCGCCCTCGCCGGGCGCTGGGTCGACGTCGCGTCGGGCCCCGACGGTGTCGATCACCGGGCTCTCGACCGTGCCGTCCTCTTCGGGAAACAGCGACAGCGCGATCCCCTCGGGATCCTCGATCGGCTGCACCTTGATGTCGCGCGCGGCCTGGTCGCGGGCCGCGTCGGCATTCGCCGCGGGCGCGGCCAGGATGACGCCCTCCCGGGCAAAGCGCGACAGGGCCCCGGACTTCTCGGCCGGGTCGGACGCCGGCCCGGCGAGGGCCTCCAGCCAGGCCTCGAGCGACGCGTAGCGCTGGTCGGGATCGGGGTGCAGCGCCCGCACGAAGACCTCGTGCAGCCGGGCGTCCTCGGTCGGCGTCTCGGCGAGCGTCCAGCGGTCGAAGGCCGGGATCGTGCCGGCAATCAGGCGACGGCCCGACAACGCGTCGAGCGCCAGCATCGCCAGCGAATACTGGTCGGCCCGGGCATCCCAGGGGCGGCCGGAGGCGCGCTCCGGGGCCGTGAAGGGCACCCGGACGGGGGCCTGCAACTTCAGCGCCTCGAGAGCCGGGGCGATGCCCACGCCGGTCAGCACCCCGCCATCCTCGGTAACCAGAACGTCGCGCGGGTGGATGGCGCCGTGCAGGACCCCTGCCTCGTGCGCGGCCTGCAATCCGGCCGTCACCGCACGCAACCAGGGCAGCGTCGCTTCCAGCGTCTGACGACCGCCGCGCAAGCGCCCTTCCACACTCGGGTCGTTGAGCACGGGCGACGCCAGGTAGACCCCGTCGTCGGAGACGCCGACGTCGGTGACCGGCTGCAGGGCCGGATGCTGCGGCAGGGCGTGTCGTGCCTGGTCGAGCCGGGCGACGAGGGCGGCCGCGTCGTCGGCCACGTCGGTGATCAGCTTGAGGACCTGCAAGCGACCGCGGTCGTCCTCCACGAGCAACCGTGGGCCCAGCGTGCCAGACGCCAGGACACGTCGGACGCGAAACGGTCCGACCACCTCGGGCGGCTGGAAGAGGGACGAGGGGTCGTGGGTCAGGGCAGGGACTCTCCTGCGCGAGGCTCGCGCGGGCAGACGCAGCGGCATTATAGCAAGCCAGGTGCCCACCCGGGCGTCTAGCCTTGACACCCGTGGGGCCCTTTGCGACAGTGGACCCCCTGTGCGCTCAGACTCGACTACGCAGGCGGCTCAGCCACAGGGCATCGACATGCGCCAGTGGTCGGGTTCGCGCCTGAGCCTGGATTACACCTTCCAGCACCACAAGCTCGCGGCGTACTACGCGGGGGACCCCGCCACGCCGGAGGCCTGGCGCGAGGTGATCGCCCGCGTCCAGACCCAGCCCCGCGAGCGCGACCGGATGGTCGCCATCCTCCAGGCCCAGCTCGAGCAGCGGCAGGCCCCCGAGCAGGCACGGGCGGCCGCCGCGAAGCTGGCCGACCCGCGCACCGTCGCCATCGTGACGGGGCAGCAGGCCGGCCTCTTCGGTGGACCGCTCTACACGCTGATGAAGGGCCTCACGGCCGCCCGGTTGGCCGCCGACATCGAGACGCAGTTCGGTGTGCCCTGCGTGACGGTGTTCTGGAACCACGCCGAGGACCACGACTGGGAGGAGGTCGCCTCCGCCTGGGTGCTGGACGCCGACCTGCAGGCGCATCGCCTCACCGTCGGCGGCATCGAGGGCGACGGGCACGTCCCGGTCGGTCAGGTCCACCTCACCGACGACATCACCCGGGTGCTCGCCGACCTCGACACGCTGCTGCCGCAGACCGAGTTCACCGCGGACACGGTGGCGCAGCTGCGGCGCTGTTATCAGCCCGGCACCGGGATGGCGGACGCCTTCGGCCACCTGCTCGATGCCCTGCTCGGACCGCTCGGTGTGGTCGTCTTCGACGGCAGCGACTCGGCGGCCAAGCCGCTGGCGAGCGCCATCTTCAGGCGGGTGCTCGATCATCCGGGGCGCACCCGTCAGCTGGCCAGTGCCGCCGGCGAGGCCCTCGTGGCCGACGGCTACCACGCGCAGGTCCTGGCGCAACCGGACGGCACCGCCCTGTTCTCGATGGTCGGCGGGCGCATTCCCATTCGTTACCGGGACGGCCAGTTCTTCGTCGGCGACACCCCGGTCGAGGCCGAGACGCTGCGGGCCGATGCCGAGGCGCACCCCGAGCACTTCAGCCCGAACGTGCTGCTGCGCGCCGTCGTGCAGGACACGCTGCTGCCGACCATTGCCTACGTCGCCGGGCCGTCGGAACTGGCCTATCTGGGCCAGCTGAAGAGCGTCTACGCCTTCCACGAGACGGCCATGCCGCTCATCGTGCCGCGGGCCACGGGGACGATTCTCGACTCGGCCTCGCTGCGCTTCCTGTCGCGCACGTCGCTCGAACTGCGGTCGCTGCAGGCGCAGGACGAGCATGTGCTGAACCACTGGCTCGAGAGCCAGTTGCCCCCGACGCTCGAGCAGGCGCTCCACGATCTCGAGCACACGATGGACGAACGGATGGGCGCGCTCCTGGCGGCGGTGCCGGCGCTCGATCCGACCCTCGACGGCGCGGTCAAGTCGTCGCAGGGACGCATCGCCCACGAACTGCGCGGGCTGCACGCGAAGGTGATCACGGCGGCCAAGCGCCGGCACGACACGCTGCGCCGCCAGTTCGGCCACGCCCAGCACCTGGCGTTTCCGGGCGGGCATCCGCAGGAACGTGTCGTGTGCCTGGCCTGGTTCATGAACCGGTTCGGCCCGGCACTCGTGCCCCGACTCTACGAGTGCCTCCCCGTCGAGGGCGGCAAGCATTGGCTGCTCCAGCTCTGACCTCGGCCCGCGGCAGCGGCCTCCCGGCGTCACGCCGCCCGTCCCGGCGGTCCCGCGCATGATGGCCCGGCGTCGCCCGCGGCGCCGCTGGCTCAAGCTGGCCGCCGCGCTGCTGCTCGGTCCGCTCCTGGTCCTCGGCGCGGTGTTCATCGCGCTGTATCGGTCGGTGGCCCTCGAAGTGGATGCCCGCCTCGCGGGCCTGCACGACCGTGTGGCCCCCAAGGTGTACGCGCGGCCGTTCGTGCTGCGCCAGGGCCAGGCGCTGACGGCGCCGGAACTCGACGATCGCCTCGACGACCTCGGCTACACGCGCAAGAGTCGCGCGGCGAGCCCGGGGGAATTCGACATCAGCCCAACCGAGGTCCGCCTCGTGCCCCGCGGGGGCACCGCCGAGGGACGTGTGGTCCGCGTGGCCCTCACGCTCGATGCTGCCGGTCGGACCGGCCAGATCACGCGGCTGACCCTCGAAGGCACGGGCGCCGTGAACGAGGTCCAGCTCGAAGCGCCCCTGCTGACGGCGGTGGCCCCGGGCGGGCGCGGGCGCCAGCGGCAACTGCCGCTCGCACAGCTGCCGGCCAGCGTGGTGCAGGCCGTCCTCGCCATCGAGGATCGCCGCTTCTATTCCCATCCCGGCGTGGATCTCATCAGGACGATCGGCGCGGTGGTGACCAACCTGCGCGGCGACAAGAAGTATCTGGTCGGCGGCAGCACGCTGACGCAGCAGCTCGTGAAGAACTCGTTCCTCACGCCGGAGAAGACCTACACCCGCAAGATCCGCGAGCAGGTGATGTCGATCGTCCTCGAGCGACGCCTGACCAAGGACCGGATCCTCGAGCTGTACCTGAACGACGTCTACCTCGGGCAGCGCGGATCGTTCGCCGTGCACGGCGTCGCGGAAGGGGCCCACCTGTTCTTCGGCAAGGACGTCAGCAACGTGTCGCTGGCCGAGGCCGCGACCCTGGCCGGCATCATCCAGTCGCCGGCCGCGCACTCGCCCACGCGCCACCCGGTGCGCTCGAAGGAACGGCGCGATGTCGTCCTGCGGTCGATGGTGGAGGCCGGCTACGTCACGCGGACGGCGGCAGAGACGGCGATACGCGCTCCGCTCGAAACCGCGCAGGGCAGCGTCGATGCCGAAGCCCCGTACTTCGTCGACTACGTGACCCAACTCGTTGCCGAGCAGGTGGCCATGCGGGCCTCGGCGACACGCGTGGCGGTCCACACGACGCTCGATCTGCATCTCCAGCGACTGGCCCAGGACGTCGTGGCGACCGGGGTCGCGGACATCGAGGCACGCTATGCCAAGCGTGGGCAGAAGCGTGGCCCCCTGCAGGCCGCACTGGTGGCCGTGGATCCGCGCACCGGCGAGATTCTGGCCATGGTCGGCGGTCGCTCGTACCAGCGCTCCCAGTACAACCGCGCGACGACGGCCAAGCGGCAACCGGGGTCGACGTTCAAGCCCTTCGTGTTCCTCGCCGCGTTCGACATGGCGCTGCGCGAGGGACGCACCGACCTGACGCCCGCCACGGTGCTCTCGGACGAGCCCGCGACGTTCCTCGTGAACGGCCAGGAGTGGTCACCGCGCAACTACGACGGCGAACACGACGGCCTGATCACCGCGCGGCGCGCGCTGGCGCGATCCCGGAACCTCGCCACGATTCAGATGGCGGAGCTGGCCGGCTATCAGAACATCGCGTCGCTCTGGCGCAGCGTGAAGCCCGGGTTCACGGCCCGTGCCTATCCCTCGATCGCATTGGGCGTGTTCGAGGCGACGCCCCTCGACATGGCCGAGGCCTACACCCTCTTTCCCAATCTGGGTGAAGTGCGACCGCTGCGCGCCGTCTCGCGGATCGAAATCGACAACGGCATCGCGCCACTGCCCGAGATGGGGCGCGTGCGGCAGGTCACACAGCCGGGGCCGACCTTCCTCGTCACCAACATGATGCGCAGCGTGCTCAACGAGGGCACCGGCGCGGGGGCGCGGGCGGCCGGCTTCACGCTCGACGCCGCCGGGAAGAGCGGCACGACCAACGACCTGCGTGACGCCTGGTTCGTCGGCTTCACGCCCGAACTGCTCACCGTGGTCTGGGTGGGCCTGGACGACAACACGCCCGTCGGCCTGAGCGGCTCGCAGGCCGCCCTGCCCATCTGGACGGCCTTCATGAAGCGCGCGCTGGCCGGCCATCGCAACGTGTCGTTCACCGTCCCCGACGGCGTGACGCTCGTCGACATCGACAAGGAGACGGGCGGCCGCGCCGGCCCCTTCTGCGAATCGACCGCCAACGAGGCCTTCCTGGTCGGCACCGAACCGCAAACGCTGTGCTACACGCACCTCGGCGTCCCGGGCGGCAGCCTTGCCACGCTCCCGCACCTGATGCACGTGCCCCCCGCGCCGACCACGGCCGCCGGACAGCCGCTGCCGGGGACACCCGTTCCCCACTAGCCCGCCTTCGCCGGTTGCACACGCTCCGGCTTCGGTGGGCAAGCCCCGTGGCGCGCGGCACACGCTCCGGCTTCGGCGGAGCACGTGCCCGCGGGTCGGCCCACACTGCGGGCTTCGGCGGGGCAAGCCAATCGCACGTCCCGGCGGTCCAAGAGTCGGTTCCCGCTGGCGACCAAGACTTTGCAGGATGAAGCCTGGGCATCGCCGCCTGGGACCCAACCACTTGCCCCAGGCTCGGCCGATTCCCGATTCCCGATTCCCGATTCCCGATTCCCGGTTCTCGCCTCCCGACGTCCGTCGCGATTTCCGAATCCCCCCATGTCCCCGTATACTGGCGTGTCGTTTTTTCCCTAGAGGTTGCCCCTTGAAGTACGCCGTTCCTGTCCTCCTCGCCCTCTCCCTGGGCGTCGCCTGCAATCGCACCGAGACCAAGGCTGCCGCCAATCAGGCGCCCGCGGCCGGTGCCACCGCGCAGCCCGGCACGCCGGCTGCGGGCACCCCGACGGACCCGCAGGCCCCCGCGGCGCCGCCCGCGCCGCCCGCCAAGCCCGTGCCTGACGTGCTGCCGGCCGTCGTCGCGCGCGTCAACGGCGTGGCCATCCCGTCGGCCGAACTCGAGAAGGCCATCCGCAATCTCGAGGCCAACGTCGGCAACCAGATTCCGGCCGAGCGTCGCAGCGAGATCTACCGGGGCATCCTCGATCAGCTGGTGGAGATGCGCCTGCTCGAGCAGGAGGCGGCCGCGCGCAACATCAAGGCGACCGACGCCGAAGTGGCGGCCGGCATCGAGCAGATGAAGAAGCAGGCCCCCAACGCCGAGGCCTTCACCAAGGCGCTCGCCTCGCGCAAGATGACCGAGGCCGACCTGCGCAACGAGGCGCGGCAGCGCCTGGCCGTGGACAAGCTGCTGACCGCCGAGGTCGAGCCCAAGGCCGCCGTCACCGAGGCCGACATCGCCGACTTCTACAAGAAGAACCCCCAGTTCTTCATGCAGCCCGAAGCCGTGCGCGCGAGCCACATCCTGCTGAAGGCGGATACGCCGGAGGCCAAGGCCGCCGCGAAGACGAAGGCCCAGGACCTGCTCACCCAGATCAAGGGCGGCGCCGACTTCGCGGCCCTCGCCAAGCAGCATTCCAACGACGGCAGCGCACAGGCCGGTGGCGACCTCGGGTTCTTCCCGCGGGGCCAGATGGTCAAGCCGTTCGAGGACGCCGCCTTCGCCCTGAAGGCCGGGGAAGTGAGCCCGATCGTGGAGTCGGAGTTCGGCTACCACATCATCAAGTCGTCGGAGCGCCGCGACGCGCGCACGGTGCCGCTGGCCGAGGTCAGCGATCGCATCGCGCAGGCCCTGCGTCAGCAGAAGCAGCAGCAGCTGGCCCAGGAATACGTGCAGTCGCTCAAGACCAAGGGCAAGGTCGAGATCCTGATGTGATGCCCAGCCTGTTCGGGTCGATTGACGAAGCGCTGGCGCGCGGCGAAGCGGTGGCCCTGGTCACCATCGTCCGCGCGCAGGGCTCCACGCCACAGCGCGTGGGCGCCCGCATGCTCGTCTTCGAGGACGGTCGCACGCTGGGCACGATCGGCGGCGGCTGCTACGAACAGGATGCGTTCGGCAAGGCCCGGCTGGCCCTCCAGACCGGGCGCTCCCTCCTCGCCCACTACGACCTGAACGACGACTTCGCCGAAGAGCAGGGCCTGATCTGCGGAGGCCAGATGGACGTGTTCATCGATCCGATCACGCCCACACCTCGCGTCTGCATCGTCGGCGCCGGGCATGTCGGCTACCACACCGCCCAACTGGCCGCCACCGTCGGGTTTCGCGTCGTGGTGGTCGACGACCGCGCCTCGTTCGCCGATGCGGCCCGCTTCCCCACCGCGGAACGCGTCGACGTGGCCGACATTCCGGAGTGGCTCCGGACGGCCGACATCGGCCCCCGCGACTACCTCGTCATCGTCACACGCGGCCATCGCGAGGACCTCGATGCCCTGCGCGCCGCGCTGGCCCGCGACACGGCGTATGTCGGCCTGATCGGCAGCAAGGCCAAGATCGCCCGCCTGTACGCCCGGCTCGGGGCCGAGGGCGACGACCCCACGAAGATGGCGCGCGTCCATGCGCCGATTGGCCTCGACCTGGGCGCGGTCTCTCCCGAAGAAATCGCCGTGAGCATCGTCGCCGAACTGATCGCCCACCGGCGCGGCCGCCTGCAGGCGCGCAGCGGCGCGGACGAGACCGACGCGGCCCGCACCGCGCAGCCGATGCAGTGGCTGCCCCCCACCCTGCGCTGACGCCCCTGCGATCCGCGTGGGGTCGGGTGCGGCGACGCCCTGCGTTCCGCGTTCCTGCGTATCCTCTCCACGTATGCCGACGTTCGGACGCCCCCTGCTCGCGGAGTTCCCGCTCGACCCCGCCGTCACCTACCTCAATCACGGCACCGTGGGCGTCACGCCGCGAGTCGTGCTGACCGCGCAGCAGGCGCTGCGTGACGCGATCGAACGGCAGCCGAGTCGCTTCCTCCTGCGCGAGTTGCACGCGCCATCCACATCGGTCGGCCAGCCGCGTGATGAGACGCCGCGCCTGCGGGTTGCCGCCAATGCCGTCGCGGCCTTCCTCGGCGCACGTGGCGACGACCTGGTGTTCGTGGACAACGCGACCACCGGTGCGAACGCCGTCCTCCGGTCGTTCCCCTTCGCCGCCGGCGATGAGGTGCTGGTCACCGACCTCGGGTATGGCGGCGTGACCAACGTCGCGCGCTTCTGCGCCCGCGAGACGGGCGCCAGCGTGCGCACGGTGACGATGCCATGGCCGTTCGAGGGACAGGCCATCGCCGATGCGATCGTCGATGCCGTCGGCCCCCGCACCCGCCTGGCCATCGTCGATCACATCACCGCGGAGAGCGCCCTGGTGCTGCCCATCGCCGACATCGTCGCTCGCCTGCGCGCGCAGGGTGTCGCGGTGCTCGTGGACGGTGCGCACGCGCCAGGTGCCATCGGCGTCGACCTCGAATCCATCGGCGCCGACTGGTACGTCGCCAACCTCCACAAGTGGATGTGGGTGCCTCGCAGCAGCGGCATCCTGTGGGCCGCCCCCGACCGACAGGCGTCGCTCTACCCGGCCGTCATCTCGTGGGGCCTCGACGAAGGGTTCACGACGATGTTCGACATCCCCGGTACCCGCGACCCGTCGCCGCACCTGACGGCCCCGGCGGCCATTGCGTTGTGGCACGCCTGGGGCGTGGCGGCGGTGCAGCGTTACACCCACGACCTGGCATGGCAGGCGGCTCGGCACGTGTCGGCGCGGTGGGGCACGGCCTTCGAGACGCCAGCGTCGCTCATCGGACCGATGGCGACGGTCGACCTGCCCGCGCCCCTCGGCTCGACCCGCGATGACGCCCTGCGCCTGCGCGACGCCCTCCTCTTCGAGGACGGCATCGAGATCCCCATCCATGCGTACCGGGATCGTCTGCGGGCGCGCATCTCGGCGCAGGTCTACAACGACATGGAGGACATGGAGCGCCTCGCGTCGGCCGTGCTCGCACGGGTACGCTAGCACCGGTGTAGCCTGAAGCCCGCCATGTCCACCTGTGTCCTTCGCGGCGCCACCGTGCTGACCATGAACGATGCGCGTGACGTGGTCACGGGCCCGGTCGTGGTGCGTGACGGAGTGATCGCGCAGGTCGGGGGCGCCGTCCCCGCGGACCTTCCCGCCATCGACGTGAGCGGCTGCGTGCTGCTGCCCGGGTTCGTGCAGACGCACGTGCATCTGTGCCAGACGCTGTTCCGCGGCGCGGCTGACGACCTCGCGCTGCTCGCCTGGCTGCGGCAGCGCGTGTGGCCCATGGAGGCCGCACACGATGCGGCCTCCCTGCGCGTGAGTACGCGCCTGGCGGTACACGAACTGCTCCGCACCGGCACGACCGCCGTCCTGACGATGGAGACGGTGCACGGCACCGAGGTCGTGCTGGAGACCCTGGCCGCCAGCGGACTGCGAGCCACGGTCGGCAAATGCCTGATGGACAGTGACGATGCGGCGCCGGCCCGCCTGAAACAGGCCGTCGCGCCGGCCATCGACGACGCCCTCGCCCTGCATCGCGCCTTCGATGGCAGCGCCGACGGGCGCATCCGGGTCGCTCTGGCGCCGCGTTTCGCGGTGTCCTGCTCGCGGGCACTGCTCGAGGCGGCGGCCGACGTCTCTGCGTCGCGCGCGCTGCTGGTGCACACGCACGCCTCGGAGCAGCGCGACGAGATCGCGGTGGTCCGGCGGCTGGCCGGCATGGGCAACCTCGCGTATCTCGCCGATACCGGCCTCGCCACGCCACGCCTGTGTGCCGCCCATTGCGTGTGGGTCGACGAGGAGGAGCAGGCCCTGATGGCCGAACGCGACGTCAAGGTGCTGCATTGTCCCGGCAGCAACCTGAAGCTGGGGTCGGGCCTCGCGCCCATCGTCGAGATGCAGCGCCGCGGCATCACGGTCTCGCTCGGCGCCGACGGGGCCGCCTGCAACAACCGGCTCGACATGTTCGACGAGATGCGCCTGGCGGCGACGCTGCAGGCCGTCCGTCTCGGGCCTGGCGCCCTGCCGGCCCGCGACGTGGTGTGGATGGCGACACGAGCCGGTGCGCGCACGCTGGGACTTGGCGACGTGATCGGACAGGTGACGCCGGGCTACCGCGCTGACCTCATCGCCGTCGACGTGTCCGGGCCACTGGTGGCTCCGTCGACCGACCTCTATTCGTCGCTGGTGTACGCCTGCCGGGGCACCGACGTGCGGCTGACGATGGTGGACGGCGACGTCCTGGTGCGGAACGGTGAGCACCGCGGGGTGGACCCCCAGGCGCTGGCGGCGTCTGCCCACGTCGAAGCGCGCCGCCTGCGGACGCGGGCCGGGCTCTGATCGGACCGGCGCCGGGTTCCCGAGGCGCCGAGCTCGCGGGGTGCCGTCCTCTCGCGGCGGCGGTCGCCCAGGCTATGGTTTGTACGGCAAAGTCTGACCATCACCGACGCCGCATCCACAGACAGGGGCCAGCCCGGGCCGAATGCCCGTATAATCGGGTGTGTTGGCACTCTCTCCTGACGACTGCTAATGGCGAACTCGAACTCTCCTCGATCGAGCGCGCTGCCGGCGGATGTGCCGGAGCGATACCAGCGTTTGCTGGCGACGCTGGTCCGCGCCTACATCGAGCGCGGCGAGCCCGTCTCGTCCCTGTGGCTTGCTCGCGAGAGCGGCCTGGACGTGTCCTCGGCCACCGTCCGCAACGTGCTGGCGCGCCTCGAAGAGCTCGGCCTCGTGCGACAGCCCCACACCTCGGCCGGCCGTATCCCGACCGACCAGGGCTACCGCTTCTACGTCGACCTCCTGCTGCACAGTCGGCGCCCGTCCCGAGCGGTCAGTGAGCTCGAGGGACGCCTGCGCCGGGCGGGAGGCATGGGCGAACTGCTGGAGAACGTCTCCCAGGAACTGTCACGCGCCTCCCATCACATGGGCTTCGCCATCGCGCCAGGCGGCCAGGAAGCCACCCTGAAGCACCTGGACCTGGTGGCCCTCGACGCCCGCCGCGTGCTGGTCGTGGTCGTCTCCGGCTCCGGACAGGTGACCCACAAGGTGGTCGAGGTGCTCGACGCCGTGCAGCCCTCCGAGCTGTCACAGGCCGCCAACTACCTCAACGCCGAGTTCGCCGGCCTGCCGATTGCCGAGGTCCGCGAACAGATCGTCGCCCGGTTGCAGGAAGAGCGGGCGCTCTACGACCGCCTGCTGGCGCGAGCGCTGCACCTCGCCTCCGAAACGCTCGGCGAGGTCGCGGCGGGCACGCAGTTCTTCGTGCACGGCACGCCGTCGCTGCTCGAGGCGGCGGCCACGGAAGACGTGAAGGTCCCGCTGGCGACGCTGCGCGCGCTGCTGGCCATGATGGAGGAGAAGCACCGGCTGGTGCAGATCCTCAGCGAATACCTGGACGGTCCCGGGCTCACGGTGGTGATTGGCACCGAGCACACCGAACCCGGACTGCAGAACCTGAGCCTGGTGGCCTCGACGTACTCCGACAGCGGACGCCAGGGCCTGATCGGCGTGATCGGCCCCACCCGCATGCGGTACTCCCGGTCCATCGCCGCCGTCGACAGCGCGTCACGCGCCGTCACGCGCGTGCTGATCGGCGACGAGCCAGGCGGAGATCTCCCATGAACGACACCCCACACGTGGACCAGGCGGCGGAGGCCGCCCACGCCGACGCCCCTGCGGGCGAGGCGTCCGATCTGGATGCGCTTCGTCGCGAACGCGACGAAGCCCTCGACCGCCTGCTCCGGTTGCAGGCCGAGTTCGACAACTACCGCAAGCGCGTCGAGCGCGAGCGCCGCGATCTGGGCGATCACTTCGCGGCTGAACTGCTCACCGAGTTCCTGCCCGTGCTCGACGATGTCGAGCGGGCGCTTGGCGCGGCCACGGCATCCGCCGAACCGGCGCTGGCGAGTCACCGGCTCGGCCTCGAACTGATCCAGAAGCAGTTCCTCGAGTTGCTCAAGCGCCGTCAGGTCGCGCCGATCGAGGCGCGCGGCACCGACTTCGATCCGAACGTCCATCAGGCGGTCGGCCAGGAGGTCAGCGCCGCGCACCGCGAGGGCGAGGTGATCGAGGATCTGCGCCGAGGCTACCTGCTCGGGGATCGGCTGCTGCGCCCGTCGATGGTCAAGGTGGCCACGCGTGGCTAAGCGCGACTACTACGAGGTGCTCGGCGTCGACAAGACGGCTTCCGACAAGGAGCTCAAGAGCGCCTACCGCAAGCTCGCGCTGCAGCATCACCCGGACCGCAATCCCGGAGACCATGCCGCCGAGGACAAGTTCAAGGAGGCCGCCGAGGCGTTCGCGGTGCTCGGCGACAAGGAGAAGCGGGCGGCGTACGACCGCTTCGGTCACGCCGGAGTCGGCGGGTCGGCCGGTCCGCAGTTCGACCCGGATACCTTCGCCGACTTCGGCGATCTGTTCGGTGGCCTCGGCGACGCGTTCGGCGACCTGTTCGGCGGCGGCGGGCGCCGGCGTGGGGGGCCGCGACGCGGCTCCGACCTGCGGTACGACCTGGAGATCACCTTCGAACAGGCGGCCCGGGGCCACGAGATGCAGCTGCAGATCCCGCGGGAAGAGACCTGCGAGACCTGCAAGGGCAGCGGCGCGGCCGCGGGCACGACGCCCGAGCAGTGCGGCCAGTGCGGCGGCTCGGGACAGCTGCGCTATCAGCAGGGCTTCTTCACGGTCGCACGTCCGTGCGGCAACTGCCGTGGCACGGGGCGGGTCATCGCCTCCCCGTGCGGCACCTGTCGCGGCGCGGGCCGGGTCACGCGTGAGCGAAAGCTGACCATTCGCATCCCGGCCGGCGTGGCCACCGGCCAGCGGATGCGGCTCAGCGGCGAAGGCGAACATGGCGTCGGCGGCGGCCCTCAGGGCGACCTCTACGTGGTGTTCCACGTCGCCGACCATCCGTTCTTCCATCGCGAGAACGACGATCTGCACTGCGAAGTGCCCGTGCAGTTCACGACGCTCGCACTCGGCGGCACGGTCAACGTCCCGACGCTGGACGGGCCGCATGCACTCGAGATTCCCGAAGGCACACAGCCCGGCACCAGCCTGCGGGTCCGCGGCAAGGGCTTGCCCAACGTCTCGGGTCGCGGCCATGGCGACCTTCACGTGATCGTCGGCGTGCAGGTGCCGAAGAAGCCGTCGCGCGAGCTGCGCGAGGCGCTCGAGGCGCTGCGCACCGTGTTGCCAGCCGATACCGGCGACGCCCGGTCGCAGGATCGCGGTGGCGACGACAAGCCGTTCTTCGAGCGCGTCAAGGACATGTTCGGCTAACCGATGAGCCCTCGTACCTGGCCGGTGCTCCGGCTCGTGTTCCCCACCGCGCTGGACGACGAACGCCGCGAGCGACTGCTGCTCGACGTCGACGATTGCGGCGCCTCGGCGCTCGACGACGCCGATGACGTGGTGTCGCTCTACTTCAACCTCGCCGCCGATCGCGATGCGGCGCTCGACCTGCTGGCCGGGCGCGGCTGGCTCACCCTGGCGACGCTGACCACCGAGGACGTGCCCGACGAGGGCTGGGCGGCACGGTCCCAGGCCAACCTGCCGGCGGTGCGCGTCGGCGCGGTGGTGGTGGCCCCGCCATGGGATCTGCCACCGGTCGACCGACGCGACGGCCTGGTGGTGATCGAGGTGGAACCCTCCACCGGCTTCGGCACCGGCCATCACCAGTCGACGCGCCTCTGCCTGCGTGCCTTGCAGACCCTCGATCTGCGCGGCGTGCGTGTGCTGGACATCGGCACCGGATCGGGTGTCCTTGCCGTCGCGGCGGTCCGTCTGGGCGCCCGCGAGGCGCTGGGCATCGACAACGACCCCGACGCGATCGAGTCGGCCGAGGACACGCTGCGGCGCAACGACCTGCTCGCGTCCGGCCCGGTACGCATGGCACTGAGCGGACTCGACGATGCCGCGCTGGTGCCCGCCGATGTCGTCTGTGCCAACCTCACCGGCACGCTGCTCCGGCAGCAAGGGGCGCGCGTGCAGCGCCTGATCGCGCCAGGCGGCTGCGCGGTGCTGAGCGGCTTCACCGAGGACGAGGCGCGCTGGGTGCGCGAGGCGTTCGACGCCTGCGACGTCGAGGCGGCGCACGAAGAAGAGTTCTGGGTCGCTTACGTGATGCGCCGGCGAGCCGACGCGTCCCAGACGTAGCGGATCACGGACAGCGCCGCCAGCGTCATCTGCTCGGCGCGCAGGGTCACGGGCGCGAGCGTCCACGGGTGCCAGCCCGCGGCGTTCGCCGCCGCCACCTCCTCCGGCGTCCAGCCGCCTTCCGGCCCGATCGCCAGACACACGGCCCGCGCGGGCGCGGCGAGTGCCGTGCTCGCCCCCGTCGAGGCCGTCGGCTCGGTCAGCCAGAGACCATGGGACGTCTCGCCCGTCAGCGTGACGACCTCCCCCACCGGCCTGACCTTCGCAATGCGGGGGAGCACCGCGCGACCGCACTGCTTGGCGGCGGCCACGGCGACCCGCTCCCACCGCTCGTGCGCCGACTGGGCGGCCTTCGCCGGCACATTGGTCCGGCTGGTCGTCATCGGCCAGATCTCGCTGGCCCCGAGCACGGTGGCATCACGCACCACGGCGTCCATGGCATCGCCCTTGAGCAGCGCCTGCGCGACGACAATCGCGGCCGGCGGCTCCGGCGCGGCCGGCAGGACGTCGCCAGGGTCGACCACGGCGCCCTGCGGTGACGCACGCCGGACGGTGCCGGCGCGCAGCGTGCCGCGGCCATCGAAGAGTTCGACCTGATCGCCCTCGTGCAGGCGAAGCACACGGGCCAGGTGCAGGCTCTCGCCCGGCGGGAGCGTGACCTGACGCGCGTCGCTGGTCAGTTCTGGTGCGAAGAATCGTGGCGGCACGGCATATACTCAGGCCCCGGCATGCTCTTCAAGGGCCAGACCCTCGGCAAGTATCGCATCCTGTCTCCACTCGGAAGCGGCGGGTTCGGCACCGTCTATCTGGCGCGCGACACGTGGCTGGACAAGCAGGTCGCCATCAAGGTGCCGCACCGCCAGGGCCTCGACTTCTCCGAGCTGCTGCGCGAACCGCGCCTCCTCGCCAGCGTCAACCACCCCAACATCGTCGCCATCACGACGGCCGACAAGCAGGACGACGTCTTCTTCATCGTGATGGAGTACGTGGCGGGCGAGACGCTGGAGAGCGTCCTCGAGCGCGACGGGGCGCTGGACCTGCCGCGGGCGCTCGACTACACGGTGCAGATTGGCAATGCGGTGGACCACGCCCACAAGCAGGGCGTCATCCACCGCGACCTGCGTCCGGCCAACGTGCTCGTCTCCGAGCACGGCATGCTCAAGGTGGCCGACTTCGGGACGTCGCGCTTCCTGGAGATCGCGGCGCACGGCACGACGGTGATCGGCAGCCCGGCGTTCATGGCCCCCGAGCAGTTCCAGGGCAAGGCGGTGTTCGCCTCGGATCTCTACTCGGTGGGGATCACGATGTACCAGATGCTGACCGGCGAGCTGCCGTACGAGCCCCCGCCCCCCTCCGGCCTGCACAAGCTGCTGACCGGTGAGCTGGTCACGCCGCCGCGATCGCGTAACCCGGCGATTCCGCGACGGCTGAACGACATCGTCATGAAGGCCCTGGCGCCGCAGATCACCGACCGCTACACGCGCGCCGCCGACCTGCTGGACGACCTGCTGGCGGCCAAGTCGGTGATCCTGGGCACCCCCGGCCCGCGCGCCATCGCCGACATGGGGCTGGACGACGCCAACCGGCCGTCACGGTCGTCGGCGCCGGCCCTGCCCCGTGCGGTGAAGTACCAGGACCGCGAAGCCGCCCGCAACTGCTGGCACTGCCGCCGCCCGCTGCACAACCTCGCGAGCAAGTGCCCGTTCTGTGGCGAGACCCAGTAGGCGCAACCGGAAACCGGAAACCGGGAACCGGGCTGGGTAGGGCCGGCTCTCCGAGCCGGCCGTCATCGTCAGGACGCCTTCCGCTGACGCCCGCCCCACCTACTTCAGCAGTTCCGACAGCTTCACCGCGGCGCCGTTGCGCGCCTTGCTCAGGTCCGCCGCTTCCATGAACGCGAGCGTCTCGAGCGTCTCTTCCGGGCTCACCGGCGCCACGCCCGTCTGGAAGAACTCCACCGCGCGCTTGACGAGACCGTAGTAGCCGGCCCGGCGCTTCGCCCCATTGGGGAGTGCCATCTCGGACGTGGCGCTGACCACGTCCTTCTCGCCGAACACCGTGTGACCGTAAGTGCCGTACTTGCCACTGCGAACACCACGCACGACGCCGACGCGCCCATCGGCCCATGTCCCGACGACCACGTCGGTGCCGGCCGTGTGCGTGCGGCTCACCGAGACGCAGCCCGGGCCCATCAACTGGTACAGGGTCTCCACCGCGTGGACGCCGTACCAGAACAGGTCCGGGTGGTGCGGCTCGATGGTGGCGGGGCCGTAGGTGGCTGCGCCCAGGATGGCGCCGACCTTCGGGTCGGTCTGCAGCATGAGGACGTCCTCGACGTACCGACGCGAGGAGGCGCTGAACACCGGCACACCCGCCGCCTTCGCGAGCCGGATGATCTCGGCGCCGTCCTTCGTGCTGGCGGCCATCGGCTTGTCGATGAAGAGCGGCTTCTTCGCCGCGATCACCGGGCGCGCCTGGGCCAGGTGCACGCGTGCGTCGACGCTTTCGAGCATCACCACATCCACCTTCGGCAACAGCGCCTCGATGGAGTCGACGATCTCGATCTGCCACTTGTCGCGGAGCTCGGCGGTGAACTTGTCGACGCGCGTCGCGCTGGCCTCGACGTCCGGGCTGCCGCCCTTGAAGGCCGCGACCACACGCGCGCCCGGCACGTGGTCCGGATGGGCCGGGTCGTTCAGCATGGCGGTGAACGCCGTGACGTGCGAGGTATCGAGCCCGATGAGGCCGACGCGCAGCACCTTTCCGGGGGCCGCCTGCGTCGTCGCGGGGACCAGACTCCGCTCGTCGGCAAGGGCTGGCGTGGTGGCCGTGGCGATCGCTCCCAGGAGGAGCGCGCCCATCATCGTGCGTCGTGTGTGCATGAGTGGCATGTCGTGGTGGTGAGCCGCCTACGCGGTGATGTACGGGGGCCGCTGCGGACGCGACACCCAGCCGTTGGCCTCGTCGTCGTCGCGGAAACGCTCGCGGACCGGATCCCAGTGCAACCGGCGGCCGGCGCGCATCGCCATGTGATGCAGCAGGCACGCCGTGCAGGACCGGTGCCCCACTTCGACGGGCGCGAGCGGCAAGGCGCGCGTGCGGATGGCCTCGAGCCAGTTGCCGTGATGGTCGCGGCTGTCGATGAGATGAATCTCGTCGGGACCGATCACCGAGGTGATGATCTTCGGGTCGCTGGCGTCGAGCGCCCGCGGGTTGCCGCGGAAGGCGAGCGGATCGCTGCCGGTGACCCCGCCGACACGGTTGACGAAGATCCAGCCCTCGGTGCCGATGAACCTGACGCCGTTCTGGATGGAGTCGCTGACGATCATGTGCACGCCGTCGGCGTAGCGCGCCTCGGTCCGGAAGGCCCCGTGCACGTCCCAGAGTCCGCTCGCCGGAAACTCCGCCGTGCCCCAGATCTCGACCGGACCGGTGTGCTCGGCGCCCATGCCCCAGTGCGCGGTGTCGATGTGATGGGCGCCCCAGCCGGTGATCATGCCGGCGCCGAACTGTTCACAGCGCAGCCAGCCCGGACGGTCGTAGCCGACCTGCGGATGGACGCGCTTCTCCGTGTAGAACACCTCGGAGGTCGAACCGAGCCACATGTCGTAGTTGAAGTGCGCCGGGACGGGCATCTCCGGTTCGACCTCGCCCGCGGGATCGGCGGCAAGCCCGACCTCTACCGACTTCAGGTGTCCGATGCGGCCGTTGCGCACGAGCTCGCAGGCATACCGGTGCTGCGGCAAGGACCGGTTCTGGCTGCCCAGCTGGAGGACGCGCCCCGTGCGCTGCACCGCGTACGACAACGCGCGACCTTCGGCGATGGTCAGCGACGCCGGCTTCTGCAGGTAGACGTCCTTGCCCGCTTCGACGGCGGCGATTGCAATGGGCGCGTGCCAGTGGTCGGGCGTGCTGATCAGCACCGCGTCGATGTCCTTGTTCAGGAGCAGTTCGCGGTAGTCGTCGTACATCGTGACGCCGTCGTACGGCTTGCCGGACTGCGTGCCGTAGAAGTCGTTGACGAAGCGCTTGCCGTCTTCCAGCCGACGACGATCGAGGTCGCACACCGCCATGATCCGGGCGGTGTCGAAGACCAGCGTCTCTGGCATGTCGTGGTCGCGCGAGATGCGGCCGGTGCCAATCGCGGCGACGTTGATACGGTTGCTCGGCGACGTCCTGCCGAACACGGTCGCCGGTACGATGGCCGGCGCGGCGCCGAGCAGGGACGCCACCGCGGCCCCCTTCCCCGAGGCGGAGAGGAAGGAGCGACGCGAGACGGATCGAATCGTGGACATGGGACCTCGAGGAAGTGGCGGCACTACTTCGTCAGGACGGGCGGCCGGGCCGACGACTGCGCCTCGAGCACCAGCTGCGCCACGAGGAACGTGTGCGCCTGCGTCATCGCCGTCTCGGTGCGGTTGACGATGTCGTCGAGCAGGCGCGCCCCATAGGGCAACGGCGTGTCCTTCGCGTCGATATACCGCGTCTCCTTCTGGTCGACCAGGAAGAGATGACTGCCGCCCGGGCGCCCCGCGAGGTCGACGTTGGGTCGAATCTCCAGATAGCCGTCGGTGCCCATCACCGTCAGTCGCGAGTCGCCGAAGGTCGCCACGCCTCCCGGGGTGAACCAGTCGACGCGAAAGTACCCGGTGGCGCGTTCGCCCTGCAGCATGGCATCGCCGAAGTCCTCGAAGTCGGGCCGGTCAGGATGATGGAGGTTGCCGGCCCGCGACGACACCACGGCCCCTTTCGTCCCCTTCGTGAAGGCGAGGAAGTAGTCCACCTGATGGGTGCCGAGGTCGCCGATCACTCCGCCGAACTGCTCGCGCTTCCAGAACCAGTCGGGACGGTTGGCGCCGATCTTGTGCGGGCCGGTGCCCATCGTGTGGACGACCTCGCCGATGGCCCCGGCATGCACGAGTTCGACGGCACGCTGCGTGGCCGGACTCTCGAGACGACCGCCGTAGAGGATCGAGTAGATGCGTCCGGTCTGCGCCTGCACGCGCCGCACGTCGGCCAGCTGCGCCAGCGTCGTGACCCCCGGCTTGTCGGCCATGAAGTCCTTCCCCGCCTGCATCACGCGGATGCCGAGGGGACCGCGCTCGTTGGGGATGGCGGCACTCACCACCAGCCTGATCGCCGCGTCGTCGAGGACCTCCTGCTCGCTGCGAGCCACCTTGACGCCGGGGTAGCGCTTCGTGAACGCCGCCACCAGCTCGGGCTCCTTCGCATACACGGCGGCCAGCGTGCCGCCGTGCGCGATCACGGTCTCGACCTGGCTGTACACGTGCGAATGGTTGAGGCCGATGGCGGCAAACGCCACGGGGGGGCGCGTCGCGGCGGTCTGGGCCTTCGCCCGGCTGCGCTCGTGGCGGACGGGGCGTCCCGCCCGAGCCGGCGGCAGGGCGCCGGCCGGCCAGGCGGCAAGGGCGGCGCCGGAGGTGCCGAGGCTGCTGATGAAGGCGCGTCTGTTCATGTGTGCGCCCAAGATTGGCGGTCGGCGGCGTGAAGTCAAGCGATTCCTGCGCCGGCACGACGTCGACGGACGTCGTCATCACCGCGGCTTCTGGAATGATGCGCGGGGCCTCAATCGTCCCACTGTGGGACCGGGGCGTGGGCGCGCCACGCCCGCTGATGCGCCCCCGCTCATGACGGGTCCGGCTCCTGCCGATTGGCAGGCAGGGCCAGTCATGCATCTCAACGACC
>LNFM01004527.1_pt1 | contig 25529 bp, 20 predicted proteins | sample 596031 | NCBI WGS metagenome assembly LNFM01 (sample SAMN04254537, study PRJNA301005) | activated carbon metagenome | isolation source: dual media filters at the Ann Arbor, Michigan drinking water treatment plant | place: USA: Ann Arbor | reverse complement strand
TCCGTGAACCGTTTCTTCATTTCGCTCTCCTTTGGTCAAGGTTGACACAGGGAGACTCAAGCTACAAATGGCAGGAAATTTTCAGGTAAGCTCAATAGTTTAACTTTTCCTCGGCGAACCTGCGGCAGATACTTTCAAAGCGAGGGAATTCTCGCACCAATCGTTCACCTTCGATCGGCGATGATACGGCAAACGTCGTAGGCTCTAAACATTTTAGAAAGTAGTTATCTTCAGTTTCCATCTGATTCGGCAGAATCACTGGATCGCCTTCGAGGAAGAAATCCGTAATGATCGGTCGGTCGCTTGATTTGTAGTAGGCGCAAACTGATCCGCTCAAAACGAAATACGCTAAGCTGAAGTTGGAGATTAAATCGTCTTTTTTGAAGTGCTTTAATTGGTTGGTGCGTTTGATAAGCTCGACGTCTTCAATTGTGAGTTCTGCGTACTTTCTTATGAAGTCGAACATTTTTTCCATGAGGGAAGTCTGGTCAGCGTCACAAGCTTAGGCAAGACAAAGTTTTACGGCTCGGAACGGGTCGTGAGTTGTCTGCGCGAGCTTTTATTTCAGTTAATTTTGAAATTGCAGTGAGCGCAGGTGGGCGGTTGTGCCGGCGCGTACGGCCTTGGTAGCTTTTCGAGATGTCGAACGTTTCGGGGGCACCGGTACATATCGTTTGGTTTAAGCGGGATCTTAGGGTGTCGGATCATGAGCCTCTGGCCCGCGCTGCACTGTTGGGACCGGTATTGCCCCTTTATGTTTTGGAGCCGGAACTTTGGAAGCAGCCCGATGCCAGCGGGCGCCATTATGATTTTTTAATGGAGTGCCTTTCTACTTTGGACCGGGACCTCACAAAGCTGGGGCAGCCCCTTTTGCTTGAGATTGGTGAAATGCCTCACGTGCTGGAGGCACTTCGCAAGCGCTTTGCCATTGCGGGGCTCTGGTCGCATCAAGAAACGGGGAATGGTTGGACTTATGAGCGCGACAAAGCGGTCGGTCGATGGTGCCGTCAGCATCAGATTCCTTGGAGGGAGTATCAAGGAAGCGGTGTGATTCGAGCTCTCTCGGGTCGAAGTGGTTGGTCCGCTCGGTGGCAGAAATTTATGGCAAAGCCCAGATTTCCGCGGCCGAAATCGTTGGCTCAAGTCGAGCATTTTCCTAAGGCGCTGGTCCCATCAAAAAGCGAACTCGGACTTTTGCCAGATTTGTGTCCGGGTCGCCAGCCGGGCGGACGAGACCAAGCCATTTCAGATTTACGAAGTTTTCTAAAAGAGCGAGGGCGCAATTACCGTTTTGAAATGTCGAGCCCGCGCACCGCCGATAAAGCGTGTTCAAGACTTTCGACACATCTTGCGTTTGGTACTCTGTCGATGCGCGAAGTGCTTCATTCGACGGCGCATCGGCAAGATGAAATTTTAAAACATCCCCATTTCCCGGATGGCTCGATTTGGAATAAGTCTCTTTTATCGTTCACCAGTCGCCTTCACTGGCACTGCCATTTTATTCAAAAGCTTGAGAGCGAGCCCGAGATTGAGTTTCAGAATTTTCACAAAGCCTATGATGGCCTTCGTCCCGACGGCATTCTTCCAGGATCTGCAGAGTACAAGAAATTTCAGGCTTGGGCGACGGGGCAAACTGGTTTTCCGTTTGTTGATGCTTGTATGCGGTCGTTGATTTCTACGGGTTGGATCAATTTTAGAATGCGCGCCATGCTTGTGGCTTTCGCTACCTATCATCTTTGGCTTCCGTGGCGCGAGGTCGGTCTTCACCTTGCAAAATTATTTACAGATTACGAGCCCGGCATTCATTGGTCGCAAGTGCAGATGCAGTCGGGGACAACCGGGATCAATACGATTCGTATCTATAACCCCGTAAAACAAGGTCACGACCAAGACCCCGACGGAGATTTTGTCCGTCGTTGGGTGCCCGAACTTTTAGATTATCCCGATGTTGCTACTCATGAGCCTTGGAAGCTTGCTTCGCCGGGATCAATTTATCCCCTGCGTATTGTCGATCACGAAATTGCGGCCCGTGAGGCCCGCGAAAAAATTTGGAATGTGCGAAAATCAAAAGACCATCGCGCGGAGGCCGAAGCCGTGCTTGAGCAGCACGGAAGTCGAAAAGCCGGCCGCGGTAAATCTAAAAAAGCTCCAGCGAAAGACCCGCAGCTTAAATTCGAGGTCTGATTTGTTATCCGGTTTACGAATTGGGGGGGGCGGGTGCATCAAGCACCCGCTGCAGGTTTACTGAAGATCCAAGTCAGCCGAACCGTGCTCGAGGTACGACGTCATGCCGTTTTTCTGCTGGTAAATTGAGAAATTGATCGTCGATTTTCGCGAGCCCGACGACGAGAACAGGTCGACATTGTCCAAAGAAATTCGATTCCTGTCGCCCGAAACAGCGGCGTCAACAAGCGACGTAAATGGGTTCACAGTCACTCTCAGGTAAAGTTCTTCGCCACCCACTTGAAGGGTTTGTACGGCATCGAAGGAAGAATTAGTGATGGCACCTTGTTGAAGTGAAAAAAGAGGTAGTGCCTTACAGACTTCAAATTCGCTGTGCATGCCGTAGGAATTTGAAACCGTAACGCCCATCTTAGCATCTTTTGTTAGAAGAGCTCCGCTGCCGCCAATGACTCTTAAGGTTACCTTTGTAACATCAGCGAATTTGGCCGCCGTCACGCAGTTCATGGCGATAATCTGGCCGTTGTCTTTTTGAATGTCGGCCCATGTTTCAGGACGCACTTCTTGTGAAATTGCTGGTTCCGAAACTTTCACGTTGATCTGAAGAGAGCCCAAAAATTTTGAATTAAAATTGGCATTCATGTGGCGCGGACCCGCGTGCGCGGAAGCTGAAAGAAGAAGGGTGCAAAGGGCGAGCAGAGCTGACTTCATTTAGAAACTCCTGTTTGAAATTCGAGCGGTGAAACCCGCAATAAACACAATCTGTCTTAGCTCGGACAAGCTAAAAACCTACGTTAGGTCCGTGTGAGGTTTCTGTTCTGACGCACGTCTTCTTCGCGGCGGCGAAGCGCTGCGTTGTTTAGATTTCATGGCTACGGCGTAACGCCAACTTCGAACTTCGGAGGTCGGTATCCAGCCGGTCGTTGGCCTTCGGGGATTGTGAGGGTATTCCCATCTCTTAGACTTGTGTACGCAGGTGACAAAATTTCTATCCCAGCCTCATTGAACGAATCCTGGATGTTTCGGTGAAGTTCGGAATAGATGCTTGCCATATCATTGGGGTGTTTGGTGGTCGCATTGATTTCATAAGCTACATTGAAGTCGCCAAGAGCTGTCTGAAAAACAAAGGGCTCGGGCTTTTTGCAAACGAGGTTTGTTTTTAGTGCGGCCGCGATGAGTGCCGCATGAACTTTTGGCCAAGGAGCATCGTATCCGATCGTCACGGTCGTGTTTAGAATCAGTCCGTCGGTATCGGCCGATGAGCTGTAATTGATGATGTGGCTGCTTAAAACCATCGAATTAGGAATAGTGATTTCAACGTTCTTGATGGTTTTGATACGTGTGACGAGCAGGTTTTTTTCAACAATATCGCCGATGGTATCCGCAATTTTAACGCGGTCACCGGTTTTAAAAGGGCGCATGTAGGTGATGACGACTCCGGCGACCATATTTGAAATCGCAGACGATGAGCCCAAAGAAATCAAAACACCCAGAAAGACAGAAATTCCCTGAAAAGCGGGGGAGCCCGACCCTGGCAGATAGGGGAACGCCATAATTAGCGCAAACGCCAGAATGACAAGTCGAACTAGTTTGTAAGTTGGCTGCGCCCAATCGCGATAAAATCCGTCAAAACGAATCGTGCCGCGCTCGATTTCTAAAAAAAGAAAGGAAACGAATTCTAAGAGATACTTCGTCACAAATCCGATCACGAGAATGAAGAAAAAGTTCGGAATAAAATCGACTGTGACTTTAAATATTTGAATTAAGGGGTCTGCAATGTAGCCATAGATCTTCGGAGATAAATTTTCTGTGATCGGAAAAAAGCTAAAGACGAGCGGAACATAAAAATAGATAAGCGTGAGGCTAATGACGACGCGTGCCGTTCGCACGACCCAAAGACTGACGGCAATAATTCGGTCGGCAGTGATCAATTCAAAAGACTGAAGTCGGATCGATCGTATCCATCGCACATTGTAGTTTTTGACGTGGCTGGAAACTCTCTGACTTACGGTCGAGACCAGGTAGAGCAGCAAAATAAAGAGAGCTGTCGTTGCGACGGCGTAAGCGGTACTAAAAAGCAGAGCTTTGGGTGTTCGTCGAAGGCGAGCTTCTGTAATGGCGGCCGCCATTATTTCGGCCGCGCCTTGCGCAAACTCCGAACGCGAGCTGGTCACTTCGGTGACGTCGGCGTCAGTGGCAGAAAAAAGAATGATGTCTCCTGCGACGATGTCCGTTGTAGCATCGCGCTCGAGAACGCGAATTTGGGCAACATCGAACTCATGGTCAGCGACGGCTCGCATCAGTCGCGCAGCGATCGCGTCAGCGCGGTGTTTTGCTGTGAAGGAGGCAATTCCTTTCGAAAGACACAAAACTTCTTGGCCTCCAACAAAAACGGACTCGCACGAGGCGGACGTTGATTCCGATGTTGGCGGCGTTGGGGTTGAGGCGGGCGAGGCGCTGACCAAAGGAAGCTGGGCTTCGGCGGTGTCGATAACCGATACGACTAAAAGGCCTGAAAGAAGAGCGAAGGCTATTTGCGAAAAAGTCCTGAAGTTTTCTTTCATAAATGTAGCGTTCAACGTCTGCGCTTGAACGTCAAATCTAATGAAAGTTCGGACAGCCATTGCTTTGGGTAACGATCATGCTACCGTTCTTGACATGCCCCAAACTATGCCGAAGAAAAAGAGTCCGTGGTTAAAAGTAGCACTGTTTTTTCTGATCGGAGTCAGTGTGCTCACGGCTTACCACTTAAGTGGAGTCGGGTCCTATTTGACCCTTGAAGCTCTCAAAGAAAATCAAGAGCTCTTGCTTTTGAAGGTCGCTGAAGGACCTTGGGTTACGGCCCTAACGTTCGGTATTTTTTATGTCATTGTCACTGCGTTTTCATTTCCGGGTGCCAGCGTTTTAACTTTGGCCGCGGGCGCCGTTTTCGGACTTGCGAAAGGTACATTGATTGTCTCTTTTGCTAGTACGATCGGTGCGACTTTGGCGTTTTTGCTGACCAGATTCTTTTTTAAGGAAGCAACTGAGGCGAAATTTCGATCGAGTCTTGAATCGGTGAATCGCGGTCTTGAAAAAGACGGCGCATTTTACCTACTGACGCTTCGGCTGATGCCGCTTTTTCCATTTTTCTTGGTCAACGCTGTAATGGGTCTAACAAAAGTTAAGACGTCGACGTTTTTCATCGTGAGCCAGATTGGGATGATTCCTGGGACTCTTGCCTACGTGAATGCCGGGACTCAGGTTTCAAAGATTGATTCGTTAAAAGGAATTTTGTCGCCCGAGCTTCTGGGTTCGTTTGTTGTTTTGGGTCTTGTCCCGATAATTTCAAAAATGGGAATCGATTATTTTAGATCAAGAAAGTTTTTACGGCGCTTTAAGAAACCAAAGTCATTTGATTACAATATGATTGTGATCGGAGCGGGTTCGGCGGGACTTGTTTCGGCCTACATCGCATCGGCTGTGAAAGCTAAAGTCGCACTCATCGAAAAGCACAAAATGGGCGGCGACTGCCTCAACACAGGTTGTGTTCCCAGTAAAGCCCTGCTTCGTTCAGCTAAAGTTTTGAGTCTCTTTAAAAGAGCGGAAGAATTTGGTCTTAAGACACCCAGTCTCGAATTTGATTTCGCGAAAGTGATGGAGCGAGTTCAAAACGTCATCCGTGAAATCGAGCCGCACGATTCGGTCGAACGTTACACGGGGCTTGGCGTCGACTGCATATCGGGTGAAGCTAAAATTCTTTCGCCTTTTGAAGTGTCTGTTAATGGCAAGACGCTGACGACAAAAAACATCGTCGTCGCCACGGGCGCTCGTCCTTTAGTCCCAAACCTTCCCGGGTTGTCGGACGTTAAATTTCTCACAAGTGACACCGTTTGGAATCTTCGGGAAAAGCCGCGGCGAATGGTTGTCTTGGGTGGTGGTGCGATCGGCGCGGAACTCTCACAGGCGTTTTCTCGCCTAGGGGTTCAGATCACAATGGTCGAGATGTCGCCGCGAATTTTGTCCAAAGAAGACACTGACGTTTCTGAAATCATGCAGAAAAAACTTAAAAAAGACGGCGTGAATGTTCTTGTTGGTCACCGTGCCGTCAGAGTCCGGCCCGGAGTTCTTGTTTGCGAGGTCGGCGGACGAGAGGTCGAAATCGAGTTTGATCAGATCTTGGTGGCGCTGGGCCGCAAAGCAAACGTTTCAGGATTTGGACTGGAAGCTTTAGAAATTGAACTCGCGCCCAACGGGACGATTGTCGCTGATTCATTCTTACGAACAACAAACTATCCCAATATTTATGTGTGTGGAGATGTGACGGGACCCTATCAGTTCACACACGTGGCCAGTCATCAGGCGTGGTACGTCGCTGTGAATGCTCTTTTCTCGCCGTTTAAGAAGTTCGCGGTCGATTACCGCGTGATCCCTTGGTGCACATTCACGGATCCGGAAGTGGCTCGCGTAGGTCTTAGCGAAATCGAAGCGATAGAAAAAGGCATTGAGGTCGAAGTCACTCGTTACGGAATTGATGACTTGGACCGCGCGATTGCTGAAAGCGAGGCTCACGGATTCGTGAAAGTCCTCACGCCGCCTGGAAGCGATAGGATTCTTGGAGCTACGATTGTTGGTGCGCATGCGGGCGAGCTTTTGGCGGAGTACGTTTTAGCCATGAAGCACGGGCTTGGTTTAAATAAAATTCTTGGAACGATTCACTCGTATCCGACGATGGCCGAAGCCAACAAATTTGCCGCCGGTGTTTGGCGAAAAGCCCACGCGCCTCAAGGTGTTTTGAAGTGGGTCGAGCGGTATCATGCGTTTAGAAGAGGTGGTCGATGAAGGTTTCAATGTTGCAAAATAAGCTAGTGGCGCGTTTGGCGCTACGGTCGCTTCGCAAAAGTATCGCCCCAAAACTTCGCCCGGTTTTAATGGCCGCGTTCATTGTGCCCGTGAATTCTTTAGATGAATGGAAGACCGAGAAATTTTCTAAGGGGCCAGCCAATGTCGTCACAGCGTCGGAGGCAGGCCTTAAGATTAAAGTACAGTCCTCGGCGAGTCCTTTGATTTTGCCGCTTAAGGGGAAACAAGTCGTTTCGAGCTTTAAGGTTCAAGCCCGCTTTTCGGATTTGCCGAAGTTTTTAGATGTTTCAAAGCAAGGTGCGCGCGGCGCTGATGATTTCCCCTTGCGGCTTGGTTTTATAGTCCCTGGGGAGAAGAAGTTAACGGGCGTAAAAAAAATGTTCGCGTCGTCGTGGGTGAAGCATTTATTTAGCCAGGTTCCACAAGACACTGGACTCGACCGCATTGAATTTTTTAACGTCGTTCAGAATAAGGATCTTGTAGGAACCGGCCGCGAACATCCGGCGTCGGATCTCTTGCGAGAAAACTTCATTCATTTCATCGAGAAGCCCGGGGTCGTTGCGATCGAGCACAAACTTATAAGTCCCATCGAAGCCGTCGCCCTCTGGATCAGTATCGACGGTGATGATACGAAGACCTCGTATGAGGTCGAAATCTTGAAAATCGAACTCGCCTCCGAATAGGGGCCTCAAGCGGTTCTCACCGAGGCTGCTTGCACGGATTTTTTTCACGTAGCAAGAGATTGCTACACTTTGTAGCAAATCAGGCTGCGAGTTTATCGTCGTTCATGATACGTCGGTCGAGATGAAACAGTCTGAACAGATCAACGACTTCTATATTCACAAAATCCGCGAAGGGCTGAGTCTTCGGCAACGGGGTAATCCTGGCTATTCACTTCGCGCGTACTCTCGAGATTTAGGCATCCATCCGGCGACGTTGAGTCAGGTGATCAATGGTAAACGACCCTTGCCGTTTAAAAACTCGAAAAAAGTTGCAGATACTCTGAAGCTTGGGCCCAAAGAGCGAACTCTATTTTTCGAGAGCTTTCACCGCTCAAAAACTGCCATCGATGAGATCAAGATTGATCAGCATGATGAACGTTTCATGTTGGACGAGTCCTACTACCGTGTGATTGCCGAGTGGGAGCATTGCGCCGTCCTTTCTCTCATGGATACGAAGGACTTTATTCTGTCCGAGGCCGAACTCACTCGTCGGCTTGGGGTGACACAGACGCGCGCGAAGGTCGTCATTGAAAACTTACTTCTAAGCGGACTGCTTCAGAGGACGAAGACCGGGACTTTCACACTGACGCACAAAGCTGTTCGCACAACGGAAGACGTATCGAGCCAAGCCCTTCGAGCCAGCCATCTTGAGAATTTGGAAATCGGGAAGCGCAAGCTCGAAGAAGTGGGCGTTGAACTGAGGGATTTCTCTGCCATGACCCTGGCGATTGACCCCAGAAAAATATTTGAAGCCAAAACCATCATTCGGGAGTTTCGCCAGAAAATGGCAGCACTGCTCAGAGATGGCAAAAAAACTGAAGTCTTTCAGCTAGCGATTCAGTTTTATCCACTCACAATCATGCAGGAGAAAAAATGAAGAACTTAGCCTTAATATCTCTCGTCGCAGTTATGTTTTCCGCGCTGCCGGAAGCGCCGGCGGCGATGTCGAACGAAAAAGGAAACGGTGGTGACGTCGTTAAATGTCAACCGACCGAAAGAACGGGAATTCGATCAAAACCACACTTGCGGGTGCTTGATTCTGTAATTTTGGAAAGGAGTCAGACATTCTCGCGTCGTAAGTTTAATTCTTCAGAACAAGCGGCAGCGTCGATTCTTGAGAAATTGAAATCGACGGTTCCCTTGATGGCTGAGAGTTGGGAGTCTTTCAAAGCGACGGCCGCCAAAAAAGTAGATCTTGAGCGAGGTGTGGTTTGGATCAGCGGCGTTCCAAAGGATCTCGCAGATGAGAATCTCTTTCTCGAAGTGCCGCCGGGCTGCGGAAAAAAGCTTGTTCAGGCGATTGTTCGAGTCGGGTCTGGACCGACACGGTTCTACTACGACCCAAGTATTCACGCTGAAATTACCAATGATACCGACGAACTCTCATGGCTGTTGGTTCATGAATGGCTTCGCGACTACATTCAAGATGCCGATGTGATTCGAGTTCTGAATGGCTACTTCCATTCGGAAGAGTTTTTTACCGCCTCCGAAAATCAGGTGGCCCAGACGTTGGAAAGTTTTGGCTTGAGCCGTTACGCGGTCGGTCCGGTTGCAAGCGAAGTCAGGCGGGCGCAAGTCGAACTGGCTGAGATTCTTTCGAAATTCGAGCCTATTTTGGCTGAGGCCTCAGAGATGAAAAAGCGTGGTGACGTTCAACAGCTTCGTAAGATCATGGCTGAATCCGATGGTTGGTTTGAGCTTATGACTACGATCGGGCGGATTGGGCAGCCGAAAGATGTCATCAAGCGGTACAACGATGTTCTAAAGTCCTACAGCATTCTCCTCAGAGCTTCCGGACGGTTTTCATAATGAAAACCACACACTTACTCATAGCCGTTGTTTTCTTGATGTGTTCACTTCGCGTCGACGCTCGTGACATTCGCACCGAGGCTGTGCTGCGAGCGCCGATGGTGGTTGCGATTTTGAACGGTCTTGTCGTCGAGCAGGATTTGAAGTGTCAGCTGGCGCTCGAAGAAGATGGCGGCGAGTCCGTCGCTTACTTCGTCGAAAATAATCGAAGTCGATTCAGCGCCGGTTTTCTTTGTGACGATGGCCGCACGGCCGTCATCGAGGGAATTTTAGGTGACGGACAGGTCGCCACCGAAGAGTTCAGACTTGTTTATGCCAACTAATTGGATTTCCGAGCGGATCTTTTCAATTTGATGGGGCAAGTTTTCCATGGCGCATTGCATTGTCGGGGCTGTGGATGGTAAGCCGGCCCCTGGTTCTGCGCCCATTTTTATCGTCTAGATCTGCCCCTAGGAGGCCCCACGTGGCTTATCGAAGTTTGTTTGCACTTTTGGCTGTCGTTACTTTCTCCGCGTCGGCCAACGCCAGCGTCACGTGCCAAGATCTGTTTCAAACTCGCGCAGCCGATGTCGTGGACGCAAATGCCGTTGCTCAAAAGCAAGCGGCCGAACTTTGGGAAAAAGCCGCTCAAGGTCTTTCTGATCGAGGCATTATCTCAAGCCGCTATCCGCTAACTCCCGAGCTTGCTTCCGAGGCCGCTAAAAAGGGCATGATGCATTGGTATCTTCGCATTTACTTGGCGAGAAACTTGGCCGAAGCCAAGCGCCATGCGGAAACCGAGCTCGATCCTCTCATGCAGGGAGTTTACCTCATTGATCCAAAACTCACCGAGGCGACTCTTCAGCAGCCGCCGTCGGAAGTTTTCAATCGGCTCTTTGATGCGGACGGAATGGTTTTCTTTAAGACGAAGTATCAGGAGATCGATCCTTCGAAAGTCGACGCCGCCAGCGATCCGCTTCGCTATTTGAACAATCAAGATGGCGTTTTGGTTGAACGCACGATGGTCATGGAGACGGTCGACGCTAAGTACGTCCGTGAGAATTTCGAAGCTTCGGAAGTCATTTGGGATCGCAATGATCCCGAGCGCGGAAACTACCTTTTCTTCGGCGGTTATTCGTTTCCTAAAGTTCGCGGCGTGATTCGGTATGAGGATACGATTGGATCGAAAACGTATGACCGAATGCGGAAGCTCGCGGCCAAGCTGATTGCTAGCGGCTACACGGTTCGCTTCAATTCAGACTTTAAAAAATCTCTCGACATGGTTCGCGATCAAAAGCGACGAGTGGGCGGCGAGTGGGTTCAGAACTCGCGGTATTTCGATAAAGCGACGTACGATACAGCGCTTGAGAGTTTCGCTCTGGGGCGCGCGTACAGCGTTGAAGTCTGGAACGAAAAGGGTCAGCTCGTGGGCGGAATGATCGGCAACCGCCAGGGTTCAATCTACAGTCCCGACAGTGTCTTTTACGATGTCGATGGCTATGCAAACAAGGCCATCGATTTCGCGAAGATTTCGGTCGTTGCTATGATGGATCGCCTTCAGGCCGCCGGTATTCCTTTCGCCGACGCTGGCATGGTCAGTCACTTCACAAACCTCATGAAGGGTCGTCTTTACGATTCGTCGGTGTTTGTGAAGCTTATCGAAAGTCTTCCGCCTGAATCGAAAGCGGTTGTTGATATGAAGACGAACTGGACACCGTAGTTTCAGTGGCCTGCGGGATGTCGCGTCGCCTCAGTGGGTTGCGCGCAGGAGAAAACTTCGCGCGATGATTGAGGCGGCCTCGATCGGAGAACCGCATCTTTCGAAGTGCTGCCGCTCTTCTTCACTATCCAGAGCCGCGCACGGCTTGGTTTGATTCATAAAGTTCCCGCGCCAGAGCGATCGCTTGTTCTTTCGAAAGCCCCTGCGCTTCCAATTCATTCTCTAGTACGTAGCGATCGATGTCCCTCCAGCCTCGAAGGCCGTGGACGACTCTTGAAAATGGAATCGCATCCCAAAATTTCGTTCGTCGGCCCCTTTCGTCGGTGAACGGTTGGCCTTTTTTTGAGCCGCCCACGTCGAAGGCGATTCGCGCCGTGAGCAGACGAATCCACGTCTGATATTGGCGGCGTGCCGTCATTGGGCTCCCCGAGAGCTTCACCACAAGATGCAGATGGTTTCCGACATTCACATACTTTTTTAGCTTCACACCATAGCGCCTTGAAATCCTCGTTACCAGATCATTCACTTTGATCTTGTTCGCACCAAGCATCGTTCGCTTTCCTTTGGCGTGCTTCGACCGAAAGCAAACGTGGACGGGTTTTTGACTGCTGAGCGGACGGAATGTTTTCGCGTGAGTGTCGTGGCCGGGGGACCTTTCTGTCCCGATAAACGTATCTTTAAGCGCAGGCAAAAACGAAGTCTGAGCAGAGCGATATTTTCTTGGGCCCCTGAGTTTTGATTTTGGCTTTGATTCAGGTCGATTTTGCGAGGGCCGCTTCGTCGATGGCGATTTTTTGGCCAGCGTTGCGACACATTTTGGTTCAGATCTCCCGTCTGTGCTTGAGCGTTTTTGTGAAATCAACATCGTTTAGAAGCATACGTATTTTCATATACAAAATCAAGCGTAATTTTGATCGGTAGAGCGGTTGTCGCGCCGTGGTGGTTGCGGGTTTTGTGGCTCTAGCGAGTGGAGGCGGCGTGATTGTTGGTGGTGGTTGAAATTAGCGGTGGTGGGAGAGAAGGTTGGATGGAAAGGAGGTTGGATGGAAAGGACGGTGAGCGGAGCAGAGGAACAGTGGCTGAGTATGGTCGGGTGTTGGTGGCAGGGCTGGATATTGGTTAGATAGGACGTCGGGTGATGTCGAGGTTGGTGCTGATGAGAGTGGCGCCGGAACGCAGGGAATGTACTTTGAGAGATGGGTCGGGTGGTACAGTGCAAGGCCGCGCTAGGGGCAGCCTTTCAGTAGCGCTGGCAGAGCCGCGTGAGGTGCGGCCAGGTTTATGGGCGGTAAGGGGCGGTGGGGTTTATTGAAGATGAACAGGCCCGTGTGAGACAGCCACGGAGCTAAGAAGACCTTGTCGCGACAGATCCGAGAAAAAGGCTCATGGCCCTTAGAAAGTAGGCTCGAGGCCCAGGGCCTCGAGCGGAATCACTTAATTTGCGCGGGCGGTTGGTTGGAAGAGGGCTTCGCAGGTGCGGCCGCCGGCGGTCGATGCTGGCGACGCGAGACTCGAAGGTGCGCCTCGTGCGGCGGTGTCGGTCCCAGACGCTTCGCGCGACCGCTGCTCTTCGACGAGACTCTTGGCCTGCTGAAAGGCTTGGCGATTCGCGCGACGGGCGCGGATTTCGTTGATCACCGGGATCACGGCCAGGGCGGGAAGCCATGGAAGCGAGGCTCCGGCCAGCGAACTCAATGTTTGGAACATCGGATTCACCGCAATCGCCGTACCTAGAGCTTTCGTGAACAAGATCGCGTCTTTCGAATAAAGAATCCACGGGATCATCGATCCGAAGGTGACCCACGCATAGGGAATGCCGTAGGCGATTTTAGACATCACGCCACCCATCGGCTGAATTCCTTGCTGGCGGAACATGCGATTCATCCATTGGCTGGGTGCACTCGTGAGCGGACTCACCAAGTAGAGTAAGAAGAACGAAGCAAACGGAATGTTCACGCCCCAAAACGTTCGCGCGTACTCCCATTTCACGGTCGTCCCTGTCAGCATGTACTTACCAAGACGCTGAACGCTGCTGATGAGATCATAAGCGGCGGGAACGTTTCGGTAGAGCTTTGCTTGAAGTCCTGTTTGAAATCCGACTTCGTCACTGAAGCCCGAATCAACCACACGAGCAAGAATTGTGAGGATTCGGCTGTCTTTGTGGTTTTGTCGAAAGCGTTGAGTGAAGCCTGGTTGTGCAGGCGAACGCGGTGGAACCAAGTTCTGATCGATCGTCGCAGAACGATAGTTGTCGAGGTAGTTTTTGGCGAACAACGAGAGCTCAATCTGAGATCGCTCAGCGACGCTGATGCGTTCAAGGTGAGACTTGAGCGGTTCATGTCCAAGTTCTGAAGCTGTGTCAGTCTGAGTGCGCAACAAAACGTACTCAAGCATGCGGCGCTCGTCGTCGTTCATCGCTTTTGGATAAACCCCGACTTCGTTGGCCATCGCTTCGGCGTAATACCGATTGAGAGTTTCTTGAGGTGTGTTGGCTGTATCACCCAACGCGCGTTCCATTGTTTTTCGGTACGCCCGTTGATGCTGGACGTTCTGGTACCAGCTCATCTTTGGATGTTTGTAGTTTGCAATGGTGTCGGACTTCTTCTGCCGAGCGAATTTCTCGCGCAGCTTTTGTTCGACCAAAAGTCCGAACTCAGCGCGATGAACAGTCTCGAGCTGAGCAAAAGGATATTTTTTCCCAAGCTCTTCGGTCGCAAGCTTCTTCGCTTCATCGATGTGAGTTGAGATAAAAGATTCCGGCAGATTCATGAGAGTGCCATCACCGGTATAGAAACTAAAAAAGGCCTGACGGAAACGAATCGCTGCTTCGCGTGCTCCTTCGGGGCTCATTCCCGTCCACACGTCGGGAACGTGTCGAACGACGGTGTCCACATCGCCTGAGTACGTCAGAAGCGACAGCATCCTCGTAAGATCTCGGCGAGCTTGCAGAGACCTGACGGGGTGCTTCAGGTCCAGTGAGAACAACGTCAGCAGACGACGTGTGCTTTCAAGAATTTTAAGCGCCTCTATTTTAGCTTCGTTCGGAGCTTGTTTTAAACTTTCCTTCTCAAGCTCGATGGCGCGCTCAAGGGAACTTTTGATGAGTGCTGGACGAGATTCGCCTAAGAACGATTTTTCACCGGACGAATCGCGCTCGACATCGGAAAGTCGAAAGCCAAGTTTTTTCAAGACCACTTTGTCGACAGTGCTCACATCAAACAAGAAATCCATTTTGTCGGGAAGGCCCAGCTGCTTAAGCTTGGCGTTCATAACGTCATTGTAAAGGCGTTCGCGCTCTTCTTGAACTTCAGGTGCCAGAGGATTCTTACCCATTTTCTTTAGCGCATCGTCGACCTGCTTTCGGACCAGCGGTTCGACTTGGCCTTGAGTTTCTTGGGAATAGCCGGAAGCTCCCGACGAAATCCAACCGACGAAGTTTCGAACGATGTCGTTCACGATGAGGCTGCGTGTTTGCTCGTTGGCGGGATCATAAGTTTCATACACACGCTCGGCGAGTGCCGGAGGTAAGTGCGGCAAAAGTTTTTCGGCCATCCATGGGATGAAAGCGACCTGTTGAACGTAAACGATGTAAGTATCGACGGTTCCCATGACAACCGCACCCAGCATGAATGTTTTCATACTGACGGGCGTGTTGGTCGAAACGGCTCGGCCCCACAAGAAATTGTAGTTGAGTATCTTTCTTAAAAGTTTGTTGTCGGCCGCGGCCGCTTCAGGAAAATAGCGATCAGCCATTCTTTCAACAAAGTTCGCTGTCAAGACGCCGGGAACTTGCGTTGCCGTCGTCATCACACTTGCCAAAGAGTCGCCGATCTCGACGACTTCACGGTAGGCCGTTTTCGAAGCTCGCCGAACGGGTTCGGGCACGGTTTTCTGAACGAGCTTCCGAGTGCCTCGGTCGAAATTCTGTTTTGCTCGGCCCAAGCGCGTTGTCGCTTCAGGAACGATAACTTCAACAACCTGATTGGCCGACGTTCGAAGTTCGTTCGCTTTTTCTGCATCAAGCCCCGTTGCAGCTTGAATGGCTTCAACCGAGGCATTGCCAAGCTCGGCGCGTGTGCGAATTCCGTTTTTAACAAGCTTCATAGAGTTGTCGATATCGAACTCGAGAACCGGAACAGTTCTGAGGTCTCTTAGCGACCGTCGTGTCGAGAACTTTTCTTTTAGAAGTGTGTACTTGAGCGCAACGGCGACACTCAAAAGCGCGCCGAACGTCCATCCGAAGCGAATCAGACTGTTGATCAAATCTCCCGACAAATTCATGTCGGCTTTTGCTTCAGGAATTGAAACAGTCTTTAAAATTGTCGCCCAAAGCGGCCCGACCTTTCCCGAAAGAAGATCGAGTGCTTTATCGAAATCAAAACCCAAACCAGAACCAAGACCAGAAACCGACCGACTGTCGAGATCGTAGCCAGTGAAAAGCATACCGAAGCCGTAGGTACTGCCGCGCGCTGGGAAAAACTGCTGCGGTGAACTTGTCGTGGCCGTTCCCGATTGAAGAGCAACAACGCCACCCAAGAGCGCATTTAAAGCCTGAACTTTTTCAACCTGGCGAATATCGCCTTCAGAAACGGGAACCCAGTCGCCCTCGCTGCTTCCCAGCGAAATGGTTTCCATGTCCGAGTAGTGATCGGCCTCGATGGGGCCGGTCCAACCATGACCTGGTAACGGGAAAAAGTAGATTTTTACTGGAGCTGAAATCGCAGCGGCTTCGAGCCATTCTTTGTAGTTAAAGAAAAATACACCCTCACCTACACGCTCGTCTTTTCCAAGGGGGCCAGATGCTTTTTCAAAAATATCACTGCCTTGATCGAGCGTGAGAAAAACATGTTCTTCTGTGACGAGAACAGGAGTCAGCGGAACACGAAGTCGAAGTGACTTTCGAGCGTGCGGTGCCGTCAGCGTAATGGACTGATCATTCTCTTTTGTGAACGAAGCTTCGGCGTCCGAGCTGCCTGTGGTTCCACCGCGAGCCGGGGTCCACTCTTGAGACCTTAAGAAAAAGGGATCTTGATCTAAAGCCGGATCGTTTTTTGCGATCTGAGGTGCGGGAAGAGCGGGCTGTTTTGCGAACTCCGCAAAGACGGGATCGAGCATGAGATTTTTAATCAAGGGAGCGGCAAAGTCTTCGGCCGTCAGAGGCTTTTTCGAAGCTGGCGTGGCGTAGACCACCATGGGAATGCCGAAGCCGATTTGGAGGGAGATGATAGCCGTGAGAACTGCGGATCCGACTCGAATTTTCATGGTAGCCACGTGAGCATCTTTTGTACCGCTCGAGGCTGACTTATAGGAGAGCTAAGGTGTTGATATTATTGAAAACAGCCGAATCTCGATTCCGCCCAAAATCTCGGAATCATCGAGAATTTACAGGAGTGTTGAAAAGCTCATCTGGTTCCAAAACGGCATGGTGACCGTGGGTCCCAGAAGATGGACCGGACGTAGGGCTTGTTTGATCTTGAGAATCGGCACTTTAGTCTCAAGACGTTGGTCATGGGCTCCGAGAAGAACACCGTGGAACTTATCGCTCTGCTCTTACTAGTCCCCCTGATTTCATTCTCCGGCGGCGAGCCAACGGCCGAGATCACAAAGGCTCCAGAGCAACACGCCGTCGTTTCGTTTTCCGAGGGGCAATGGAAAATTCAGCCCCCCGAAGACTCGTCACTTACGATGACCGTGGTCGAGAGTCGACGTCAGCTGCGCGGTCCTGCGTCAGGACCTACAGCTTCTCGTCGTATCGATGTGATTGTCGCTGCACCTTAAGTCACAATTAGAAAACATGAAAACTAACTTTCGGCTTTTCGTTTCTTTCGTTTCTGGGGTCGTCGCCCTCATGGTGACTTCGTTTGCGATTCCGGTTTTATCAGAGACCGCGGGGACTCTCGAAGAAGAGGCCTTCTCGGTTTCGCCGATGGAGATGAATTTTACTTTGGTAGCGGGCGCGAAGCTCACTTCTAAATTTCGCGTTAAAAACAAAAGTGACTCATCGATGAGAATTCGCGTTGACGCTTTTGAGCGCACGAACGAGCTGGACGGCGCCGAACGTCGCCAGCCGACCAAAAAATTAAAGCTGAGTGATCGCGAGTTCGAAGTCCCTGGTGGTGGTGAAAAAGAAATCGAAATTTCATACACAGGACCCAAAAAACTAAAAACCGAGAGCGCCTACCGGGTCGTCATTAAACAAGTCGATGCGGATGTTGCCGTTGAAACCGGAAAGTCACTGGATCTTCGCTTTGTCTATGTTGCGTCCGTTTATGTTTCACCCGACAAAGCGAAGTCGAATCTTTTGGTCGAACGAGTTCTACGTATCAATGGAACAAGTGTCGAAGTTGATTTTTCAAACAGCGGTAGTGCTCATCAAAAGCTGAGTGGCGTCGAAATAAAGATTCGTCAGGGTGTCGCCGAAGCTGAGCGTCAGTTCGAAATTTCAGAGAAAACTCGTCGCCAATTATCGCGATTGAACGTCCTTGCTCGTGGACGATTGCGTACGGTTCTTGAGGTTTCGCCTGGGAAAGATTTGATCGACGGACTTCCGATCAACGTGAGTGTAAAGTAAATTCCACTAGGGCTCGTAGTTCGCGAGGTATGTCTGTATCGAATCAAGATCGGTATACCCGTAGTAGTATCTGAGCACGGCTTCTTCTGTCAGAGTCGACATGCCCTTCTGTCGTGCCAGGGCGTTCAGCTGAAGTTTTGATTGCTTCTGATTGATGGCATCAGAGATTTCTGCATCGACGACAAAGAGCTCGAATAAGGGAATGCGGCCCGCATAGCCTTTGACGCAAGCATCACATGACTGTCCGGCCATATAGAATTGCGTGTCCTCAGGAATCGGCAGAATGGAATTTAAGAACTCTATTTTGTCATCCGGCAAGTGTGTGGGCTCTTTACACTTCGCACAGAGCGATGGGATGAGGCGCTGACCGAGAGAGCAAATAAGAGTCGTCGCAATGTTTGTGGGGTGAATATCTAAAGCTTCGAGGCGCGAGACGACGCCGACCGCATCGCGCGAGTGCAGTGTCGTCAAGACCAAGTGGCCAGTTTGCGCCAGCTGGAGGGCGGCATGGGCCGACTCTTCATCACGAATTTCTCCTAGGAAAATCACGTCGGCATCTTGTCGCATGAAGGCTCGGCTTAAGGACGCGAAACTCGTCTTTGAAGTGACTTGAGTGTGATTCACATAGGGGAGTCGTGTCTCAACGGGATCTTCGGCCGTGATGATTTTGCGTTCAGCCGAGGCCAGAGTATTGATGATCGAGTAGATGGTCGTCGTTTTTCCGGATCCAGCGGGACCATTTAGAACAATCAAACCAGACTTTTGCTGGGTGACGCGAATCAGCTTCATCCGCATCTCTTCGGTCATCTGAAGTTTATTGATGGAAAGGTTCTGATTGCTGTTTCTTTGGACTCGAATCACCAATTCTTCGATCCCGGCCGAGGGAACCGTAGAAATTCGAAGGACCACGTGATCGCCACCACTGGAGACCACCATCTGGCCATCGAGGGGAATGCCAACATCGGAGCTCGACATTTCTGCGAGAACTTTTATGCGAGCAATAATTTCGTTGTAGTAGTTTGTAATAAAATTGGCGCGAATAGTTTGAAGTTTTCCATGAACCCGGTAGCGCAGAAGGTAGCGGTCGGGATGTTCAGTCGTTGGAATATGCGGCGATAGATGAATGTCGCTGGCGCGAAGTTTTAAGGCAGAAGAAATAATAAAGTCGACAGCATCAATTGCGTTAGTGGGGCGCCCGGCGGGTGGTCTTAGGCTGTGGACTCTTTCCATACGTGCATCAGCGTAGCGTGTGGTCAATTGTACGTGAAGACAAATATTAAGTCGGGCTCGAGATCACTTCTTTGACCGTACACTCATTTCGAAATTGGCGAGAGCTTCGGAGTTTGCGCCGATGATAGCTCCTTTTAGTTGAACATTGTTTTTTTCCGGTGGCTGAAGTTCAAACGTCATAAAATTGAGTTTGACGTCAACTCCGGTGATTTGGCGTGGATTTGGGATTGTATTCCAATTGGAAGGATAGGTTTTTGAGTGCAGCGCACTGGACGTAAATTCATAAGTTTCATAGCCCAACCACTTTGACTCGATTTTTGACACCTCGCTTAAATGTCGATCTCCTGAGACGAAGACGACCGGCGATGTTTTGAGAATTCTAAGCTGTTCCAAAAATGTTTTGAGGCTTTCGGGATGGCGCCCTTCGTAGGATTCGAAACGGTGATAGGCACCGAACCACTGATCTCCGCTGATGAGCCAGGAGGGTTTTCGTAGGGCCTTGAGATTTGAAAATAGCCACGTCTCTTGTTCGGCTCCGAAATGTGTTTTCAAGTCTCGAAATGACCGGTTGTCGAGAAGAAAAAAACCGTAGCCGAAAGCACTGAAGCGCGAGCTTAGACCTGGCCCCTTTATAAACTCAGGGACTTCGCTGGAAAGTGCTCGGGGAAAAAAGGCTTCAAGCACTTTTTGAGATTCTAGTTTGAAGGGATTAGTGGCATCACCATCTTTCATTCCGTAGTCATGATCATCCCAAGTGACGACAGTCGGAACCAATTGCTTCCATCTAAAAAAATCGAGCGCGAGAAATGTTTCAACGTAGCGGGTCCATAGCGAAGCCTCATCCATGGGGCTTTTGAAGCGGCCATTGGCAACTTCCGCATAGACATTGTCGCCAATCAGAAAGAGCAGATCTGGTTTTTCATCTTGCACAGATTTCCACATCGCTCGGCTTGGCTCGAGATAGGCATCGTAGAGGCAGCTGGCTACTGCGATTTTCGCACGTCGTGGTGAAAGATCGAGCGCTCTAAATGTGCGTCGGTCAAGAACGTTGCCCGGTCCATCCCGAAGCCTCAGTTCATAGCTTTGACTTAAAGAAAGATCTGAAATTCGAAGGTGAACAACGGCCGTATCAGACGTTTCGATAGAGAACCTAGCCACCGATTTTGGTTGAAGAAGATTTCCCTTCGAATCGGCAATCTCAAAGCTCAGCGTTTGGGCCTTGGGCACGATCACAGCAATCTGCGTGCTGGTTGCGTTTGTTAGGCCCTGCAGAATGGGAAACCCTGGCAAGGTTGGCGGCTTTGGTGAGCTCGCGCAGCCGCCATTGAAAGCGGTCAGTAGGACGAAAAAAGTAATGGCAGGGACACAACTCTTGCGAGACCGCGAAAGATCAGTCGTGTTGGCTTTCGTGGGATCTTCGCATTTCCCAGAGGAAGTGAGAAATATAAGGGCGGCGCGTTTCGCCCGTCGAGACCATAAGGAGCTTTGTGATTTTAAGATCATATGGATCCGTGAAAAGAAGAATGAGTTGCTCTTGAATAAAATTGGTGTCGAGAGTGACATAGTTGTCTGTCCCGATTCCAAGCTCAAGATTTTTCTTTTCCCACCAGGAAAAAGGATGATCTTTGTAGTCTTCAAAAAGTGCTGAAAGTTTGTTGTTCGACGAGGGAAGAGAAACAAGAGAAACACCCTTATCAATCATACGGTTGAGAACGTCGTGCTGGTAGAGTTCGACTTCACGCGCCGTATGAAACTTGGCTTTTGTGAAGAGCAGAATCTCGTCGGTTTCCAGTCGTTCTCCCGCGATCAGTTTTTCTCGGACTAAATTCGAGTGATCTTGCCAATCCATTTCACTGACTTCGTTGTACTCAAGGGTGCCGGCGCGAATCGCTTCACCCCGCGCATTCCACTTAAGAACTCTCTGGTAGAGTGAATGAAAATAAAAGTTGGGGTTTATCCCCAGCGAAAGCCCGTGCTCGAGCGTATCAATACGCCAAATATTCATGGCGTTGTCGACGGCTTGTATACCTTTTCTGAGGGTCTTCCAAACTTCGCCGTGATGGCTTCGAACTTTGAACCCGCGGTACTGAAGCTTTCTAAAGCCAAGTTTCATGTCTACGAAGTGGCTCTTTCGAAAAAGCTCCGCTTCATTTCCGACGGTGTCGACTTCGTTCATCACCTCAAGCAAGAAGGGATGCTTGTCGATCAGCTGTAAGATTTCATTCACTTGGTGAAGGAAGTGTTCTTTCTTTGATTTGAAACGAACGTTGTCGAAAAAATTCGATTCCTTCCGAAATGATGGAGAGAGTGTGAAGTTCCACTGAGGGTACTCGCTCTTGAATTTCATAAAGCCGTCGTAAAGGCCCAAAACGACATCTTCTTCCGTTACATCTTCAAGACCCGGGACTTTTTCAGACTCATCGGAGGTGGCTCTAGAGATCGAAAACTTCAGCCGAATGAATCCAACATTGTAAAGCCCATACAGGGTCTTCGCCATGTGGTAAGCCGCTTCAGCGTGGGCCTCTCGGTCGACCAAAAGAAGTTTTGGAAGCATCAAAATACTTAAGTACCGACTGAATCGCTCGTTATCTTTAATTTTAAGAAGTCGTTCGACGTCTTGGACGGACCGAATTGGCAACGCCGACGGGCCGTAAATATCGGTGATCTTTTTTTCGTAGATCGATTTGTTTGGTCCTTCCAGAAGCTTTTTGATTCGAGGGAAAACAAAATCCGCTGAAAGAGCGCCGGTCAGATGCGTGTGCTCGTCGCGGTAGGGAAGTGGAAAACGTCTGAAGAACTCGAAGAGGCCCGCGGCGACATCATGCTTCAGTAGCGTTTCAATACCGATCTGATCAGTTTGGTAGGCCGAAATGAGCCCGCGAAATTCCTTTAGCTTTTTTGTGAGCTCTGAATCGCGGCGGACTCGATCGGCATTCATCATGAGTTCGAGCGTGTCGTCGAGAGTGATGCCGTTGGTTTCAGAAATGATCTCGATGAAAGCTTGTGTGAGATCTTCTATTTTATTTGGGTGTTCCATGGCTGAGTATATTCCAAAGTGCTTAAAAATGCACTGGGTTTTATTTTTTCCTCAGAGCGGGCCGCGGCTTGGTTCAGAACAGAACGGGTGGATGCTTTTGTCCTGAACGACTGTTTTGTTGGCAAAGTCGTAGCTGAATTTGTGATCCCAAGACGTACACCAAATTGCTTTTGATTTATCGATCCCTTTTCCCTGGGCATCCGAGACCATCGGCACGTCGGCAATTTTAAAGAGGCACGTTTCAAGCTCAAGTGAAGAATTGCGAGCGCTTGGATTGACGGTTCCCTCAATGAGGCCCGTGGTTGCCAGAAGTTCGGACTTGAAAACGGTTCCGTGGGGAGGCTTCATGTCGAAGTACCAAGTGGCGTTGTCGGCATCAAGATCAGCGGGATCGCGATTCCATTTGTAAAGATCGAATCGACCGTAAGACTCAAATGACGTCGCTAGGGGATCGGCGTGGCTTGAGTCGATAACCCAATTTTCGTGGCGCATAAGACTGTAAGCACCAAACTGCTTGTGCACGAATGTGAAATCTCTCTCTACAGTTCCATCGGGGAGAAGTTGAGATTCAAACATGCAGCCGCGAAGGTACTGAACAATGCCATAGCGCGAGATTTCTTTCGGTGTCGTCGTCTGCACGATAAAGCGTGTATCCGTCATGTAGGAAGCAAATTCGGCGCGCTCATTGGGAAGAAGAACTTTGATTTTTCGCTCAACGAATTTCACGCTTTTAAGGTCGCAGGTCCCGGCGGACTTGCAATCGACCTGCGGAGGCATTGTTGCGGATCGTTTTGAGAGTTCTTTGATGGAGGCCGCCGACTGAGCGCTGGCATTCAGTGATCCTGCGAGGAGAAGTAAAAAACCGAAAGCGATGGCTAAAGTCTTAGGGCCTGTTGTGTTCGACATATTTACTCCTGGATATATGGGAGCAAAGTCTTGGGCGTGTTGTCGAGAAGGGCGGGGGAATTAGCCGCCTCGCCAGGCCTTCAGGCTAGGCCGCGAGCCGTCGGATCGGCCGACATCCACCACGCCTGTTTTGAGCGCTCGTATTTTTTGAGCCACGCCGGCGCGGAGCCATCTTTTTCAAATCGAAAGTGAATCGAATTCGTCGGTGTTTCTTGAATGAAAACGGCGCTGGGAGAAACGGCGCTAATTTTTGAAGCGTCGTGCATCGCTTTAAGCTTTAAGGCAAAAAGACCGGCCACCAGTTCAGTCGTGGGATCCGCAGGAAAAGGCAAGAGACGCGCATCCGGCGTCGTCGCAATGAGGAAAGGAATTAATGGGTCTGAAATATTATGGAGGAAGCTGTGGTCCACAGTCTCTGTGATAAAACGCTTCCAGGCGGACTTAACGACGCTAAATTCTGCGGCCATAGCGGCACCATCAAGGGACTCGGAGCCCATTTTAAAAACAGCCGTTGCGTACCATGTGTGACCGTGAGGTGTTCGGCAAGACGGTGCCGCACTTGAAGTGAAACGATGAGCCGATTCAAAACGGTAGCGAAATTTCAGTACAAGACTCATTGGGATCTCACTTTGTCACAGAGGAGAGTGGTTGTTCAAAAACAAACGTCGCGCTTTGTCCGCGCGTTTCTTCGACCGTCACTCGGAGGCAGAGCACCCGTTCGTGAAGTGCTGACCCGGGTTCGTCGTGCACCGAAGACTTCCAAAGTTGAGCGAGATCAAAGCTGAACAGTCGGGCTAATTCTTCCGAAGTAATGTTTTCAGTTTCCAAAAGAACTGTGTCGTCCGTTGGAAATCGGTAGGAACGTTTTCCGAAGTCGACGGTAACATGCGGTTCGCCGGCCACGTCGGTCGATCTAATTTGGATCAAGCGGCTTTGCTTCGGAAGAAGGACATGTTCGTCCCAACGCTCTGTCAGATTCTTGATAAGGGGCTTTAAGGTGTTGAATTCAAAGCCCATCCCCAAGTCACCCAGTCGAGCAAGATCACATTCTATCGCGACTTGGTAGTTGTGTCCGTGCAGTCGTTCAGCCTGGTCGGCACTAAACAGTGTGAAATGCGTCGAACTGAACTTAAATGATTCTTTACCCAGGCGGATTGTGAAGTGGTTCATCGGCGAGGTCGTACCAAACACTCGGGATGAATTCAAACTGTAGGTTTTTATGTGGATCAGCGCCGAGGGGCTTTGGGAGGAAGCTTCGTCGGTACTTGGCTAGGCTGGCGTCCGCTGGCTGAGGGATCTAGCGAACTTGTAGGGCGCCGAAGCGCGGCAATCAAAGCTCCATCGGACATACCGAATCGTGAATTTAGAGTCCCTGTCTGCACCGTCAAAGCGGCGAGACGGGGGTAGAGATCCGGGCGAAAGTAGGCTCCCAGTGCGAGCGTGTTGATGCGCTCTTCTTTCGGACTACTTTGGCTCGCGCCTGAAAGGACCGTGACGGCTCGGCTCAGATTCATGTGCCGGTAATCGAAGTTTTCAGATCGGTCTAAGGCATAAGCCGAGCGCAGTAGGTGCTCTAAAGTTCGAACTTCCGTCGTGCCGAAACTTTCCATTTTAAAGATTGGCGATCGCTCGACGTGAAGTTTGTACTGAGTGATTCCGTGAAGTTGAAGCGCTCGATTGTCCGTGACCAGTCCGACGATCAGTGCGAATCGAACATGAGCGGCGTGGGCTTCGTCGAAGAATTTGTGAGATTTCATTCGTGTGAATTGCGCTTCGACAAGCCCTGTGAAGAATCCATCGATCAGATTTTGATCCGTCGAACTCCACAGATGTCGAATATTTCCATACGCTTCGGCAGCGTCCATCAGAGGTCGATCATCAATTGCCGAACCTGATGGCTTGTAGGTTTTCGCCCAAAGCATCATCGTGTCCAGGAGTCGCTTCTCAACCGTGCGGTCGCTGTTCAGATCGCGAGCAAAACTGGCCGATTGGATCCACTTTAGCTCTGTCAAGGCACTGGCTTTCATTGCTTCAAACTTGAAAGAAGTGAAGCTTTCAACAGCCACCTGGGCCACGCGATTTCGAGAATTGGAAAAATCCAATGTGCTGACGATCCATCGATTTAGCTCGGGAGCGCGCTGTCGAATTATTGTGATTCGATTTCGTTCGGCTTCCGTCAGCGCAAAAGGTCGCACCTGCGCCAAGTTTTTGAAGTCGTCAGGAATCTGCGCGCTCGAAATTGAAGTTGCGGTCTCAAACACGCCGCGTGGAATCGACGGAAGAAAGAAAGCGTTATCGCCCAGTTCTTTGCGGGAAACTTCAAAACCGTTTTCATCAAGTTCTAAGGAAAAAGGAGATTCCATTTTTCCATTCGAGTTCAGCGTAATTTTTAGGTCTTGTGATTTCTGAGCCGAATTCTGTGAAGCCCCCGGTGGCCGCAGATCATCGACGCTCAGAGTTTCTATTCCAAGAGCCGTCACAGCAAGTTCCGGTTGAACCGGTGGGGCGTTAAGAAGAGCGGCGCGAGCGGCG
>LNFM01004526.1_pt1 | contig 25530 bp, 18 predicted proteins | sample 596031 | NCBI WGS metagenome assembly LNFM01 (sample SAMN04254537, study PRJNA301005) | activated carbon metagenome | isolation source: dual media filters at the Ann Arbor, Michigan drinking water treatment plant | place: USA: Ann Arbor | reverse complement strand
CGATCCAGTTGCGCATCGAGAGGTGGTGACTCGGGCCATCGAAGGTGTGGCTGATCGGTACGCAGACATCGGACTGTTCGACGCCCGCACGCTCGAACATCTCGTAGGCCTTGTCGTTCGTGTAATCGCGGTCCAGGCGGAACAGCTTCGATGCGGGCTGCTGCGCCCCCGTGTGGTCGAGGCGCACCCATCTCTCATCGGCGGTGCCAACGATGACCGCCTGATCGCCGTCCGCGCACATGATGTCGACCTTCTCGCCCAGGGCCACCTTCCAGGCCTGTGCGCCCGTCTTGGCGTCGCGGGCGGTCAGCGAGCCATCGTCCAGGGCCATCAGGATCTGCGAGCCGACCCCCGCGAGCTTCACCTGGCTCATGGCGGTGTAGGAGCCGAGCGATTCGCTCTGCCATCGCTGCTCGCCGGTCTTGCCGTCGAATGCCGCGAGGTGGCAGCGATCCTCGTCGAGGACATATCGGACGAGTCCGATCGCGTCGCGCGTCCCATCCCCGTCGAGATCGATCAGGATGGGTGACCGGCTCGCCCACATCGAGCGATCCTTGCCGCCACCGCCGAGGCCGCCCCGCTTCGCGATCATGAGGCTCATGCCCACCCCGCCCACGAGCATCGCGAGCGTCACGAACAGCGGCCACTTCACCGTGGCGGCGGGCCGCACCGGCATGAGGTGCTGGAGGCGCTGGAGTTGCTCCAGCCGCGCCTGCGGCGCCTGCGGCAGCGTCTTGGGCACCTCGAACATCGCCGTCTTCGCCTGGATGCGGGAGACGACGCCGCAATAGCTGCAGGTGACCGACGAGACGGTGCTCGCGATCTCGAGGACGGCGTTGCAGTTCGTGCAGCGAATGATGACCGCGCGGTACGCCACGCCTAACGCTACCAGACGGCCGTGCGTCGGGCACAGGGCACGAAACCCAGAGCGCTCAGCGGGTCGGGCGGTGCCGGGGCGGCACGGTCTCGAGGAGATCGTCCTCGGTCCGCGCGAGCGACATCGTGACGAGGGGGTGCTGGAACATCCGCTCCGCGGTCACGGCATAGAACGTCTCGAACAGGCCGGGGACGGCACATTGCTCGTGCAGCGCGCGGGCTCGGAGCTCGTCGCGAACCACGACGCGCGGGACCAGCGCGAGCGCGCGGATGTCACGGGCGAGGAGACGCATCGTGGCCATGTCATCCACCTCCGCCAGAATGTGCGGCCTCACGCCCAGCTGCTCGCACATCGCGTCGAACTCGGCGCGGAAGTCCGTCTCCCGACCGGGCAGGAGCATCCGCGCGCCGTCGATGTCATCGGGGAAGCGGAAGCGGACCGCCCGCCGCGGACCGACGATGCTGACCTGCTGCCGGGCAATGCGACGACTGCGGAGCGTCGTGTCCGTGCCGCGCGGCGGTGCTCGATTCGAGAGCACGAGGTCGAGCTCGTGCTGTTCGAGCCGGTGTAACAGGCCGACCAAGAGCCCGGCCTCGAGGCTCAAGCGCACGTCGGGCCGCATCAGCAGGGGCTTGACGAAGGACTCCTGGAAGTTACGCGACAGCGTGGCCACTGCTCCGATCCGGAGCAGCTGCTCGGATCGGCGACCACGCCCGAGGGTCGCGATCATCTGCGTGCCCGCGCGGAAGATCTCGTCGGCGTAGGTCAGCGCGATCTGGCCGGCTTCCGTCAGCACCAGGCGCCGGCCGCGGCGGTCGAACAGCCGCTGGCCCAGCTGGGTCTCCAGGTGCTGGATCTGAGCCGAGAGGGCGGACTGCGCCACCCGCAGGCGCGCGGCCGTGCGGGTCAGGTTCCCGTCGATGCCAACCGCCCAGAAGTAGCGCAGGTGGTGGAAGTTGACCTGGTCGATGCGCAGCTCATCCATCTTAAAAACAGAACAAGACTACCTGTTTTATGTGTTTTTCGCGAACGGGTGGGTCGGGGTAGGTAACGGGCAATGTCCGGGTCTGGATCTGGTTCGCTCATCTCCCTGCTCGCGCTCGGGGTGCCGGCGGCGCTCGCGGTGGTGGCCATCGCCTCGCCACGTCGTGCGTTGACCGCGACGGTCGTGGCGCTGGGGTTGGCATCGGTGTTCGCGCTTGCGGTGGCGTGTCGGTCGGCCGCGGCGAGCTCGATGCTCGGCGTGCGCCTCGACGTGGCGACGTGCGTGATGCTCGTCTTGATCACCTCGCTCGGCGCCGTGGTCGCGCGGTTCTCCATCACGTATCTCGACGGCGAGCTCGGCCGCGAGCGGTATCTGCGGTGGCTCCTGCTCACGCTCGGCGCCGTCACCGTCCTCGTCGCGGCGAGCAACCTGCTCGTCATCGCCGGCGCGTGGACCGCGGCCAGCTTGTGCTTGCACCAGCTCTTGACCTTCTATCCAGACCGTCCGGCCGCGCTCGTGGCGGCGCACAAGAAGTTCCTCGTCAGTCGCTTCGCCGATGGCTGCCTCGCCGTGTCGCTGTGGCTCCTGCACGCGAATGTCGGCAGCTTCGAGCTCGACCGTATCGCCGCCTGGGTGGCGGGGCAGCCGGAGCTGCCGACCTCGATGGAGGTCGCCGCGATCCTGCTCGTCGTGGCGGTGGCCGCGCGGTCCGCCCAGCTCCCATTCCACGGCTGGATCACGCAGGTGATGGAGGCGCCGACGCCGGTCTCGGCCCTGTTGCATGCGGGGGTGGTGAACATCGGTGGGTTCGTGTTGATCCGCCTCGCGCCGTGGTTCGAGCGCACGAGCCCGGCGCCGCTCGTCCTCGTCATCATCGGCCTCGTTTCGACGATCGGCGCCGTGCTCGTGATGACGACCCGGGTGAGTGTGAAGGTCGCGCTGGCGTGGTCGACCTGTGCGCAGATGGGCTTCATGCTCGTGCAGTGCGGGCTCGGGCTGTGGTCGCTCGCGCTCCTTCACCTCGTGGCGCACTCGCTCTACAAGGGCTACGCGTTTCTCTGCGCTGGTTCCGCGGTGCAGGACTGGAAGCAGAAGGGGGCGCAGCGGAGTCAGGTCCCCCGGCGCATCGGTGTCGCCGTGGCCATCGGGGCGCTGGTCGCGGTCGGGGCGACCTCGGTCGTACACGTCATCCGGTCCACCTCGTGGACCGGTCCGGCCGATGTCGTGCTCGCGATCCTGCTCGCGCTGTCGCTGGCGCCGCTGCTGATCACCCGGCCGACCGGTATGCGGGGAGTCCTCTCCTTGGTGCTCCGGATCGTCGGGGTCGTGCTGCTCTACCTGGGCTGGCACGAAGCTGCGAACTACGTGGCGCCGGCACCCGCCACGCCCCCGACGGTGGTCGGGTGGTGGCTCACGGGCGCGGGCCTGGTCGGTCTGTTCGTGGTTCGAACGCTCCTGCACCTGGCCCCGGAGGGGCGAGTCGCTCGCTCGCTTCACCCCTGGTTGTTCTCCGGGCTCTATCTCGACGAGGTATTCACGCGCCTCGCATTCCGCGTGTGGCCGCCCCGCCGGCCCGGGCGCTCCCAGCCTGCGTCGGCACGGCTGCGGGTCGTGACGCGCCGGCCGCTCGAGGCGCGGTCGTGATCGCGGCCGCGATGGAGGGGGCGCGGCCAGAGGATGCCGCCATCGCCGAGGCCTGCGCCCGGATCGCTCCGAGCTGGCCCCTCGATCGGTTCATCGCGGTCAATCCGTTCTGGGAGCTGATCGGAGCGCCCCTCCCGGAGGTCGCGGCCACGTTGCGAGCGCTGTCGGGCGCCGAGCTCTTGATGCCGCGTGCCTTCTACCGCCACGCCTACGAGAGCGGGGCGTTGCGCGACGAGCACCTCGCGGCGGCGATCGCGGTGAGTGGGTCGAGCGAGTCGATCAGCCACGTGCGCTCGCTGCTCGATGACGAGCCCCCTGTCTGCACCACCCGCGAGCGCGTCGTTGACGTGCTGGACGCCACGCGGAATCTCGAGCGCGAGCCGTCGTGGCGCGGCTTCGTCATCCAGAGCATCAGTCAGTTCTGCGCTGCGTACTTCGACGAGGGTCAGGCCTCCGTGCGTCCCGTCCGTGACGGCGGACTCTTCGCGACGTGGCGGCGCTACGCGGAGACGGACCGGGCGCCCGCGCTCCTCATGGGCGACCGCACGTACCGGGCGCGGGTTCGAGAGCTGCCGACGACGGCCCCCGCACTGATCGAGGCGGCGCTCGCGGGGCTCGGCATTCCCCCGTCGGATCGAACGGACTATCTCTGGAGCCTGCTGCTCGACGTGAACGGGTGGGCGTCGTGGTGCGCGTATCGACGGTGGACGGCCCGGCTCGCCGGTACGCAGGACGGGTCGATCGTCGAGCTCCTCGCCATCCGACTCGCCTGGGAGTGGTTACTGTTCCGCCAGGGCGGGGCGTCGGTCGCACAACGCTGGTCGGCCGCGATCGCAGCGTGGCCCCTGATCACCGCGGAGACCGCGGCCGCCCGGCCCCATGACTGGTTGCTGCAGACGGCGATGGAGATCGCGTGGCGGGAGCCGATCGTGCGTGCCCTCCCGGCGGGGCTCTCCACGCCGCGACCCACGCGACCCGCGGTCCAGGCGGTGTTCTGTATCGACGTCCGGTCCGAGGTGCTTCGCCGCGCGCTCGAGGCGACCACGTCCCACGTCCAGACGCTGGGGTTCGCCGGCTTCTTCGGGCTCCCGATCGACTACCAAGCATCCGGCGAGCTCGCGCCCACGCCGCACCTGCCGGGGCTGCTCGCCCCGAGCCTCCGCGCCGGCGATCAGGGCGTCGAGGCCCGCGAGCTCGACCACCTCGCGACGCAGAACGCGCTCTCCGCCGGCTGGAGCGCCTTCAAGACCGACGCGGTAGCGACCTTCACGTTCGTGGACGCGGTCGGCATGTCGTACGTCGCGGACCTGATCGCGGCGAGCCTCGGTCTGCAGACCGCGGGACGACGGCGCGTCGTCGGGGCGAAGCCACGTCTCGTCGGACTGACGAACGGCGGGGCGCTCTCCCTCGATGCTCGCTGCGACCTCGCGGCGGGGATTCTCCGGGGCATGAGCCTCACGCGCAGCTTCGCGCGGGTCGTGTTGCTCGTCGGTCACGGAAGTACGACCCGCAACAACCCCCACGCGGCGGGCCTCGACTGCGGTGCCTGTTGCGGACAGACCGGCGAGGTGAGTGCGCGGGCCGCCGCCGCCTTGCTCAACGATGGTGACGTCCGCGCCGGGCTCGCGCAGCGTCGCATCGTGCTCCCCGACGACACCGTGTTCGTGGCGGCGCTCCATCACACGCTGACCGATGAGGTGGAGATCTACGATCTCGACGAGCTCCCGGCGTCACACGCATCGGATCTCGCCACGCTCAGGTCCTGGCTCGCCGCGGCGGGCGTGCGCGCGCGGTCGGAGCGGAGCGCGCGACTCGGTCTCGATGCCAGCAGCCCGACCGCCCTGCGGAGCGCCCTCGAGCAACGGACCCGAGATTGGTCTCAGGTCCGTCCCGAGTGGGGCCTCGCCAACAACGCCGCCTTCATCGTCGCGCCGCGCGAACACTGCCAGCACATCGATCTGGAGGGCCGGTCGTTCCTCCACGAGTACCGGCACGAGGAAGACGAAGGCTACGCGGTCCTCGAGACGATCATGACGGCCCCGATGATCGTCACCCACTGGATCAACTTTCAGTACTACGCGTCGACCGTCGACAACCTCCGCTACGGGAGCGGCAACAAGGTGCTGCACAACGTGGTGGGCGGCCATATCGGCGTCTTCGAGGGCAACAGCGGCGATCTCCGGATCGGGTTGCCCCTGCAGTCGCTGCACGACGGCACGCGCTGGGTCCACACCCCGCTCCGCGCCAGCGTCTTCATCGAGGCGCCGCGCGCGGCCATCAGGGCCATCGTCGAGAAGCACGCGACGGTGCGGAACCTGGTCGCCAATGGCTGGCTCTCGCTCTTCCAGCTGGACGAGCAGGAAGCCGCCGTCTACGAGCTCCGCAACCTGGAGTGGTGCCCGTACTCGGTGCCGTGACGCCGCATCCGCCCTCTACCTGCCGCACAGTGTCGTCCCACCCGGTCCGAAAGCAGCTTACGTTCGGCACCTCGTGACGAACCCTCGATTTGAACGCTTGCTAGCCCTCCGGGGCGACCCCGTGAAGGGGCTCGCGCCGACGGCGTGGACGGCAAACCTTGCCGAATATCCCTTCGACGAGCTCGTGCGGGCCGTCATGGAGGTCACGCGCCGCCTCGTCCTGCCGGAGTGGGCCCTCCAGCGTCCGGACGACCTACGCCCGCAGCACGCGCTGGATGCGGCGGCCGCCTGGCTCGGCGCGAAGTCGAAGGAGACGGTCGCCGCCATGAAGGCACGCGCACAGGAATGCACGGCGGCTCGCAACGAGACGTTCGGGAAGATCCATCGAGTCCCCGAGGCCGCGCGCGCGATCGTATGGGCCGCCAGCGCCAATGATGTGTCGCATCTGTGGGACGCGCTCGTCGCGGTCGAAGCCGAGCTCCTCGGCCGCATCGCGCTGGTCGCCGAGTACAAGCGCGGCCCAGAACAGCGCCGCGCGATCGTCGACATCTTGCGGACCCAACTCGAGCCGGCGGAGACCGTCGTGCAAGCTCCGACGAACGAGCCCGTCGCCTACGCCGCGAGCGGCAATTTTGGCGTCGGGCAAAAGCTCACCCACGCGAAGTTCGGGAACCTCGAGGTCGTCGCGGCTGGCGACAAGTGGATCGATGTCCGCCTCGAGGATGGCACCACGAAGCGGCTCGCTCAGAAGCCCAAGTAAGGGGCGAGTCCCGTCAGTCGCGGCGGTACATCGTCACGACGCAGGCGCCGCCGAGGCCGAGGTTGTGCTGGAGCGCGACCTTGGCGCCCTCGACCTGGCGCTGCTCCGCGGTGCCGCGGAGGTGCCAGACGAGCTCGGTGCACTGGGCGAGGCCGGTGGCGCCGAGCGGGTGGCCCTTGGAGAGGAGGCCGCCCGACGGGTTCGTGACGAACTTGCCGCCGTAGGTGTTGTCGCCGTCCCAGATGAACTTCTCCGCTTCGCCTTCCTTGCAGAGGCCGAGGGCCTCGTAGGTGAGGAGCTCGTTGGCGGTGAAGCAGTCGTGGAGCTCGACGACGTCGACGTCATCGGGGCCGATGCCGGCCTGCTCGTAGACCTTCTTGGCGGCGGCCTTCGCCATGTCGAAGCCGACCATCTTGATCATCGAGTGTTCCTCGAAGGTCGAGGGGTAGTCGGTGGTCATGGCCTGGGCGGCGATGTAGACGGGCTTGGTGATGCCCTTCTTCGCGGCGAAGTCGTCGGAGCAGAGGATGGCGGCGGCCGCCCCGCAGGTCGGCGGGCAGCACTGATAGCGGGTGAGCGGATCGAAGACCTCGGGGGAGGCCATGATCTCCTCGACGGAGAGGACGTCCTTGAAGAGCGCGTACGGGTTCTTGGAGGCGTGCTGGCGCGCCTTCGCGGAGATCTTGGCGAAGGTCTCCTTCTTGGTGCCGTACTTCCAGCGGTACTCGCGGCCGGCGCCGCCGAACATCTGCGCGGCGGGCGGGGCGCCGTTGAAGCCCTGCTCCTCGTTCATCACGTTGACGAACTTGTCGAGCGGGTTCGCGCGATCGGTCCACTTGGCGGCCAGGGCGCCGGCTTCCATCTGCTCGAAGCCAACGACGAGGACACACTCGGCCATGCCGCCGGCGACGGCCTGGGCACCGAGCATGAGAGCGGAGCTCCCGGTGGAGCAGTTGTTGTTGACGTTGAAGACGGGGATGCCGGTCTGGCCGAGCTGGTAGACAGCGCGCTGACCACAGGTCGAGTCGCCGAAGACGTAACCGGCGAACGCCTGGTTCACGTCGGTGAAGGGAACCTTGGCGTCGGCGAGAGCGGCCTCGGCCGCCTTCTTCGCCATCACGTGGTACTCCTCGCTCTTGCCGGGCTTGGCGAAGGGAACCATCCCGACGCCGATGACATTTACTTTGCGGGGCATGGTCGTTCTCCTTACGCGTTCAGGTTGTTGAGGATGCCGAGGCGGTGCGCGACGGAGACATCTCCGTCGACGCGCAGCTTGCCGTGCTGATAGAGAGACTTCGAGGTCGCCTTGCCGCTGGTGAGGTCGGCAAAGTCGGCGTCACTGATCGTGAGGGTCGCTTCGGTGGTGCCACCGAGGTCGAAGGACCGCTTCGTGCCATCGACGACGAAGTGCAGCGTGGCCCGCACTTCGTCCTTCAGGTGCTTGTTCTCCGCGAGGCGCTTCTCGAGCGCCGCGAAGATGGCCGGGGCCTTGGCCGCGACCGGAGCCGCTGCCGCCGCCGGAGCCGCTGCCGCTGCCGCCGGAGCGGGAGCGGCGCCCCCGACCCCACGGCGCTTCGCGATGACTTCCACGGCCTTGCTCGGATCGAGCTTGCTGAGGAAGTTCAGCTTCTGCGAGGCCATCACGTTGCCGCTGATCTTGAGCTTGCCGCCCGTGAAGAGCTTCATCGCGTCGGCCTTGCCCTGGGTGAGATCGAGGAAGTCCTGCTCGGCGAGGTCGAGCGTGCACTCGGCCGCGCCTTCGCCCTCGGTGACCGAGCCCGCGCCGCTCTTGAGATCGAGCAGCCAGCGCTTGTCACCGATCTTCCACTGGTAGACGACGCCGACCTTGGCGGCCAGCTCGGGGTTCTGCTTCAGGTACTCCTCGATGACGGCGAACACGTCGGCCGTCGTCGGCACGTAGTCGCTGGGGACCCCCGCCGCGGCCGTGGGGGCCGCACCGGCGCCGCCGCCGCGCTTGGCCGTCTCCGCCGCGACCATCTCGGGCGTGAGCTTCTTCAGGAAGCCGAGCTTCTGCGACGCCATGACGTCGCCGCTGATCTTCAGCTTGCCCGTCGAGAACAGCTTCATCGCATCGGCCTGGCCAGTGGCCATGGCCATGAAGTCAGCGTCGCTCATCTCCAGCGTGCACGAGCCCTTGCCGGCACCCTCGGTGACCGTGCCGGGCGGCGTGGTGAGATCGATCGTCCACGCGCTCTCGGGACCCGACAGCTTGAAGACGAACGCCGTCTTCACCTTCTCCGCCGTCGCGGGATTGCCCGCCACGAACGTGCCGATGGCCTTGAAGATGTCGCCACTGGTGGTCTGCACCTTGGCCGCCCCCGCGGGCGTTGCCGCCTTCGCGCTGCGGTCCTTCGGCTTCGGGATCTCGGTGAACAGCTCGACGGCCGCGTTGGAGATCACGGTCTCGCCGCGCTCCTTCACCTTCACGCGGAAGAGGATCTTCGTGTCGCTCTCCTTCCACATCTCGGTGACGAGCGTCTCGCCGGGGAGCACGGTGGAGGCGAAGCGCACCTTGATCGACTTCACGTAGTCGGGGTTGCCGTCCTTCGCGAACGCGTTGATCACGTGGCGGGTGGCGTATCCGAACGACGCGAGGCCGTGGAGGATCGGGCGCTGGAAGCCGAACGCCTTCGCGAAGCCGGGGTCGGCGTGCAGCGGGTTCCAGTCCCCCGAGAGGCGATAGAGGAGCGCCTGGTTGTCGGACGTCTTGTCCAGGGCGATCTTGTCGGCGGCGCGCTCCGGCGGAACGTTCACGTCGGCCGACGGGCCGCGATCTCCGCCCCAGCCACCCGCGCCCCGCACGAACGTCGTGAGCTCGTTGCGCACCAGCTCGTCGCCGTGCTCGTCGTAGGTGATGAAGTCGGTGACGACGACGGCGCCCTTGCCCTTGTCGTAGATGTTCTTGACCGTGGCCTTGGTCGTCGTCTTCCCCTTCGTCGGCAGCGGGCGCTTGAGCTCCGTGTACTGCTCGCCGTGGAGGATGCGGTCGAGGCCGAAGTTGAGACCCGGCGCCTGCACGCCCTGCTTGCCCTGCGTGAAGACCATGTTGATGGCCGGGATCACGCCAAAGCTCGGCAGGACCTTCATGCCCTTGCCGGAGAGCTCGTACACGAGCTGCAGGTCCTTCTCGTCCGTCGGATCCTTCGCGGCCCCGACCCCGAGGGCGTAGAGCGCGACGTCACGCTCGTCGTACTTGCTCTCGAACTCGGGGTACTTGTAGCCGAGCGCGGCGTCGACATCGATGAACTGGTTGCCGCCCTTCGACGGCCCCGCCTCGACGTTCTCCATGATCGGCTGCATCGACTCGGCGACGCCGCCGGGGTGCGTGGTCTTGTCGAACTGCGTGATGTCCTTCCACGACGCGTCGACATCCTCCGGGGAGAGGTTGCGACCGAGGCGGAACGTCTTGCCCGTCGAGCGCTCCCAGCGCAGCTTCGCGTAGAAGCCACCACCGACCTCGTACAGGCCGCCCGTGTCCTCGGTGGACTCGTGGACGAGCTTCGCGACGAGCGCCGAGACGTACTCGGGCTTCAGCGCGTCGAGGAGCTCCTTGGGGAGCACCGTCTCGGTCATGCGCGAGCCGGCGATGGGGGCGATGGTGTTGACGACGATGTTGCGCTTCTTGCCCTCGAGGGCGAGCGTCTGCGTGAAGCCGTGCGTGCCGAGCTTCGCCATCGCGTAGTTTGCCTGGCCGAAGTTGCCGTAGATGCCGGCGGCCGACGCGGTGTTCACGATGCGGCCGTAGCCGGCGTCGCGCATGTAGCTCCACGCGGCGTGCGTGACCTTGAAGGCGCCGAGCACGTGCACGCGATAGACGAGGTCCCAGTCGGACTGCGTCATCTTCGGGAACGAGACGTCGCGCAGGATGCCGGCGTTGTTGATGACGATGTCGATCTTCCCGAAGGCATCGATCGCGGTCTTGACGATCTTGTCGCCGTCTTCGACCGAGTCGTAGTTGGCGACGGCCTGGCCGCCGGCCGCCTTGATCTCGTCGACGACCTTGTCCGCCGCCGAGGCCGACTTGCCTTCGCCGGTATGACTGCCGCCGAGATCGTTGACGACCACTTGCGCGCCGCGTGCCGCCAGCAGCAGTGCGTGGGAGCGACCGAGGCCGCCACCTGCGCCCGTGACGAGCGCGACCTTGCCATCGAACCTGAGCTCTTTCGTCATGATGATTTGCCCCTACGTTTCGTCGTCGTTCCGCGATCCAACCGCACCGCCATTCGGCGCTGCTGCTCGCGAGCGTTCGCTCGCTCGAGTTCCAAAACTTGCGGAAACAGGGCCTTCCAGTCCTCGATCAGCTCGTCGAGGCCCCGGTCGTGCCCGTGCAGCACCGCGGTCATCGCGGCGCCGACCATGAGCTGGAGGGTGAGATCGAGCGCGCGCTCGAGGCCGCGATGCTCGGCGACATCCTTGCCAAACAGCGTGCGGGCCTGCGCGATGATGCGCTCGCGCAGGTTGCGCTCGGCGGCGACGAGCACCGGCCGCAGCTCCTCGTCCGTGCGCGCGGCGGTGCGCAGCTCCATCGTCACCTGGAAGAAGGCGCCGGAGAAGCACTGCCACAGGAGCGTGATCACGGCATCGGTGCGCGCGCGGCCCTCGGGCAAGGAGCTCGCCAGCCGCTTGAGCTCGCGGGCGCGCATCTCGGCGAGGTGGTCGACGGCCGCGACGAGCAGCTCCGCCTTCGAGGGGAAGTGATGGAGCAGGGCGCCGCGCGACACGTTGGCCCGCCGCTGCACCTCGAGCGTCGTGGTCCGGGCGAAGCCGACCTCGATCAGCGACTCGACGGCGGCATCGAGCAAGGCCCCACGAGTCTCGTCGCGACGCTGCTGCTGCGTGCGCGGAGCTCTCGCGACCTTCGCGGCCACCGTCATCGACCGAGGGTGTACCGCCCAAAAAACAGTCAGTCAAGACGGTTTGTTTCTGGTGATCGCGGCGGGAAGAACGGCGGGGCGGGGGTGGTTTCCTGGGGGTTCCCGAGGCAAGGTAGGCGCCCCCGTGTCGTATGAGATGAAGCTCGGCTGGCGCTATCTGTATAGCGGCAAGTTCGATCGCTGGATGCTTGCACTCGCGGGAGGCGCAGCGGCCATGTGCTTGATCGGCCTCGCGATCCTCGTCGGGACGGGCGGGGGCAGCACCCTCGGCGTGCTGATGTTCGAGGTGGGCCTCGTGTCGACGGCCGTGTTCGCGCTGATGGCCATCTTCAGCGTCTTCGTCAGTGTCTCCGTGTTCGGCGTCGCGCTCGGTGTGGCCGCCCTGACGGTGGTGCTGGCCGTCACGACCGGGTTCCAGAAACAGTTCCGGGACAAGGTGCTCGGCGTCAACGCCCACGTGATCGTGCTGAAGAACCAGCACACGTTCTTCGAGTACCGGGAGACGATGGAGACGGCGAAGAACATCGACCCCGATGTGCTCGCCGTGCAGCCGTTCATCTTCGCCGAGATGCTGGTGACGCGTGGGCTCGGCGATTCGTCCGGCGTGGCCATCAAGGGCATCGATCCGAAGCTCTTCCGCGGCGTGCTCGATCTCGAGAAGCACATGATCGCGGGGTCGGTGGACTCGCTGGCCATCGAACCGAAGGAGGGCGAGCTGTCCCCCATCATCCTCGGCAAGCAGCTCGCGTCGAAGCTGAAGGCGAAGGTCGGCGACACGGTGACCGTCGTCGTGCCGCTGTCGAACCTCGATCAGGACACGGGCAAGGCCGTCGCCCCCCGCACGCACAAGTTCCGCGTCACCGGCATCTTCTACAGCGGCTTCGACGAGTACGACCGCCGCCTCATGTACACGTCGCTCGTCGCCACCCAGGAGCTGGTGGGCCGCGGCGATCAGGTGATGGGCATCGAGATGAAGGTGCGCGACGTGGATCGCGCGGCTGACATCGCCCGCAAGCTCGAGCGCGAGCTGAAGTCGACGCAGTACCAGGTCCAGGACTGGTACGAGCTGAACCACAACCTGTTCACCGCGCTGAACCTCCAGAAGATCGTGCTGGTGGTCATCCTGTTCCTCATCATCATCGTCGCCGCCGTGAACATGGTGTCGGCGCTGATCATGATGGTCACCGACAAGACGCGCGAGATCGCGATCCTGAAGTCGATGGGCAGCACGAGCGGCAGTGTCGCGGGGGTGTTCCAGGTCGTCGGGCTCGCCATCGGCGGCGTCGGCACGATCATCGGCATCGGGATCGGGCTGGCGACCTGCTACGTGATGTCGTCGTACGGCTACCGGCTCGACCCGAAGGTCTACCTGATCGATCGCCTGCCCATCGAGGTGAAGCACTTCGAGGTGCTCATCGTGGCTGGCGTCACGATGATCATCAGCGCGGTCGCCACGCTCGTTCCTGCGTCCAATGCGAGCGCCCTGCGCCCCGTGGACGGGCTACGCTACGACTGACGTGACTGATCCGTTCCTCGGAACCCAGGTCGCGCGGTACCGGATCGTGCGTCTCCTGGGCGAGGGCGGGATGGGCCGCGTGTATCTCGCGGTCCACCCCGAGATCGGCAGTCGCGTCGCGATCAAGGTGCTCTCGGCCGCGTCCGTGAGCAACCCCGAGCTCGTGCAGCGGTTCTTCGACGAGGCGCGCGCGGTGAACCTGATCGCGCATGACCACATCGTCAGCATCCTGGATCTGGATCGCCTGCCGAACGGCACGCCGTACATCGTCATGGAGTACGTGCACGGCAACACGCTGCGGACGCTCGTCGACCAGGGGCCATTGCCCGTCGCCGGCCTCCTGCGGGTGGGGACGGAGGTGCTCCAGGCCCTCGATGCGGTCCACGCGGCCGGCATCGTTCATCGCGATCTCAAGCCTGACAACGTGATGGTCACCCTGACCGGTCACGCGAAGGTCCTCGACTTCGGCATCGCGAAGCTGACCCGCGATCGCACGACGGACACTCCGCGTACCCGCACCGGCGCGATGGTCGGCACGCCCGACTACATGGCTCCCGAGCAGATTCGCGGCTGGGCCGTCGACGCGCGCACCGACCTCTACGCCGTCGGGCTCCTCCTGTACGAGGCCGCCACGGGCGTGCGGCCCTTCACCGGCGACTCGGACTTCGAGGTGATGGACAAGCACCTACGCGAGGAGGCGCCCGATCCGCGCGCGCTGCGTCCGGACCTGCCGTCCCCGCTCTCCGCCGTGATCCTCGCTGCGCTGAACAAGGCGCCCAACCAGCGCTTTCAGAGCGCGCGCGCGATGGGCAATGCGCTCGCCGCGATCACGCCCGGGACCTTCGTGACGTGGGACGCGCTCGCGAGCCAGACCTGGCGCGCCGATGCCGTCCCGCTCGACGTGGATCTGCGGAACGCGCCCACGATCGGCGAGCGGCCAGCGCGCAAGCCGAAGCAGCGCGATACGAATCTCCTGCGCTACGTGCTGATCGGCGCGATCGTCGCGAGTGCGTGTGCGATCACGTATGCGATCGCGCGCCGGCCCTCGGCGCCGAGCGAGGCGCCCGCCGCGTACGAACCGCCGCCCGCTCCTCCCAAGGCCGTGGCCGCCATCGATGCGGGCATGCCTGCGGATGCGTTCGATTGGGTCGCGCATCAGGAGGTCCAGATCGCCGCCGGGTGGCCCTCGTTCCCGACGAAGCTCGATCCGGACGCGCGCAAGATGGCCATGTTCGCGAAGGACTACGATCCGGCCACGCTCGATCCCACGGCGTACCTCCCCCGGGCCATCGAGCACGCGCGGGCCGCGTTCCCGGACGCGCAGCTTCACTCGATCGGCTGGTTCAACGTCACCGCCGAGGGGCGCATCGACTTCTCCCTCGATCGCAGCGCGGCGGTCTACAGGTTCGAGTCGGAAACCGCTCGCAGGGCCGGACCCGTGAAGCAGGCCTGCCAGGTCGTGCTCGCCCTCTCGGCCTACGGAATCTCTGTCTCGTTCGACGACGAGTGCGAGGGCCTGAGGGTGAATTTGCGCTGCACCGCGGCCGAGATCCACGCCCGGCTCCAGGCACTCGGGATGCCGCGCGAGATTCCGATCTCGATCACGCTGTACCCGCATGGTCCCGGGAGACCCGCGCCGACGTTCAGCATCCTCGCGGATGCATGGAACCGGGAGGAGATACCGCGCGTGCCGAACGACTGCCGGCCCTGAGCACTCGAAGCAATTCGAGTTGCGTTCGCGCAACTAATGTTGTCATGACGCAAATTCGCCGAGATCTTCTCATCGGGATCTCAATGGGTTACCCGCACCTACATTGGCCCTCTCCTTGTAATAGGGGTTGCCAACAACATGCGTAGCTTCAACTCGCTCCTGACCGTCCTCGTCCTCTCCTTCTCCTCCATCGCCGCCGTTGGCTGCGCGACGTCGGGGGCCGATGACGACCTCTCCGAGGTGGACGGCGAGGCGGCCGCTGCCGGCAAGGTCGCCATCTGGCAGTCCACCGATGGCCAGTGGCGCTTCAACCTGAAGTCGGGCAACGGCTCGATCCTGCTGACGTCCGAGGCGTACACGTCCCGCACCGGCGCCATCAACGGCATCCTCTCGGTCCTCGACAACGGCGTCGACCCCGCCATGTACAAGGTCTCGCAGTCGGCGACGGGCTACGTCGTCCACCTGACGGCCCCGAACCACGAGATCATCTCGTTCTCCGAGGTGTACTCGTCGAAGTCCAACGCGACGCGCGCCATCGCCTCGTGCGTGAGGGCGACGACCTCGTACCTCGACAAGCGCGAGGGCCAGACCACGGGCGCCCGCGTCGAGATCCGCCGCGGCGAGACGAAGTTCTCCTTCGCCTTCTACGCGAAGAACGGCGAGCAGGTCCTCGCGTCGGAGGCGTACGACTCGCACGCCGCCGCGCTCAACGGCGCGTTTGCGACGCAGGCCGCCGGCAACTACAACCTGAAGACGGCCGCGGACGGCAAGCACTACTTCACGATCACCGCCGCCAACAACCAGGTCGTCGCGATCTCGCAGATGTACACGACGAAGGCGTCGGCCCAGCGCGCGATGGACTCGATGAAGACCCTCCTGCCGACGATCTCGGTGCTCTAAGACTCCACGCACACCGCGACTCGGCCTGCAAAGCCGAGAGGGGGACGCGGTGTGCGCTTCATCTTCAACACTGCTCGCCGATGATCCCGATGAGGATCGCGAGTCCCAGCAGTGCGAGCTGCGCCCACGTCTGGTCGTAGGTCTCGAACCACGAGTACAGGCGCCAGCCGCGCGGCTCGTTGGCCAGCGCGAGGTCACGCAGCACGCTCGTACCGCGCCGGCGTAGCAGTCCGAGTGCGCGTCGCGCATCCGCACGGTGATGCTTCCAGTGGGAAGCGAGGATCGGCGAAGAGACGCCGTGCGCGAGCCCCGCGAGCGCGCGAGCGTACGCGACCACGGCGGTGTCGGGCAGGTCGTCGGCCAGATCCAGCAGCTCGCGCGCGCCGGCGTAGCGAACCACGACGTACCTGCCGGTATCGCCATCGAACCGAGGCCGTTCCTGCTCGCGCCGCCGGGCGGCCGGAATGTCGAGGCGGCCGAGGTGGCGTAGCAGCTGGGCGACATGGCCCTCCAGCCCGGTCGGACTCCCGCGATGGGCTCGGAAGTGCGGACCCTCCCAGCGCGAGTCGTCGTCGGATCCCACCGCGATCCAGTCTACTGGTCGTCGCTGCGAATCGCACGCCCGAGATGCAAGCCCCGGCGCTTCAGCAGGCGATAGAGGGTCACGGCGTTGATGCCGGCGGCGCGGGCGGCCGTCTTGACGTTGCCGTCGTGCTTCGCGAGCAGGTCCGTCAGGTACTGCCGCTCGAGGGGCGCGAGCCATGACTCGCGCGCCTCCTCCAGGGTCTGCGCCTTCGTCTTCACGACGGGCGACCGCGAACGCTCCTGCAGAGGCTTGGGTAGATCCTCGAGCGCGAGCTCGTCACCGGCGCAGAGGATCACGGCATGCTCGATCGTGTTCTTGAGCTCGCGGACGTTGCCGGGGAAGTCGTACGCGGACAGACGCGCCAGCACCGACGGGCCGAGGCGCGGAGCTCGCTTGCCGTACTGGTTCGACGCCTGCTCGAGGAACACGTGGGCGAGCGTCTCGAGGTTGTCCTTGTAGGAGCGGAGCGGAGGCAGCTCGAGCGTCATCACGCTGAGGCGATAGAAGAGGTCATCGCGGAAGTGCCCCGTCTTGGCCATGCCCTCGAGGTCGCGGTTCGTCGCGCAGATGAGCCGAACGTCGACGCGGTCGGGCGGCTCGTTGGAGCCGAGCGGCTGAACCTCACCTTGCTCGACGGCGCGCAGCACCTTGGCCTGGAGCATCACCGGCAGCTCGCCGACCTCGTCGAGAAAGAGCGTCCCACCGTTGGCCTTCTGGAACTCGCCGACCTTGTGGAAGCTGGCGCCCGTGAACGCCCCCTTCACGTGACCGAAGAGGATGCTCTCGAGGAGCGTCTCGGGAATCGCGGCGCAGTTGACGACGATGTACGGCTTCTCGGCGCGGCGGCTGTTCCAGTGGATCGCGCGCGCGACGAGATCCTTGCCGGTACCGCTCTCGCCGCGGATCAGGATCGGCGCGTTCGTGGGAGCGGCGAGCTCGAGCTTGCGTTCGACCTCGTGCCACGCCGGCGAGAGGCCCTTGATCATCAACGGGCGGCCGGTGGCATCGCGCGAGAGCTTGTCGACCTGGACGCGGCGCAAGAGCGGCGCGGCCACCTCGGCGATGGCGGCCAGCGCATCGAGCTGCTTTCCGCCCAGCCCGCGCGGCTCGCGCGTCGACACCGTGATCACGCCGATGGTGCGCTGCTGCCACTCGAGCGGGGCGGCGGCGATGGCGCCGACATCGATGAGGTATCGCGTGTAGCGCGCGTCCTTCGCCGTATCGAGCGACAGGTACGGTCTCCCGGTCTCGTAGACGTGCAGGGCGATCCCCGCCTTCGCCGAGCCCTCGGGCTTCACCACGCGGGGCAGGGTGACGGTGACGCCGCCGACGACGTGATGAACCAGCACGAGGCCTTCGGCCTGCTTGTCCCAGACGAAGAGCGCCCCGTGCTCGGCGCCTGTGGCCTCCATCGCGATCGCTACGAGCTCGGCGTGGATCGTTCCCGCCGGTGCAGCGTGGAGACGCGCCTCGTAGTCCACGGCCTATCGTCGCATGCCGAGGCGCTGCGCGAGCTGGACGGCCGCGGGGAGCGTGGGATCGGCGAGCAGGGCGTTACGGAGGTGCCAGCGCGCGGAGTCCGCGTCGCCGCCGGCGGCGCAGATCAGGGCGAGGGCCACGAGGGCACGGGGCCACGGGCGGCAGCCGAGGAGGAGGTCCTCGACGAGCTTGCGCTCGCTGACGGCCGCCTCGGCGCGGTCGCGGCCCGAGCCTACCTGGACCCGGTAGCGGGCCCACGCGAGGCTGGCCTCGTACTCGGGGTGGCCGGGGACATGGCGGCACGCCATCGCGAGCTCGCTCATTGCCTTGTGCACGTCACCTTCGCCGAGCGAGGTCTGGCCCCGCACGTACGCCTCGGCGCCCGCGGCGAGGGCAGGCGGATCGACCGCCCAGCTCGTGCGTAGCTCGGGGAGCTTCTGGCGCAGCCAGTCGTGATAGCGGCCGCGCGCGGCGTGATCGACGAGGACGCTGCGCGCCTTCTCGACGAGCTCCCACATGGGGGCGATCACCGGGGTCAGATCCGTCAGCTCGTACTGCGAGAGCACCTGCGGGGAGAAGCGCGACGCGACGAGCTGGTACGCGGCCTCGATGTCCGAATACTCGGCGGCGGGCGTGATCTCGAGGACGTCGTAGAACGTCGAGCGCTCGAGGCGAGCGGCGCGGGCCTTGATGTGAGCGCGCAGCTCCGCGAGCGTGCGCCGGGCGACGGTGTTCAGGTCATGAACATCGGGCGTGAACACGAGCGCGCCCAACGATCCGAGCGACCACAGGAGACGGGCGGCGTGCATCGGCTCCGGGGGACCGAGCTTGACGAGCGACTGCACCGTCCGCGTGCCATCGATCTTGTGGATGAGCTCGAGCTCCGTTGGCGTGAACAGGCGCATGCCGATCAGCTCGTCGAGGCGCGGCGTCGCGGTCGTGTAGTGCGCGGCGTGCCAGCGGAGAGCGGTGCGCGGAATCTCGATGTCGACGTTGCGCGCGCCAGCGAGCGTCGGTCCCCACGCGGCGGCGGTATCCGGCGCCGGCGGCATTCCGACGGCGGCACGCAGCACCGCCCACCGCATGCCAGCCGCCAGCCTCAACTTCGCTGCTTCCTGGATCGCCGAGACGATGGTCGCGACCTTGGCCGTCGGTGCGAGCAGGGAGCAGTGGGCATTCGGGGCGTGCTGGCGAGCGGCCGTCGAGCTCCCGATCGCGACGATGCCCGGTACCGAGGGACCGTTGCGCCAGGCGTCCGCGACCTCCGTGAGTCGGGACCCGAGATGATCGGCATCGACCAGGACCACCGTCGCGAGGGTGCCGCCCCGTGGCCCCGCCGCCTGCGACGCATCCCATTGCGTCTTCATGCTCGCGGCCGCGAGCTGCTCCTCGAGCTGGACACCTGGCCCGACGTCAGCCAGTGCGATCAGCACCGAGATCACGCCGAAAGCGTATCAGACGCGTCACCCCCGTCGCCAAGTTGTGGACGTCACAGCATCGCGCGGATATCGGCGGCCAGCTCGTCGACGGCGGCCCGGGCCGCTTGTACGGCCCCGCCCAGGCTGAGAAACCCGTGGATCAAGCCCGGATAGCGACGATGACGCACCGTGACGCCGGCCCGCGCGAGGGCCTCCGCGTAGGCATCGCCCTCGTCCTCGAGCGGGTCGTAGCCGGCGGTGGCAACGATCGCGGGGGCGGCCCCCGTCAGGGATGCGAAGTAGCGCGGCGAGCTGGCGCGTTGATCGTCGGTTGGGTTCAGGTAGTGGTTGCGGAACCAGTGCATGAGCGCCTTCGTCAGCAGGTAGCCGCGCGCGTGGCGCTCGATCGAGGGCGACGTCAACGTCAGGTCGACGATCGGGTAGATCAGGATCTGGAGGTCGGGCGCCCGCGTGCCTGCCGTTCGGGTCGCGTGATCGACGTGGGCGGCCAGAAAGCCGCCGAAGCTATCGCCGGCCACGCAGACCTTGGCCCCGGCCGGCGCCTTCGCGGCGAGCGCGGTGAACGCGGCCACCGAGTCATCGATCGCGGCGGGGTGCTTGTGCTCGGGGCCGAGCCGGTACTCGACGGACGCCACCGTGCAGCCCGTCTTGGCGGCGAGGTAACGCGTGGCCGCCTCCGAGCTCTCGATGGATCCGATCACCCCGCCGCCGCCGTGCAGGTACACGATCCAGTGCGGTCCGGCGTGCTTCGGGACATACAGCCGAACCCGGATGCCGCTCACCGTGATGTCCTCGACGCGCTCCATCGTCTGGAGCGGCACGTCGAGGATCGAGAGGCCCTTCGAGACGTGCTCGCGTGCCGCCACCGGCGTCATCGACTCGACGGCCGGATACTTCAGCAGCTCCTCGAGCGCGAGCACGGCGGCGATCTGGCGATCGAGTCCCTGCGCCTCGCCCTTGCGCATGCGCCGCGCGAGCAACGCCGACACCGGGCTCGTCATGGCGAGCTTGACTCCCCATGTCATCAGGACCTGCTTCGCGCGACCCATGGCTAGCTTCGGCGGCGACGCCAGACGAGCGCGAACGCGGCCAGCGCCATCATGGCACCGGGCTGACTCGTGGCGCAGCCGCCACCGTCATCATCGGTCGGCTCCTCGATCGGCGCGGCGGCGCGCGGCCAGCACACCTTCTTGCCGGCGTCGGCGGGACGGCAGTAGCTTTCGGCGTCGCAGTCCGCATCGGCGGTGCAGCCGAACGTACAGATCGCCTCGTCCGCATCGCGCGCACAGAACGTGGTGCCGCAATCGGCGACGGTTGCGCACGTCTCGCCGTACGCGCCCGGCGTGCTGACGGTGATCGACGACGTCACCGTACGCTCCGCGGCATCGACCGCCGTCACCGTGAGCGTATGCGAGCCACCGGAGATCGTCTCCGGTCCGACGTAGATGCCGAGCGCGGCGCTGACCGGCTCGATCGGCGCGCCGTCGAACGTGATCGTGAGGGTCTTCAGTGACGCCGGCCCCGCGAACGCCGGGATGATCCGGAACCCGGGGGCCACGCGCGCCCCGTCGGCGGGCTCGGTGATCGCGAGCGTCGGCGGCGCGAGATCGGGCGCGAGGCCAAACAGCCCTTCCAGATACGTGAAGCTGTTCTGGGTGTCGGAGCCGCACCAGCACTGACGGGGGCTCGCAAGTCGCTCGCCGCACCGCGGCTCCGAATTCTGGAAGCGCTTCGGGCTGCCGAGGTCGAGGTACGTCATCGGATCCTTGCGATCCAGCGCGTGATCGAGCCCCCAGACGTGGCCGGCTTCCTGGGCGACGGCCGCACACAGGTATGGGATCGCGCCGGTGGTCCCCGCGAACACGAAGCTGATGACGTTGTCGTCGCTGCCGTCGCAGCCGATGAAGGGCGCGACGCCGCCCGCCGTCGGCGGCATGAGCCCCCCCGACACGAGCTCCTCGAACGTGCCGCCGATCATCACCTCGAAGTGCGAGGCCTGGCCCGGATCCTCGGTGACGATGTCGATATCGAACGGCGCGAACGTCTCGCGCACGCACGCGACGAGCTCGTTCCAGTGCGCCTCCCCGTGGGTGTAGGCCGAGAGCCTCGACGGCTCCTGCGCGATCGACGAGTGATTGGACCGCGAGTCGTCGAAACCAGGCTGCACGAGGCAGCCGTTCGGCAGGCAGTCGTTCAGGTAGAGCGTGTGCGAGATCGGCACTAGACGTGGCGGCGACGCGACGAGACGAGGAGTGCACCGAGCATCAAGAGGCCGCCGACCATGCCACCGGCGCCGCCGGTCGAGCAGCCACCACCATCGTCGCCATCGCTACCGCCGTCACCCCCGTCATCCGGGCCCTCGCCGGGCCAGCACACGCCGTTCGTGGTGCCGCGGCAGTAGAAGCCATCGGGGCACTCGCCATCGTTGCAGGCCGCCGTGCAGTAGCTGTCGCCGTCGGCGACGCCGCACACGTTCGAGGCGCAGTCCTCGCGGACCTCGCACGAGGCGCCGAGGCCACCATCGACGCTCGCAGGCGGCAGGCACTTGCCACCGAGGCAGGAGTAGTCGGTCTCCGAGCACTCCGCGTCGGTCTCGCAGGACTCGAGCACGGTGACGGTGTGGGTCACCTCGACCTGGCGGTCACCGTAGTCGGTACCGACGAGGCGGATCGTGTGCTCGCCCGGCGCGAGGCCGCTGGCGGTCGCGACGATGAGGCCGGTCTTCTCGACCATCGTCTTCAGGACACCATCGATGTAGATGGTCGCGTCGAGGCGGTCGAGCGGGCCCATGAACTCGCCGCTGATGGCGAAGTCGGGACCGACGTAAGCGCCGTCGAGCGGCGTGACGAGCGCGACGGTGCTGCCCTCGAGGGTGGGGGACAGGCCGAAGGTGTTACGGAGCGTGCGGAACGTGTTCTGCGTCGAGCCCGAGCACGGGCAGTTCATCGGGTCGAAGTTGTTGTCGTGGCACTGCGACATGCTGTTCTGCCACCACTTCTCCTGCCCGAGGCGCGCATAGGACATGTGGTCCTTGTCGTCGTAGACGTGCGAGACGCCCCAGACGTGCGCGGCTTCGTGAATGATGCCGGTGCAGAGGTACTGGATCTGCGATGCAGCGGTGTCGTTCGCGAAGAGGAAGGCGAGGCCGTTCTGGACCTGGCCGTTGCATCCGAGGAACGGCGCGATGCCGCCCGGGAACTGCCCCGGCTCGCGATCGAACATCGCGGCCGCGCTACCGGCGGCCATGACCTCGGTGTGCGGCGTCGCGCCCGGATCCACGGTCGTGACCTGGACGTCGTACATCGCCATCTTCTCGCGGACGCACTCCATCACCATGTCGAAGTGCGCCTGGCCGTGCATGTACGGCGTGAGGCGGACGGTCTGGAAGTCCGGGATCGACGAGGTGTTGGACTGCGAGCTGTTGCTGCCGCTCCGGGTGACGGTGCAGCCGTTGCTGCCGATGCAGCTGTTCACGTAGAGGATGCGATTCGCGGGGGCCGCGTTCACGGCATCCGGATCGGACTGGATGACCCGCTCCTGAAAGACCTCGGCAGAAGCCACGGCCGGGGCGAGCGCGGAGATGGCAAGGACAAGGGAGGCAGCGAAGCGCATGAGGTACGGGAACCTACGCCGAGTCAGGGTCACCTTGCAGCAGGAAATCGCTGTCCGGATCTGGACCGACTGAGTGATCCAGGCGACACCCCTGCGCATGCTGCACATCGATCTGGCGGGCAAGCGCGCCCTGGTTGCCGGGGTGGCCGACGACGGTGGGTTCGGATTCGCGATCGCCAAGGCCTTGGCCCGGGCCGGGGCCACCGTTTCGGTCGCTACGTGGCCGCCAGCCCTCGGGATCTTCAAGACCATGCTGGAGCGCGGCAAGTTCGACGAATCCCTGGCCATGCCGGACGGGAGCAAGCTGTCGTTCGCGAAGATCTACCCCCTGGACGCCGAATACGACCAGCTCGACCTGGTCCCGGCCGAGCTCCGCGAGAATCGCCGGTACCGGGATCTCGGTGACTTCACCATCAGCGGCCTGGCCGCGGCGGTCCAGGCGGATGGCGGCACGGACATCGTGGTGCACGCCCTCGCCAACGGCTCCGAGGTCAAGAAGCCGCTCCTGGAGACCTCGCGCAAGGGGTATCTCTCGGCGCTGTCGGCCTCGGCCTACTCGATGGTCTCCCTCGTCAGCAAGCTCGGGCCGGTGATGCCCAAGGGGGGCGCCTTCATCTCGCTGTCATACATGGCGGCGGAGCGGGTGATTCCGGGCTACGGCGGCGGGATGTCATCGGCCAAGGCCGCCCTCGAGTCGGACACGCGGGTCCTCGCGTACGAGGCGGGGCGCGCCTGGGGCCACCGCGTGAACACGATCTCGGCGGGGCCGTACGCCTCGCGCGCGGCGAGCGCCATCGGCTTCATCGATCAGATGATCGACTACACGACGCGCAATGCGCCGCTGCCCGAGCCGATCACCGCAGAAGAAGTCGGCGCCACGGCCGCCTTCCTGTGCAGCCCGCTCGCGTCGGGCATCACGGGCTCGACGGTCTACGTCGACAAGGGCTACCAGGCGATGGGGATCGCGATCGATCGCGAAGGCGCGCTCTCCAAACCGTCCTGACACCGTGAGAGCGCGACGTCTCGTCGGAGGTCGCGCCTGCGACATCGACGCGTCGCGTGCAAGCCGCATCTTCCCAGCGACGAGAAACGCCCGAATACTGCCGCTGGTGAGCACGGTGGTGATGCGCTCGATCGTGCTCGGACGCGGTCGCCTCCTCTCGGTGACGGTCGTGGTGATGTCGCTGGCGGTGACCGCGGCGATGAGCCTCGTGTTCCACCGCACCGTTCGCATCGACATGCTTGTCACCGGCTTCGTGTGCGCGGTCGTCGTGGACGTGGTCATCACCCGCATCACGAAGCACTATCGCGAGAAGCTCGCGCAGCTGCACGCCGACCTCGGGCGTCGGGTCCACGAGCGCACCGCCGAGCTGCAGCGGACGCGCGACGAGTTGATCGCCCGTGATCGCATGGTCACGGCCGGCATGCTCGCCGCCGGCGTATCTCACGAGATCCGGTCGCCGCTGACGGTCGTGCGCATGGGCGTCGACGAGCTGCGCGAGCTCGTCGACGGTGCCGAGGAGGCCGAGCTCCTGCGCGACGTGAACGATGCGGCCGAGCGGATCACCGCGATCGTGAACGACCTGTCGTCGCTCGCGAAGCCGGCCGATGATCCGGTGGGGCCGATCGATCTCGACGGCGTGATCGCGACTGCGGCGCGCCTGGCGTCGTATCGCTTCGGCCCCACGGTGACGCTGGTCCGGACCACGGACGGTGCGCTGCAGGTGCTCGGCAATGCGTCCCGTCTCGTGCAGGTGTTCCTGAACCTCCTCGTGAATGCCGCCCGCGCCACGCGCCCCGACGCGCCGAACACGATCACGGTGAGTGCCGAGGCGCGGGCCGATCGCGTGGTCGTGGCGATCACCGACACGGGCACCGGGATGAGCCTCGAGACGCAGGCGCGGTTGTTCCAGCCCTTCTTCACGACCGGCGGCACCACGGGCGGGACGGGCCTCGGCCTGGTGATCTGTCGCTCGCTCGTCGAGCGCATGGGCGGGTCGATCGACGTCACGAGTGACCTCGGGGCCGGGACGACGTTTGCGGTCTCGCTGCCGTGCGCTGGCTAGCGCAGTCGCCACTCGCGAGCTAAGTCCCAGTAGCGACGGTGGCGCGGCGCTTGCTGCAAGTCCGCGCATGCGCAGCGCGTGGCTGATCGGGTGGTCGTTGACGGCGGTGCTCGGCGCGTGCTCGATGGACCCGGCCGAGGATCCGATCGACGACCCGACCTGGGGCGACGGCAAGGAAGATGGGGCGAGCGGCGTGAACATCGCGGCGACCGCGCTCGATGTCGACCTCGCGACCATGACCGCGACCGCGACCATCGAGCTCGAGCGCTACGGGCACGTGAAGCTCGAGGTCGGTGGCCTGACCATCACCGCCGTCCGCGACGAGCGCGGCAATCGCCAGCATCGCATCACGAACGGCACGCTCTACGTGTCGAACGTGCGCAGCCCGCTCGTCGTCGAGTACGCGTTCGAGGAGAAAGACATGGCCAACGGGCTCCTGCCCGGCGGCTCGACGGTCATCTGGCCGTACTTCTGCGGCAACGTGTTTCCATGCCACAGCCAGCCCGCAGACGGCACCACGTTCGCGCTCGCGATCGACGGGGTCCCCGACGGCAAGACGGCGATCTACCCCGAGACGATCGACGCCGAGTCGCCGCCGTACATGCTCGCGTGGGCCGTCGGCAAGTACACCCACGCCGAGCTC
>LNFM01004525.1_pt1 | contig 25536 bp, 15 predicted proteins | sample 596031 | NCBI WGS metagenome assembly LNFM01 (sample SAMN04254537, study PRJNA301005) | activated carbon metagenome | isolation source: dual media filters at the Ann Arbor, Michigan drinking water treatment plant | place: USA: Ann Arbor | reverse complement strand
TGCACGCGCTCGGCCTGCATGCCGCGGTCCATGTGCAGCATGTCGCCCATGCCGAGCAGCTGCTTCGCGCCCTTGCCGTCGAGGATCGTGCGGCTGTCGACCTCGGAGGTGACCTGGAACGCGATGCGCGAGGGGAAGTTGTTCTTGATCGTGCCGGTGATGACGTCGACCGACGGCCGCTGGGTCGCCACGATGAGGTGCAGGCCGGCGGCGCGCGCCTTGGCGGCGATGCGGGCCACGCTCTGCTCGACCTCCTTGCTCGCGACCATCATGAGGTCGGCGAACTCGTCGATGATCACCACGATGTACGGCAGCTTGCTCGGCCGCTCGGGCATGTCGACCTGGCCGCCGGTCACCGACAGCGGGTTGCCCTGGGCGTCGAACGTCGTGCCGGACAGCTTGCTGCCCAGCGCCCCGTCCTCGCCGTACTCGGCCGCGTCGCGCTCGACTTCGGCGGCCGCGAGCTCGAGCTGGCGGCGCTCGGTGTCCCACTCGGCCTGCAGCTCGGGCAGCTTGCGGTTGTAGCCGGCGATGTCGCGGACCTGCGCCTCGGACAGCAGGCAGTAGCGGCGCTCCATCTCCTGCACCGCCCAGCGCAGGGCCAGCGCGGCCTTCTCGGGATCGGTGACCACCGGCAACAGCAGGTGCGGGATGCCCTCGTAGATCGACAGCTCGAGCATCTTCGGGTCGATCATCACCATGCGCACGTCCTCGGGCGAGCACGTGTACAGCAGCGAGCAGACCATCGCGTTCACGCCGACCGACTTGCCCGAGCCCGTCGCGCCGGCGACGAGCAGGTGCGGCGCCTTGGCGAGGTCGGTGTACGTGACGTGGCCGGTGATGTCCTTGCCGAGGGCGAGCGGCAGCTTGTTGCCGGACCCGAAGCCCTCCATGCCGAGGATCTCCTTGATGTAGACCGTCTCGCGGATCTTGTTCGGGACCTCGAAGCCGACCGTGGACTTGCCGGGGATCGGCGCGAGGATGCGGATGCGCAGGGCCTCGAGCGCCATCGCGATGTCGTTCTCGAGGCTCTCGATCTTCGACAGCTTGACCCCGGCCTCGGGCTTGAACTCGTAGCGCGTGATGACCGGACCCGGGTGGATCTTGGTGACCTTGCCGCGGATCTTGAACTCGGCGAGCGCGGCGACGAGGCGCTGCGCCTGCTCGAGCACGAAGTTGCGATCGAACTCGTTGGTGACGGGGCTGGCCGCCTCGAACAGGTGCAGCGGCGGCAGCTCATAGGCGCCCTGCGTGAGGCGGATGACGCCGGGGATCGCCGACTCGGCGCGGCGCGCCGGCGGCTGGATCTTGGGCGCGGGGGCCTGCTTCGCCAGCTCCTCGGGGCGCGGCGGCGGGCTCTTCTTCGCCTTCGCGGGGGCCTCGGTGGGCGCGCCGACGACGATCTCCGGGAGGTCCGTGGGGCCGCCCGACTTGGGCGCCTTGGCGCGCGCCGACGCGGCGCGGGGGCTCGGCGCGGCCTCCTCGGCAGCGTCGTCCTCCTCGTCTTCGTCCTCGGCCTCTTCCTCCTCTTCGTCCTCGTCTTCGGCCTCGTCCTCGGCCTCCTCCTCGTCCTCGTCCTCGACCTCTTCGTCCTCTTCTTCTTCCTCCTCGTCCTCGTCCTCCGCGTACGCCTCGTCGTTCGCGGGGGCGGCCTTCGCCGCGCCGCGACCGATCGCCGGTGCCACCGGTCCGCGCCGCGACGCGGCGGCCTTCGCCGGCGGCGCGCCCTCGTCCTGCGCGGCCGAGCGCAGCAACGCCATCGCGCCGTCGAAGAGGTAGCGACCCAGCGAGGTGCAGCCCCTGGCCACCGTGCGACCGAGCGCGACGAGGTGACTCGCCGACAGCGGCGTCGAGGCGATGAGGCCGATGCACATCACGGTGCCGGCGATGAGGTACGTGCCGGCGCGGTGGAAGAGGCCCAGCGACACCTCGCCGACGAGTTCGCCCCCGAGTCCGCCCGCGGTGTAGCCGTGCACGCGGTAGTGCGGGAACGACACGTGGAGCAGCACGCACCCCGCGATGGTCGCGATGGTGAAGCCGACCGCGTCCGACAGCGTGAGGTCGATGCCGCGACCCAGCAGCGACTGCACCCCCATCGCGATCACGCCGAGCGCCACGAGGTACGCGGCCATCCCGAAGCTGGCGTACAACGCGCCCGCGAGCAGGTGCCCGACCGGACCCATCCACGCGGTCGCGCCCGTCTGGTACGAGAAGAGCCCGCCCAGGGTCAGGATCCCCAGGGCCAGCAGGGCGACGCCCGTGAACTCGCCCCAGCCCCGGCCCTGCGCCGGCGCCTCGACCTTCCCCTTGCCCCGCCTGTTCGCCATTTTTCCTCGGAAACTCGGTGACTTAGGACGTCTGCTCGGGCAGCGTCCCCTCGTATCCTACATAGTCCCACACGGAACTCAAGCAAACGCCGGAACGGCGTTGGAACGGGTGTACCTTCGTCCGCCCCATGCGACGCGCCACGCTTCTCGTGCTCCTGTGCTCACTCTCCCTCGTCGGCGGCTGCAAGGCCAAGAAACTGCAGGCCGAGCTCGACCGCACCAAGGGCGAGCTCGCCCAGACCAAGGGTGACCTCGACAAGTCCCGCTCCGAGAACGACGCGCTCAGCAAGCAGAACGTCTCGTACGAGAAGCGGATCGCCGAGCTCGAGGGTGAGCTCGCCCAGCTCAACGCGCAGATCGAGGACCTCGCCAAGGAGCAGGGCATGAGCGCCAAGGAGCTCGCCGAGCTCCGCGCCGAGAAGGCCAAGCGCGACGCCGAGCTCAAGGTCTACAAGGATCTGTTCGGGCGCCTCAAGGCGCTCGTCGACGCCGGCACCATCGAGGTCGTGTTCCGCAAGGGCCGCATGGTCGTCAAGCTGTCCGACTCGATCCTCTTCGACTCGGGCAAGACCAAGCTGCGCCCCGAGGGCGAGGCCGCGGTCGCGCAGCTCGTGCCCGCGCTGAAGAGCGTCGGCGACCGCGAGTTCCTCGTCGCCGGCCACACCGACAACATCCCGATCAAGACCGCCCGGTTCAAGAGCAACTGGGAGCTGAGCACCGCGCGCGCCGTCGTGATGGTCGACGCGATGATCGAGCAGGGCTACCCCGCCGCGCAGCTCGGCGCCGCCGGCTTCGCCGAGTTCGACCCGGCCGCCGACAACAGCACGCCCGAGACCCGCGCGCAGAACCGCCGCATCGAGATCGTGCTCATGCCGCTGCTCGGGGACATCCCGGGCATGCAAGAGATGCTCAAGAAGAAGTAGGCCGCGTCGGCGTCACCGCACCACGGTGAGGTGGTGCGGGTTGCCGTGCAGCTCGAGCCGCGCGCGCAGGTTGGCCTGCCCCGCGACGTGCCAGCGATCGCCCGGGGTCGACGGCTGGACCTGCAGCATCGGCGTCGCGTCGATCGCCTGGGTGTCGATCGCCTCGCCGCCGTAGTCGCTGACGTGGAACAGCGCGGCGTAGGGCGCGTTGGCGATCGAGCCGTGGATGATGAGCTGGACGTCGACGAGCCCGCGGCCGCTCGCGGCGCGGAGCACCTCGACGACGCGGCCGCGGTTGCTGCGGACGTACACCGGGGCCAGCTCGAGGTCGCGTCGGTAGAGGATCGTCGGACCCAGCACCGTGTTCCGGTTGAGCTGCAGCTCGACGCGCATCCCCTGCGTGGCGGGCCCCGCGGCGCCGCTCGGGTGCTCGAGGGCGACCCACCGCAACCACACGACGAAGTCGTCGCGGCGCAGGTCGAAACGCAGAAGCGGGTAGTTGACCTCCACGTGCGATGGGCAATGTACCCGATTCGGGTCCCCGATCGGGTCCCCGTTCGGGTCCCCGATTGCCCCGACCGTCGGCCACGTGACAGGCTTCCCGCGCCACGAACATGCGCGACCCCGTCGTCATCCCCGACCGCCTCAACATGGTCAGCTTCTTCCTCGACGATCGGCTCGCCGAGGGGCGCGGCGACGACGTCGCGATCATCCACAGCGGCCTGACCCAGGGCGGCGACGTGGCGACCGCCCCGACGACCCAGGTGACGTATCGGGAACTCGCGGCGGACAGCTGCCGTGTCACCAACTTGCTGCGCGAGCTCGGCCTGCGCATCGAGGACCGCGTGCAGCTCCTGCTGCTCGATACGCCCGAGTTCGCCTCGGCGTACTTCGGCATCCTGCGCGCCGGCTGCGTCGCGGTGCCGACCAACACCTGGCTGCAACCCAAGGACTACGCCTACTACCTCGAGTACGCGCGCCCGCAGGCCGTCATCGTCGACGCGGAGGTGTGGCCGATGCTCGAGCCCGTGTGGCGCGACGCGCCATACACCAAGCACTTCATCGTGGTCGATCGCGCCGGCGGCAAGGTGCCCGACGGCACCATCGACTGGCACGCGGCCATGGCCCGGCAGTCGCCCGAGGCCAAGATCGAGCCCACGTGGCGCGACGACTTCGCGACGTGGCTGTCGTCGTCGGGCTCGACGGGCAACCCCAAGTGCGTGCCGCACATGCACCACGACTTCGTGTGGAACACCGTCGCGTACGCCCAGCGCACCCTGCAGCTGAAGTCGACCGACGTCACGCTCTCGGCGCCCAAGCTGTTCTTCGGCTACGCGCTCGGCAGCAACCTGCTGTTCCCGCTCAGCGTCGGCGGTCGCGCCGTGCTCACCCACGAGCGCCTCGAGGCCCGCGACTACCTCGGCCTCATCGAGCGCTTCGGCGTCACGCAGTTCGTGACGGTGCCCACCAACATCGCCAAGCTCGTCGCCCTCGACGAGACCCGGCGCCACGACCTGTCGAGCCTGCACTCGCTGGTGAGCGCGGGCGAAGCCCTGCCCTCCCGCATCTACCGCGACTTCAAGGTCCGCTACGGCGTCGAGATCTACGACGGCATCGGCTCGGCCGAGATGTTCCACGTCTACATCACCAACCGCCCCGGTGACGTGAAGGAGGGCAGCCTCGGTCGCATCGTCGACGGCTACACGCACCGGCTCGTCGACGACGACAACCGCGAGGTCGCGCCCGGCGAGATCGGCACGCTGGTGATCCAGGGCCCCTCGGCCGGCGCCGGGTACTGGCGCATGCGCGACCGGAGCCGCGAGACGTTCTGGGGGGACGCGGTCAAGGGCGGCGACAAGTTCCACGTCGATGCCGACGGCTACTTCTGGTACTGCGGCCGCGGCGACGACATGCTGAAGTGCTCCGGCGTGTACGTCTCGCCGGTCGAGGTCGAGAACTGCCTGCTCGGGCACGCGGCCGTGCGCGAGGCCGGCGTGGTCGGATTCCGCGACGAGGCCGGGCTCGAGAAGGCGATGGCGTTCGTCGAGCTCCACGACCCGACCCTGGCCTCCGATGCGCTGGCGGCCGAGCTCGTCGCGTTCGCCCGCGGGCACATCGCCGCGTTCAAGGCCCCGCGCCGCATCGTGTTCACCACGCTGCCGCGGACCGAGACCGGCAAGATCAAGCGCAACGAGCTGCGCGCGCGCGTGGGGGACACCTGATGCGCGGGGTCTTCGCCGAGATCGATCGGCTCACCTACCCGGCGGTCGCGCGCCTCCTGGCGAGCGACGCCCGCAAGATCGCGATCCTGCCGGTCGGCAGCGTCGAGGCCCACGGCCCGCACCTGCCGCTCGGCACCGACACGTTCATCAGCGTCGAGGTCGCGAACCGAGCCGGGCGCCGACTCGCCGACGACGGCATGGTGTGCCTGCGATTCCCCGCGATCGCCTACGGGGTCACCGACTGGGCGGCGATGTTCGCCGGCACCACCTCGATCTCGGCGGACGCCACCTTCGCGATGATCTTCGAGGCGTGCCGCGCCATCGCGGGCATGGGCTTCGATCGCGTGGTGCTGACCAACGCGCACCTCGAGCCGGCGCACATCTCGACCCTGCGCGCCGTGGCCAAGCGCTTCGCCGAGGAGCTCGGCCGGCCGCTCGTGTTCCCCGACAAGACGCGGCGGCTCGCGGCGGCGCGGCTCACCGACGAATTCCGCAGCGGCTCGTGCCACGCGGGGCAGTACGAGAGCAGCCTCGTGCTCGCGATCCACCCCGAGCTCGTGGATCTGCCGCGCGCGCAGGAGCTGCCCGAGCACGTGGTGCCGCTGCACGAGCGGATCGCCGCGGGCGCGCGCGATTTCGTCGATTGCGGGCTCCCCGACGCCTACTGCGGCAACCCTGCCGGGGCCTCGCGGGCCGAGGGCGAGCAGTCGCTCGCCACGCTGACGGACCTCGTCGTCGAGGCGGTGCAGGCGAGCTTCGAGCCGCCGGCGTGACGCCTCCGCGTTGCGGTATCCTGCCGCGATGAAGATCGCCTGCGTCGCCGCGGCCGCCGTCGTCGTCCTGCTCGCCGCGTGTGGAGGCGACGATCCGTCCTCCGGCGAGGCGGGCGACACCGCCGCGGCCGATACGACCGGCGACGGGACCGGCACCGGCACCGACGCGCCGGCGTCGACGTCCGCCTCCGGGTCGGCGACCGAGGGCGACACCGGCGTCGACGCGGCCCGCCCCGACTGGGTGCACGACCTCGCGCCGCTGATGGCCGAGCACTGCGTGTCGTGCCACAGCGACGGCGGCATCGCGCCCTTCCCCCTCGACGACTACGAGAACGCCTCGCTGTGGGCCCCCGCGGCGGCGGCCCAGGTGGCGGCGGGCCTGATGCCGCCGTGGCACGCGGTCGAGACCGACGAGTGCGCGCCGCCGCTGCCGTTCAAGCACGACGCGCGGCTCTCCGCCGATCAGATCGATCTCGTGGTCGACTGGGCGGCCGCGGGCGCGCCTGAGGGCGATCCCGCCGACGCGGCGCCGCTGCCCGAGCCGCAGGACCTCGACCTCGCGGATCCGTCCGGCACCGCGACGATGGGCAGCGCCGTCGAGGTGCCCGCGGCCGGCTCGACGCTCGACTACTTCCACTGCCTCAGCTTCGATCCCGGCCACACCACCGACGTCTACGTCGACGGGCTGCAGGTCATCCCCGGCAACCGCGGGATCGTCCACCACGTGCTGATGTTCGTCGACGAGCAGGCCGACTCGGCGAACTGGGACGGCGGCGTGCTCGAGGATTGCGGCGGCGGCTCCGGGGTCGGCAGCGCCACGCTGGTCGGCGGCTGGGTGCCCGGCAGCCTGCCGATCGAGACGCCCGACGACGTCGCGATCCGCCTGCCGGTCGGCGCGCGGATCATCTTCAACATGCACTACCACAACGCCAGCGACGCGGCGCAGACCGACGACGGCACCGGCGTCGCGCTGCGGTGGAGCACCGCCCTGCCCCGCTACATCGGCTCGTTCCAGCTCGTGGGTGCGCCGGGGGCCGGCGACATGGTCGACGCGCCGTTCATGATCCCGGCGGGCGCGACCGACCACGTCGAGCGCCTGCGCTACGAGGTGCCGGACCTCGGCGTCCCCGAGATCCGCGTGTTCTCCATGACGAACCACATGCACAAGGTCGGCGTCGACATGAAGGTCACGATGACCCGCGGCGCCGACGAGACGTGCATGCTGCAGACGCCGCGCTGGGACTTCAACTGGCAGCGGCAGTACCTCTACGACGCGGCGGTCGAGGAGCTGCCCGAGGTGCTGCCGGGTGACGTCGTCGAGGTGCGCTGCACCTACGACAACACGCTCGCCAACCCGGGCGTCGCCGAGGCGCTCGCGGAGGTCGGCCTCGACGCGCCGCAGGACGTCACGCTCGGCGAGGGCACGCTCGACGAGATGTGCCTCGCGGGCGTGGGCATCGCGGTGCGACCGTTCTAGTCCCTCACGAGCACGCCAGCACACCGGCGTCGGTGAGCAGCGCGTGCATCGGCACGTCGTGGGCGTCCATAGGGATCGGCCCCTCGATCGGATCGACGAACGTGCGAAACGCGACGCCGAGCCGGAGCACGTCGGCTCGATCGCGCAGGGGCCCGAGGGCGCGGTCGTAGTAGCCGCGGCCGAAGCCGATCCGCGCGCCGTCGCGGCCGAAGCCGAGGCCGGGCACGAGGACCAAGGGCGGCGCGACCTCGGCGAGGGCGCGCGGTGGTTCGGTACCCGGCGCGGGCTCGAGCAGGCCGAAGCAGCCGGGCACGAGCTGGGCACGATCGACGGTGCGCACGAACGCCAGCGCGTCCCCTCGCACCCACGGCAGCCACACCTCGACGCCGCGCGACCACGCGTCGTGGAGCAGCGCCCAGGTGTCGGGCTCACCGCGGACGCCGACGAACGCCGCGATCGATCGCGCGGCCGACCACGCGGGGTGGCCCAGGAGCGCCTCGGTGAGGCTGGCGCTGCCTCGCGCGACGTCGGCGGGCGCGAGCGCGGCGCGACGGGCCCGCAGCGCCGCGCGCAGGGCCGCCTTCGCGTCGTCGGTTGCCGCGATCGCCGTCACGCGCACGCCGAGGTGTCGTACTCGCACGTCATCGGATCGCACGCGAGCTCGCCGTCGACGTAGCCCAGCGACGCGCAGTCGTTGCCCCCGAGGTCTTCGCCGTCGCAGGCCTCGGCGCCGCCGATGATCCCGTCGCCGCAGGTGCCACCGGTCGACTCGGTGCCGCTCGAGTCGGTGCCCGTCGAGTCCGTACCGGTCGAGTCGGTGCCCGTCGAGTCGCCGGTCGTCTCGGACCCCGAGTCGCTCCCGCCGCTGCCCGACGATCCATCGTCGGTGTCGATCCCGCCGCTGCTTTCGGTCGGGCTCGCGGTGTCCGCAGCGGAGTCCCCGGTGCTGCCGTCGGTCGGCGAGGTGTCCGACGCGCTCGCGGTGGCGGTCGCGTCGGTGGGATCGGTCGCATCGGCGGAGGCGGTGAACGATCCATCCGTGCCGCCGTCGCCGGTGCTGCCCGCGGCACCCGTGCTGACGTCGGTGCCCTCGATCCCGAGGCACCCGCCCGCCGCCGCGATCACCACCGCGAGCGACGCAGACCGGCATCCAAGTCCAAGCGCAAGACGAGTCATGCCCGCGATCATAGCCGAACTGTCGCCGGCCCCACGGCGCGCCGACGACCCATGCCCGCCGCCCCACCGCGTGGCGCCCCGCCCCGTCCGGACGCCCCGGGGGCGTCCGGGGCGCCTGCCGCACACGCCCGCCACGGCCCCGCGACTCGCCGTTGTCGGCCCCGCGGCGCCGTGCTACTAGAGGGCGAGCACGCGGGAGTAACTCAGTTGGTAGAGTGTCAGCTTCCCAAGCTGAATGTCGCGGGTTCGATTCCCGTCTCCCGCTCCGCATGATGGCTCCGTAGGTGGTCCTACGGGGCCTTTCTCGTGCCCGTCGATCCGAGTTCACGGATCCTCGAATGCGGCAGATCGAAGCGGTTCGACCGCGCGTGCGTGCGGCCGACCAGCGGCCATCGCCGTGTCTCGGCGCGCGCCTCGTCGGTCAACGTCGGCGAGTGCGCAAGAGCATGAGCACGACGAGAACCATCGCCGCGAGCGGCGAGCCTCGCCGGCCGTCGACGAAACACCCGCATCCCTGATCGCCGCCCTCGATGCACCGCCACCGCACCTCGACCGTCTCGCGCAGATCGTCCATCTCGCCGGCCAGGACCGCGGAACGCCACGTGCCCGCCGCGACGCGGTCGCAGCCGTCGTCGGCGATGCTGGTCCACCACGCGGGATCCTCGATGCCGTCGTCGTCATCGTCCCGCGGCTCGAGCTCCACGTCGCCCCGCACGACCGACCACGACACCGGGGGCTCGCGCAGCAGCCGGCCGTCGTGATCGCGGGCCACGGCCTCGGCACCGAGGCCGAGGAACTCGTCCTCACCAGCGAGGCGCAAGATCGCCGGTGCGAGGACCAGGTCGGCGGCCTCGGTGCGCGCGACGACATGGACCTCGCCCACGTCGAGCGTGCCGGCCGGCAGCGACAGGGTCACGTGGAAGACGTCGCCTGCCCGCGCGTCGACGCCGATGTCGGGCGACGGTTCGGTGTCGACGTGAATCGTTGGCGTTCCCGCGACCACGGTGGCCTCGGCGTGCGGGGCCGTCACCGCGACCGCTTCGGGCCGGTCGCTGCGCACCACCGTGGTGGTCACGCCGTCGAACAGATCCTCGATCACGAGCACGGGCTCGCCAACCGCCGCCAGCCAGCCCGGCGTCGACGACGGGTCCTCGGCGACGAGGTCGTAGCGTTCGAGCAACGCCGCGTCGAACGGTACCGCGTACTCGAACGCGCCGCGCACCTCGTCGAGCGCCAAGACGTCGAAGCGCAGACGGTCGTCGCCGAAGTCGCCGTCGATCGCACAAGGCCGGCGATTGAACTCGACGTCCACGGTTCCGGGCGTGTCGAGCACGAGGCAGCCGTCGGCGTCGACGCTCGCCGGACCGACGATCCGCTCATCGTAACACGCACCGAGATCGTCCTCGGGCTCGCCGCCGAAGGCGTCGAGGAGGTCGCCCGGGTGACGCGTGCTGCCGAGGCACACGATCGACTGCTCCGCGATGCCCTGACCGGACACGAAGAACCCCCTCGGGTCCTCCGACTCCAGGCGGATCTGCCCGCGCTCGGTGAGCAGGTCTGCGTCGCATCCGGCGAAGAGGACGAGGACGGCCGCGAAGGCCGCCGGATTGGGGCGAGTCGTCACCACCTTGCGTTGGTCGCCACGCACCGCCGACGGATCCATTGCCCACGCCGACGAGGTGCCGGCCAAATCGTGCCCATGGGGCAGCGGCCGTTCGGCCACGCCGCACGCTGCGTCTTCGGCACCGTTCCGCGCAGCGATCGCCCGCGCGATCACGCCACGACCACGTCCGCGAACACGAACCCATCCCGCTCCACCACCTCGCCGCGCTCGACCGCGATCGCCCCATCGAGCATCGGCCCCGCGACCACGCAGGTGTGGAACTCGCCGTGCTCCCCGCAGGGATCCACGCCCTGTGGCAGCGCATCGAGCAGCGCCGCGTCGAACCACCGCCCCGCGAGGTCCTTCGACACTCGCCGCGGATCCACGCACGTCAGGATCGCCCGCAGCCCCCCGGCGATCATCTCCCGCGCGAGCGCCCCCGTGTCCCGGCCCCACAGCGGGAACACTGCGCGCATGCCCACCGTCGCGAGGTTCGCCTCGCGGTAGGCCCGGATGTCGGCGAGGAACAGATCGCCGAACACCACGCATTGGATGCCCTGCGCGCGCGCGGCCGTCATCGCGGCGTGCATCGCTGCGGCGTAGACCTCGTTCGAGCACGGCGATGGGATCGACACGACCGTGAGCGGCAGCCCGACGGCGTGCGCCTGGCGCTCGAGGATCTCCTCGCGGACGCCGTGCATCGACACGCGGCCGAAGCTCGAGGTCACCGTCGTCAGCAGGCCGACGATCTCGACCTCGCCCTGCGACCGCGCGACGTGGAGCGCCCAGGCGCTGTCCTTGCCGCTGCTCCACGACAGGAGCGCTCGGGGAGGTGCGGGCATCGGCGCGGGCTCCGGCCCACAGCATCGCACACCCGCGGGTTGCGGGCGCGACGAGGCCGGCCGTACGATCGGCGGCGGTGCCGTCCGAGCCCGATGACGCCGAGACGGTCGCCGGGAGCACCTCGCCCGGCGACACGGTGGCCATCGACCCGCCTGCGACGTTGGCGACCTCGGCGCGCCGGGTGCTCGACGCCCGCCGGGCCCCCGAGCCGGACCCGGTCACGATCGGCCGCTTCCGCATCGTCAAGCGCATCGGCGCCGGCGGCATGGGCGTCGTCTACGCCGCCCACGACGACGAGCTCGATCGCGACGTGGCGATCAAGCTGCTGCGCACCAACCTCGCCGTGGATCTCTCGGGCCGCGAGCGACTGATGCGCGAGGCCCAGTCGATCGCGCGCCTCTCCCACCCCAACATCGTCCACGTCTACGAGGTCGGCAACGACGGCGATCGCGTGTTCATGGCGATGGAGCTGATCCGCGGCGAGACCCTGCGGGTGCACTGCAAGGGCCGGCCTTGGCGCGAGATCGTCGAGGTGTTCCTCGGCGCCGGCGAGGGCCTCGCGGCCGCCCACGCCGAGTCGATCATCCACCGCGACTTCAAGCCGGACAACGTGATCGTCGACGAGCGTGGCCGGGCGCGCGTCGTCGACTTCGGGCTCGCGCGCGCGCCCGTCGGCTCGCCCGAGCTCGAGGGGCCGCCGACCGAGGACCTCGGCCCCGCCGTGCCCACGCCCACCACCGGTCGCCGCCCGCTGTCCGTCGATCTCACCGGCGCGGGCACGGTCCTCGGCACGCCGGCGTACATGGCCCCCGAGCAGCTCGCGAAGGCCGACCCCGACGCGCGCACCGATCAGTTCGCGTTCTGCGTGTCGCTGTTCGAGATGCTCTACGAGCGCCGGCCCTTCAAGGGCTCGACCTACACGGAGATCGCCCGGGCCGTGCTCACCGGCCTCGAGGTCGACACCGAGTCGGGGCCGCGACGGATTCCCCGCGCCGTCCGCCGCGTGATCCTCCGCGGGCTGTCGCGCTCCGCCGAGGCCCGCTTCGCGACGATGTCCGAGCTGCTCGTCGCCCTGCGTCGCGCGAGCGCACCGACGCAGCTGCGCGTGGTCGCCTACGCCGCCGCGGCTGCGGCCGCAGGTGCGGTCGTGGTGAAGCTGACCTCCGCGTCGCCGAGCGAGTCGACGGCGGCCGCCGATACCGCGCCACAGCAACCGGCAGCGCCCCTCGATCCGTGGGCCGAGTTCGTCGCCGGCACCGACCTCCCCGACCCCGTGCCCACGCCGCTGCCGGGCGATCCGACCGACGTCTCCGTGCACCGGCTGCGCAACGGCCTCACGCTCTACGTCGCGCCGCGTCCGATGGAGCCGAAGGTCTCGGTCACCGTCGCGGTGCGAGCGGGCAGCGAGCAGGAGCGCGCCTGGGGCCCCGGCCTGGCCTTCATGGTGATGAACTCGATCTATCGCGGCACCGAGCGCATCGGGGTCCGCGACGCCGCGCTGGAGCGCCCCGCCCTGCTCGCGCAGCACCGCCTGCTCGAGGCCTTGCCCGCGATCGAGGACCCGGCGGCCCGCGAGGCGATCATCCTCGCGACCACGGCGGCCGAGCACATGGGCGCCGAGCAGGGCCTGCCCTTCGATCTCACCGACGCCGCGAGCGCGCTCGGTGGCGATCTCAGCGGCTCGCGCACGGGCAGCGGCACGACGTACGCGCTCGAGGTGCCGGCGGTCCGGATCGAAGGCGGCCTCGCGCTGGTCGCCGAAGCGGTGCAGCGCCCGGTGTTCCGCGGCGTCGTCGGCCTCGTGCGTGACCAGCTCGATCTCTACACCTCGCTGACGGCGAACGATCTCGCGTGGCAGGTCGTGCAGCGCGAGCTCGCGGCGGCGACCGGGCTGCGGGAGGACTTCGAGTCCGCCGGCGACTACATGCGAACGCTGCCCCTCGCCGATGCCAAGGCCCTGCACACGACGTACTACCGGCCGAACAACGCTGCGGTGGTGATGGTCGGCGACGTCACGCCCGAGCGGGCGATCGCGCTGTGCGAGCAGTACTTCGGCGCGTGGGAGCCGGCCGCGATCCCGGAGCGCGCCCCGCTCGACGCGCCACTGGCCGGCGGCGTCGTGCGCCGCGAGATCGAGGACGGCGGCGCGCCGGCGGTGTTCGTGTCGTGGCCGCTGCCCCCGACCGACTCGCCCGACTACCCGGCGTTCGTCGCCCTCGCCGACGCGCTCGACCGCCAAGACGGCCTCGGCTCGGCGCTGCGCGAGCGGACCGGCGGCGCGAGCTGGGACCTGACCGCGTACCGGAGCCTCGACCTACGCGCGACGGCGCGACCGGATCAGAGCCTCGTCGAGGTCGAGTTCGAGATCGATCTGGCGCTGCGCGCGATCGCCGAGGACACCCTGCCCGACGCGTCGTGGGAGCCGGCCCTGGCCCGGGCCGAGCTCGCGCGCCTGCGATGGGCCCGCGATCCGAAGAACCTCACCGAGCGGATCGCCGCGTCGTTCATCGATCGTCGCCCGTGGTCCGCCGTGGTGGCCGAGCTGTCCGCGACGCCGACGCGCGCCGAGCTGGTGGGGGCGGCTCGACTGCTGCGCGAGCGCGGCCGCGTCGTCGTGCACCGTCGCCCGGGCAAGACCTGGGTGCTGCCGCGCTTCGAGCTCCCCGGCGTCCGCCCGCCCGAGCGCTACGGCGGTCAGTCGAGCTTCGCCCGCGGCATCATCGACGCGCCCGTCGCCCCGCCCGAGCCGCAGTTCCTCGTCGCGGGCAGCCACTACACCGTGCGCCCGCGCGGCGCCGCGCGCTTCATCGCCGCCGAGCTGCCCGGACCGCTCGCGGTCGCGTCGTGGGTCTACCCCTACGGCGTCGACGACGATCCCTTCGTGTGCGACGCGATCCGGGCCCGCATCTGGTCGGTCCGGATCGCGGGCATGGACTTCGACGCCTACTGTTCCAACGACTTCGTCTGGGTCGACGTCGCGGCACCGGCAGCCCGGTTCGAGCGCGACGCGGCGCTCGTGTTCGACTGGCTCGACCACGGCATCCCCAGCGAGAGCGAGCTGAACGGGCACATCGAGCGCGCCCTCGCGGCCCGGGAGGCGCGCCGCGACAGCGCGGCCCACCGCAACCCGGCGTTCCACGCCTGGGCGCTGCGGGGCGACGCGGCGATCCAGGCGCACATGCCCAGCGACGCCGAGCTGCGTCGCGGCGGGCCCGCGCGCCTGGTCGAGGCGCTCGAGCGCGTCGATGCCCGCGCGGCCGATGTGCTGTACGCCGGCCCCGGCGTCGAGCGCATCGCCGCGCTGGTCCCCGAGGCACCGGGCAAGGCCGCCGCCGTGCGCACCGCGGCGAAGCTCCGCGCGGTCCCCCGCGACAGGATCTACGTGCTCGATGATCCCGATCGCGAGGACATCGACGTGCGGATCTCGCTGCCGTGGCCCGATCTCGATCCGCGGACCTCACTGGCGGCGCAGATCCACAGCACCGCGGTCGCGGAGCTGTCGGCCGAGGGCCCGCCGTCCCTCGCCCTGCGCTGGGTCAGCACGCCGTGGTGGGCGACGATCCACCCGCTGGCGTTCCACGTCGAGTACTTCGGCCGGCCCGAGGATGCCGCGCTCGCGGTGACGACGGGCATCGGCGTACTGCGTGAGCCGGTGCCCGCGGCGCGCCTCGAGGCCGAGCGTCGGCGCCTCGAGGGGAGCTTCCGCGCCCACCGCACCGAGATGCGCCGCATCCCCGAGGTCGTGCGGCTGTGGGGCGTGACGACCGATCCGCGGGTCGCCGAATGGCTCGCGCTGCCCAGCCTCGAGGCCGCCGACATGCAGCGGTTCTACGCGGCGCTCGCCGAACACCGCGTCGTCGTGTCGATCGTCGGGGACGTCCGGCGGCTCGATCTCGCGGCGCTCGCCGGGCACGGCGACGTGGTGCAGCTCGACCAGGACGCCGTGCGCGAGATCCTGCGCGACCCCAACGGCTCCGACTGAGCGCGGGAACTACAGGAACTTCAGCGCCGACATCGTCGACGGCCCCACGCCGGAGGTCGCCGCGACCTCGGCGAGATCCTCGTACGGGCGGTTGTCCACGATCGCGCGGGCCCCGGTGCTGTACACGCCCGCGGCGGTGAGCGCCTCGAAGGTGGCGTGGTTGGCGACCTCGAGGGCATCCGCGGCCTGTCGACCGTCGAACGCGACGCCGTCGAACGTGCCCGCGAGCGCCGAGATGTCGGCCCACACCGGCGAGTAGTTGCGCAGGGCGAGCAGGGTCGCCGTGCCGACGTACGGCGCGGCGGCGAGGTCCTCCACCGTGGCGAACGGCGCGTTCGCGACGATGCTCTGCGCCGCCGTGCTGGAGAGCCCCGCATCGACGTCGAGTTCCTCGAGTAGCGCACCGTTGACGCCCCACAGCACCGACGCGTTCTCGACCGCGGTGAACTCGACGCCCTCGACCAGCGTGCCGGACGGCGCCGGGTGATCGATCGCATAGTCGCGCAGGTCGGTCATCGCCGACGCGCCGACGAACTTCACCAGCTCGAGCTCTTCGAGGCTGTCGAACGCGTGGTCGTCCGCGCTGGGGTACACACCGTCGGCACCGTTGCGCGTCGCGATGATGCCCTGCGCGGCGCGGCGCTCGAGGCCGACCTCGTGGTCGAGGAAGTCGACGGTCGTGTCGACGTCGTTCACGAGGTCGAGCACCGCGGCGACCTCGACCGGCGAGACCTGCAGGCGATCGTCGGCGCCCTCGGAGGCGACGTCGGCACAGGCGGGGACGAACAGGGCGGTGGCGGTGGCGATGACGAGGCTGCGCATGGCGTGTTCCGATGTAGGCAGGACCCCCATTGAGCAAGGGGTAGACCACTGTCCCATCGGGCCAAGCCTTTGATTTTACAAGACGTACGGAGATCTCGTGGCTTGCACATTTGCAACTTCTCCTGCAAAGATTCAGCACTCGTGGAATTCGACGACGAAGCCCAGGAGCTGCACGACGCGGACGTCGAGTCCCTCGAGCGGCGGCTGACGGAGCTCGCCCTGCGCCGCACCGGCACGCGGCACGGTGCGATCTTCCTCTGGGACGAGGCCGAGCGCGCGCTGTGCCTCGACTTCCACATCGTCGACGGCGTCATCCTCACGTTGCCCGGCGCCCGCGTGCGTCGACCCCCGCCGGGCGAGCCGATCGGCGTCGCGCTGTCGGCGTTCGAGCGCAACGCGCCGTACCTCTGCGCCGACACCAGCGTGGATCCGAACTACGCCCACTGGTTCCTCGAGGTCGGGTCGATCGCCGCGGTGCCGATCCCGTGGCAGGACCGGGCGATCGGCGTGCTGACGGTGTCGGCGGATCGCCGCGGCGCCCTGCACGACGAGCACCTCGCAGGCCTCGCCGAGCTCGCGGCGACCTCCGCCCGCTTCCTGCGCCGCGCGCAGCTGTACCGGGCCACCCGCAGCGGCCGCAACCGACCCCACCTCATCAAGGGGCTGTCGCCCAAGTGGCTCGAGGTCGAGCGCCGCATCGAGCACGCCTCTCCCACCGACGTCCCGGTGCTCGTCCACGGCGAGAGCGGCACGGGCAAGGAGCTCGTCGCCCACGCGATCCACTTCAACAGCCGACGGGCCGACCACCCCTTCGTCACGGTGAACTGCGCGGCGATCCCGGAGAACCTGCTCGAGAGCGTGCTGTTCGGCCACGTGCGCGGCGCGTTCACGGGCGCCGCCGTCGACAAGATCGGCGAGTTCCAGAAGGCCCACCGCGGCACCCTCTTCCTCGACGAGCTCGGCGAGCTGCCGCTCGCGCTGCAGGCCAAGGTCCTCCGCGCCGTCGAGCAGGGCGAGGTCGCCCGGCTCGGCAGCAACCGCGCCCCCGAGCGCATCGACGTGCGCCTGGTCTGCGCGACCAACCGCGATCTGGCCGCGATGGTCGAGGCGGGCACCTTCCGCGCGGACCTCTACTACCGCGTCGGCGTGCTGCCGCTCGAGCTGCCGCCGCTGCGAACCTACCGCGAGCAGATCCCCGTGCTCGCCGCGGTGTTCCTGCAACAGGCGGCCGATCGCATGGGCAAGCCGGCGCCGCGGCTGTCCCCCGAGGCGCTCGCGCTCCTGCGGGGCCACGACTACCCCGGCAACGTCCGCGAGCTCCGCAACGCGGTCGAGCACGCGGTGGTGATGGCGCGCGGCGAGGTCACGGCGGCCGATCTCCCCGAGGCGCTGCGACAGGGTCGCGCTCGGCCGACCGCGCGCGCGACCAAGTCGAAGCAGCCCTCGCTCCGCGAGCTCCGCGAGGCCTGGCTGGCCCCGCTCGAGACCCGCTACCTGACGGAGCTCCTGCAGCGCTGCGACGGCAACGTGGCCCTCGCGGCGAAGCGTGCGGGGGTGAACAACGTCACGTTGTATCGACTCCTGCGCAAGCGCGGCCTCAAGGTCCGACGTACGATCGGCACCGACATCTGAGCGATTGGGCAATCGGTGCCCGTGTTGGGCGAGGGCGCTGCCCGAATCGGGCACCCGTTGGGCAACCGACGGCCAAGCCCGCGACATCCAACGGGGGCACGCGCGTTGCGTTACCGTCGCCGCCACATGCCGGTCCACGCCAAGCCGCTCCGCGTCCTCCTCCTGTGCCTCGCGCCCTCGCTTGGTTGCGACAAATTGATCGAAGCCGTGAACCAGGGCGCCCAAGCCGTCGCCGAGGAGAAGACGGGCGGCCTCACCGGCGGCCCCAAGACCGAGGACGACCGCCTCAGCGAGAAGCTCCAGCCCTACATCGACTGCATCAACCGCCAGTCGAACAACGTGAACGACTCGGCGTCGCGCTACTTCCAGTGGATCCCCGACCCCAAGGCCGGCCCCACCGGCAAGGAGAACCCGCTGGGCCTGTTCGAGATCCGCGACATCAAGCCCTGCGTCGACGGCATCGCGGCCTCCGCCGACAAGGAGCCCGACGACACCGAGCTCGAGACCACGGCGAAGGCCTACTCGGACGCGCTCGTCGCCGTCGAGGCCGTCGCGAACCCGGCGTACAAGTACTACGACGAGGACAACTACAAGGACGACAAGTGGGCGAAGGCCAAGGAGATGCACCCCAAGCTCGTCGCCGCGTTCGATGCGTTCGCGGCCGCCGACAAGGGGATGCGCACCGCCGTCGCCACTCGCAACGATGCCCTGCAGGAGCGCGACCTCGCCCGGGTCGAGGCCGAGATGGGCAAGATCCTGATGTGGCACCACAAGAAGACCATGCTCCTCGCGAAGAAGGTCATGGACACCGGTGACGTCGCGATCGAGCCGACCTTCGCGCTCGACCTGGCCACGTTCGAGCCGGCGCTCACCGAGTTCGAGGCGCAGATCGACGCGATGAACGCCTACGCCAAGGACCACAAGGAGGAGGCCGACTCCCTCACGATGTTCAGCAGCCTGCAGTCGGGCTGCGAGGACGTGAAGAAGGCCGCCAAGGAGATGCTCCGGCGCAAGCGCGACAACACCGCGTTCACCAAGGACGACTTCGAGCGGTTCGCCAACGGCCCCGCGGAGTGGGTCGAGGGCAGCCCGGCGAAGCTCAGCCACGCATACAACGCCCTGGTGAACACCTCGAACGGCTTGAACTACAACTTCTACAAGCCGCCGGCGAAGTGAAGCACCGCGGGCCTCACTCGACCTTGTAGGACAGCTCGCGGAGCCGCGCCGCGACGATCGCCCACACCGCCCCCGCGTCGGTGTCGGGGTCGTCGGGGCGGCCGGAGAAGCGGCCACAGAACGAGCTGCGCAGGATCTCCGGCACCGCGGTGCGGGCGTCGCCGGAGAACAGCGGGTGCTCGAGGTAGACGCACGTCTCCTCCGTGGCCCGCACCGACAGCGTCCCCGAGATGTCGGGCGCCTTGCGGATCGCGTTGGCCACCGCGACCACGTGCTCGATGAGCCTGGCCGCGACGTCGGGGTGGCGGTTCTGCAGGATCTTCACCTCCTCCTCGGCGGGGGGGTAGTCCATCTGCAGCGGCGCGAAGCGGTCGAGCTGCGCGGCGTCGATCGAGAACGTGCCGCTGAACTCGCGGCCGCGGTTGACCGCCGCGATGAACTGCACGTTGTCGGGGATCGGCACGAAGCGGTTCTCGATCGGGTGGAACACGCGCCGCGTGCTGTCGAGCGCCGGCATCAGGGCGTTGCGGGCGCTCTCCTGGCAGCGGTTGAGCTCGTCGAGGAACACGAGGTAGCGCTGCTCCGGGTGGGCGGCCGCGCCCTCGATCGCCTCGAGTACCTCCGTCTTCACGAAGTCCGTCACCGGGGCACCGCTGGCCGAGGCCCGCACCTGGATGGTCGCGAAGAAGTCGCTGGCGTCGATCACCGCGCCGCAGTTGAAGAACACGAACTCGAGCCCGAGCGACTGCGCGATCGCCCGCGCGAGGACGGTCTTGCCGCAGCCCTGGGGCCCGTCGAGCAGGATGTTGAGGCCGCTCTGCAGCAACACCTGCAGCTTCTTGGACACGAGGGGATCGAGCCACACGCTCTCGATGCGGAACGGCGCAGGGCCGATCCACTCGACCTCGATCGTGCCGCGATCCTCTCGCTCGGGCTTCGTGATCGCGGTGATGCGGACCAGGCACGGCGCGCCCCCGAGCACGCGAGGATCGCGGGTCAGCACGACCTTCGGCGCACGTCGCCCGTCGAAGTGGGTCGCCCGCAGGCTGAACTCCGAGCCCTCGACGGGGTTGGGCCAGAACGTCGCCTCGCCGGTCATGCCGGGCTTGAGTTCCTCGATCTTCCACTTGCGTCCGGACATGGCGTTCCTCTCACATCGTCAGGGCCCGGCCGACGAGGCGGGCGATCAGTTCGGCGAACCGACGCACCGCCGCGTCGAGGTTCGCGTCGTCGAGCAACACGTAGTTGGGGAAGCAGATCTCGGACAACGGGCGCACCGCCACCTGCGCGCAGCACATGCGGTGCCGGCGACCGAGCTCGCGGACGACCGCCTTGAGCGCGGAGACCGAGCACTCGGTGGGCAGGCCGTCGCTGATCATCACGATCAGGCGGGCGCGACGGCGCGAGGCCGCAGCGACGCGGGCCACGTGATCGAGGGCGGCCGCGTCGTTGTTGCCGCCGCTGGCCTCGAGCGACGCCACGGCGCAGCGCCGAGCGTCGCCCGCGTCCCAGATCACCTGATCGGTGAAGCCGAAGAACCGCGCGTCGACCCCGGCGAGGCCACGGGCGGCCTCGGCGACCAGCACCGCGAAGCGACGGGCACGCTCGAGGTTCGCGCCACTCATCGAGCCCGAGCAGTCGACGACCACGCCGAGGAAGAGGTCGCTGCGGACCTGGACCTCGCGGGCCTGCAGCATCCGCGGCTCGCCGCGGGTGACCACCGCGCGGACGCGGCTGCGATCGAGCGCGTGCCCGCGTAGTCGACCGCGGGTCACGACGTGCCCGAGCCCGAGGCGCTCGAGGGTCTCGCGGAGGCGACCGGCATATCGGCCCACGGTGGTGGCGAGCGCCGCGTGCCGGGCCGCGGACGGCGGCAGCTTCTGCACGTTCGTGATCTTCTTGTAGCGATCGGCCGCGCCGACGTTGATCACCAGTCCGCCGCCACCACCCGGGTTGGGGCTGGGGCGCGGGGGCTCGAGGATCCGCTCGACCTCGCGCTGGACCTCCGCGTCGCGGATGCCGTCGGAGGCGAGATCGCTGTCGCGCTCGTTCCACGCCACCGACTCGTGGCCGCCGAAGCCGTGGGCGAGCAGCGCATCGGTGCCGAACAACGCGGCGAGCTCGCGGGTCACCCGCATCAACCCGTTCATGTCGAGCCCGCGGAACTCGGCGCCGAAGTACGTCAGCGCCCGCTCGACCTTGGGGTCGCCGCTGCGATTGCCCAGGCCCATGCGCAGCGCCCGGACGAAGCGCGCGAACGAATGCCCCGAAGCGTCGAGCCGCGACAGCAGCCGGCCGCTGTCGATGCGGAGGCATGCGGGCTCGTACGCCGGCTGCGGCCCGACCTGGCCCAGGACCTCGAGGGCGGCGCCGCGGAGCATCGGCAGCAGCTCGAGCACGGGGATCTCGCGCGCGGCGTGCTGGAACGCGTGCGCATCGAGCCGCTTGATCCGGTCGCCGAAGTCGGCGTCGATCGATCGCAGGTTGCGCTCGAGATGTTCGTCCGCCACGAGGTTCAGCAGCTGGTGCAGGTGCTCCTTCTGCGCGCGCCGCCACACCCGCGCGCCGAGCTTCCCCGCGTGCCACACGTGGTGGCCGATCTCGTGGAGGATCAGGCCCTCGACGATGTCGCGACCGTGCCGCGCTCGAGCGAGGATCGGCACCGGCGTGACGTGGATGGAGGTGCCCTCGAGGTGGGTGAACCCCCACTGCTCGCGCTTGGGCGTCATGTGGATCGTGAAGCGACGGCCGGTCAGCTCGCGCCCCCGCATCACCCCCCACGCGAACGTCGTCGCGAGCTCGACGAGCTTGGCGTCGCGGCCGGGCGCGTTCATGCGACCGGCGACGATGCGCTTGCGCGACGCGGGATCGCGACCGTCGAGCAGCAGCCGGCCGAAGCCGGCGTCGCGGACCTCGGGGCGCGCGAGCGTGAGCAACTCGACGACGCGCGCCTCCGTCGCCACCGCGCTCCCACCGACCAGCGCGAGGTCGACCAGCGCGTCGGTCCACGCCGGCGGGCCGCGATCGACCACGCGGGTGAACAGTCCCTCGGCCTCCAACGACGGCACGTCGGGATCCGTCAGCCATCGCAGGACCAGGGCGATCCCGCGGGCGTCGCCGTCCTCGAGCATCGCGACCGCGGCGGCGCGACGCAGGCGCAGGCTGGCGCCACCCTCGCTCGTGATCGCGGCCGCCAGCGACGCCGACGCGCGGTGCTCGAGCAGCCAAGCGAGCGCCGGATCGGCCAGCACCGGATCGCGGGCGTGGACGGCCGCCACCGCGAGCGCCCGTGGATCGGGGGCGCACGCCAGCAGCCGCGACCAGTCGTCCGGACGCGCGGCGTTGCCCGCCCGAGGATCGGCGCAGAGCGCCAGCGCCGTCGCGAGGGCGTCGGGCTCGCCACGCAGCGCGAGCGCCAGCGCGATCCGAACGCGGCGCTCGACGTCGACCTCGGGGTCCGCGGTGATCGCCGCCACGGCCACCAGCGCAGGGCGCGAGGTCCAGTGGGCGATGCTCTCGATCGCCAGCTCGACCTGCCGCAGCTCGCCGGCCAGCGCCGCGGCGAGCGCGAACTGACCGGGCGCGCCGAGCTCGACCAGCCGCAGCACGGCAGCGCGCGCCGACGCCTCGCCCCCGAGCTCGCAGGCCCGGACGAGCCGCGCCACGTCGGAGCTGGCGCCGAGCTCGAGGCGCTCGTCGGCCGGCAGCGCCTTCACGAGGAGCCGCGCGGGCCGATCGCGCGGCGCGACGCCCCGCAGCGAGATCCACGGCGAGAGCGCGTCGTGGGTCCGCTGCGTGCACCCGGGCGCGAGCCCGACGACGCGTGGTCGCAGGCGCTCGAGCGCGCCGCGGCCCGCCTTGGCGCGCCAACCCGCAACGAGGATCCGCGCCGCCATCGGCCCCAGCTGCGTGTCGAGCAGGTCCACGCAGCGGGTGGCCAGGGCACCGGTGAAGCCGTCGGCGAGCCGACGCCCACGATCACGCCACGACCACACCGTGAGCACGCCGGCGATCCCGTTCCAGAGCAGCTGGGTCGCCAGCGACGAGGGGAGATCGAGGGCGTCCTCGAGGACGCGGGCGTACCCGCCGTCCTCGGACTCGAACCACGTGGCGAGGCCCTCGGCATTGCGATCGAAGGCGACGAGCACCGCGTCGACCAGCGGCGGCACGGCATCCGACTCGCGCCACAGGGTCGCCGTGGCGTAGCGCAGGCCCTCGACGAACTCGGGGGCGTCACTGCCGAACCGTGCGAGCTCGCGGGCGACGGGGACGAGCCCGTCGACGCAGCCGAGCAGCGCGACCGCGACCGAGAGCGAGGGCCCCACGTGGACACGGCGGGCGAGCGCGTCGGTGAGCCCGAAGCTCGGGGCCTCGAGCGCGCAGGCGAGCGCGTCGTCGAGTTCGTCAGGTCCGCACGACGCGATGCGATCGGCGTGCGCCGCCGCGAGGCGACGCGGCCCGACCACGGGCGCGCGCGGGGCCGGCGTCGGCGGCGGGGCGCTGCGGGCGACGAACGCCGCGACGCGGGGATGCGTGACGGCGCGCCACTCGGTGACGATCCGCGTCAACTGGGCCTCGCCGGGCGCGAGCACGCGATCGAGCCAGTCGATCGCCTGCTCCATCGCCACGGTGCCGGCCGCGATCGCGAGCCGAGCAAACGCGACCGCGTCGTGCTCGATGGCCGCGCCGAGCAGCGCGTGGGCGAGGCCCTGCGCCGGAGTGCAGGCCAGCGCGCGTGACAGCCACGGCGCTGGCGCCGGCGCGAGCGCGGGACGCAGCACCGCGATCGCCTGCGCGAGCCCGTCCTGCACGTCGAGGTCGAACAGCCCCTCGGCGAGCGCGACCGGATCGGACACGAACGGCCCGTCGCGATCGAGCGCCCGGGCGTCCCCGCGCGCGAGCCAACGCAGCCACAGCAACGCGCGGCAGCGCAGGGCCGCGTCGGGGCGCAGCTCCGCGACGCGCTCGAGCCACCACAGGTGCGCCGACTCGGGGTCGAGTCGGGCCACGGCCGACCACCCGACCGGGTCGTCGGCCGACAGCCGGATCGCCGCGGGCTCCGTCAGCGCGTCGACGATCGACCGCACGCGCCGGGCAGGCAGCAGCGCCGCGAGGGCGGCGAGCCGCGAGAGCCTCGGCGCACCGTCGGCGCCGCGGATTATCGGCCCCTGCATCAGCGCGTGGACGAGCTCCGGCGGCACCGCGTCGAGCTCGCCGCCCGGCGACCACACGCGCTCCAGCATCGGCACGCGGACCTCGAGCGGCACGAACTCGAAGGCGAGCCACGCGGGCGAGGCGTCGAAGGCCAGCCGCGCCAACGCGGGACTCCAGCCACGACGCGCTGCGGCGGCGCACACCGAGACCAGCACGCGCCGGCGCAGGCCGTCCCGTTCGGCGCCGTGCATCGCGTCGACCAGCACGCCGAGCGCACCGCTCGCCCCGGCGCCGTCGATCATGTCGAGGAGCGCGTCGAGGGCGTCCTCGCCGTGAATCGCGGGGCACGTCGTGGCCCCCACCGCGGCGCGGAGGAACGCCGCGCACTGGGCCGGCCCGCGCGCCTCGGCCCGCGTCACGAACTCGCGGATCGCCTCCGCGCTGCACTGCGCCAGGCCCCGCAAAGCGGCCTCGGGCGCCAGGCGACCGCGGCGCCAGAGGTCGTGGATCAGCGCGATCGGATCGGCCGGCCACGGCGCGTCCGCACACCACGGCGCGAGGTCGGGATCCGCCCAGCACCACGGCAACAGCACGCGCGCCGCATCGGGGGTCGCTGCGGCCGCGAGGCGTCGCACGTCGGCGCGCGCGTGGAACAGGGCGTGGGCCCACCGCATCGGCTCGGCGGCGCAGCTCGTCGCGAAGGCCATGACCGCGGCCGCGCGGACCGTGTCGTCGTCGTCGTCGAGCGCGGCGACGAGGCGACCCAGCGCGAGCATGCCGGTGCAGCCCGCGAGCAACATGACCGCGATGCAGCGGCGCTCGGCGGCCTCGGCCTCGAGCCAGGGTCCGAGGACAGGGAGCAGGGCGGCGCGCCCGTCGAGATCGCGTCCGACGTGCTCGGCGAGCGCCGCGGCGACCTGCGGCGAGTCATCGCCACCGGACATCCGCTGCCACAGTTCGACCTCTCGCACGCCGCCAGCCGACGACAGTGTCGCAAAAAAGATGACCGGCCGACATGGGACCCGGTCGTCACGCCACGCGCACGGTGATCGCGACCTCTCGGGACTCGGGCAGAGCCCTGGTAGATCCAGGGCTCCATGCGCCACTCATCCCATCGCGCGATCAAAGGCTCGCGGCATGACACCCCAGGCTCGGGTGGAGCGCGTTGCAACCCAGCACGCCGCGCCGAGCAGGCGCGGGTGGAGGGCGGCTCTTGGCCCCGTTCGTCGACGGCATGGAGGGTGGCCCGGCGGAGGGTTCCGTCGGTCCCAAAGGCGCCCCGTCGGTAGACGAGGGGTGCCGGGGCCCGCGCTCGACCGCTCCTACCCGAGAGGTCGCCATACTTGGCGCGGCCCTGCCCCACCCGCCTCGCGGCGCGTGGGGCCCGTCTGACCCGAACCTGGACGTCGGGGCGTCACGCGCCCCG
>LNFM01004524.1_pt1 | contig 25546 bp, 23 predicted proteins | sample 596031 | NCBI WGS metagenome assembly LNFM01 (sample SAMN04254537, study PRJNA301005) | activated carbon metagenome | isolation source: dual media filters at the Ann Arbor, Michigan drinking water treatment plant | place: USA: Ann Arbor | reverse complement strand
CTCGTCCAGGTAAGACTGGGTCAGCCCGTTCGGGTGGACGAAGGACTTCGGGGTGAAGGAATAGTCCGGGAAGGGACCCTTGGCGAGGACGCGGGCCTGTTCGGCGCTGAGGGGGGTCTGGTTCATGGGGCGGGATTCTACGCGAGGCTGCCGGGAGCCGGACAAAGCGGACCAGGCGGATAAAGCGGTACCGGCGGCATCACGGGGCTATGAGTATCCTGCCTGCAGCCTCGTTCCCCCGGAGTCCCCCCGATGAAACGCCCCCTCGTCCTTGCCGCGCTGGTGCTCGCCGTGGGAGCCATGGCCTGGTTCGGGGTGCAGGCACTGCGCGGACCGGCCCTCGATGGCTACCAGGTCGCGGCCCGGCCGCTGGTGCAGACCGTGGTCGCCACCGGCCGGGTGGTCGCGGTGTCGCGCGCCCAGGTCGGCAGCCCGGTCACCGGCGTGGTGCTCGAGCGCCGGGTCGAGGAAGGCGACCAGGTCCAGCCGGGCGACGTGTTGGCGGTGCTGCGCGCCGACGATCTGGAATCGGCCGTGCGCGAAGCCGAGTCCGCCCTCGCCCAGCTGCAGCAGTCGACCCGCCCCCAGGCCCAGGCCGCCCTGCGCGAAGCCGAGGCCCGGCTGGCGCAGGCTACCCGCGAGGCGGCCCGCCGGCGCGACCTGTTCCAGCGCCAGCTGATCGCCCGCGAGGCGATGGAGCAGGCCGCCCAGGCCGAGACCATCGCCCGCTCGGCGGCCGAGCAGGCGCGACTGGCCGCCAGTGCGCTGGCCGCAGGCAATCCGAGCGAAGCCGCGGCCCGCGCCCGGCTGGCCACCGCCCAGGCCCAGCTCGCCAAGACCACGATCCGCGCCGAAGTCGCCGGCACCGTGCTGACCCGCAATGCCGAGCCCGGCGACCTGGTGCAGCCCGGCCGCATCCTGTTCGAGATCGCCCGCGCCGGCGCCACCGAGGTCCTGGTGCCGCTGGACGAGAAGAACCTCGAGGTGCTCGCGCTCGGCCAGCCGGCGATGTGCATCGCCGACGCCTATCCGTCGCGCCCCTTCCCGGCAGAAATTGGCTTCATCGCGCCGAGCATCGATCCGCAGCGCGGCTCGGTGGACATCCGGCTGACCGTGTCGCCGGTGCCCGACTTCCTGCGCCAGGACATGACCGTGTCGGTGAACGTGGAGACCGGCCGGCGCGAGCGCGCGATCGTGGTTCCCAACGACGCGCTCGGCGCCGTGGACGGTGATCGCGCCGAGCTGTGGCGGGTGGTCGATGGCCGCGCGACGCGGCGCGAAGTGACGCTGGGCCTGCGCGGCCTGGCGATGACCGAGATCACGCAGGGCCTGGCGGCCGGCGACTGGATCCTGGCTGACGCCGCGGCGGCGGTCGAGGAAGGCGGTCGCGTGCGCGTCTCCGAAGAGGCGCTGCCCACGGACGCGAACGATCCGTCCACCCGCAAGGAACTGCCGGTCGGACTGGACTGACGCCGATGTGGATCGAGTGGACCATCGCGACCAAGTTCCTGCGCGAGGGCAAGGCGCAGAGCACGCTGATCCTGGTCGGGATCGCGGTGGGCGTCGCGGTGATCGTGTTCCTGACCGCGCTGATCACCGGCCTGCAGGGCAACATCATCAACCGCACGCTGGGCACCCAGGCGCACATCCGCGTGCAGCCCACCGAAGAGGCCAACCGCCTGCTCGCGCCCACCGACGGCAGCGTGCAGCTGGTGCTGGAGAACAAGCGCGCGCAGCGCCTGCGCTCGATCAACAACTGGCAGCAGGTGCGCGACGTGCTCGACACGCTGCCGCAGGTGACCGCGGTGTCGCCGGTGATCTCCGGCCCGGCGTTCGCGCGCCGCGGCGAGGCGCTGGAGTCGGTGGCGCTGGTCGGCATCGACGCCGAGCGCTACCAGCGCATCATCCCGATCCAGGACGACGTGATCGCCGGCGTGTTCCGCATCGGCGCCGGCGACACCGTGATCGGCAAGCAGCTCGCGGCGGACCTGGGCCTGCGCGTCGGCGACAAGCTGCGGCTCGACGGCGGCCAGGGCCGCGAGAGCGTGCTCAACGTCGCCGGCATCTTCGAGCTGGGCGTGCGCGAGCTCGATGCGCGCTACGTCTACCTGGACATGAAGCAGGCGCAGTCGCTGCTGGACCTGCCCGGCGCGGCGACGGTCATTGACGTCACGGTGGATGACATCTTCGCCGCGAAGGACGTCGCCGCCCGCATCGCCCGCCTGACCGGCCTGAAGTCCGAGAGCTGGATGGACACCAACGCCCAGCTGATGAACGCGCTGCGCTCGCAGAGCCTGAGCACGCAGATGATCAGCGTGTTCGTCGCGCTGAGCGTGGCGCTGGGCATCGCCAGCGTGCTGTCGGTGAGCGTGGTGCAGCGCACGCGCGAGATCGGCATCCTGCGCGCGATGGGCACGACGCGGCGGCAGATGCTGCAGGTGTTCCTGCTGCAGGGCGCGATCTTCGGGCTGGTGGGGTCGGTGGTGGGCGCGCTGGCGGGCTACGGACTGGTGGGCGCGTTCAACACCTTCGGGCCCAAGCTCTTCTACATCCCGGTGGATCCGTGGCTGCTGGTCGCGGCCGCGGTGCTGGCGACGGTGACCGGCATCGTGTCCGCGGCGATCCCGGCACGGCGTGCGTCCGGGCTGGACCCGGTGGAGGCCATCCGCCATGTCTGAGCCACATGACGCCGGCCAGGAAGTGCTGCGGCTGAAGGGCCTGAAGAAGAGCTACAACGTCGGCAAGCCGACCGAGGTGGAGGTTCTTCATGGCCTGGACCTGCGGCTGCAGCGCAAGGACTTCGCGGCCCTGGTCGGTGCGTCGGGTTCGGGCAAGAGCACCCTGCTCAACGTGATCGGCCTGCTCGACAAGCCGACCGACGGCGAACTGTTCCTGCTGGGCGAGGCCACCCGCGGCATGGACGACGCGCGCCGCACCGCGCTGCGCGGCAGCGCGATCGGCTTCGTGTTCCAGTTCCATCACTTGATCCAGGCCTTCACCGCGCTGGAGAACGTGCTGATGCCGCTGATGGTCGCCACCGGCAGGCCGAGTGCCGAACAGCTGGACCGGGGGCGCGGGCTTCTGGCGGAAGTCGGGCTCGCGGGACTCGAGGATCGCAAGCCCGACCAGCTGTCCGGCGGCCAGCAGCAGCGCGTCGCCGTGGCGCGCGCGCTGATCACGCGGCCTGCCCTGCTGCTCGCCGATGAACCCACCGGCAATCTGGACAGCAAGTCGGCGGCCGAGGTGTTCGGGCTGTTCCGGAAGTTCAATCGCGAATTCGGCTGCGCGGTGCTGCTGGTGACGCACGATCCGCGCCTGTCGGAACAGTGCGACCGGACGGTGAGCCTGCAGGACGGGCGCATCGTGTCCGACCTGGAGCAGCGCTCGACAGGCGGCGCGGAAGGCTAGCGCTGGCGCATCCTGCAAGCTGCAATGGCCTTCCTGCGAGTTGCACTGTTGATGCGGCGTTTTTCGCTCCCGGGTTAATCGGAGAGACACCCGCGACTGGCTAACTTGGAGCTCCCCCCGAAGCTCCGAGGAATGCCCATGCCCCCGCATGCGAGATCACGAAGCCTGGGTCCGCCGGAACAGGACCTGGAGACGCGCCTGCGCGGGTTCGTCGCGTCCGCGGAATTTCCCTTCGTCGGCGCCAAGGCGGCGCTCGCCATGGACGCCCTGGAAGTGTGCGAGTTCGCGACCCTGGGTGGTCGTTCGAATGACGGTCCGCTGCTGGACGGACTGGCCGCCTTCGCGCGACGACGCGAGAAGGATGCTCCGGAGAACTCGACGGTGAACTCGTTCGCGGCCGCGTTCGCGGGCCCGCTGGACAGCAACGAGATGCGCTTCGAGGCCTTGCTCTGGTCCCAGCTGCAGCGGCTGCACCTGCTGGACGCGCGCCGGGGTGCCACCTGGTCCGGCGACGTGTCGACGGATCCGGACGATCCGAAGTTCAGCCTCAGCCTGGCGGGCCATCCCTTCTTCGTGATCGGCCTGCATCCGGGCGCGTCCCGCCTTGCCCGCCGGGCACCGTTCCCGGTGCTGGTGTTCAACTCGCACCGGCAGTTCAACCAGCTGCGCGCCGACGGCCGCTACGCGAAGATGCAGAAGGCGACGCGCGCGCGCGACACCGCGCTGCAGGGCTCGATCAACCCGAACCTGGCCGACTTCGGCACGGCCGCGGAAACCCGGCAGTACAGCGGCCGCGCCGTCGAGGCGGATTGGCGCTGCCCGTTCCACGTCCGGAAGTCGCAGTGATGGCTCCGGTGCAGCGCATCCCGCCCTGCTCCGCCCGCGCCGGGCAGCTGGCCGCGGGCGATGAGCTGGTCGTGATCGACCCCGAGGGTCAGCAGGTCAGCGACCTGGTGGCATTCAACGCCGATGACCTGGAGGAATACCTGTCCTCCGGTCGCTCGATCGACTACGCCGCGAAGCTCTGGCTCACCACCGGAGACCTGCTGTACTCGAACCGCAGCCGCCCGATGTTCGAGATCATCGAGGACAGCTGCGGGCGCCACGACTTCACGCTGACGCCGTGCTCGCGCGACACCTTCCGCATCCTCTACGGCGAGGACGAGGACCGTCCCGGCTGCGAGGGCAATCTGGCGCGGGTGCTGGCGCCGCACGGCATCGGCGTCGACCGGATCCCGATCGCATTCAATGTCTTCATGAATGTCGCCTTCGATCCGGACACGGGCGCGGTCGCCGTGAAGCCGCCCCTGAGCAAGCCCGGTGACGCCATCCGCCTGCGCGCGCTGATGCCCCTGGTCGTCGCGATGACGGCCTGCTCCGCCGGGCAATCGAACAACTTCCGCTACAAGCCGATCGACTACCGGATCGACCGCCGCGCCGGTGCGTGAGTTGTGCTGACCTGGCTAGCGGCGCCGCAGCACGGCCCAGGCGAACGCCTGCGGGCTGCCGCCAGGCGTGGTGTGCTGTTCGCGCCGCTCATCGACCAGGGCGAACGCCGGCCCCATCAGCGCGGCGATGTCGGCCGCGGAACGACGCGCCACCTCGAGCCCGCTGCAGCGCTCGGGACCGTCCGGTGCGAACCCACCGATCACCGCATGGCCGCCCGGGCGCAGGGCGTGCATCGCTTGCGCGGCATAGCGCGCGGTGGCTTCGGGTGTGGTCAGGAAGTGCAGCACGGCGCGGTCATGCCAAAGGTCGAAGCCCGCCTCGGGCAGGGCTGCCTCGAGCAGGTCGCCCGCCAGCCAGTGGATGCCATCGCCACGATCGCCCAGGCGTTGGCTCGAAAGCGCGAGCGCTTCGTCGGCGAGATCGAGCACGGTGATCGCCGAAACACCCCGGTCGAGCAGGTCGTCCACGAGCGTGGACGCGCCGCCCCCGACGTCAATGACGCGGGACTCGCTGCACAGACCGACCGCGTCCAGCAATTCCAGCGACGTCTCGAGGTGCGGGCGGAACCAGCTCACGCCGTCGCTGGCCTTGCGCCGGTAGACAGCCTGCCAATGCTCGGCTTCCGGGGTCAGGGGCATGACGAACCTCTCGTCAGGGCTTGAACAGGTTGGGGAACTGCCGCGGCTGGGAGCGCAGGTACTGCGGCGGCGCCGTCACGCTGGCCCCGAGGTGCGCGGCGGCGTGCCAGGGCCAGCGCGGGTCATAGAGGATGCCGCGCGCGATGGCGATCAGGTCGGCTTCGCCCTTGGCCAGGATGGCTTCGGCGTGGTCGTAGTCGGTGATCAGGCCCACGGCCACGACCGGGATGCCCACCGCCTGCTTCACGGCGCGCGCCAGCGGCACCTGGTAGCCGGGGCCGACCGGGATTTCCTGCGCTGGATGCAGGCCACCGCTGGAAACGTGGATGACGCTGCAGCCGCGGGCTTCCAGTGCTTTCGCAAAGGCCACGGTGTCGGCGATGTCCCAGCCGCCCGGCACCCAGTCGGTGCCGGAGACGCGCACGCTGATCGGCTTGTCCGCCGGGAAGGCCGCGCGGACCGCGTCGAACACTTCGAGCGGGAAGCGCATCCGGTTCGCGAGCGAGCCGCCGTACTCGTCGCTGCGCTGGTTCGACAGCGGCGACAGGAACTGGTGCAGCAGGTAGCCGTGCGCGGCATGGATCTGGATGGCGTCGATTCCCAGGCGCGCCGAGCGCTGCGCCGCCGCGGCGAAGGCATCGCGCACGTTCGTCATCGCTTCGCGCGTCATTCCGGTCGGCGCGTTGTCGGTATCGTGGAACGCCAGCGCCGAGGGCGCGACGGTCTGCCAGCCGTCGGCATGCTCGGGCGGCAGCTGCCTGCCGCCGTGCCACGGCAGGTCGGTGGACGCCTTCCGGCCCGCATGCGCGAGCTGGATCGCGATCGGCATCGCCGACCACCGGCGTACGCCCTGCAGCACCGCCGCCATCGCCGCTTCGGTGGCGTCATCCCAGAGCCCGACGTCGGCATAGGAGATGCGGCCCTCCGGCAGCACCGCGGTGGCTTCGATCGTCAGCAGCGCCGCGCCGGACAGCGCCAGGTGGCCCAGGTGGATCAGGTGCCAGTCGGTCATGCGGCCGTCCACCGCCGAGTACTGGCACATCGGCGCGATGACGATGCGGTTGGCGAGCTTCAGCGCGCCGATGTCCAGGGGTTCGAAGAGTTTCGGGAGGCTCATGATTGCCACGCGTCCATGGTCAGTTCGAACGAGCGCACGCGCGCGGCGTGGTCGAAGATGTTGGCGGTGAGGATGAGTTCGTCCGGGCGGTGGCGTTCGACGAATGCCTGCATCTGCGCGCGCACCGTCGCCGGGGCACCGACCGCACGGCAAGCCAGCGTGCTGTCGATCATGTGCTTCTCGGCGGGCGTGCAGTAGTCGTTGATGGCCTCCGCGCTTTCCAGCGGCGGCGGCACCAGCCCCGGGCGGCCGCGGCGCAGGTTCACGAAGGCCTGCTGCTGGGTCGTGAACAGGCGCGCGGCGTCGGCGTCGGTATCGGCGGCCACGACGTTCAAGGCGAGCATCGCGTGCGGCTGTGCGAGGCGTTTCGAAGGCTGGAACTCCCGGCGATACACCGCCAGCGCCTGGTCGAGCGCGTCCGGCGCGAAGTGCGAGGCGAACGCGTACGGCAGGCCCAGCGCCGCCGCGAGCCGCGCGCCAAACAGGCTCGAGCCGAGGATCCAGGCTTCGATGGCCACGCCCGCGCCCGGCACGGCCTGCACGGCCTGCCCCGGCTGCGCCGGCTCGAAGTAGCGGAGCAGCTCGACCACGTCCGCCGGGAACTCCTCGGCATTGGCGTAGTAGCGGCGCAGCGCCTGCGCCGCGGCCTGGTCGGTGCCCGGCGCGCGGCCCAGGCCGAGGTCAATGCGGTTCGGGAACAAGGTGCCGAGCGTGCCGAAGGCCTCGGCCGCCTGCAGCGGCGAGTGGTTCGGCAGCATGATGCCGCCCGCCCCCACCCGGATGGTCGAGGTGCCGCCGGCGACATGGCCGATCAGCACCGCCGTCGCCGCACTGGCGATGCCGGGCATGTTGTGGTGCTCCGCCAGCCAGTAGCGGCGATAGCCCAGGCGTTCGCCGGCGCGCGCCAGGTCGAGGGCATTCGCGAAGGTCTGCGCCGGCGTGCTGCCCACCGTGACGGGGGCGAGGTCGAGGATCGAAAGAGGAGTCATGGCGGCGCCGCCGGGGGGGTCGGCATTAAATGGGGCTGCGCGGGGCATTCCGCAAGCCGCGTCGGTTGGCTCGGGCCAGCGCCGGTGCCACGTTCCGCAGCGGGCTGGCCACTACGGTTCTTCGACTTCCAGCACGATGCCCATGCTGCGCGCGCAGTCCTGGGCCACGTCGAGCGCACGCTGCAGGCTGGCGTCGTCGGTGGCGTCCAGCAGCACCAGGTGGGTGCCCGGCCCGATGTCTTCGCTCATGCCGGCCGAGCTCGAATCCGGATCGTCCATGTGCGGCATCAGGTCGGCGATTTCCTCGACCGATTCCATGCCCTCCAGGGCTGAGACACGGTTGATCAAGGCAGCGGCGTCATCTTCGCTGGCGGTCAAGCGCAGTCGGACAGTAGCCATGGGATTCTCCTTGGGGGACGGGCGGCCAGTACAACCCACGGCGCTGGAACGGCAGCCCAATGGACTCACGCCGGGCAAGGTCACACGATTACTTGGCCGACCGGCCGACGCATGGATCTCGGCATGGCGGGTCCACGGCCAATGCGCACGACGAGGTCCGGGCGACGGTCGCCGAGGCCAAGATGGCGGGCGAACTGCGTGCGGAGGACCGCTACCTCGACGGGCTGGTTGATGAAGGAGGTACGCAGATTCATCGCCGTCGCCTGCAGCGCGAACCGTTGGTAGCTGCGCCCCGCTTCGATCCAGTGCGGCCGGTCGTCCACCTCGGAGAAAAAGACCGCAATCGCGGACGAGCTGCGGATGTGTCGCGCGTCCCGGTCATTCTGGCTCTTCGCGGAAAGCGTGAACCGCATCGCCAGCGACCCGAGCCAGCGCGGCACCGCGGGATTCCCCATCGCAGGTCCGTACAGACCATCACCGGTGAGACGGGCCTCCGATTCGTTGAAGCGAACCCAGGCGGCCAGTTCCTTGCGCCACGCGGGATCGCCGATCTGGGCCCGGTTGCCCTGCGCCACGTATTCGAGGACCTGCTCCTTCCGCGTCCGATCCGTCAGCCACATCAACGAGACGCCCGCCCCCATCGCCGCTCTCTCCAGCAGCCGCAGTTCTTCGCTGTCCAGCAGGGAGCCGTCATATTCGCTGCGGCTGCACTGCCGATGCGGAATGGCTTCGAACAGCGCCGACCGGGAGGGACGCGCGGGTGCCAGATGGACCTGCGCCGCGCCGTCGCCAGCGCGGCAGGAATAGTCAGCCGCGAATCCGGCGGCGGCCGCGGCGTGCAGCAGGTTCTCCGCGGCGCAGCCCAGGCTCGCGAACAGATGATGATCGTCCGTATCCACCACCGGCAGCCGTCGCGAGAGGTCGGGAAGGATGTCGATGCGGTCGGGCTGGAGGCTGAACTTCCAGGGCTGGGTGTTGTGGCTCGATGCCGCCATCGTGGCCAGGCGAACCAGGCCCGCAAGGGAAGCCGTGGCGTTGCCAGCGCTGTCGTGCCTGGCGTCATCGGGTTCCTTCATATCCGCCTCCTCGACTCCAACCGGGCACCCGCCGGCCTGGGGGCAGCCTGCGCCAGGGTCGGGCTGGGTTGATTGACCGATATCAAACCTTGGCCCTGGCAAGGCGGGACCCGGTTCAAGGCCGGGCGCCGGCCGCCTTCAGCCCCGGAAGGTTTGCAGATGCACGCTGGTTTCGCTGGCGCTGATGCCTTCGATGCCGCGAATGCGTTCGAGCGTGGCTGACAGGTCGGCCAGGCTTCCGACGCGCAGTTCCGCGAGCAGGTCCCAGCGGCCGTTGGTGTCGTGCAGCGCGTACACGCCGGGTTCGCCGAGCAGTGCGCGGATCACGTGGTGCTGGTTGCCTTCCACCGCCAACGAGGTCCAGGCGTGGATCTCGTCGGGCATGGCGTCCGGGCGCAGGCGCACGGTGTAGCCGGCGATCACGCCGTCCTGCTGCAGGCGAGCCATGCGGTTGGTGATCGTGCCGCGCGAGACGCCGAGGGCCTTGGCCAGGTCGGCGACCGCGGCGCGGGCGTCGTGGCGGAGCTTGGCGATCAGACGGTGGTCGAGGTCGTCCATTTGGGCATTCCGGCAATGGATGCTGTCGTTTTAGCAGGTTTTTGGCGAAACCGTGGCATTCCTGCCGTTTCGCGCTGCCGCCGGCGTCCGGACAATGGGTCCCACTGACCGTCGCTAATCCGGAGACCACCCATGGCCATGACCCAGCTCACCACCCAGGACCTCACCCGCATCGTCGCCGCCAACGGCCTGCCGACCCTGCTCGGCCGCCTGGTGGACTACGTGGAGGCCGACTTCCGCCGCTGGCCGGAGTTCGACAAGAGCCCGCGTTCGGCCGCCCACTCCGAGCTCGGCGTGATCGAGCTGATGCCCGTCGCCGACGCGAAGGAGTACAGCTTCAAGTACGTCAACGGCCATCCGGGCAACACCCGCCTGGGCCTGTCCACCGTGGTCGCCTTCGGCGTGCTGGCGGACATGGACACCGGCATGCCGTCGCTGATCAGCGAGCTGACCCTGACCACCGCGCTGCGCACCGCCGCCACGTCGGTGATGGCGGCCAAGCTGCTGGCGCGCAAGGATTCGAAGACGATGGCCCTGATCGGCAACGGCTCCCAGAGCGAGTTCCAGGCCCTGGCCTTCCATCACCTGATGGGCATCGAGGAAGTGCGCGTGTACGACGTCGATCCGGCCGCGACCAACAAACTGGTGCGCAACCTCGCCGCCGCGGCGCCGGGCCTGCGCGTGCTGCGCAGCGACAGCGTCGCCCAGGCCGTGCGTGGCGCCGACATCGTCACCACCGTCACCGCCGACAAGGCCAATGCCGACATCCTGACGCCCGGGATGATCGAGCCGGGCATGCACATCAACGGCGTCGGCGGCGACTGCCCCGGCAAGACCGAGCTGTCGCCGGAAGTGGTCGCGATGTCGTCGGTGTTCGTCGAATTCGAGCCGCAGTCGCGGATCGAAGGCGAGCTGCAGCAGATGCCGGCCGGGTTCCCGGCCACCGAGCTGTGGGAAGTGCTGACCCTGCAGGCCGCGGGCCGCCGCAATGCCGCCGAGGTCACGCTGTTCGATTCGGTCGGCTTCGCGCTCGAGGACTATTCGGCGCTGCGCCTCGTGCGCGATTGCGCCAAGGAACTTGGCCTGGGCCACGAAGCCGGCCTGATCCCGTCGCTGCGCGACCCCAAGGATCTGTTCGGCGAGCTGGCGGCGGCGCCGGCGATCGCGCGGCTGCGGGTCGCCTGACACCTGCAACGCCCGCCGGGAGGCTGGGAGTCAGGAGGGGGAGCGCACGATGATCCGAGGGGCGACATCGCCCAGGAGCATCAGACCGAAATGGGACGTGTTGCGATCGTTCGCTTCTTGCTGCTGCTGGTGCTGTACGTCGCCGCCACGTGGTTCGCCGAGGCCTTCATCAAGGGCCCCGCGCAGGTGACCATCTTCTGGCCGGCCGCCGGCGTCGCATTCGCGGCCGTCGTTCGGTATGGCTGGCGCGGGGCCCTGTTCATCCCGCCGGCCGTCGTCATCGCCCACGGCGTCCTGGTACCCGTGCCTGATGAATTCCTGGCGTACTCGGTGGCGAGCAACCTGCTGGGCTCGCTGCTGGGCGGCTATGTCGCACTTGGACGCGGCTTCAAGCCCGACCTCAAGGTGGGCAGCGGGTTTGCGATGCTGCGCGGCGCCGTAGTCATGGTCGTGGTCGCGGCGGCGATAGGGACCGTGGGCCTGGTGCAGTCCGGCATGGTCCCGGCGGAGGCCGCCTGGGCCGCGTCCGTCAAATGGGCGATGGGCGACCTGCTCGGCATCCTGTGCATCGCGCCGACCATGCTGCTGCTCACCGCGCCGGCGAGCCAGCATCCGGATGACCCGCCAGAAAGCGAGTTTGCCTCGCCCTACGAGATCACGGCGTGGGCGATCAGCCTGGCGGTTTCCTACCTGGTAGTGTACCTGGGCGGCCAGGAAGACAGCTTCTATGCGCTGGGCATGGTCGCCATGCCGCTGACGATCCTGCTGTGGAGCGCGTTCCGCTGCCAGCCGATCTGGACGGCCGTCGGCACCGGGATTTCGGTGCTGTACCTGACCTCGCTCACGGGCCTGGGCCTCGCCGGATTCCGGCCGCCGGTCGAGACGCTGGATGCCGTGATGCTGCTTGGCTTCATGCTGCTGTTTGGCATGGTGCCGCTGGCACTGGCGGCCCTCGTCGACCAGCAGCGCCGGATGAGCCGCCGGGTCCTGCGGCTGGCGATCCGCGACGCCGAGGCCCAGCGCCAGGCGCTCGAAAGCCTGGTGGTCGAACGCACCCGCGAGCTGCACGATGCCAACCTGCAGCTCGAGGGCGCCAACGCCCGGCTGGAAACGGCCAGCCAGACCGATCCGCTGACCGGCCTGCGAAACCGTCGATACCTGACCAAGCAGATCCCCGCCGACCTGTCCTTCTACGATCGCGAGCAGACCCGCAGCACGCGCGCGGATGCGCTGTTGTTCGCGCTGGTGGACATCGACCATTTCAAGCGGGTCAACGATACCTACGGCCACGCGGTCGGCGACAGGATCCTGCAGCAGGTGTCGGACGTCCTCACGAACCTGGTCCGCTCCTGCGACTACGTGGTGCGCTGGGGCGGCGAAGAGTTCCTGCTGGTGTTCCGGCCGATCGACCGCGAGTTCGTTCCCGTGCTCGGCGAGCGGCTGCGGGCCGCCGTCGAGGGACGCGGCTATGACATCGGCGACGGCGTGGTGCTTCCGATCACCTGCTCGATCGGCATGGCGGAATATCCGCTGTTCCGCGACGCCAACCACCGGCTCGGCTGGGAGCAGATGATCGAGCTCGCCGATGCCGCGCTGTACTGGGTGAAGAGCAATGGCCGCAACGGCTGGGCCGCACTTCGTCCCACGCCTGAGACCGACATGGACCAGCTGATGAGCCGGCTGCGGGACGGTGCCCAGGCCGTGGTGGAAAGCGGCCAGCTCTCGCTGATCAGCAGCAAGCGGGATCCGGCCTAGCCACGGAAGCGTGGGACGGGACGCATCATCAGGCCGGTTCAGCGACGCGCTGAAGCTTGGCTGGCGAAAGCGGTGACGTCTCGAAGATTGGAATCTCCAGAACCGAGGCCGACGGCGTCTTGCAGACACTCGGGCAGCACTTCTGCATGTACTTCACGTCGAAGCGCAGGCGCTCGACCAGGAAGTCAACGAAGGCGCGGACCTTCGGCGACGGCACCCGGCCCCGGGTGAACACCGCGTTGAAGTCCACCTCGGGACCAACCCAGCCGCCGAGCACGCGAACGGCCTGGCCATTCTCGACGAAGGGCTTGATGCCGACGTCACTGGCGAACATCAGGCCTTCGCCGCAGAGCATCGCGCCCTGCAGCGGGCCCGGGTCGTTGGAGACGAACAGCGGGTTGACGGTGAACTCCTGCAGCGGGCCGCCGGTCGACGCCGCCAGCGGCCAGCTGAAGCGGTTGCCGTGGCGGTGCTTGGTAAAGGCCAGCACGCGATGGTGCTGCAGGTCGTCGGGGTGCAGCGGCTCGCCGTGCCGGCGGATGTATTCGGGGCTGGCGTAGATCTGGGTGCGGAAGCTGTCGAGGCGGCGGGCCACCAGCGAGGAGTCCGGCAGCGCACCGATGCGCAGTGCGATGTCGGTGTCGGTGGCGATCAGGTCCACCTTCTCGTTGCCGAGCTGCAGGTCGATGCGCACTTCCGGGTAGCGCTGGTGGAACTCGCTGAGCAGGGGCGCAACCCACATGATGCCGATCGAATAAGGCGCACTGACACGCAGCCAGCCGCGCGGGCCGCCCTGCAGCTGGTTCACCGCACTCTCGGCCTCCTCCAGCTCGCGGGCGATGCGGACGCTGTGGTCGTTGTAGACCGCGCCGGCCTCGGTGAGCCCGAGCTTGCGCGTGGTCCGGTTGAGCAGTTGGGCTCCCAGCCTTTCCTCGAGCTCCTGCACCTTGCGGCTGACGGTGGTCTTGGGCAATCCGAGCGTTTTCGCGGCGGCGGTGAAGCTGCCCTGTTCCACGACCTTGGCAAAGATCAGGGTGTCGTTGAGATCGCGGGACATGGCTGGCTCCTGGCGGGTCGGTCCGGGCATTGGCCCGTTGGCGGGACAATTATTCCCTTTTTTGCCGACTTATCAAGTGCCGGCCTCGCGCCTAGATTGGCGACCCTGAGCCCAGGCCTTCGCTGTCTGCTCCCCCGGAAACCCTCCCCCAGGGTGAAGGTCTGGGCTCCTCTCCCGAGAAGAACCCGCCATGTCGACTGTCCCGATTTACCCCGATACCGGGCAACACCGTCCCGCTAGCGGGACAATCCAGAAACCGGTGCTCGTGCTCGGCGCGACCGGCGAGGTCGGCCAGGCCGTGGTCGCTGCCCTGCTGCAGGCCCAGCTGGCCGTGATCGCCGTGGCGCCGACCCGCGATGAGCTCGCCGCCCTGGTCCGGCCCGCAGGCACCCACGCCGAGCTGATCCAGGTTCCCGGCAACACCGACACCGAAACCGCTGGCGCCGCCCTCGCCAATGCCGTGCGCCTGCTGCGCCGCCCGCCCGGTGCGGTGGTGGCGATGATCGGCGGCTCGTTCACCCCGGGCCGCCTGCTCGACCAGCCGGTTGAGCGCCTGCGCGAGAAGCTCGACGAAGACCTGTTCCCGCATCTCGTCGCCGCGCGCCACCTGGTGCCGATGCTGGCCGAGAACGACGCCCGCGGCACCTACCTGCTGATCGGCGGCCCGGCGGCGGAATCGCCGTGGGCCGGCTATGGCCATCTGTCGGTCAGCTCCGCAGCGCTACGCATGCTCGCCCTCGCGCTGCGCGAGGAAACCCTGGGCGGCCCCGTGCGCGTGCAGCAGCTGGCGGTTTGCGCGCCGCTCTGCACGCGGGCCAATCGCGAGAACAGCTGTCCCGACTGGCCGGTGCCCGAGGAACTGGGCCGGCGCGTCGTCGACGTACTCGCCCTCGCCGGCCATGAACCCGTGCTGCGCTTCGACCGCCGCCGCAACCGCTGATCCCCAGCCCCACCGAAATCACTACGAGAGAACGCCATGACCCACCATCCCCTCAACCTGCTCGCCCGCGGCGCCACGTTCGCGCTGACGCTCGCCATCCTGGCCGCCTGCGGAACCCAGGCCCAGGAACACGGCGCCATCGCCCCCGCCCAGGTCACCGTTGCGCCAGTCATCAGCAAGCACGTCACCGCCACCGATGAGTTCACTGGCCGCATCGCCGCGGTCGAAACCGTGGAGCTTCGCCCGCGCGTCGGTGGCTACATCGAACGCGTGAACTACGAGGAAGGCCAGGAGGTCCGGAAGGGCCAGGTCCTCTTCACCCTCGATGCGCGGACGTACCAGGCCGAGCTGGACCGCGCCGAGGCCGAGCTCAGCCGCGCGCGCAGCCAAGCGGCCCTGGCCAAGAGCGAGCTGGTCCGGGCCGGCAAGCTGGCCGCCGTGCGCGCCATCTCGACCGAAGCCTTGGAGCAGCGCCGCGCGGCCACCTCGCAGGCCGAGTCGGACGTCCATGCCGCCCAGGCCCTGGTCGCGGTCGCCCGCCTGAACCTGGAGTTCACCCAGGTGCGCGCCCCGATCGACGGCCTCGCCGGCCGCGCCCTGGTCACCGCCGGCAACCTCGCCGCGCCCGACAGCACCGTGCTGACCACCGTGGTGTCGCTCAATCCCGTGCACGTCTACTTCGAAGGAGACGAGCAGACTTTCCTGCGCCACGCCAGGCAGGCCCGCGAAGACGGCCAGGCCGATTCGCGCATCGACCGGAACCCGGTACGCGTCGGCCTGTCCGGCGAAGCGGGCTATCCGCACGTGGGCCTGCTGGACTTCACCGACAACCAGGTTGACCCGGGCACCGGCACGATCCGCGCACGGGCGGTGCTCGACAACAGCGAGCGGGTGTTCACGCCGGGGCTGTTCGCCCGCGTGCAGCTGGTCGGCAGCCAGCCCGAGCCGGCGCTGATGATCGACGACAAGGCCGTGCTCACCGACCAGGACCGCAAGTACGTGTACGTGCTGGGCGAGGCCAGTACCGCCGTCCGCAAGGACGTGGTGCTCGGACGCAAGGTGGACGGCCTGCGCGTGGTCGAAAGCGGCCTGGCCGCCGGTGACCAGGTCGTGGTCAGCGGCGTGCAGAAGATCTTCTTCCCGGGCATGCCGCTCGACGCCAAGCCGCTGGACGACGCCGCGGGCCCCGCCCCGGTCGTCGCCAGCGCGCACTGAACCCTGCAGAGAGAAGCCCCATGGATTTTTCCCGTTTCTTCATCGACCGGCCGATCTTCGCCGCGGTGCTGTCGATCGTGATCTTCGCCGCCGGCCTGATCGCGCTGCCCATGTTGCCGATCGGCGAGTACCCCGAAGTGGTGCCGCCTTCGGTGGTGGTGCGCACCGTCTACCCGGGCGCCAATCCCAAGGTGATCGCCGAAACCGTGGCGACGCCGCTCGAGGAAGCCATCAACGGCGTCGAGGACATGATGTACGTGAAGTCCGTCGCCGGCTCCGACGGCGTCATGCAGATGACCGTCACCTTCCGCCCGGGCACCGATGCCGATGAGGCCGCGGTGCGCGTGCAGAACCGGGTCAGCCAGGCCCTGGCCCGCCTGCCCGAGGACGTGCGCCGCCAGGGCGTGACGACGCAGAAGCAGTCGCCGGTGTTCCTGATGGTGGTGCACCTGGTGTCCACCGACGGCAAGTACGACACGCTTTACCTGCGCAACTACATGCGCCTGCACGTGAAGGACGAGCTGGCGCGCATCCCCGGCGTCGGCGACGCCCAGCCCTTCGGCGGCGGCGACTATGCGATGCGGCTGTGGCTGGACCCGGACAAGATCGCGTCGCGCGGCCTGACCGCCGGCGACGTGCTGCGCGCCGTGCGCGAACAGAACGTGCAGGTCTCGGCCGGCCAGCTCGGTGCCGAGCCGATGGCCAACGGCAGCGACTTCCTGCTGTCCATCAATGCCAAGGGCCGCCTGGAGACCACGCAGGAGTTTGGCGACATCGTGATCAAGAGCGGCGCCGACGGCGAGATCGTGCAGCTTTCGGATGTGGCGCGGATCGAGCTGGCCGCCGGCGACTACACCTTGCGCGCCCGACTGGACGGCGACAACGCCGCCGCGATCGGCATCTTCCAGGCCCCGGGCGCCAATGCGCTGGAAATCCGCGATGCGGTGACCGCCAGGATGGACGAGATCCGCACGCGTCTTCCGCCCGGGGTCGAAATCAAATCCATCTACGACACCACGATCTTCGTGCGCGATTCGATCAAGGCCGTCGTGGCGACCCTGCTCGAGGCGACCCTGCTGGTGGTGCTGGTGGTGATCCTGTTCCTGCAGACCTGGCGCGCCTCGATCATCCCGCTGATCGCGGTGCCGGTGTCGGTGGTCGGCACCTTTGCGGTGCTGTACGTGCTCGGGTTCTCCATCAATACACTGACGCTGTTCGGCCTGGTGTTGGCGATCGGCATCGTGGTGGACGACGCGATCGTGGTCGTCGAGAACGTCGAGCGCAACATCAGCGAAGGACTCACGCCGCTCGCCGCCGCGCACCAGGCGATGAAGGAGGTCTCCGGGCCGATCATCGCGATCGCGCTGGTGCTGTGCGCGGTGTTCGTGCCGATGGCCTTCCTCGACGGCGTCACCGGCCAGTTCTACAAGCAGTTCGCGGTGACGATCGCCATTTCCACGGTGATCTCGGCCATCAACTCGCTGACCCTGTCACCGGCGCTGGCGGCGCTGCTGCTCAAGCCGCACGACGCCGCCAAGGACGCGCCGTCGCGCCTGATCGACCGTCTGTTCGGCTGGATCTTCCGGCCCTTCAACCGCTTCTTCGGGCGCAGCTCGCAGCGCTATGGAGGCGCGGTGTCGCGCACGCTGGGCCGGCGCGGAACGGTGTTCGGCGTCTACGCCGCCCTGCTGGTGGCGACGATGGCGATCTTCGCGACCGTGCCCGGCGGCTTCATCCCGGTGCAGGACAAGCTGTACCTGATCGCCGGCGTGAAGATGCCCGAAGGCGCGTCCATCGAGCGCACCGACCGCGCGCTGCAGAAGATCGCCGGGATCGCGAAGTCGATCGAGGGCGTCGAGAGCGAGATCGCGTTCCCTGGCCTGAACCCGCTGCAGTTCACCAACACCCCGAACAGCGGCGTGATCTTCTTCACGCTCAAGCCCTTCGACCAGCGCGACCGCAGCGCCAGCGACATCACCGCCGAGCTCAACGAGAAGATCGCCGGCATCGAGGAAGGCTTCGCCTTCGCGCTGATGCCGCCGCCGATCCAGGGGCTGGGCAACGGCTCGGGCTATTCGCTGTTCATCGAGGACCGCGCCGGCCTGGGCTACGGCGAGCTGCAGAACGCGTTCAATGCCTTCCAGGGCGCGGTATCGCAGACGCCGGGCATGGGCTTCCCGATCAGCAGCTACCAGGCCAACGTGCCGCAGCTCGAGGCCGAGGTCGACCGGGTCAAGGCCAAGGCCCAGGGCGTGCCGCTGACCGAAGTGTTCGAGACCCTGCAGACCTACCTGGGTTCGGCCTACGTCAACGACTTCAACCTGTTCGGCCGCACCTGGCAGGTGATCGCCCAGGCCGACGGCCACTTCCGCGACGACGTGCAGGACATCGCCAACCTGCGCACCCGCAACGACCGCGGCGAGATGGTGCCGATCGGCAGCCTGGTCACGATCCGCGAAACCTTCGGGCCGGACCCGGTGATCCGCTTCAACGGCTATCCCGCCGCCGACGTGCTCGGCGAAGCGGACCCGCGCATGTTCTCGTCGGCCGAGGCGATGGCCAAGGTCGAGGAGCTGGCGGCGCAGTCGCTCCCGCCCGGCATGGGCTACGACTGGAGCGACCTGAGCTACCAGCAGGCGACCCAGGGCGGCGCCGCGATGGTGGTGTTCCCGCTCGCGGTGTTGCTGGCCTTCCTGGTGCTGGCCGCGCTGTATGAAAGCTGGACCCTGCCACTGGCGGTGATCCTGATCGTGCCGATGACCCTGCTGTCGGCACTGTTCGGCGTCTGGCTCACCGGCGGCGACAACAATGTGTTCGTGCAGGTCGGCCTGGTGGTGCTGATGGGCCTGGCCTGCAAGAACGCCATCCTGATCGTCGAGTTCGCCCGCGAGCTGGAGCTGCAGGGCAAGGGCATCGTCGCAGCGGCGCTGGAGGCCTGCCGCCTGCGCCTGCGGCCGATCGTGATGACCTCGATCGCCTTCATCGCCGGCACCGTGCCGCTGGTGTTCTCCAGCGGCGCCGGCGCCGAAGTCCGTTCGGTCACGGGCATTACCGTGTTCGCGGGCATGCTGGGCGTCACCCTGTTCGGGCTGTTCCTCACGCCGGTCTTCTACGTTGCGCTGCGCAAGCTGGTGCAGCGCCCGCTGCTATCGCACGCTCCGGTGGCGGCGCCTGGTGGCACGGCCATTCCGGCCCATCACTGAATCTTCCTTTTGAGGTAGTCCATGAATGCTTCCATGAAAATCGCCCTCGTCACCGGCGCCACCCGCGGCATCGGCCTCGAGACGGTGCGCCAACTTGCCGCCACCGGCGTGCACACCCTGCTCGCCGGCCGCAGCCGCGACCGCGCCCTGCAGGCCGCGCTGGCGCTGCAGGCCGAGGGCCTGCCGGTCGAGGCCATCGCGCTGGACGTCACCAAGGCCGCCAGCATCGCGGCGGCCGCTGCCGAGGTGGCCCGCAAGTACGGCCGGCTCGACATCCTGGTGAACAATGCCGGCATCCTGGTCGATGATCCGACCCTGAAGGTGTCCCAGCAGACGCTCGATACCTGGCGCAGCACGTTCGAGACCAATGTGATTGGCCTGGTCGCGGTGACCCAGGCCTTGCTGCCGCTGCTGCACAAGTCCGCGGCCGGCCGCATCGTCAATGTGTCGAGCATCCTGGGCTCGGTGGCGCTGCACGCGGATCCGGCCTCGCCGATCTATGATTTCAAGATCCCGGCCTACAACGTGTCCAAGAGTGCGGTGAACGCCTGGACCGTGCAGCTGGCCCACGAGCTGCGCGACAGCCGGATCAAGGTGAACGCGATCCACCCGGGCTACGTGCGCACCGAAATGAATGCCGGCGAAGGCGCGGTGGACATTCCCGAGGGCGCGCGCACCAGCGTGCGGCTGGCGCTGGTCGGCGACGACGGCCCGCAGGGCGGCTACTTCCACCTTGATGACCGCCTGCCCTGGTGAAGGCCTGCGCGCCTTCGCGGCGCGCGGCCCCGGTCCCTTCTCTCCTGGAGTCCCCCTGATGTCCCGCGACAAGCGTTTCGCCTCCGCACCGTTGTTCTCCGCGATCACTCTGACGCTGCTGCTTGCCGGCTGCATGGTCGGGCCCGACCACGTTCGACCCGAGCTGGCGGCTGGCGACACCTTCCTGCGGGATGAGACCGTGGTTGCCGGCGCGGTGACGGATGACCGGGCCTCGACCAACACCAGCGGCGCAGGTGCCGATGCCGACAGCGGAGAGACGGACTTCTGGCGCCGTTTCGACGATCCGCTGCTGACGCAGCTGGTCGAGGACGCACTGCAGGCCAACCATGACCTGCGCATCGGCCTGGCGCGGCTGGACCAGGCCCGCGCACTCGCGCGCCAATCCCGCCTGGATCTTTTCCCGACCATCTCCGCCGAGGCCGGCGCCAGCGAGTCGCGCGCGAGTGCCGACCAGGTGCCAGGTTTCAGCCGCGCCGACCGCGACAGCGAAAGCCATGACGTCGGCGTGCGCGCGGCCTGGGAACTCGACTTCTTCGGCCGCGTGCGCCGCGGCGCCCAGGCCGATCGCGCTGGCGCCGACGCGGCGGCGTCCGACCTGGCCGCGCTGCAGGTGGCCGTGACCGCCGAAGTGGCCCAGGCCTACTTCGAACTGCGCGGACGCCAGGCCCAGCTTGCCGTCGCCGAAGACAACGTCGGCAACCAGCGCGACTCACTGGAACTGGTCATGGCGAGGCTGGAGGCCGGCCAAGGCACCGAGTTCGACACGTCGCGCGCCCGTGCCCAGCTCGAATCCACGCGTTCGCGCATCCCGGCGCTGCGGGCGGAAGTGGCGGTCACCATGCATCGGATCGCGGTGCTCACCGGGCGCCGACCAGAGACTCTGGTGACGACCCTTGAACCGGCCCGCGCGCTACCGGTGCTGCTGGATCCGATAGCCGCCTGCGCCCCCGGCGAACTGCTGCGCCGACGCCCCGACATCGCTGCCGCCGAATCACGCCTGGAATCCGCCACCGCCCGCATTGGCGTAGCCACCGCCGACCTGTTCCCGCGCTTCACGCTGGGCGGACTGATCGGCAGCCAGTCGGTGGATGCGAGCGGGCTTTTGGAGCGCGACAGCGAGACGCGGCTGGTCGCGCTGGGCGTGGACTGGTCCTTCCTGGACGTGGGCCGCGTGCGCGCGCGCATCGCCGCGTCCGAAGCGGATGCCGAGGAGAACCTCGCGCGCTACGAACAGACCGTGCTGCGCGCGCTGGAAGAGACCGAGAACGCGCTGGTGCGATACCAGCTCGCTCGCGCCGAACTGGCGCACCTGCAGATCGCGGCCGAATCCGGCACCCGGGGCGCCGAACTGGCGCGGCTGCGCTTCGAAGGCGGCCTGGTGGATTTCCTCGACGTCATCGACGCCGAACGCGCCCGGCTGGATTCGCAGGACCAGCTGGCGCAGAGCCAGGCCCGGACCGCGGGCGCGCTGGTCTCGGTCTACCGGACGCTCGCGGGCGGCTGGCCGGATCGGCGGCCGGACCGGGTGCAGGTTGCGGCGGTTCGCTGATGCGCCTAGCGTGGCTACTGATGATTGCCGGTTGGGCGGTTAGCTGAGCCATGGCCAGAAGACTCCGCCTGTCGCGATCCTTGCCGTTGGCCTTGCTCGTGGGATGCCTCCTTGCATCGCCCGCAGTGGCCTCGGGCGAACCGGATGAGCCCGCCTATGCGTCGAAGCTTCGGCGCAAGGTAGTGTTCGACGGCATGGGAGCACAGCACTTCGGGATCGAGGCGCGCATGCGGCACTACGGCGTGCCGGGCGTCAGCGTCGCTGTGGTCGAGAACTGCGAGGTCGTGGATGCGCGCGGGTTCGGCGACGCGAGGCCGCAGGGCGCGCCTGTGCACGCAGCCACGCAGTTCCAGGCCGGTTCGCTGAGCAAGGTGGTGACGGCCGCAGGTGCGCTCAGGCTTGTGGAGGACGGCGCGCTGTCGCTCGACGATGACCTGTCGCAAACCCTCCGCGCGTGGAGGCTGCCGCGACCCCAGCCCTTCGGCCAAAGCCCCGTCACGCTGCGTCACTTGCTTACGCACAGCGCGGGCCTGACCGTCGCCGGTTTCAAGGGCTACCCCCTCGGCACGACTCTGCCCACGCTCGTGCAGGTCCTCGAGGGCGCACCGCCTGCGAACACCGCCCCGGTGCGGATCGACGCCGCCCCGGGCGCGGCCTGGCGGTATTCCGGCGGAGGCTTCGTGGTGATCCAGTTGCTCATCGAGGACGTGGGCAAACGTTCCTTCGTGGACCTGATGGAGGACCGGGTGCTGCGCCCTGCAGGCATGCACCACAGTTCTTTCGCGCCATCCGTGCAGCCGTCCCTCGCGTCCGACCCGGCGCACGGAACACTTGCCGACGGAACCCCGATCCCTGGCGGATGGAGGCTGTATCCCGAGCAGGCGGCCGCCGGGCTCTGGTCCACGCCAACCGACCTCTCGCGCTTCGCGATCGAACTGGTGCGTTCGATGCGCGGGGAGCAGGGTGCGTTGCTGGCGCAGGCGACCGCCACCGAAATGATGCGTCGACAGATCGGCGAATGGGGCCTGGGTCTGGAAGTGTCACCCGACAACGCGCCTCGCCAGTTCAGCCATACCGGCGCGCCGGTCGGCTACCGGACGCTATGGCTGATGTTTCCCGACACCTGCCAGGGCGCGACGATCATGACGAACGCGGACGAAGGCATGGCGCTCGCCCAGGAAGTCGCACGGGCACTGGCCGACCACTATCGCTGGCCCGACCCCATGCCGTCGGAGCAGGCGTCCTTCGTGCCGATGACGAAAGCCATTGGAGAACGCTTCCTGGGCACCTACCAACTTCGGGACCATCCGGCAGAGCGCTTCGAAGTCGAACGGCAGCCGGACGGCACCTTTACCTGGACGCGCCAGGGACGAGGCCGAAAGGCATTGGAGGCCGCCAGTTCCGACGAGCTGCTGTCGCCGGACAGCGGAATGCGGCTGATCGCCCTGGACCGGGCGCGCGGCACCGGCGACGTCACCCTGCTCGAACTGCGTTTTCCGGGCGGCGTGAACATCGCGCTGCGCGTGAAGGGCGCCGACGGGATGGTGGTGCCTCGCGCGAAGGTGGATGACACCCCATAGCGCTCGGCAGCCTCCGGGCTTGGTTGGCTAGCGCGCCAGGCGCGCGGCATGCATCGCGCGGATGACCTGGTAGAGATCCCCGCCGTGGAAGCCGAACTCGCGCTCGGTGTCGACGCGATGCACCATCACCAGCCCATGCCTGGGATAGATGCCCAGCATGTGGACGCCACTGCCCGTGTGGTAGAACGACGGCCGCGGGTCGCCGGGCTCCGGCACCAGGACGTTCCAAAGCTGGCCGTAGGCCAGGCCGTACTCGGGGTCCAGGATCGACGTCGGGCGCGTGCTGTCGTCTATCCACTGCGACGGCAGCAGCTGGCGACCTTGCCAGCGACCCTGGTCGAGGTAGAGCTGGCCGAACAGCGCCAGGTCATGCGTGCTCAGTCGGAAGTGATAGGCGCCAAGCCGCGACTTGGCTGGCTCCAGCTGGCGGAGGCCGTCCGCGTCGGCAGGCATTGGCTGGGTGGCATCGGGCCATGCCGGGATGCGTGCCTCGTAGTCGAGCATCCCCAACGGGCGGGCGATGTCGGCCAGGAGGGCCTCGTGGATGCCGCGGCCGGTGCACCGGCGATAGATCTCGCCGACCGCGTTGAAGTCCCAGTTGTTGTAGTAGAAGTGTTCCCCCGGGCCGTGGCTGTGCCGCTCGGGGCGCTGCGCCTCCATGCCCTCGCTTTCCGCGGCTGCCGGGTGGTAGATGCCGCTGCGTGACTGCAGCAGCTGGCGCAGCGTCGCGGATTTCTCGCGGGCGCTCAGTCCGGGGGGGCGTTCGTCGAGACCGTACTCGCCAACGGTCTTGTCCAGGTCGATGCATTCGCCGCCTTTGGCCAGCTCGACGCCGACCAGGGCGTGCAGCAGCGGCTTGCGGATCGAGTGGACGAGGCGCTTGCGGCGGATGTCGCCCCATTCGAAGAACACCTTGCCTTCGTGCAGCAGCAGCATGGATTCCGAACCGCGATCGGACAGGAGCTGGCGCAGGGATTCCAGGCCCGCCTCGGAATAGCCGGCCTCGGCGGGTGTGATGCGTTCGAAGGCATCGGCCGCGCGCAGGTTCAGGGGGTGCAGCAGGCAGAGGCTGGCGAGTGCGGACATGGCGGCAAGTAGATGGCGCATGCAGGACCCCGCGGAAAGTGACGGCCCGAACACTTGGCCGGACCAACCCTAACGCATGGATTAGCCCGCGGGTAGACGGGCGAGGGTGACCCGACCGCCGATACCTTTCTTCGTTTCCCGTGCCGCCTCAGTCCGTGGCGGCTGTTTCCTGGTGGGGCGCACCGGAGAAGCAGAAGCGATTGCCCGTCGCCCGCTTGACCTGGTACATGGCCTGGTCCGCGGCCCTCAGCAGCTCGTCCGGCGAGGTCGCATGCTCGGGCAGCAAGAGGGTGTCGTTGACCGCCTTGAAGCCGTCCAGGTCGATGTAGAGCAAGGCGAGCGACGGGCCACGCCGTTTGGCGTGCTTGAACGCCTGGTCCAACCGGTCCAGGATCTGTGGATCTTGGCGAGGCCCTGGTGATGGATGGCACTGCCCGATGGAGCCGATCGTTGGCTGCCGCGCTGCGCCTCCCGATGGCGGTGGTGGCACTGGCAGGCGCGTCGCTGGCCTGGGCGGAGGGGCTCGCAGCGCCGCGCACGATCGAGGTCGGCGGCAACGATCGCAAGTTCAATGTTTTCGCGCCGCCGGGTGCGGCGCGGGCGCCATTGATCATCACGCTGCACGGCCACGGCCAGACGGCGAAGCAGATGGAGGCGATGTCGGGCTGGAACGCGGTGGCCGCGGAGAACGGCGCGGTGGTGGTCTATCCGCTGGCCCGCGGCGGGCGGTGGCGGATCTTTGGGCCGCACAGCCCGGACGTGGATTTCCTGCTGGCGCTGATTGATCAATTGGCGGCCGAAGGACTGGTCGATGCCGACCGCGTGTTCGTCAACGGCTACTCGGGCGGCGCGCAGATGAGCTGGCGCCTTGCCTGCCAGGAACCCACGCGCGTGGTCGCCGCCGGCTTCGTGGCCGGCGCGGCGCCGGATAGCTGCGGGCTGGGCCAGAAGCCGCCGGTGATCATGTTCCATGGCGAGAAGGATGCGTCGCTGCCCTACGAGAACAGGCGCGGCACCTTGTCGATACCGGCGCTGGGCCGCGCCTGGGCGGCGCGCGAGGGCTGCGATCCGCAGGAGACCATCGAGGCGCTCGAGGGCCCGGGCCAGCGCAACGAGGGCGTACGGCTGCACCGCTGGAGATGTGAAGGCGAAGCGCCGGTCGAGCTCTACAGCTTCAAGCGCGGAGGCCATGACTGGCCCGGCCATCGCCAAAGTCCCGGCAGCCTGTCGGTGGATGCGACCGGGCGGATGTGGGCCTTCTTCCAGGCACAGGCGTCAACGGCTCGTTGACGGAGCGATCCGGCCAGCGTTGGCCTGGCGTTGAGCGAAAAAGGCCCGCCAGTCGGCGGGCCTTTTTTCGTCGCCGCGAGGGACTACTCGGCGGGCCCCCGCTTGGATTGAATCTGGATCAGCCGATTCGTGCTGACCGGTGACGACGGCGAAGGCGGCTTCGCCACATAGAAGCTGACCATGTCGCCCGGCTCGATCGACTGCATGGCCTGGCCCAGGTCCGCCGCATTGCGGATCGGCTCGTTTCCGATGAACCGGACGATCATGCCGGGAAG
>LNFM01004523.1_pt1 | contig 25547 bp, 20 predicted proteins | sample 596031 | NCBI WGS metagenome assembly LNFM01 (sample SAMN04254537, study PRJNA301005) | activated carbon metagenome | isolation source: dual media filters at the Ann Arbor, Michigan drinking water treatment plant | place: USA: Ann Arbor | reverse complement strand
CTTGAACTCCCGGCTGAACTTCCGTCGTTGCATCATCACCCTCCGGTTCCAAAAACACCTTATCTTGGTGTCCACGAAACCGGGTGCAGCTCAACCTGACCGTTTGCTGCCACGATTGCGTATGCCGACCGATAGCGCTCGAAGTGACGTGCCTGGGTGCCCAAGTAGGCGGCGAAGCGTCGCCAAGATCGCTTAGTGAAGAAACAGGACTCCGCACCGCCGCCTGCCGGTGCGCGATCGCCGAAGTCGAGCAGTGCGTCGACAACAGAAGGTGGGATCGACCGATCCTTCGCACGTCGCTGCGCGTGGTCGGTAAGCAGGGTGTCGCTTTGATATAAGGAGCTCACAGCTTTATGTCCTTGATGTCGATAGTTTCGAGGAGGTCGACCTGGCGTGCTCGCGCCTCCGCAATCCTCTCCTGAGCCCAAACGAGGCGCGCCTCCGCTGTGTCAGCCCCACGCAGGTCCTTCGGGATCTCGTGCAATCCGATTACGCCGTTCAGCACGTACTCGGCGACGTCCTCGTCGCCGTTGAAATAGGCCGCCGCCTCGTCCCTACCGACCAAATAGCGAGGGCTCCACCCGTCGTACCAAGCGTCCAATTCGGCATAGCCGCCGACTTCCCTGAGACGGTCACGCAGATGCATGACAAACGGGTTTCGATCACCTTCATCATAATTCAACGGACGCACGTCATAGAGTGTCTCATCTATGCCGAGCAATTCGCCGCGAAGATCGCGTTTTGCGATCGAACGCTCCTCGGCGAGCTCCAATTCCTCGGCCTGCCAGTCGTTAATCAGTCGCTCCGTGATGTGCGGGAAGCTGGCGTGCATAGACGACACCGCCTCGCGCGCTGTTCGCAGCCGTTCGAGACAGTCTCGCCTTAACGCGAGACTCTCTTCCGCGACGAGATGGAAGAGCAGCGGTGCGATCTCGACAATGTCGATTGACCGTACGCCGTAGCGTTGAGCGACGAACGCGAGCGCATTTCGTCCTTCATTTGAAATGCGGATGTTCAGCTGGGAGCGCGGATAGAGCACCGTATCCTTGGCATCTTGATCATCGACCTTTGTCGTAACCAACTCGTCCGGCGTGCACTTCAGTGCGTTTGCCAGCTTATCGATGGTGTTGCGGGCATTTCGCCCCGGCTTGCCGGCCTCGATCCGATAGATCGTCCCCTTGTCGATCCCAGAGCGACGCTCCAGGTCTTCAAGACTGAGCCCGAGCTTTTTTCGTTGCCGTTGAAGAATGAGTGGGTTGATGTGCGCCATAACGTCTTTCCTCCTGATGGCGCGATATTTCGATATTTATGCTATCATTTCTATAGGTATCTTGTCTTCAGGACGGGTATTTTGCGTGGTTTAATCGGCGTTCAGTTCAGCAAAACGCCTACGAACGACGCGAGGACGATGGTTAGGACGTGCAGCATTAAACTTTCTCAGCAGCAGTGTAGGCGTCCATTAACGCTTCTGACGACAGGCCCATACAACCCCTGCCACATATCGGCTTGATTGGACGCCAGGAGCATCACCTTACCTTGCAAATCGCTGGACAGTTCGCGCCATTCGTTTGGGTGTTTGTAGTGATTGCACATCGATGCCCGTTCAGGGGCTTTCGCAGCCCCTCTACGCTATCATCTACTGTGCCGGGCGGCAGCTTTGAGTAAAAGCGCAATCGCTGTCTGGCGGGGCTCGAATGACCTCGAGCGATCGTCGTCTGGCTCACCATGTTATTCATCGCTAACATCCGCCCTGTCGGTTGTACGGGGAGGTGGCGAAACATGACTTGGATTCGCGGCGGCCTCCTACTTGCCACCGGGACTGCCGCGGTGGTCGCGGGCGCAGTTCTAGCGTCTCCAGCGGCTGCCTCTATGGACCTCGCAACTATGCACAGGTCAGGCTTGATCATTCGGAGTATGGTCAGGGCGTCATCATGCCAAGCCTCGGCGGGACTTATGCGGTGGTGTCGAAAGCAGCTGGAGAACAGGACGGTATAGTGGAAGAAAAATCCGTCGATCGCCGCGCGGTCGAAGCGCTTTGTGCGCTGCTGACTCCAGAGAATGGCCTCGACATCGGCGACTTGATCGACCGGATCGATGCTCTGTTCAGCCGTCCGCGCGACGAGCAAATGTCGGCGCTACTGGCCGAGCGCCGTCCGCCATGGAAGGTCCTCGCCGACGAAGTCCTGCCGATCCTCGCCTTCCTGCGCGCGCGGGGCGATACATCGGGCCGGATCCGTTTTCCGCAGGATGATGCAGCGTATGACGCTTGGGTCGGGACAGCCGGCGGAGGGTGGAGGGGCATCGAAGTGACCAGCGCGCTCAGCCGCGCCGAGATCGCGCTTGCCGGCGCCGAGCGGGGTAAGCCGGTAAAGGCTGGCTTCCTTGGCCTGCCCGACGACGCCCATTCGGCCCGCTACGGGGAAGCTCTCAAGCGCCCGCGCGTGATGCACTCGCGCCGAGCCATTGAAATGAAGATCGAGGCTGGCCTATTGGCCAGTCTCGCGAAAAAGAACAAGCCCCGCAGATATAGCGGCGGCACGCTTCTGATCACGGTACCACTGATGCGTCTGCCTGACGACAATTGGGACGCAATGGCCGATAAGGTTGGCGGGGTGGGCTCCGCGCTGCCGTTCGACGACATCCATGCGATCGACCATCACAAGACGCCGCCGCGCATCTTGAAATTGAAATGATCAGTGGTGTTCCGGGCAAGCCGATGGGAAGCGTGTGCTTCATTGACCGGCTGAAGTTCTATCGTCAGGCGCTCCTTCGATCGACCCGCCATCAGAACGCTAGAGGGGTTGCTACGGAGACGTTCGATTGGGACGCCGAAGAGGGCGCATTCGGTACACCCGCATCGATTGCGGCACGCTACCGTTTCGTCCAGCCGGGCGAACTGCGCGCCGCTCTTGAACAGTTCTGCCAGGATATCGGTTTTCAGGACTCGGTCTCGATCCCTGCGATGGAAACGTTTAAGGTGTTCCATTCGAGCCTGACCAATTTCTGGAGCAAGCGGAAGCAATACTTCGCGCCGCACCAGATGCGCGATACTTTAGGGAACGCTGCCGCCGCGTTCATGGCAGCTCAGGCACTAGCGGGCCTGTTCGAATATAACGCTTCTGCGAGCAGCAAGCCGATCTTAATTCCGCTGGTTGACCATGTCATGCGGCGCGGGGCGCAAGGTCTCTACACTGTCGGCATCGGCCAGTTCGACGAACTTGCGCAAATTTGTGTGGACCTAACCGACTGGCTGATCCGTGCGGGCCATTTTGAAGTGGTGCTGATCGAGGCGCCGCTCGGTAATACGGTGCCGGTGGCTGTGATGGCCCGTGTGGCCGAAGCGCGCGGCGTGAAGGTTAAGATCGTCGAGTGGGGCTGTCCCCGCAACGATCGTGCGCTCAATGGTCGCACGGTTGTAGACTCGGCGCAGGATCTAGCGGCCATGTCAGAGATTGCTGCCGCGCCGTTTCTGCTTTTTCTCGACGACGCGATCACGGGAAGCCGCTTCTTGAAAATGTCAAAGGCACTTCGCCGCGCGGTCGGCGCGCAGCGCTTCGGCGCCGTAGCGCTCCGAGCCCGGTTCGATCCGCGAGCAGGATTTTCACCCGGCCAAATACGCGATCTGCACCATGTCCGGTCTTGGGCAAAGGCACACGGCATGCCGTTCGGTGAGGTGACGCTACCCGATCTTCCGTTCTTTGGGCTTGATGCTGGCGCTCCCGCATTACTAGACACGGCCCTTGCATGGGGCGACGCGGGGCATAGCGCGGGCAAGCGCAAGACGAATATCCTGTTCCTATTTCTCGATCGATTCGAGGCTATCGCGCGCGATCTGGGCACGCCGGGACACAGCCGCGCACGGACCGTCTTAGCAAGGGAGGTATGGGCGCAAGATACAGCGGGTCGGCGGTCGATAATTCCCTCGGATATTGTGGAGACGGCGGCTCTGAAAATCATCGGCAAGTTGCCGCCCGACTTCTTCAAAATGATCCGCGCGACCGCAAAACTGACCTTCCCCCATGATTATTACGGCAGGGCGATCGCCGATGAGGCGGATCTCCGGCAGCGCACCCAATGGCTGGAACAGTGCGTCGTCCACATGGCGCTCGGGTATATGCCGGAACAGGAAGCCTGGTGGCTCAACCGGGCAATAAACGAGCTCAGCCAGCACGGTTATTCGGCCGGTATCGACGCCCCGCCACGCGATCATGATTATGGCCTTTACTCAGTACCGATGCCGGCTGGCGAGGATCGCCTTCATAGAGCGCTAGTCGACCTCATCGTCGCGAACGCTCACCTACGCATACCACGCTGAGATACCTCGCAGGGTAGCGAATTTATCATTCGCGTGGGCTCGGAATGCTACTTTCCATAATCCAAGACGGACCATGCCCGCATTGTCGACAGATGCAGCCATCTCTGCGGACGCGGATGAATGTCCGAGTTGTACATCGCATCAATCGGAAGCTGTCGGTTGGCTAAGCCCCAAACCCGATCTTTCCGGTTGTTCGTCACACCGATGGCAAGGGTGGCCAAAATTGCGCAAAATTGCGCGATATTCGTCTAGATCGTCCGAGCTTCATTCCTCCCGACGCAGCGCCCAGGATTCGCGCACCAGTTCGGTCAGGCTTTGGCTCATAAACACTCGCCGCTTGCCGAGGCGTTTATCGTACCTTTGGGCGTTCTTGATCATATAGCCGACCCATCGCCATCGACCGACAAATTCGCCGCGGAGGCGCTCTTCGTTGTCGAACGAAGCCCTGACCTTGATGGCGCGGCCTCGACCTTTCCACGTCAACGATGGGAGAAGCGCCTTCTCCAGCGCGACCTTGAACCGTGTGGCGTCATTGATGTCCTCACAAACCATGAGCCCATGGAGATGGGGGCGGGTAGGCGACTTCCCCCTCTTCGTTCGCGTTTCGACCACATATGCAAATGGTAGTGACGATATGCCCTGAGCCTTCAGAGCCCGACGAAGCCGCTGTTCCAGGTTGGCCATGAGGTCGCTGCCACCCGCCGTCCAACTTACCAAAAGGTCAGGATCCATGTGAGCCGTGAAGCTATAACAAACCCGGTGCTCCATGCCGAGATCAAATGCTATGAACATTTTCAATGATTCAGATAGCTTATGCCATTTGGGAAGTTGCTTTGGGCTAAGCTCAGTGTAGCGGTAAGATTGGTCAGAATCCGTCCATACTGACATCGGCTCTCTAGCCTGTCCGGCACCCCGCTCGAATGCGCGGCGAATTACCGAATCGCTCATCAACTTGGCAATCAGCACTTCCTCATCGCTAAGCCGCTGTGCAAGGAGGCGTTTCTGCTGATTTACCGGCGGTTTTTTACGGCGGGGCCCGGCGAAATTTGAGAGCCGACGAGCGGAGATTTTACGATCGGACAATAGGTTCTCGAAACTGACGATTGACGGAATTTTGGCGGGCCCATTGGCCTCCTATATTGTGCAGCTCGATATGTCCTCGACCTTCATGCTTCAGCCCCGCAAAACCATCGATCCCATCCTACGCAAATCGTCATCGCAGGGTCGGTTGGGCTTTAGATTTCAGGATCAAAGGGTGGCGAGGAATGCGCTGTATTCGGTAGCGTGGCTCCGGCCGGGTTCGTGCAATCCAGCTTTAAGGAGATAACCCGTCTTGGGCGGAATATAGCTGTAGATCGACGGTTCTGGGTCCTGCCGCCAAGAGATGTTGAACGCCGCGAGTTTCGGGAAAAACTGAAGGCCACTGTGATTTGGCAGATGGTCATGCACCCACCAGGCGAGTGCTTCCCAGCGACTGGTCTGCTCGTAATAGGGAACGAATGCGTTAACGACGATGCAGGCGGTCGCCCCCATGCGACCTGCCACATCTCTCCGGTCCCAAATGTGCGCCGCATAATTGCTCTCGTTGGCAGCGCAGCCGTGCTTGCCGACCCCGCGTTCGTTGACCGAACATGATCTATATCCAGACCGAATCGATATGCGCCCGAGGCTGTCTTGAAGCGGCTCGAGCAGTTCCTCGCATAGGTGGCGTCCAGCCTCTATTGCGAGGTCGGGTTCATCGGGGATATTGGGCATCCCGTAAAAGTTGGCGATTTCCGAATAGAGGAAGTCACGCATGAAGAAGCTTGGCGACAGCCTCACTCTGCCCAAATCCTCGAGCGCCTTCACCGATCCCGGTTTACGCATCTGCTCATCTCCCCACGAATCCACGATTGGCCCGCATCGTCAGCAGACCACGCTCCTCCGCCGCGATCGATAGCTGAACTCAGGATCGATTGGCAGATCGACGCTCAACGCCGAAACATTGCCGGCATCAGACATTGCAACGGCCGGAGCTATTTGCTGGGTTACAAAGTGCGACACAAAGGTGTGTAACATTGAGCCCATATTATGGGCTAAGTCACTGATTTTACTAAAATGGTGACCCCTACGGGAGGGGTCGAAGAAAAGACCAAGCTAGCAAAAACAGCGACTTAGCGACCGCAGCGCGTTGCGATTGTATCAGTTTTGTATCAGCTTTCCGACCCACCGCAAGGCCACTTCCGGTCGCCTAGCGGCGAAAGTAGGACAGCAAGGTTGAAGACTTCCGAATGCTGTCGCGATCGACCGGGACGCGCCCTCGATCCTCCTACGCAGGGTTTCACGTCCGCGTGAAGTAGATCACGCGGTTCGCCGCCTGCATGCTTGTCCCACGGAAAGCGGGGGTACCGGTTTGGGCACCAGCTCGCAAAAACTGCGGTGCCAGTCGCAATCGAATTGCATCAAATCCGAGAAGTGTCCGTGCTTGATCGACGTCACGGACGCCCCAAGGGCACGTCAACGCATGCGGTCTATCTCGACGATTGCTGCCAATCCTTTTTCCTCCAGGCGGCGTGCTTCGTCCCGAACACTCTTGTGGTGGGTAAACAACAACACTTGGTTGGTCTCGGCAAAACGCGCGAGGAGATCGAGCGTGGCGGCGCCGCGCTCATCGTCGAAATGCACAAGGATATCGTCGGCGACGAAGGGTAGCGGCTCAGTCGAGGCTGCGTAGTTTTCAAGGCTGGCCAATCGGAACGCGAGGAAGAGCTGGTCGCGCGTGCCGTCGCTCATCGCGGCGACCGATACCGCGGCACCGGACTGGCGGCGTCCGACGACGACGGGCAGGCCCTTATCGTCTATATCGGTGTCGATTCCCGCAAACTCGCCGCGGGTGGTATATGCGAAAAGTTCACCAGCCCGGCTGACGAGAGGATCCTGCTGCTCGCTTCGGACGCGGTCGATCGCCTTTGTGATCAGTGCGCGCGCGACGGTAAGTTCAACATAACGCTCGACTGCCGCCTGCATTCGCGCGGCCGCGCTCTCGCGCTCGGCGACCGCCCGATTAACCCCTGATTCCGACGCGTAGGCGTCGAGCACGTCCTGCGCTGTCTTCTGCGCGAGGATAGCCTCCTCGACCTCGGTCTCCAGCTGGGTCGACCGTTCCCGGGAAACGACCAGCGCGCCACGCAGGGCATCCAGATCGCGGCACGCCCACTGCTCACGCAGTGCTGCTACGTCGAGGCCGTCACTGACATCGGCTATCGAGCGTTCGACCAACGTTTTCGCCTCGAGCAGCTCGGCGCGGGAAGCGCAGCGACTGGCAATGCTGCGCAAGGCTTCGCCGTCGACCGACACGCCAGCGCTGGATGCAAGCCCTGCCAGAACGCCACGGGCATCTTGCTCGGCCTTCTCAAGCAGCGCGCAATCGCTTTTTGCATCGTCGACATCGGGGGCAAGCGCCGCGCGCTGCAGCCGGGTTGCGTCCTGCTCCTGCCACCGCGCCGCGATCAATTCGGCTGCCGCAAGCAAGTCTTCGGGCAACGAAAGATCGAGAATGGGGCTCAAAGCGAGTATTTCAGCCTTCAGCGCCGCTTCGTCTTCATCCATCCGAACGAGTCGGCTGCTGGTTTGCGCGATCGTCCCCAGCGTTCCACGGGCGCCAGCCCATTCGCGGATCAACCCACCAGCGCTCTCGGGGGCAAGATCGGCGTCCAGGCTGAGGCTTCCGAGCGCTGCGCTCCACGCCTGCTGCCAAGCCAGATGAGCCGTTGACAGATCGGAAAGGTCCTGTTCGGTGCGCTTCGCGGTCGGCGTGAGCGTTTCGCTGTCGCGCAGGTCGCGCCGATAGTCGGCGTGCTCGGTTTCATGTCGGGCGAGCGCGGCGCAGAGCGCCTGTATTTCGACCGCGAAAGCCTGCCCCTCGGCAGACGGCATGTTCATCGCCTGCTGCGCGCTCCTGAACACTGCGATCATCGGAGCGAGGTCGGATGCGTGGCGATCGGCTTCGGTGGCGAGCAGGCCGGCGGCGGCGGCGGCATCGATCGCCTGTGTGCGGCGTTCCGCAAAATTGAGCAGCGCATCCAGTTGCGCAAAGTGCGCTGCCGCCTCGGGAAACGCTTGCGCGAGCGCCATGCAGCGACGGTCCAGCCGCTGGGTGATATCGGCGATCAGTGTGCTGCAACCATCAGCCTCGATCATGCTGTTGGCGAACTGCTGGCGCGCAAGGACCAGATTGGCCGCGTGCTGTGCCTCGGCAGCTCGCCGGTCGGCAAGATCGTCGGCATCTGTGCGGTGATGCTCATAGGCATCGACGCCTGCCCGCCGAACCGCCGCATCCGAAGGAATATCGGCGTCAAGATAGGCGTCGCGCAGTGGCGACCATGCCTCAGCGCGCGCTCGCCGCGCCTCCGTCAATGCTTGGTCGGTGGCAACCGGACCAGCGGATTCTAGTGCCTGGATGGTTTCACTCGCGGCCTTGGCCGCCTTCTCAGCATCGACCTTTTGCTCGACTTGGCCCCCCAAGGAGGTTTCCAGCTCGGTGCGCGCCGCCTGTTCCGCGCGGATCGCCTCGGCGTTCGGGCAGACGAAGCCAGCGAGCGCTGCGACGTTCGAAAATCCGAGAGCGCCGATCGTCGCGGCCACCCTCGCAAGCGTCTGATCCGCTTGTCGTCTGACCACGTCCGCCGAAGCGGCTTGTGCGGCAAGCCCTGCAAATTGTGCGGCGCTGAATGCCGCTGGCTTGTCGTGGCCGGCGGTGATCGCGCCCTCAAGGCGAAGGTTGACGGTTTGAAGCCGGTCAGCGAGATCGGCGCTTCGTTCGCGCGCCGCCGCGATTGCACCGCCGCGTTCGATGGCCTCGGTCGCCAGTTTCTGGACTTGATCGAGTGCCGCCTGGCTGGGCAAGCGCGCGGTCAGGTCGGCATCCGCCCCCAGATGAAGCATGCGGCGAAGCGTTGCGAGTCCGGCTTCGGCAGTCTCGATCTCCTTGAGCCTGTTCGGACGATCGGCGCGTGCCTTCCGGACGTGAATCGCTTGCTCGACGAGATCGCGGATCCGCACTTCCGCTTCGATAAATGCCTTTGATACGGTGAGTGCGTCGAGTCGCTGGACGAGGCGCTCGCGTTTTACTTGGCCGTCCGCGAGGGCGGCGATCGCTGCGTCGCGATTGGCAATCGCGCCGTCCACTTGCCCGCCAAAATCCGCCGGCAGCGACTCAAGATCGACGTAGTCGCCAAGCCCAACGGCCAGCCGGTCGAGCTCGAGCAGATGCGGCACGGCCCGGACCAGCCGCTCCAGGGCAGAGATGTCGGCACTCACCGTCTGTTTCTCGGCGCGGGCCCGGGTCAGCTTGGAGCTTGCGCCATCGGCAGCCTTGCGGCTTTGCTCATAGGCGTCGCGCGTGACGGTGTGCTGCTTCACTTCGCGGTCGGCGGCATCGAAGGCGTCGAGCGCTTGATAGAAAGCGCGGTCAGCGGATCGCCGCGTCGAGAATAGCTTGTCCGCTTCATCGTCGATGGCATCCAGTCTCGCCATCAGCGATCGCAGACCGCCACCCGCCTCGACGACCAGCCGCCCGATATCACCGTCGGCGGTCAGCAGGCGCGAGCCGCCTGAGCGGAGAGTCTCATGGTTCAATCCGAAGAGCGTGGCGAAACGATCGCGCGTGGTCGCCCCGAGCAAGCGCGTAAGCGTTGAATCCTCTAGCGGCGCCCCCGCCGCGTCGGTCAGCGTGCGGCCGCGACCGCGGCGCCGGCGTAAGGTCAGCTCAGTACCGTTCGCATCAACCAGCGTCGCCCCGACGCGCATGCCGTCATAGCCGAACAAGCTCGCATGCGGGGTTCGCTCGGGGATACCGAACAGAAAATCGCTCAAGGCGGCAAGGCAGGTACTTTTGCCAGCCTCATTAGGGCCGTAAATGACCGTGAGGCCAGCGGTCGAAGGAATGGCGAGGCTGCGCTCTGCAAAGGCGCCATAGCGCTCAAGGGTCAGTTCAGCGAGCCGCATCGCCAGCCTCCGTATCGCCGATCAGGGAAAGCGCCAGCGCGCGGGCCCGGGCTGGCGCTTCGTTGCGCAGGGTTTCGAAGAATTCCTCGGCATGGGCACCCGCCGGCATCTTGGCGCGGACTTCGGCCAAGCGCGCCGCAACCATCTCGTTCAAAGCCTGATCGGTATCCGGTGCTTCGATTTCGGCGAGGAGCTGCCCCGATACGGTCGGATCGAGCGACGCCGGCTGGACTGGGGGTGCCGTCGCGATCACCAGCTTTTCCAGCCAGACATCGCCGGCCAAGGTCGCGAGCACGGCAGCGACGTCCTCGCGCAAGGCCTGCGGTTCGATCAGCATCCGGTGGTGTAGTGCGGTCTCGCCGACCAGCCGCACACGAAGTGCGATCGCGCGATCACCGGCATCAGCGCACGCTTGCTCGATCGCGCTGCGAATATGGTCGAGCAGCGTGGCACGGGTTTCGCTCGCATTCGCGTCCACCGACACCGTTAACCATCGGACCATATCGAGATCGCGATGCTCAACCTCGGTCACCCGGCCGTCGCTCACGCTGACGAGGGTCGCGCCCTTTGGCCCGGTTTCGCGCGGGCTGCGGCCCTGCAGATTGCCGGGATAGATGATGTAGGGATCGGTGCTCAGCACGGCCCGGGCATGAACATGCCCCAACGCCCAATAGTCATAGCCATGGTTCGCGAGCTGCTCAACCGTGCAAGGCGCATAGGGCGCGTGATGGCTCTCGCTGCCCTGGCAGGCGGTGTGGAGTACGCCGATATTGAAATGGCCCGGGATCGGGGTTGGATAATCACGGGCAATATTTTCGGTCACGGCGCGCTGCGGAAAACTGCGACCATGAACCGTCACGGGCAAGGTGGAGAGCGCAATTGCCTCAGCCCGCTTGCTATCGAAAACATGGACATTGGCCGAGAGAGACAGCTTGGCGGCGAAGCGATTTTCGGCATCGTGATTGCCCAGGATCAGGAAGGCCTGGATCCCCGCATCCTCGAGCCTTCGCATCTGATCGATGAAGAAGAGGCCGGTTTCGAAATTGCGCAAATCGCCATCGAAGATGTCACCTGCGAGCACGACAAAGCTGCAGCCTTGGTCGATCGCCAGCGCAATCAGATTCTCGAAGGCATCGCGCGAGGCCCGGTCGACGCGTGCCGCATAGTCGGCCGATTTGTTCGCCAGTCCGAGCAGTGGGCTGTCGAGGTGCAGGTCCGCGGCATGGAGAAACTTGAACATCATGATGTGGCGGCCTTCGCTTGTTGACCAGTGGCGTGACCTGGCTCTGACTGGTCGAGACAGCGTGTCAGCATGACCTGCTGTGCGCCGAACTTCTCGGGATTCTCGTCGTGCAGGCGCCGCAGATTGAGCAGCTTCCAGCGCACTGCGGGCAGCTCGGCGATCTCGCCGCCCAAGCCGATGGCGGACCAGTCGGGATCGAGGGCATGGAAGCTGCTCAGAAAGCGGCGGCTGGCAGCCGCGTCGGCACGCCGCTGGACTTGGCTGATCAGAGCCTCCCGCGCGGCGAGCAAGGTGTCGAGCGTTTCGGGCGTGACGGTCATGCCGACGAACTCGTCATTATATTGCGCGGCGATATCGACGCGATGCGGACAGAGCAGCTCGTGCGCCGGGCGCGGATGGCTGACGAGATAGATCAGGAAGGCGCGGAACAGATCGTCGTCGATCCCCTCTTGGGCGAGGAGATGGTGGATGTCGAACAGGTCGCGCGGATGCTGGCGATCGAGCGCGGCCGCCATCTTGCCGGCGTAGAGGTCGGCCAGCGAGACGACTTGCATCTCGGCGAAGCCGAAACGGTCTTCGACGCCCGGGCTGACGGCCCGCATCTCCGGCGGGAAGACCGTGCCCCGCAGCACAGGCGATACTTCCACCTTGATGGCGGTGCTGTCCGAATGGACGAGCAAGCGCTTGCCGTCGGGAAGTAAATGCCGCTCGACCTTGAAGTCGAGCCGGGTTTCGAGACGGCGGGCGATCCGCTCGAGCCCGGCGCGCACCGCATCGAGCGAAGTGGTCCGATCAGCCACCGGCAGATACACGAGATCGATGTCGACCGAGAGGCGCGGAAGGTCGCGAACGAACAGGTTGATCGCGGTCCCGCCTTTCAGGGCGAAATCAGGCTCGGAGGCGATCTCCGGGATCGTGCGCAACAGGAGTGCGACCTGGTCGAGGTAGCGCTGGGCCGTCATCGTTCGCTTAGTTCTATGGTGCTGGAGAGCGAAGCGGGAATGGTGATCTGGTAGCGCGCGTCGAGCCGGCCGCCCGGCGCAAGCTGGCGTTTACCCTTGCCAAGATCGATATGCCGGCGATCGACATGCTTGACCCAGGCATGGCGGTGGCGATCTGCGTAGAAGAGGAACAGCCGCTTTGCGCGCACGCTGCGGCATGTCTCCAGCAGCTGGGTGACCAGGCGCGGCCGAAGGTTCGACAGGCCTTGGAATATCTCGTCAGCATGGTCGAAACCGAGCGTTGCGGGAACCTCGTCGAGCATCTCGATCGCTGCGCGCTCCTCCCCGGCGACGCGAAGGAAATGGTCCCAGGGCTCCTCGCGGACCGGTTCGGGGACTGGTCCGCCGAGCCGGCCGGTGCCGAGCTCGAACCTTCGCCATTCGAGGCCGAGGAGTGTGTCGGCAAAGAGCGGGCGGGTGCGTACCGCCAGGGCCGCATCGAGCGGGAGCTTCATCAGCCAGGTCGGCGCGGTGCGATCGGGATCGTAGAGATAGATCGTCGGATGGCCGCCGAGGCGAAGATAATGGCTGCGTCCGAGCAGATCGAGCGCGCTCGCGCCACCGACATAGAAAGTCGAGGGTCGCAGCTCCTGCGCGGACAGGATCGCGGCATCCCAGCGCTGCGTCGCAGGCGTGGTGCCTGACGGGCGGCGGTAGACGCGCGGCGCGACCCGCTCCAGCCACCCGTTCTGAACATAGGAATGGATCGAGGGACGCGAGACCCCCTGTTCCTGGAGCCAGGCCGTGTCGACCAGCCGTCCGGGCCCGAGTTGAGGGAGGAGTCGGTTCAAGGAAGTCTTCTTCTGTTCACTCACAATGAACTTATTGGCATTTTAGTAAACCGGTGACAAGCAGTGGTTTAAGGCGACGGCATAAAGTTCATTCTCACTGAACGGACGAGGCCGTGCATAAACCGCCACGCGGCACGGCTCCCTCGAAGCGGAGGGGCGAGCCAGCGCTCGCCCTTCGCATGACCCCGTCCTGCTCACGCCGCAAGTAGCCGCGCCGCCGTCGAAGCGCGGCACCCGACTGGGCATGCCGCGTTGGCTCCAACCGGCGTCGCGCCATACGCCCAGCTCTCCGGACGAAGTGCGTTGAGAAACAGCTGCTGGTCGACATGCGCCGGGCTCGCCGCCGTCAGTTCGCGCAGCCACCGGCTCACCAGCAGGAGGCCCGACCAGAAGGACACGAACGCGGCGGTCGGAATCGCACCGCCGAGACCGCCATCCATCGGATGCAGGCAGCCGACGCAAGCTTGGTCCGGTTCGTGCGAAGACACCAGCACATTGAAGCTCTCGGTTGCGCCGACGCCCAGCCACGGCGATCCGGCCCGCTGCGCCGCCCAGCGGGAGGGAATGTCATCGACGCCGATAAGCACCGTATCGGCGAGCGGCATGCCCTCGACGAACCGCACGGGCTCGGGATGCACCGACAGATCGCCGCCGAAGCGGGCGAGGTCGTCGACCTTGCGCTCGCCGAGCGCCGAACGCACGAGCAGTGCGTTGCGATTGAGATTGCTGAGCGCGCTACGATCGTCGTCGAGCACCCGGCCGGTGCCTTTGATCGCCGGCAAGCGGTGGAGCACGAACAGGGCGGCGTTGGCGATGGCGCCGCCGCTGATCAGGTCGAAATTGGGCAACTCCGCGCTTTCCAACGTATCGGCCGCGGCGAGGCGCACTTCGACGGCGGCGCAGGGTGCATAGAGCAAGTCGAAATAGTCCGGTGCCAGCGCGCGGCCCCGCAAGCGACGCATTGCCAGCTTGAAGGCCTCGGCCGCCGCCAGCGCACCCGTGGCCATGCCGCCCATCGGCCATGACGCGCCCCGCCAAGAAGTAGGTTGAGCGTCGATCGACCCGGCCCAGCCTCCCGCATTCATCGCGATGCGGTTATCGGCACGGTCCTCGGCGGGATCACCCGCACCGAACACGAAGGTGACATCGGCGCGTTCCTCGGGGCGACCATGGTGGAAGGCCCGGCCCGGCAGCAGGTCGAGCCCGACCTCGAGCAGGCTTTCGACAAGGTCGTCGCCGGCCAGCGGGGGCTGGAACCCGATCATGGCGCGCTCAGGCGCGTCGAGCCAGATCTCGTGACCCGACCGCGCCATCAGCAGCGCGGCGGTGATGAAGGCGCTCTGCCCGGAATGGGTCTCGAGCGCGTCCTCGCGGGCTTCCAGGACGATGCGAGTCGCGGTGAGCGCCGCGAGAAGCTCGCCGTCATCGGTTTCCGCCACGAGGTCGGTGCGCATCAACAGCATCGTGCGGTTCAGGGCGTCGGCGAGCATCAGACAATCTCCAAATGGTCGGCGATGGATACCTCGCGCCAGCTGCCGTCGGGCTGGATCTGCGCGAGAAAGGCGTTGCTGAAACCGATCTCCCCTTGCGCGAAGCGCGGAATGACGAGGCTGAGGAAGCCAGGGACCGAAAGCAGAGGGAAGGCGTCGTCAGTCGCGGAATGATAGGCCGCGCCAGGATGTGTGTGGATCTGGACCCGGACACCGTCGCCGGCTGCCACGAGCTCGTTCCAGAACCGGTTCAGCCAGGCGGGATCGAGCTCGAAGCCGACCGCGCTGGCGCTATGCTCGGGATGCAGCACGCGCTCGACGACGTCGGGCCGGGTCCACGACCCGACCCAAAGCGCCTGGCACTCACGCCGCCCGCCACCGCAGTCGCGGAGGTGGGCGAACGTGGCGTCGAACACCGCGCTGGGGACGCGCAGGCGCATGCTCAGCCTCCCCGCACGACGGGCGGGCGCAGCGACAGCTGGGCGTGCGGGCCGACGTGCTCCTGGCGCAGCGTATGCGCCGGATTGAGCTCGCGGCCCTGCTGGTCGACCAGGATGAGATCGCCGCCCGGCGACCCGAACAACGGGCGGGCCGCCGCGATCACCGCGGCCACCGTCTCGCCCGGGCGCACCTGCATCGTGCGGGCGAGGCCGTTATAGACGACGGTGATCTCGAACGCGTCGGGGACCGGCTTGGCGGCGACGATGAAGTGCTCGACGCCCGGTTCGGCCAAATTGATCGTGTCGGTGGCAAGGATCAGGTGGTCGGTGCCGCCGGGCACGTCGAGAAACACGGCTTCGTGCTCGCTCGGTTCGGCCAATGCGTAGAGTTCGCGTCCGGCGATCGTCGAGCGGCCCCAGAGGATCTGGTGGTCGCGCAGCGCGAACTTGAAGAGCCGGTCGTTCTCGAAGCCGATGAAGCGCTCGACGCTGCGGTCGCGCAGATCGAAGGGCTCGTCGAGCCGGACGTCCTCGAAATCGCCGCTAGGCAGGATCGCCAGGAGGCTCCAGGCCGCGAGCGCATCCACGCCGGCGGTCTCGAGGATCTGGCGCCCGAGCGGCACCGGATCGTCGAGGAGGAGCGGGCCGAAGTCGAGGCTGTTGTTCGCATAGAGGATGCGATAGGTGCGCGCGGCGCGCAGCGCGCGATCCTCGCGGATCGCCTGGCCGACATCGTCACAATCGTCGGGGATGTCGTGGTCGGAATGGGGGTCGTGGATATTCATTGGTCGTAAGCCTTTGCGTCTTGAAGCGAGCCGGGGGACGGGCTCCATCAGGTCAATCGGCAGGGCTGTTCGAAACCGGTAAGCGGATCAGGGAATTATTTTCAGCGTGCCCGGCGGGACGGCGTCGCAGATGATAAGGGCCGGGCAGCCCGGGCAGGTGAATGACGATTCCTCTTTCCTGAACAGGCCGTCGCTGGCGCCCTGAAGGCATTCGCCGATCCATCCGCGCCGGGTGTCGAGCTTCTTTTGTGTGATCTCCACGGGCTTGACGAGCTCGTCCGCGAGATAGACGATCTCGACGGTTGCGCTTGGCAATGTCTCCGCCGCGGCGAGCAGCAGCGCGGCGGCCGCGATGTCGTCGTCGTCCGACTTGCGGTGGTGGCCGCTTCGACACCGCCTGAGCACCAGCCCGCCATCGGGGGCGATGAGCATCTCGTCAGGTGTGACGAGCACTTCGTCCGCACCGAATTTGAGGCGCAAGGCGGTTTTCGCCTGTGGCTGGTGCCCGTCGCGGCACCCGATGAAGAAGCGGACCATCGCCGTCGCGAACCCGCGATAGTCCTCGACGTAGCCATCATCGGCGATGCCCTGCACCGCGCACTCGTCGGCGATGCGCCGCGCGAGATCCGCGTCGGTGGCGAAGGATCCGCCTTGCGTGACTTCATCGACGATGACGCGCACCGCTTCGTGCATCAGCATGAAGGGCGACATCTCGCGGCGCCCGCCGATGCGAAGCACATGGGTGTAGAAGAACCGGCGCGGGCACTTCCTGTAAAGCGCCAGCTGCGAGGCATGATAGCGTCGGCCCTCGGCCTCGACCTTTATCGGCAAGGTGTCAGGAGACGGCGGCAGGGTCTGTGACGGTACGAGAGTGACACGTTCGATCGAGGAGCCGCAGTGGTCGATGAAGGGGGACAGCGATCGCTTGGCGGTCTTGATGCGATTCTCCGCGTAGAGGATCAGCCGATCGCGGGCGCGCGACAGCCCCACATAGAAGATGCACTGCTGTTCTTCGTCATGTCCTGCGCGAAACTCGTCCTCGGCGGTCCCGGTGGCACCGGCGATCATGCCCGGCGGTGCGGGGCACGCGGGCAGCCGGCAGCTTCGCGGCAGCGTGCTGATGTTCATGCCGGGCAGGTGGACGACGGGGAACTCCAGACCCTTGGCACCGTGGATGGTCATCAAGCGGACGGCGTCGATGCCTTGTGCGGCTGCGGGCAGTTGGCGCAGATCCCGCTCGTCCGAGAGCCGGAGCAACCGCCGTACGCGCGCGAGGAAGCGCGGAACTCGCAGCCCCTTGCCAGTGGGTTGTGCGCGCAAGAAGTTCATGAACTGCCAGACGGCGATCGCAGCGCTGCGATCGGCGACCTTAGTCGAGCCGGCGAAGCGCCGCGCGACATCGGTGCGATCGAGCAGGAACGCCGCCAACACCGACCAGGGCGCGGAATTGGCATCGAACCCGGCTAGCACGCCGACGATTGACGCGAGCGAGGCTTGCCCGCCGGGCGACACCGCGCCGAAGATGGCCGCTCCGCTCAGCCAGCGTGGCGGCATCGTGTCTTCGCCGCGCAGCGCGTCGAGCGCGGCGCCGAGATCGGCCAGGTCCATCGGATATTCGGCAAGGCACGCGGTCCGGGCCAGCCCCATGCCCCGTGGGTCGGTCAGCAGCGACAGGATCGATAGCAGGTCCTTGATCTCGGGCCGCTCGAGCAGGCTGCCGAGATAGAGGACCGGAACGCCTAGCGCCTCGAGGTCGCGGCCGATATCGGCAAGCCGGTCATTGCCCGAGCATAAGACGGCCTGGTCGCGGTAAGGATGCCCCGCTTTCAGCTGCTCGGCTACCGCGTCAGCGATCATGGCCGAGGTCGCGCCGGGGATGTCGGTCGTGCGAAGTTGCGTGCGGGAAAGCGACGGCCCGCGGTCGGCGCAGAGGTCGGTGTCGGCCTTATCGCCTGCGTCCATGGTTTTGGCGAAACCGGTGAAGGTGTCGATGATTTCGCGCATCGAGCGGTAGTTCACCTTCAGCCGCGCGCTCTTGGCGCCGGGGAAATCCTCGGTCTCGAACAGGTCCATGTTGTGCGATGAGGCGCCGCGGAAGCGGTAGATCGATTGCCGGATGTCGCCGACAGCCCACAAGTTCATGCCTTGGGGCCGTAGCTGTTTCAACAGACGGACACTGGCGCGGTTCACATCCTGATACTCGTCGACGAGCACATGGACATAAGACGCGGCAAAATGGTCGCGCGATGTCTCGTCCGTCTCGAGCAGCATGGTCGGGAGCATCACCAGGTCGCCGAAGTCGATACGGCCTGGCCCCTTCAGCACTTCGTACCGCGCATACACGCGCGCTACTTCGTCGGCTGCTTGCGCCGCCAGTCGAGATTCGTCGTCGGTCGCGGCCGCCGCCATCTCGGCAGCGAGTTGGGCATAGCGCTCCGGGCCGACCACCTCGTCCTTTGCACGCGAAATGGCGTCGAGCAGGTCGGCGATCTTGCTCGTCGGGTCGTAGAGGTCGCGATAGTGAACAAGACCGAGGCGCGGAAACTCGTCCTCGAGCAGCTCGACCTGTTCGGCACGGTCGATCATGCGAAACCCTGGGCTGATCCCCAGCCGATCGCCGAACCGGCGCAACAGATCGAGGCCGAAGGCGTGAAATGTGCCAATCCACATCGCGGCCGCCGCCTGCGGTTTGCGCGCGGCAATCCGATCCGACATCTCGCCGGCTGCCTTGTTGGAGTAGGTCAGCACTAGTATCGAACGCGGATCCACATTGTCCTCGACCAGTCTGGCGACCCGTGCAGTCAGCGCCTGCGTCTTCCCCGTTCCGGGGCCCGCCTTGAGTAAATAAGCCGCGCCGCCGTGGCGCACAGCATCGCGCTGGGCGTCGTTGAGCGGCGGAGGCGGGCGCTCCGGCCGATCCTCGGCGACGACCGGGGGCAGCAGCAAGGCATCGAAGAGCTGCTGCGCGACCAGGTCATATGGTGCACCGAGCTTTTCCGCGATCCCAGCGGCAGACATGCCGTCGATATGCAGTGCCCGCGCAACGTCGCGCGGGAGCAGGAATTCGCGCGCGAACAGGTCCATCTGGACTTCGCGGCGTTTGCGCCGGTTGTGATCGATGACGCGTTCGGAGCCGACCGGTGCCGCCTCGGAAGACCGGGCGAGGTCAATCTCGCACGGCGTGCGATCGTCGCCGAGCTCGACATGCCCCAGCTCATGACAAATCAGGAACGCCCTCTCGAAGCCGGTGCCGATGTCCTCATACAAGATCATTCGATCGGCTTCGTCAGGCAGGAAAATCGCGCGCCCTCCATCGAGCATCGCCGCGCCCGGCGCGGTAGGCTCGGTATCGATGCCGCGGCGCACGGCCTCTGCCCTCGCGAACTCGAACGGGGCCCAAGGGTCGAGTCCACGGCCAACTGCCTCGACGTGAAGCCGCGCCGCGATCTGCCGTGCGACTTCGAGCGCGTCCATATCAGTCTATTTCGGCGAGGATGCCGGCGCGCGCTGCTTCGTTGACGCCGGCATCAATCAGAATTTGCTCGAAGGTGACTTGGCTCGACAGCACCGGCCGGGAATCCGCCTTGTAGCTCGGCGCAAGCGTCGCCGACCGGACGCCGCGGATGCTTGCGACCAGATCCTCGAGCTGCGCGTCGATGCCCGCTGCCATCCGCGCCAGAAACCCCTTCGGAATCGTATCGACGAGCACACGCCGGTCGCGTACCGCGGCAACCACCTGTCGCGGCACGCCGAGCGTCGCGGCGAGCGTTTTCATTTCAGCGGCGCTGCGACCGTCGAACACGCTCGCATGCTGGCCTTGAGCGGCATCCATCTTAGTCGGCACCGAACCCGCGAAACGGGTCCAGGCGGAAGCAATCTGGGCTTGGTCACGCGGCGATAACGGCGCAGCTTCGTCGGGCATGCTCCGGGCCATTTCGTGCGACAGATCGACGAGCGCGAGCGCATATTGCGGATAATCGCGAAGATATCTGGCAAGCGCCGTCGCGTCGCTTTCCGCCTCCAGCGCGAAGGACTCGAGGACGCCGTCCAGATCCGTATCGCCGGTCACGACTGCGACTCGTCTTGCATCGCGGCCCGGATGGCGTCGTAGGCCTTGTCCCGGTGCGTCCTGATGGTCTTCTCCGATCTGCCCAGCAGTTTCGATATCGAAACCGCGGACTTGTCTATCGAGTCGATGGGTATTCCCTTGGAGATCATCTCAACGATCCTGATTTGTTCCTGTGGTAGGCCCCCAATCGCCGCACGAAGTCGTAACCGGTAATCTTCCTCGTTGATCAGCGCCGGATCGAACGGATCGAAGGCTCCGCGCGCGCGCTCAACCTCGGGCGACGGCTCGCCGGTATCCCAATCATAGTCGAGGCTCGCACCACGATTTTCCTCCTCATACGCTTTTTCCCGCGCGTCGCGCCGCAGATTGGCGACGCCGAGATCGAAGCGCGCCTCGAAGAAGTCGAGACGCTCGTCATATGCTTGACGGTCCCTGCATAGCAGATCCTGGAATTTGTCGAAGGCGAGCTCGTGGATGCGTTCGGCAGTACGTTCGATCCGGCCGTGGGTCTCATTCCCGGTCGTCATGCGCGGGAGCGCAGCTTTCACGCGTGCGCTGAGGACCGAGAACAGCCGCTCGAAGAACGCGTCCGAATTCTCGCTGCGACTGGCGCGCAGGAGGTGGAGCAGGCATTCGCTCGGAACCCAGCCGGCAGCGCGACGATTGCGGATCTCGGCACGCTCAAGCAGTTGATCGCGGGGCAGGTGGGTAATCTCTGCCAGCAGCGCCTCAACCGTCGCCGAACGCGTGTAAAGAACCCCCTTCTTGGTGCGCTTTTGCAACGGAGGGATCAATGCGGGTCTCCGTTGCGCGCCTGAGTCCTGTCGCACACCGCCGGTTTGGCTGCTCGCGCCGCCAATTCTGGCTGAAAGGCCAGTGATCGGATCATCGCATGCATACCCCCTAGTGACTTGGTATCGGCGAAACCATGAATCGCCAAGAGCATACCGCGGCAAAGCGTTGCCAATGCGTCCATTCCGGTCGGAGTGCGCGCGAGCGGCAAGACGGCGCGCCTGTAGTGGAAGATATTGCGTGGATTTTACCGGTCTGCGGAAATCGGGACGATTGACGATTTGCAGCCGCAGTCGAGCGGCGCGAGCACATGGAAACCCCCAATATGAGCGACGACCTGACCAAGACCCGCCCGCAAGATGCTTCACGCATCAACATGCACGAGCCCTATGAAGTGAACTGGTGGACCCATAAGTTCGGGGTGACCAAGGCGCAGCTGCAGGCGGCGGTCACCGCGGCGGGCACGAGCGCCGCCGCCGTGGCGAAGCATATGGGCAAAAGCCTGTAGGCCAAAGGGGGCGGCCCGGTCCGTCCGGACCGCCTCGACTGGTCCAGACTCATGAGGGTGACTTGGCTCAAATTGGATAGGGCGCATCCGCAGAATGGCGAACCGTCGCGGCGCATCCTGCGGAGGGCGGCGCGTTCGTTTGCGTGACTGGCTGCGCGACCGTAACTACCGGAGGCGACTTATCCGGAGGTTTTTGCAGGCGGCGCGATCATCGCCGGGCTGGCGCATGGCACTGCCACTGGCATCGTGCAGGCATTCGACCGGATGCGCGGACATCGTCCCCTCGATATGGACGAGCTACAGGCATTGCTTAGTGAGGCATCGGACCATGCCGGGCCGTGGCCCCGGATTTCGATATGGCATGGCAGCCCTGATGCTACGGTCGAGGTCGGCAATGCTGAGGCGATCCTAGCGCAGTGGCGGGGCGTTCACGGCGTTCCCAACCGACCGTCGCAGGTCGATCTGATCGATGATGTTCCGTACCGCGCCTGGTGCGGATACGATGGCCACGTGCTCGTAGAGGATTACATTATTCCTGGCATGACGCACGGCACACCGTTGAAGACAAAGGGAGACGGCGCTTATGGATCGAGCGCGCCATATATGCTCGATGTCGGCATCTCTTCGACATTGCGCATCGCGCAGTTCTGGGGGATTTGCGATACGGTAGCAGCCCGGCGCGCCGAACCGCGCCAATCAGCCGCCGCAGCGACGAACTTGCCGGCGCGCTTGACGCCCCGGCGCCTTTTCGGCCAACGGATCACGCCTGATGTGACACCGCCATCGTCCAGTGTCGCCAAAGTCATCGACGATGCGCTGCGCGCGGCCGGCCTCATCAAATAGGGCCGACGCGGTAGCCAGCGTCGATCTGGCGAATTCAGTTACTCAATAGCCCTTCGGCCGAATGTTGAGGACGCGGACCTGAGCTTGTCGATGTCAAAGCCGGACGGATCGGCGACAGCCACATCGGACGTTAGTACCCGATGTCGAAGTAAGAGTTTCAAGCTCAGCCCCAGCAAGCGCTCGCGAAAGGCTTGGAGCCTCTCGGTTTTAAACGGGCCCACGACCAAGTTACGGCTTGGCTGCAAGCGCGCGCATGCGATCCAGACAATCTTCCAGCTTGAGCCGGGGCCAAGAGAAAACACCCATGGAGTGGCAATAGCAGCGCAGCTTGTCGCCTTCCCGAATCCAGTTCGCCTTGGGGCAGCCTTGCTTGCAGATGATCTCTGACCCCGGCCGATTTGGTTCGGGAACTGTGCGGATCATGCGATCGACATAGCGTTCGATCGAATCGTCGTCGGGGTTGTCCATAGTGATGCGTCTCCGGTCGTCCGTTATGAAAACTTGCACCGATGCAAGTTTTTGGGTGGTGGATCATTCCTTCAGTGCGTCGAATGCGGATGTCAGGGCGGATCGGGTGAGTGAGGCGAGATCGCTGCCGGTGATCGACCAGACATCACCGTCGCGCTTGAGGGTCGCGATCAGCGTCCCGTCGGTGTCTCGCAGGTCGCGGGTGCCGTCGTCCCACACGCTGTGTACGAAAGCTGGCCGCTTCGTACCCAGCGCGGCGTCGATCCGCTTGAACAGCGGTCCGGCGTTCACGAGGCCATCGGCGGAGATGGCGGCGGCCTCCGTCATTTCCATGATAATGCGGCGCTTGTCTGGATCGGCCCATGCATCGACGATGTGACCGGCGATGTTTGCGTTGGAGATCGTGTGTGGATCGATCTTTGCCAGGAGGCGCCGGTCGAGCTTGCCGATCTTGACTACCTTGCTGAAGCGCGGTTCCCATTTTTCAGCTGAAATTCCCTCAGCGCGCATCCAGGCGCGGCGGTTGCGGTACTTCGCCTCGCAGCCGACGATGTAGCAGGCCTTTTCATACAGGCTCTTGGGCCTCTGCTTTTCGAACATGCTGGCCAACATTGCTTCGCCATCGACAGCCTCGCGGATGATCACGGCGACCGTGACGTTCGTGGTCGGTGAGCTACCAGCCAATTCCATAGCTGCGATCACTGTCGGAATTTCGGTGAACGCGATGTAGTGACCATCATCCGCGCGCAGCACGAAAGGATAGGCCATCTGCGCATCGCCGGCTTTGAGGCGTTGACGCGCATCTGCGATCGGTGCGGCATAGCGCTTCGCCAGTCCTGCGACGTCCATCCCGAACCTATCGTCGATTAGGATCTGTGTCGCATCGACCAGAACCATCGCGGCATCGCTAGTGATAGGCGGCCTCGAGTTCGCAACTACAGCGGCGACACGGCGCGATCGCGTCGTGACGGCGGCGGTCGCTGATCGCGGGGTTTCCGGCAGGTCCATCGGCAGCGATGGAAGGGGCGAATCGGTCAGCATGGATCATCCTTTCGAAGGTCATGCAGCCCGGAGAGGCGGGCCGCGCGAGGGCAGAGGTGTAGACAGCAGGTAGCGCGGCGCAGCTCATGGACCACGCGGGAGTCCGGCTGCGCGGATGGCGCGAAGCGCTTCCTGCATCGCGGGATGTGTCGCGACCCGGTCGAACGCCTCGTTGACGTCGCGGCGCTTGGCGAGTTTCTTAAGCGTGATGACGTTGTTACACTCGAGCAGCGCCCACGTCTTACCCGCACACCATCCGGCGACCAGTGTAATATCAGCGCGTGCTTCCTCGCTGATGGCGCCGCCCGGCAAAGACATAGGTCGGGACGGCGTCGTCATTTCGGCGACCTCATCGACGATGGCCGGACCGTCTGCGACAAGCTTCTGATCGGAAGGCGGTAACATTGGTCTGGCGGCGGGCACCGTTGCCCCTGCCGCGACTGCCAACTCATCTATGAACGCTTGGTGCTCGTCCAGCGCGGCAAGGGTCGTCAGCTTGGTGATGATGCCGTTCTGGTCCTGGTCGCCGCCGCGCCCCGTTTCCAGTTCGGCAAGGGTGTGCGCCCGGCTCGGATTCGATGAGATCAGGTCGGCGACTGCCGGCCTGATCTCGACTGGCACATCGTCAATTTGGATCGCCCGACGGCTTAGCCGCTTGTCGCCGTCCGCTTTTGCTGCTTTCTGTCGGCGGGCTGCCTTGACCGGCGTGGCACGCTTAATGGATCCAAGGTAGATGCATTCCGGACCCAGCACCTCAGTGATAGCGGTCAGACGGATGCACGCCACGGTCAAGAGCAATCGGTTGAGGATGGTCGCGCTTTTCTTCAGCGCGATGACGGCTTCGTTCATGGCGACGTCAGCCGCTTGCAATTCTGCGGTTAGGGATTCATGTCCCAAGCGCGGATGCTCGATCCATTCTGCATAGCGGTTGCGCACAGCCATGCCGACGGCACCCACATTACGATTGAGCAACTCTTGTGCATTCGCATGTGCCGCAGACTTATATTCGTCGAGCTTGTCACGACGGACCTGATGGTCGTTCGCTATCGCGACGGCCGTGCCCGCGATCACGTCCGCGAACGATTCGATGAGGTTCTGAACAAGCGTGTCGAACATAGCGTCCTCGGGTCGAGGGCGGCTATGACGGCCACGTGGTGTGACCGATCCCTCGAATGGGGATACTAGTTATTGGGCAAATCGCCGGGTGCCTAGCAAATAAATACTTGCGCATGCGGAAATGTCCCCGGCGAGGTTGTGGCCGATCTTCCTTGCAGTGAGGCCTGCTGGACCAAAGTGTGCGCAGGCTTAAGCGTTGCAATCCCTATGCAAGGTGAAGCTGAACGCACCTTGCATCAAACTTTCGGGTGACACCGTGCGATGCAAGGCGCAATCGCATCGGCCTTGCGAGTGGCAGAAGTGGGTATGCAAGGCCAAAGTAAAACGACATCGCATGCCAATCAGCCAGAAGAAGTTTTTTTTGCGCAATACGCTAACACGTTTGATCGTGTTAGCTTGCTATAGTATCCTTTAAGGGTCGACAGGATTTCACGCACAGGTGCGTGGGCGCCTGCCGCGGGCTTCGTGCTGCCAAGGGTCAGCACAATGGGTAGGGAAGACGCCAGTGCCGTCGCTTGCCGAATTTCAAAAGCGGTTCTGCCGAAGGGTAATCGGCGATTTGCCGGAAGATCTCGAGGCGCTTGAATGCGAGGATGCGTTGGGCATCCTTCGCCATCATGTTCGCCGATTGCTTGATAGGACGGCGCGCCACACCGATCG
>LNFM01009582.1_pt1 | contig 25548 bp, 22 predicted proteins | sample 596031 | NCBI WGS metagenome assembly LNFM01 (sample SAMN04254537, study PRJNA301005) | activated carbon metagenome | isolation source: dual media filters at the Ann Arbor, Michigan drinking water treatment plant | place: USA: Ann Arbor | reverse complement strand
TTCCTTGAACTCGTCGGGGCACTGGGTCTGGAAGTACTCCCAGTAGGCCTTGGACGTGGCCTCGGCGTTGTTCATCATGAACGGCAGCTCGAAGACCTCGACGCGCGGGAAGCGCCCGGCGGTGTTGCCCGGCAGCGTCCAGACGATGTCGACCACGCCGTCGCGCGCCTGGTCGTACAGCTGCACCGGCGTGCCGCCCAGCTGCATCGCGGGGTAGGCCTCGAACTTGATGCGGCCGCCCGATTCCTTTTCCACCTTGTCCATCCACGGCTTGTGCATCGTGAGCCAGACATTGCTCAGGGGCTGCATGAAGGTGTGGAACTTCAGCGTCACGGTCTGCTGGGCCAGGCCGGCCAGGTGCGGCACGCCCAGGGCGGCGGCAGCGGCGCCTTGCACGAAGGAACGGCGTTTCATGGGGTGGAGTCTCCAGCAGGTTTGAAAGGCAGAGAACTTAACGGCGGCCCCGCGCAGGCGACTTCAAGACTTACCCTGATGCCAGAGGCACGGAGCCGGCCGCAGCCCCGGGCACCCGGGCCTGCGACAGAATCACCCGGCCCCCCGCACCCACCCACCGCCACCACGCCACCTTGTTCCGCACGCTGCGCAGCCAGTACCTCTTGCTCAGTCTCGTCACCCTGACGGCGATGCTGGGCCTGCTGCTGTGGAACGCGCAGACCCTGATGCAGCAGGTGCTGGAAGAGCGCTTTGAAGCGGAACGCCAGTCCATCGCGCCGCTGCTGGTGGCGGCCCTGGGGCCGCTGCTGGCCACGCGCGACTACGCCACCATCACCGAGCTGGTGCGGGAAAACGAACGCAGCCACCGCCTGACTTATCTCGAACTGCGCGACAGCCGCGACCGCGAGGTGGTGCGCACCGGCATTCCCCCCACGGCCGGCCAGCCGCTGAGCGTGGCGCCCGTGCTGCTGGCTGGCCAGGCCATGGGCACCGTGCGCTTTGCCGTGCGCACCGACACCCTGACTGCGGCCCGCGAGCGCCTGCGCCGCAACAGCCTGGCCATCGGCGCCGGCGTGCTGGCGGTGGGGGCCCTGCTGCTGGCCATGGGGGTGGCCTGGCTGGGGCGTGGACTGGGCGCGCTCAGCCAGGCCAGCCGGCGTGTCGCCGACGGCGACTACAGCACGCGCCTGCCGGCCAGCCGCGTGCGCGAGTTCAACGCGCTGGCAGAAACCTTCAACCGCATGGCCGCGGCCATCCAGACCCAGCTCGGTGAACTGCGTGAGCAGCAGCAGTTCATGCGCGGCGTGGTCGACACCCTGGCCGAAGGTTTTCTGGTGGTCGACCGTGAGGGCCGCGTCCTCGACTGCAACGAGACCTTCCTGCGCCTGCACGGCCTGCAGCGCGAGCCAGGGCAGGCCCTGCTGTCGTCGATGATCAACAGCCAGCTCTTCCAGGCCGACGGCAGCCCGCTGCCCGCCGAGCAGCGGCCCACCAGCGTGGTGCTGCGCACCGGCGTCGCCACGCGCGACCGCCTGCTGCGCCTGCACCTGCAAGACGGCAGCATCTCGTGGGCCACCATCAACGCCTCGCCCTTGTGGCGTGCCGGCGAGGCCCTGCCCTATGCCGCGCTCGCCACGCAGACCGATGTCACCCGCCACGTGCTGGCCGAGCAGGCGCTGCGGGCCGCCAACGAGAACCTGGAGCAACGTGTGCTGGCGCGCACCGCCGAGCTGCAGCGCGCCAAGGACGAAGCCGAACGCGCCAGCCGTGCCAAGAGCGAGTTCCTCTCGCGCATGAGCCACGAGCTGCGCACGCCGCTGAACGCCATCCTCGGCTTTGCGCAGCTGCTGGCGCTGGAGCGCACCCGGCTGAACAGCGCCGACCACCAGAAGCTGGGCCAGATCGAGACGGCCGGCTGGCACCTGCTGGCGCTGATCAACGACGTGCTCGACCTTTCCCGCATCGAGGCCGGCGCGATGAGCACCTCGACCGAGCCCGTGGAGCTGCTGGCGCTGATCGAGGAAACCCTGCCGATGGTGCAGGTGCAGGCGCAGCGCCGCCACATCACGCTGGCCCCACCGGCGGCCGACGCCGGCGGCGCCTGGGTCACGGCCGACCGCAAGCGCCTCAAGCAGGTGCTGGCCAACCTGCTGAGCAACGCCGTGAAGTACAACCGAGACGGCGGGCGGGTGTGGCTCGGCATCACCTCGGCGCCGGACGGCCGCCGTGTGCTGGCCGTGCACGACACCGGGCGGGGTTTCGAGCCGGCGCAGCTGCAGCAGCTCTACCAGCCCTTCACGCGCTTCTTCACCCCGGGCGAGCCGACCGAGGGCACCGGCATCGGCCTGGTCATCACGCGCCGCCTGGTGGAGCTGATGCACGGCCAGCTGGATGTCGCCAGCGTGGCCGGCCAGGGCACGGTGTTCAGCGTCTCGCTGCCGGCGGCCAGCCCGCCCCAGCCCGCGCCCAGCCCCCACCCGGTGCCGCCAGCGCAGCCAGGGCTGGAGCACAAGCCGCTGCGCCTGCTGTACGTGGAAGACAAGCCGTCGAACGTGGAGCTGATGCGCCAGGTGCTGCTGCTGCGCCCGGCCTGGACGCTGGCCGTGGCCGAAGACGGGCTGCAGGGCCTGCAGCGGCTGCTGACCGAAGACCACGACGCCGCGCTGGTGGATATCGACCTGCCCGGCATCGACGGCACCGAGATCTGCCGCCGCCTGCAGGCCCACGCCCAGGCGCGCGGCGTGCCCGCCATTCCCTTGCTCGCGCTCAGCGCGAATGCGATGCCGGCCGACATCCGGCGTGCGTTGGCCATCGGGTTCAAGAGCTACATCACGAAGCCGATCGACGTGCCCGGACTGCTGGCCCAGCTGGACCAGCTGCTGGGCGCGGACGGCACGCCGCCCGCGAGCTCGGCCACCGCACCACCCGTCACACCACCCGCCACACCACCCGCCGCAGGAACGCCCCCATGAGCCCTCCTCCCCTCCTGCCGCGACGCCGGCTGCTGGCCGACCTGGCGGGCCTGGCCGGTGTGACAGGCCTTGCGGGCCTGGCCTGGCCCGCCCACGGCCAGGCGGCTGCGGACGCCGCCAGCGCCGAATTGGCCGTCGTGCTGGCGCCGTTCCTGTCACCGGCCTCCTTGCTGGCGGTGTACCGGCCGCTGCGCGAACACCTGGAGCGCACGCTGCACCGGCCGGTGGAGCTGCTCACGGCCAAGGACTTCCGCACCCTGGCCGAAGAAACCCGGCGCGGTGCACACGCCGTGGTGCAGCTGCCCGCCCACCTGGCGCGCCTGGCCATGCTGGACTGGGGCTGCGAGCTGCTGGCCGCGCCCACCGTGCCGGTGGCGGTGGTGGTGGGCGTGAAGGACAAGGGACCCGTGCGCAGCGCGGCCGACCTGCGCGGGCGCAGCATCGGCATGCTCGACCCGCTGTCGCTCACGGCCACCGTGGGCCAGCGCTGGCTGCAGACACAGGGCGTGGCAGCGCAGGTGGTGACGCTGGCCTCGGTGAACAGCGCGCTCTACGCGCTGGACCGCGACGAGATCGCCGCCTTCGTGGTTGCCGACACCCAGCTGGCCGCGCTGCCCCCGGCCACCCCGCGGGGCGAGCGCGTGCTGGCCCGCATCGGCGACATCCCCGGCCCGCTGCTGCTGGCCGGCCCCCTGCTGCCGGCGGCCGAGCGCACGGCCCTGCGCGCGGCGCTGCAGTCCTTCACCCCTGACCCCACGCACGCCGCCACCGCGCCCAATTCCCGCCACGGCCCCTTGAGCCCGGCCCTGCTGAAGACGCTGGACGCCTACGCGGCCATCGCCCGCCAGACGCTGGACGCGGCAGCACCTGGGCCTGCCCGGAAGGTGTGAAGCGCATGGCGCTGCTGCTTCTGGTGCTGGCCCTGCTGGGCGCCGGCTGGGCCTGGACGCCCGACAAGCCGCGCGCCGAACTCGAGGCCCTGTACGCCGGCCCGCCGAGCGAATTCATCACCGTGATGGGGCTGCGCATGCACCTGCGCGACAGCGCCCCGGCCGATGCCAGCGGCCGCCCGGTGCTGCTGATGCTGCACGGCTTCGGCAGCAGCCTGCACAGCTTCGAAGCCTGGGCCGCGGGGCTGGCAGCCACCCACCGCGTCATCCGCATCGACCTGCCCGGCGCCGGCCTCAGCGCGGCAGATGCCCAGGGCGACTACAGCGACGAACGCGGCATCCAGCTGCTGGCTGCGCTGCTGACGCAGCGCGGCGTGGCCCGAGCCAGCGTGCTGGGCCATTCCATGGGTGGCCGCCTGGCCTGGCGCTTTGCCGCCGCCATGCCCGAACGGGTGGACCGGCTGGTGCTGGTGGCGCCCGACGGTTTTGCCAGCCCGGGCTTCGAGTACGGCAAGGCGCCCGAGGTCGGCGTGGTGGCGAAGCTGATGACCGTGGCCCTGCCCAGGGCCGTGCTGCGCATGGGCCTGGCGCCGGCCTATGCGCGGCCCGATGTGGCGATGACGGAAGAGCTGGTCACGCGCTACCACGACCTGATGCTGGCCCCGGGCGTGCGGCCGGCCATCATCGCGCGCATGCAGCAGCTGAACCTGCTGCCGCCCGAGCCGCTGCTGCGCGGCATCGGCGCGCCCACGCTGCTGCTGTGGGGCGAACAGGACCAGATGATCCCGGTGGCCAACGCGCAGGACTACCTGAAGGCGCTGCCGAACGCCCGGCTGGTGGCGCTGCCCGGCGTGGGCCACGTGCCGCAGGAAGAAGCCGCTGCGGCGGGCCTGATGGCCCTGCAGGACTTCCTGGCCCGCTGAGCCCCCGCGGGTGCCGTCGGCCTTCAGCCGATGTACTTCACCAGCCACAGGCTGATGGCCGGGAAGAACAGCAGCAGCAGCGTGCGCAGCGTGTCGGCCAGCAGGAAGGGCATCACGCCCTTGTAGCTTTCGCCGATGGGCACGTCCCTGGCCATGCTGTTGACGACGTAGACGTTCAGCCCCACCGGCGGGGCCAGCATGCCGAAGCCCACCGTCATCAGCACCATGATGCCGAACCAGATGGCGGTGCCTTCCTTGCTGAGCCCGAAGTCCAGGCCCATCACCATCGGGAAGAAGATGGGGATGGTGAGCAGGATCATGCTCAGCTCGTCCATCACCGCGCCCAGCACCACGTAGAACAGCAGGATGGCGCCCACCACCATCAGCGGCGGCAATTGCCAGCCCTGCACCACGCTGGACAGCTGCGCGGGCACCTGCGTCAGCGCCAGTGCGGCGTTCATCAGGTCGGCGCCGAGGAAGAGCAGGAAGATCATGGCCGAGATCTCTGCCGTGGACAGGAAACACTGCTTGAAGCCGGCCCAGGTGATGTCCCGCTTCAGCAGCGCGGCGATGAAGGTGGCCGCCGCGCCCACCGCTGCGCCTTCGGTGGGCGTGAACTTGCCGGTGTAGATGCCGCCGAAGACGATGAAGAAGATGGTCGCGATGGGCAGGATGCCCGAGAGCGCCTGCAGCGTCATCTTCGGCACCTCGTCGTGTTCCGGCGCGTGGCCGGGCACCAGGCGCACATAGATCGCGATGGCCACCATGTAGCCCAGCACCGCGATGAGGCCGGGCACCATGGCCGCGGCAAACAGCTTGGCGATGTTCTGCTCGGTGAGGATGGCGTAGATGACCAGGGGCACCGAAGGCGGGATCAGGATGCCCAGCGTGCCGCCGGCGGCCAGCGCCCCGGTCGACAGGCGACCGCTGTAGCCGTGTTTGCGCAGCTCGGGCAGCGCCACCTGCGTGATGGTGGCCGCCGTGGCCACGCTGCTGCCGCAGATGGCGCCGAAGGCGCCGCAGGCCAGCACCGAGGCCATGGCCAGGCCGCCCTTGAAGCGCGCCATCACCGCCGCCGCGAACTGGAACAACGCGCGCGAGATGCCGCCCTGGGTGGCGAAGTTGCCCATCAGGATGAAGAGCGGAATCACGCTGAGGTCGTAGCTCGCAAACCGCGCGAAGGCCTGGGTGTTGAGAAAACTCGCCAGCGGCAGCCATCCCGCCTGCAGCACGTAGCCGGTGACGCCGGCGGCGAACATGGCCACCGCGATGGGCGTGCGCAGCGCCATCAGCACCAGCATCACGGCGAAGATCAGCAGCGCCAGCGTGATGGGGCTCATGGCTGCACGCCTGCTTCGTCGGCAAAACCTTGCCAGGCCTGCAGCAGGCCGATCAGCGCCGTCAGCAGCAGCGGCGGCACCATGAAGGCATAGACGATCCACTCCGGAAAGCCCAGCATCATCGAGCCCGACTGGCTGTTCCACGCATTCAGGCCGCCGATGCCTGTGCGCCAAGTCATCAGCAGCATCACCAGCGCCAGCAGCAGCGCGCCGAAACGGTCGAGCACGGCCCGCGTGGCCCCGCTGGCCCGGGCGGTGAAAAAGTCGACCATGATGTTGCCGCGCCGCACCTGGCACCAGGGCAGGAAGAGCGCGATGGCGGCACCGGCGGCCGAGCCCGAGAGCTCGAAGTCGCCGACGATGGTCCAGCCGGTGGTGTTGCGGCCGACGAGGCTGGCGCAGGTCATCAGCGTGATGACGGTCAGCAGCACACCGGCCAGCACGGCGCACAGGCGCGCCAGTTGTTCAAGCGTGGACAAGGGTGTTCCCGGTTCAGTATTGAGTGGCCGGCAAGCGTGCCTGCAGGCCGTCGAGGGCGGGGGCCAGCTTCAGCTGGCAGGCCAGACGGCTGCCGGGCTCGGCCGGGGCGGCGGTCATCTCCAGCATCGCGGCTTCGTCGGCATCGGCCGCGGGCAGCAAGGCCCGCCAGTCGGGCGCGATGATGATGTGGCAGGTGGCGCAGCTGAGGCTGCCGCCGCAGTCGGCGGCGATGCCGTCCAGCCCGGCGTCCACCGCGGCCTGCATCAGGCTGCGGCCGATGCGGGCCTTCACGGTGTGCTGGCTGCCGTCCTTGTCTTGCAGGTGCAGGGTGATGTGGGACATGGCTTGTTGTTCTCAATAGCGGCCGAAGTATTCGCGGCTTTCCCAGGCCGCCGCGTCAGTGGCGGCGGCGTGGCGGGCCAGTTCCTGGCGCCGCACCGCCAGGTAGACCTGGGCCATGGTCGCGCCCAGGCCCTGCATCAGCACGGCGTCGTCGGCCAGGGCCTGCAAGGCCGCGGCCAGGGTGGCCGGCAGCCGGCGGTGCGCGGGGTCGTAGGGTGTTTCGGTGCCGGGCGGTGCGGGCAGGCGCTCACGCAGGCCGTGCAGGCCGGCGAAGACCTGCGCGGCCAGCATCAGGTAGGGGTTGGCCATGGGCTCGCCGAGGCGGTTTTCGATGCGCGTGGCGGTGTCGCCGGGGCCGCCCACCACGCGCAGCATCGCGCCGCGGTTGTCGCGCCCCCACACCGCCGCCTGCGGCGCCATCACAGCACCCTGGTAACGCGCGTAGGCCGGGATGCTGGGCGCGCACAGCGCCGCCATGCCCTGGGCGTGGGCCAGCAGGCCGGCCAGCCAGTGCACGCCGGTGGCCGACAGGCACTGCCGTGCGTCGCCCGCGGGCCCTTGCGCGTGCTCGCGGACGAAGGCGTTGTGTCCCCCGAGATCCACCAGCGACTGGTGCAGATGCCAGCCGCTGGCCACGCTGCCGGCCAGCGGCGGCCTGCACGCGAAGCTGGCCTGGTATCCGGCGCGCCGCAGGGCCTGGCGCACGCCGTTGCGGAAGGCCAGCATCTGGTCGGCCGCGGTCAGCGCGTCGGTGGCTGCAAACACCGCCTCGAACTGGCTCGGGCCCATCTCGATCTCGAGGGAACGCAGCGGCAGTCCCAGGCCCAAGGCCGTGTGGCGCACGATCTGCAGGACCTCGTCGCAGAGATCGGCATGGCCCTCGCTCAACAGGTGCCAGCCGGGGTGGGTGTGGCGCAGCGTCGCGGGCTGGCCGGGCCCGGCACCGGCGTCGTGCCCCTGCGCCTCCGGCGCCAGGCCGTCGTCGACGATGCGATGGACATGGAACTCCACCTCCAGCCCGCAGCGCAGGCCCAGGCCCGCAGCCGCCAGTTCGGCCAGCGCGCGCTGCAGCACACGGCGCGGATCGGCCGCGACGGCGCTGCCGTCTTCCCACCAGGGGTCGCAGCGCAGCCAGCCGGTGTGCGGCGCCCACGGCAGCACGGTGAAGCTGGCAGGGTCGGGCAGCAGCAGCACATTGTTGGCGGCACCGAAACCCGGCAGCGCGGCCAAGGCGCCGGCTTCGAAGATGGGCACGGCAGTGCGGTCGGCCGTGTCCTTCAGCAGCAGGGTGCTGACCATGCCCACACCGTCGTGCAGCGCGGCGGCCAGGGCGGCGCCATCGGCATCGGTCACCAGGGTCTTGCTGCGGTAGCTGCCGTGCAGGTCGGGCCAGGCCACGCGCACCTGCTGCAGCCCGGCGTCCTTCAGACGCTGCAGCACGGCGGCGCAGGCGGCCTCACGCGCCGGGCTGTGCGCGCCGCAGCGGCGGGCCAGGCTCATGCCGGGGTGGATGCCGGGTTGGATGCCGCAGGGGCTGCCGCAAGGGACGCCGTGGCCGCAGCCGCAGCGCCGCTCGCTGGCGGCGTGCCGGCCCGCCACGGCGCACCAGCGCGCTTGGCCGCGGCCGCCGCCTGCCAATGCGCCTGCCAGCCCTGCGCCGGGGCGATGCAGTCCATGGTGTCGGGGCCCTGCAGCGCGGCGGCTGCGTCGGCGCCCAGCACCATCGGCGGCGTACCGCCGGCCTGCACGGTGGCGATGGCCTTCAGCAGTGTGCGGCGGTAGGCCATGATGACCTTGTCGCTGGTGCCCAGGTGTTCACGCGTGCGGTCCTGGATGGCGCCCATGCTCTCCACCGCCCACTGGTCGTGCAGGTTGATGTCTTCTTCGCCCATGCCCAGGAAGGTGCGCGTCTGCTGCTCTTCGGGGCTGAAGTTCCACTGGTTGTGGCGGCCGTTGCGGGGCACGTAGTCGGGCAGCGTGATGTGGGCCAGGCGCTGCGCGCGCATGGTCTCCTTGTGCAGCGGGCCGGCGAAGCTGGTGAAGAAGCTGAACCAGTAGGTGTGTTCGTCGTCCACCGGCACGTGCATCTGCGTGATGGTGAGCGTTTCGCTCAAGGGGATGACGAAGGTGTGCGGGAAGGCCGCGTGCGTGACGCGCACGTGCGTGAGTGCGTCGGTCATCGGCCGCAGCGCCGTCAGCCGCACCAGGCCGGGCGCAACTTCCTCGTGGTGGATCTCGGGGCTGCAGAACTCGCGCATCACGCGCGTCATGGGCCAGCGCTCGCCGCCCACTTCACCGGCGCTGGCGGCGCGGAACTGGCGGCCGTAGGCCCGCTCGGGGTCGGCGTCTTCGTCCTGCAGGTAGCGGTGCAGAAAACTCGGGTGCGCCGGGTCGATGCCCACCTCGAAGGCCTGCAGCCAGTTGCAGCGCCACAGGCCCTTGAACGCAAAGCTGTGGCTGGCCGGCGCGGTGAAGGCGTCGAAGGCCGGCAGCGCCGGTGGCGGCAGGTCTTCCGGGCCGAGCCAGGCGAACAGCACGCCGGCGGCTTCATGCAGCGGGTAGCTGCGCTGGCGCACACGCTGGCACAGCGTGCTGCCGGCGGGCTCGGCCGGGGTTTGCAGGCAGCGGCCGGTGGCGTCGAACTTCCAGCCGTGGAAAGGGCAGCGCACGCCGTCGCCTTCATGGCGCGCGAAGGCCAGGTCGGCACCGCGGTGCGGGCAGTCGCGGTCGAGCAGGCCGTAGCGGCCGCTGTCGTCACGGAAGAGCACCAGGTCTTGCCCCAGCAGCCGCACCGCCTTCAGCGGGCGCGTGGCCATGCGGGGGTCCAGCGCGGGGTTGAATTCATCCAGCAGCGCCACCGGCTGCCAGTAGCGGCGCATCAGTTCGCCACAGGCGGTGCCGGGGCCGATGCGCGTGAGAAGTTGGTTCTGTGCGGCTTGCATGCTGCGCGGCAGTCTAGGCGGCGCGCTGCAGCGCAACAAGCTGCGGCAAACGTGAATTCACGCGGTGGCCGCGGCCACCGTGGCACCGGCCAGCGCCACGCGGTTGCGGCCACCGTCCTTGGCGCCGTAGAGGGCGACATCCGCAGCGCGCAAGGCGGCTTCCCAGTCCGCCGCACTCGCGAAGGCCGGCGACAGGCCGATGCTCACGGTGACGTGCCCGTCAAGCCCCGCCGCACCCGCGCCATGGGCCATGCCCTGCACAGCCGCACGCAGGCGTTCACCCAGTGCCAGTGCGTGGGCGGCGTCGCTTTCCGGGCAGACGACGAGGAACTCTTCACCGCCCCAGCGCGCCACCAGGTCGCCGGCGCGCAACTCGGCCGCCAGCGTGTCGGCCACGCTGCGCAGCACGGCGTCGCCGACGGCGTGGCCGTGCTCGTCGTTGACGCGCTTGAAGTGGTCCACGTCCACCAGCAGCAGTCGCAGCGGCGTCGGCGGGCGCCGGCCGAAATGGCGTTGCACGGCCTCTTCCAGCCCGCGCCGGTTCAGCGCGGCCGTGAGTGCATCGTGGGTGGCCAGTTCGTTCAAGCGGGTGTGCAGGCGCACAAACACCATCCACAGGAGATTGGGCCCCAGCAACATGGTGACCAGGATGGACAGGCTGTAGTAGGCCTGCGCCCAGGGCCCTGCAAAGAGCGGCGGCAGGCCCACCCACATGGCCATGGCGCCGCGCGCGCCCGTGGCCAGCGCCAGCACGCCCGTCATCACCGCCAGGATGCGCAGCGGCGCGCGCAAGGGCCGGGCCTCTCGCGTGGCAGCGCGCGCCGCCAGCACCGACATCAGCAGGTAGACACCCGCCAGCGCCAGGTTCAGCACGGTGTGGCGGCCGACGGCCTGCCAGACCGCGATGGCCGCCAGCGCGACCACCAGGTAGGCCACGGCGGCCAGCAGGATGCGGCGCAGGTCGAGGGCGGGCTGGCCGGTGAACTGGCGCACGCCAGCGGCAAAACACAGCGCGGCCGAGAACATGCCGGCATCGGCCAGCACGCTCCACGGGGCGTCGGAGCGATAGCCCAGCGCCAGGCGCAGCAGGTAGCTGCAGCCGAAGACCAGGGCGCCCACGGCGAAGGCGCGCAGGCCGGCCGAGTGCGCCATGCGCTGGCTGATGAGCTGCAGCAGCCCGCCGACGCCGATGAGGTTCAGCGCGAGCAGAACGATGACGGTGGTGGGGTCCATGGCCCTGCGCGGAAAACCCGGACTATCCGCCTTCTGGCGCGCCGGCCCGGCCGCCCTGCGGGCGCGAAGGGGCTTCCGCGGGGGCTTGCGCCGGCACCGCTGGCGGCGTAGACGCCGCAGCGTTTCAGCGCATGCACACCGTCATGGGCTCGCCGGTGGTCTCCGGCACGGGCAGGCGCGCCAGCTTCTTGCCCACCGTCTGCCCGCCCCGCCAAGCCGGCAGCCGCGACCATCAGACGATGCCCCAGCCCCCCCGCTGGCGCTTTTTCGCTGCGCGCAGTTGGTGCTGCACCCAAAGTGAGGCAACGCACATTCGGCCTGCAGCCGCCGTGTTTCAATGTCGCCGCTGGCAGCGGGTGCCGGGTCGCCGACCCGCCCGCCATCGCCATGCCTGTGGAGCGACAAGAACATGAACGGTAGCAAGCTGATCGGGGTGGTGTTCTGGCCCTGGTGTACGGCAGTTTCAGCTACACCAAGGACAGCACGGCGGTGAAGCTCGGGCCGCTGGAGCTTTCCGTCAAGGAGAAGGAAACGGTCAACGTTCCGGTCTGGGCGGGCGTGGGCGCCATCGTCGCGGGCGGGCTGCTGCTGGCGTTTGGCGGCAAGCGCGGCTGAGTCGTCGGCAGGCCACCTGGCGCTTCAGCGCAGCAGCGAGTTCCGCAGTTCGCGGATCACCGTGTCGGCCATGTCGCGCAGAAACTGCTGCTCGTCGGCACCGAATTCCTTCGCGCGCGAGTCGAACACGCAGATCGACCCCACGTTGAGGCCGCCACCGACGTTGAGCGAATGGGCGGCATAGAAGCGCTGCCCGCCGGGCCGCGTGACCAGCGGGTTGTCCGCAAAGCGCGGATCCACACTCGCGTCCTCGACGACGAAGAGGCCATCGGCGCAGATCGCGTGTGAGCAGAACGAGATCTCTCGCGGCACCTCGGTCATGTCGGCCCCCGTGATCGACTTGAACCAGACCCGTTCCCGATCGACGAAGGAAATGGCGGCGCCCTCCATGCCCAGGGCCTTGGCCAGGAGCCGGGTGATGCGTTCGTAGCGCGCCTCCATCGGCGTGTCGAGAACCTCGAGCGCCTTCAGGATGGCCAAGCGCTCGCTCTCATTGACAGGAACCGGATAGCTCATTGGGCTTCACCTCCGCGGCCTTTACCGCCAGCCTGCTTCACCTGGTACATCGCCCGATCGGCGCGCTCGAGCAGCGCCTCCAGTGTCCCGGTCCCGGGGACGGCAATCGCTCCGCCCACGCTGAACCGGATCGGGATCGCCTGCCCATCGCTGCCCAGGTGGCCTTCGATGTTCAGCTTGTGCTGCTCCTGCGCCAGCGTCTCGCAGATGCGCTGCAGTCCCGCCTCGGTGCAGTCAGGCAGCACGGCGACGAATTCGTCGCCGCCCCAGCGTCCGACAACGTCGGTTTCGCGCAGTTCCCCAAGAAGGAACTTTGCAGCCTGGCGCAGTGCCGCATCGCCGACCGCGTGGCCGTGGTTGTCGTTGATGCACTTGAAGTCGTCCAAGTCGATCATCAGCACGGCCATGGAACCCTGCGTTCGCGACGCACGCTTCCACTCGCGGGCGAGGATCCTCTCCATGCCGGCGCGGTTCCAGACGCGTGTCAGCGCATCGATCAGCGCGGCGCGCTGGGCCGCCTCGACCTCTTGCACGAGTCCCGAGAACGACTCCGAGAGTTCCTGGGAAATGAGTTCGCGCTCGACCAACCTGGCGAGGTCGCGCAGCACCTGTTTTTCGTCCTCGCCGATCTGGCGCGGCACGCGATCGATGGCGCACAGCGCGCCGATGCGCAGACCGTCCCCGAGCGTCAGCGGGTGGCCGGCGTAGAAGCGGATGCTCGGGTCTTCCGTCACCAGCGGGTTGTCATGGAAGCGCTCGTCGGCCTTGGCGTCGGGCACCACGAAGGTGTCGTCGCCCAGGATCGTGTGGGCGCAGAAGGCGACGCCGCGTGCCGTGCCGGTCGCAGTGAGGCCCTGGATCGACTTGAACCACTGCACATCGTCGACGACGATCGACACGGCCGAGATGGGCACCTTCAGCATGAAGCAGACCATCCGCGTGATGCGCTCGAAGCGGTCCTCCAACGGGGTTTCGAGGATCTTCAGGCGCTCGTGGATGAACGTGCAACGTTGAGCTTCGTTGGCCGGAAGTGCAGCTTCGATCATGCGGGGTCCCCGGGAGCGACGAGGAACTGGACCTGCGCCAGACCTTCGTGCAGTTGAGTCTCGTGCAAGGGAAGTCTTGTCCATCCCGAGAAGAGAGACGGTTTCCGCGTGCTGTTCTTGCGCCGCGGTCGGCGTGGCGGGGCCGGTGCGCCAGGGCCATCGAACGGCGACCGCTTCGCGACGTCGGATTTGCGGCTTTTCATGCACGAACACGGGATGCCGGATCCGGATGCCTCGTGCGACTTCGCCAAACGGGTGCTTGCGGTCGATGAAGAGCGGGCGATGGCGCGAGCGCTCCCGCCCATGTCTGCGCGCGCCGGCCACGAGACCGAGAGCCAGCGCGCGGTCGCGGTGCGTGCGAGAAGGCGGGTGAGCTCCACTCACGCGGCTTTCAGCGAGCCGGCCGGCACGGCCATCACATGGCTGATGGGGAGGCAGACCCGGAACGCCGTGCCTGCGCCCCGCTCGCTGCGAACCTCGATGCGGCCGCCGTGCCGCCTCACGATGCCGTAGGAAACGGACAGTCCCAGGCCCGTGCCCTTGCCCACGGGCTTGGTCGTGAAGAAGGGGTCGAAGATGCGCGCAAGGTTCTCCGGGGCAATGCCACAGCCGTCGTCTGCGACCTCGATGAAGACCTCGCCGTCGCCCAGGCGGCCCGTCGTTATGACGATCTGGCCGCGCTTGCCGGTGCCGGCGAAGGAATGCGACGCATTGACCAGCAGGTTCATGAAGACCTGGTTGAGCTGCGAAGCGAGGCACTCGACGTGCGGAATCTCGCCGTAGCGTCGCGTGACGTCGGCGACGTACTTGATCTCGTTGTGGACGATGTTCAGCGTGCTGTCCAGGCCCTTGTGCAGGTCTGCCCCCATCCACTCCTGCTCGCCGGCATGGGAGAAGTCCTTCAGGTCCTGCACGATCTGCCGCACGCGCTGCACCCCTGCGGTCGATTCGGCCAGCAGGTTCACGACGTCCTCGCGCAGGTAGTCGAACTCGCATTCCTCAAGCAGCGCGCGCGCGGCCGCGGCATCCTGGGCCGGCAGCGCCCCCAGCTTGCCTTCAAGGGCCGAGGCGATCTCGAGCAGGCTTTTCACGTATCCCTGCAGCGTCGCGAGGTTGGAGCTGACGTAGCCGATCGGATTGTTGATCTCGTGCGCCACCCCGGCGGCCAGCTGCCCGATCGAAGCCATCTTCTCCGCCTGCAGCAGCTGCCCCTGCGTCTCCTCGAGCCGGCGGATCAGCGCCTGCTGCTCGTCGCTGCGCTGCTGCAGTTCGTCACGCGCGTTCTGCCGCTCCGTGAGGTCCGACTGGAGGCGTTCGTTGCGCGTATTGAGCTCGTTGGACATCAGCTGCAGAGCGCGCTCGATCATCGTCCGCTCGCTTTCCGTGTCGTGGTAGGCCTGGCTGACCGCGCCCAGCAGGGCCTCCAGCCCGGCCGGCGCGGCGTCCGTCGAACCGAAGGCGCGTCGCAGTTGGCGCTGCAGCAGCTTGTGGTAATCGGCACTCATGCTTCGGCCAGCGTCGTGATCGTCATGGTCTGGTTGTGCAGTTCGCAGCTCCCCACCGTGCCCTGCGGACACAGCTCGCCGTAGGAGTAGAACCCCGTGAGCGCCGCGTTCGGCAGCACCTCGCGGACGGCGTCGAGTTCCTCCTCGGTCCGCTGGCGCAGCACCATGCGACGTGCGACGCAGCTGACCAGCAGCGCGAGTTCCGCCTGCGAGCCGTCCATCCGGCCGGCGCTGGCCATGGCCGCCCCGGAGGCACCGTCCACCAGCCGATCGAAGTTCGCCTTCATCAGGCGAGCCGTCGCGCCCGTCGGCACATCGCCGGCGAAGGTCACGCTACCGGCCGACTCGTCGACCCCGCGCACGCTGCGCACCAGACCTTCCTGACCGTCCGGCCCGTCCAGCAACAGCGGAAACAGCAGCGCCGACACCGGCAGCGCGCGGGCATGCTCGCCGAGGTAGTTCTTGTACAGCGCCAGGGCCGGCTCGCCGTCGAGTTCGAACAGCACGTTGCCGTGCGACCGGGTGATGCGCCTGGTGGGGCCAAAGCGGTCCCAGCCGCCGAGGGAGCCGTAGCCGACCCGCAGGGCATCGCCGTAGATGCCCACGCCGACGGCCAGGCCCGAGCGGGCGGTGCCGTTGACGCACACCAGCGTCCGCTGGAATCGCTCGCCGTCGGCGGCCAGGCCTCCGGTGGCGGCCACCTGCGCCGGCAAGGCGACGTGCAGCGCATGCGCGAACGCGCTGCCGTTGACCTTCAGCCCGTCGCAGAAGGCGATCACATGGCGCAGGCCGGGGCGAGTGAGCCCGTCGGCGATCGCGCTGGCCGCCTGCGCTCCGTCCGCCCCGTCGGCGATCTCGACGGCGCAGACCTCCACCGCGCAGCGGTCGAACTGCACCGCGGTGGCGGAGATCGAGTCGTCGCGCACCATCACGTCGGCAACTTCGCCCGCAGTCGAACAGCCCACCATCGCGCTGCCCGGAAATGCGCCGCACAGGCCGTCCATCAAGTCGGCGCGTTGCAGCAGTGCCCCGGCGCCGAACACCAGCAGCAGCTGGGCCGGCATGGCGGTCGCAAGCGGTGGCGCCCAACCCTCCCCTGCGGTCCAAACATGTTGACTGATTCGCATGACCTGGGTATCGGCCGCGATGCCTGCGGCTCGAGTGCCGACTGCCACCGCCGCGGGCGCGGAGGGCACGAAGGCCAGGCCTTCGAGAACTCTCGCACGTTCCCGTTCGCGTGCGCCTTCAGCCCCTGGCCTGCCCGGCCGATTGCAGCACCGATGAGGCGGCTGCGTCTTGCGGCGCGGCAACGTAAAAGCGCTCAGTCCTGCCGGCCAGCATCCGAAAACCCGGGTTCACCTCCCCACATCGCAATCCATGTCCATGACTGACCCATCGACCCACGCCACGCCGCAGCGCGGCCGGGCTCCGCTGTCGGCACAGGACGCGGTGGAACTGATCGAACACTCGCAAACCGGGCACTTCGTGGTCCAGGACGATCGCATCGTCTACGCCAATCCCACCCTGGCCACCCTGCTGGGCTGGACCGTCGAGGCGCTGGTCGGCCAGCCCCTCGACGTGATGACGCCGCCGGAGCAGCGCGACCGCGCGCGCGAGGTCGTCGCGCGGCGCCTGGCGGGCAAGACGGGCCGCCCCGGCCAGACGCCCTGCCTGCGCCGCGACGGCAGCCGCCTGGACAGCCGCATCGTCGCAACGGCCGTGCGCTTTGGCGGCCGGCCGGCGGTGCTGGTCGCCCTGCAGGACGTTACCGAGATGACCACGGCGTCGCGCCAGGCGCGCTGGAACGCCGAAATGCTGTCACAGACCGAGTCCTTGTGCCGCTCCGGTTCGTTCGAGTTGTCGCTGCCCGATGGCACCCTGGCGATGTCCCAGGGTCTTTGCCAGCTCGTCGAAGAGCCCGCTGCGGCCGCCGACGCCTGCATCGACGACCTGGTGTGGATTCCGCCCGACGAACGGGCCTATGTCGCGGGGATCTGGCGCGGCGCAGTGCTCGGCGAACCTTTCGAGTTCCAGCACCGTATCCTGACCCGCTCTGGACAGCGCCTGATCGTGCTGCATCGCGGCCGGGTCGAGTGCGACGAGGCCGGCCAGCTTCGCGGCGTCGCCCTGCTGCAAGACATCACCGCCCAGCGCAATGCGGAACTGCGCCTGCAGGAACTGGCCACCCACGACGAGGTGACCGGCCTGTCCAACCGCGCGGCCTTCATCGACCGTCTGGACGCGGCGATGGTCGCCGCAGGCTGGGACGAGCGCGCCGTGGTGCTGCTGGCGATCGACATCCCGCGCATCGCCGAGCTGCGCGACAAGATGGGTTTCGGCGCCGGCGATGCGCTGGCGATGACGCTGGCATCGCGGCTGCAGGAGCAGTGCCGCGACGGCGAGACGGTCGCGCAGCTCGGCAACGACGAGTTCGGCCTGATGCTCGAGCTGCCGCGCGAGCTGGCCGACGTGGAAAGTGCAGTGCGCGCGCGCACGGCGTCGCTGCGCGAGGCCTTGGAGGCGCCGGTCCGGATCGCGTCGACCGAGACCTTTGCGCGCTGCGTGATCGGTGTCGCCTGTTTCCCCGGCGACGCCCAGGCGCCGGCGCAGCTGATCGAGCTGGCGCAGACCGCCCGTTTGCGCGCAACCTCGGACAGCCCGGTCGTGCTGTACCGCCCCGATTCCAACGTGCGCGCGGTGCGCGAAATGCGCATCGAGGCTCTGCTGCGCCAGGCGATTGCCGATGACGAGCTCGAGCTGCACTACCAACCGCAGGTGGACATGGCCACCGGGCGTATCGTCGGTGCCGAAGCGCTGTTGCGCTGGACTTCGGCGGCCATCGGCACCGTATCGCCGGTCGAGTTCATTCCTGTCGCCGAGCGCACCGGCCTGATCGGACCCGTCGGCGACTGGGTGCTGCACCGCGCCTGCCACCAGATCGCCCGCTGGCGGGCGGAAGGGGTCCCGTCGGTGCGCATCGGCGTGAACCTCTCCCCGATGCAACTCCAGCGGCGCGACCTGGCCAGCCACATCCAGTCGGTCGTTCTTGCGGCAGGTATCGACCCATCGCTGCTCGGCCTGGAGGTCACGGAAGGCACCGTGATGGCCGACGTGGCACATGCTGCGTCGATCCTGCACGAGGTCAAGGCGCTTGGTATCGAGGTGTCGCTGGACGACTTCGGCACCGGGTTCTCGAGCCTCAGCTGCCTGCGCAGCCTGCCGATCGACGTCGTCAAGGTCGACCGCTCGTTCGTGCACGACGTGACGGCGTCACCGGAGGACGTTTCGGTCACGCGCGCCATCATCATGATGGCGCACGGCCTGCAGCTGAAGGTGCTGGCCGAGGGCGTGGAGACCGAGGGGCAACTGAGCCTGCTGGCCGCCAACCGCTGCGACTACATCCAGGGTTACTGTTTCAGCCCGGCGCTGCCGGCTGACGGATTCGCCGCCCTGCTGCGCGAGGCGCGCACGCTGCCCGAGCGCTTCGTGACGCGCGTGCGCAAGGCCCGCACGCTGCTGCTGGTCGACGACGAGGAACACATCCTGTCCTCGCTCAAGCGGCTGCTCCGGCGCGATGGTTACCACATCGTCACGGCCTGCGACGCGGCGACCGGACTGGCGCGCCTGGCGGAGACGGAGGTCGACGTGATCGTGTCCGACCAGCGCATGCCCGGGATGACCGGCGTCGAGTTCCTGCGCCGCGCCAAGGAGCTCTATCCCGGCACGGTGCGCATGGTGCTGTCCGGCTACACGGAGATCCAGTCGATCCTTGATGCCATCAACGAGGGCGCCATCTACAAGTTCCTCACCAAGCCCTGGGACGACGCGCGCCTGCGCGAACACGTCGTGGAGGCGTTCCGGCAGAAGGAGCTGGCGGACGAGAACCGGCGCCTGTCGCGGCAGGTGGAGAGCGCCAACGCCGAGTTCCAGAGCCTCAATGCGCGCCTGCAGACGCTGTTGGTGCAGCAGCACGAAGAGGCGGAACTGTTGTCGCTCGCGGCATCCAGCACGCGCGAGGCCCTGGACGCCCTGCCCGCTGGCGTCATCGTCATCGACGCCGACGGCACCCTGGCCTATGCCAACGAAGAGGCGCGACGGATCGTGCCGCAGGCGGCCGAATTTCTCGGTGAGCCCGCCGACGAGGCCCTGCCCGCCGAAATGTGGCCGACCCTGGCACGCGGCGACCGGCCCGACTGCCTCATCGACGTCGGCACGCGGCGCCTGCGGGTCCGCCAGCGTCCCTTGCGCGGGCAGAACGGCGCCGCGGGCCGGATCCTGCTGCTGACTGCCCAGATCGAGAGCGAGGTCCTGTAGATGGACACCATGGCCTGCACCACGCCAGCAAGGCCCACCGCGGCCGCGCCGCCCGCCACGCCGCCGGAGGCCACGCGGAGGCTGTCGCACCTGTTCCGGCGCAGCATGTCCAGCGGCGACATCCATCCGCTGCTGCCCGCGCTGCGTCTCCATCACGGCGTCGCCGATGGCCTTGGCGCCGCAGCTCCGGGTGCCAGTACGCCCTCACCTCCGGCGCCGGTCGCACACGTCGACGTCGCAGCGCTGCAGCGCGGCATCGGGGCATTGCCGAGCCTCCCGCAGGCGGTGCAGCAGGCCATGGCCATCCTCAATGACGAAGGCGCGAGCGTCGCCAGCGCGGTCGAATCCATCGAGCACGACCCGGTGCTGGCTGCCCGCACGCTGCGGGCCGCGAACACGGCGTTCTACGGTTGCTCCGGGCGCGTCGCCACCTTGCGCGCCGCAGTCGGCATCCTCGGACTGCGCACCGTGGTCGCCCTGCTGACCACGGCGGCGGTGTCTGCCCAGTTTCGCAGCACCTCGCGCAGCCCGGCCGTGCCATACGGGCCGTTCTGGCGCCACGCCCTGACCACGGCGCTCATCGCCCGCGGCCTGGCAAAGGCCAGGGGAATGGACGCCGAGGTCGCGTTCACAGCCGGGCTGCTGCACGACATCGGGATGCTGCTGCTCGCGACACAGTTTCCCGCCGAGTACGGCAAGGCCGTGGGCCACGCGACCCAGTTCGACCTGCCGCTGCTGAGCGTCGAGCGCGCCGTGCTGAGCCTGGACCACTGCGTCGCCGGCGAGGCGCTGTCGCGCCACTGGCGGCTGCCGGCGCTGGTCACCCAGGCGATCGCCGCCCACCACGCCCCGGCCAGCGGGATCGATGCGGCGGCGGGCATGGTGGAGCTGGTGCACGTCGCGGACGCACTGGCGCGTGGCGTGCAATCGCCCGGCGGCGTGGACGACGCGGTGCCGGCGGTCGCGATCAACCTCTGGGCACGCATCGACCCCGGCACCCTCGCGACAGCCGAACTGCTGCGGTCGACCTCGGATGCCGTGGAGGCCTTGTGCGAAGCCCTGTCGCTTTGAGCCAGCCCGCGCGCCTCGCCTGCAAGGCGGCATGCTGCGCGCCCCTTCGGTGCGCCGACACGGCAGCAACGATGCCGGTTCGTTGACCATGCTGGCCATCGCCCCCACCCCGAGCACTGTGGAGCCGCCGGCTGCGCCGGCCTCCGCCGTCGTGCTGTGCGTCGACGACGAGCCGAACATCCTCGCCGCCCTGAGGCGCAGCCTGCGGCCTCAGGGCTTCCGGGTGCTGACCGCCGGTGGCGGTCAAGAAGCGCTGGCCCTGCTCGGCAGCGAGCAAGTGGACGTCGTCGTCTCGGACATGCGCATGCCCGGCATGGACGGGGCGGAACTGCTTGAGCAGGTGCATCTGCGCTGGCCGGTCGCGATCCGGGTGCTGCTGACCGGCCACTCCGACAATGACGCGGCGATCGCTGCCATCAACCGCGGCCGCATCTACCGCTACCTGTGCAAGCCGTGGGTCGACGCAGAGTTGCACGCAACCATCCACCAGGGCCTGACGCTGCAGCACCTCGAGCGCGAGCGGCAGCGCCTCGATGCCCTGACCGCACGCCAGAACGCCGAACTGCGCGATGCCAACGAGCGGCTCGAACAGCGCGTCGCCGAGCGGACCGAGGCGCTGGCGAAGGCGAACGAAGCCATCCGTCGCAGCTACCTGACCGGCATCAAGGTCTTCTCGGGCTTGATCGAACTGCGCGGCGGCCGCCTCGCCGGGCACGGTCGGCGCGTCGCCGACATCGCGCGCAGGATCGCGCACACCATGGAGCGGCCGGACGAGGAGTTGCAGCAGATCTTTGTCGCGGCGCTGCTGCACGACATCGGTCTCATCGGCCTGCCGGACGCGATGCTCGCCAAGCCGGTGGTGAGGTACGACGCCGTCGAGACCGCGCTGTTCCAGCGCCACGCCGAACTCGGCGAGCAGTCCCTGATGCCTCTGGACGACATGCAGCCCGTCGCGGCGCTGATCCGGTCGCACCACGAGCGTTTCGACGGCCAGGGCTTCCCCGACCGCTGCGCCGGCGCGGCGATCCCGTTGGGCGCACGCATCCTGGCGGTGGCTGACTGCTTCGACGAACTGCAGAACGGCCACCTGGTCGACGTGCCGATGACGATGCAGGAAGCGCGCACGGTGATCCGCCACGGTCGCGGCAGCCAGTTCGACCCGGAGATCGTCGACGTCTTCCTCCACATTACCGAGCCGCAGCGACCGAAAGTGATCGCCGACGTGCAACTGCAGGCCTCGCTGCTGGAGCCGGCCATGGCGCTGGCGCGCGATCTGGTCACGCCCGCCGGCGTGCTGATGCTTGCGGCCGGCCATGTCCTGAACGCGTCGCTGATCCAGCGCATCCAGGAATTCGACCAGCGGCTGGGCGGCAAGCTGGTCATCCACGTCAAGCCGAGGGGAGCCCCATGAACGGCACGGACGTGCTCGGCGTCGACGACGAGGCCTCGGTCCGGTCCGCGCCGTAGCGGGCACGGCGCCGGACCTGCTGCGCGTGCGCGAGTTCGACAACGGGGGTGAGACCCCGTGCAAGCTCACATCAAGACGATGTCGTACTGCTCGGGGTTCATCCCCGCCTCGGCACTCAGCGAAATCGGCTTGCCGATGAATTCGCTCAAGCCGGCGAGGTGCACGCTTTCTTCGTCCAGAAGCATCTCCACGACCGTGGCCGAGGCGATGACGCGGAATTCCCTGGGGCTGAACTGCCGCGCCTCGCGCAGGATCTCGCGCAGGATGTCGTAGCACACGCTGCGCGCGGTCTTCACCTGGCCGCGGCCCTGGCAGGTGGGGCAGGGCTCGCACAGCATGTGCGCCAGGCTCTCACGCGTGCGCTTGCGCGTCATCTCCACCAGGCCCAGCTGCGTGAAGCCACTGACGGTGGTGCGCGTGCGGTCGCGCGCCAGCTGCTTGCGCAACTCGGCCAGCACCGCTTCCTGGTGCTCGGGCCGCGTCATGTCGATGAAGTCGGCAATGATGATGCCGCCGAGATTGCGCAGGCGCAGCTGCCGCGCGATGGCGCCGGCGGCTTCCAGGTTGGTCTTGAAGATGGTGTCGTCGAAGTTGCGCGCGCCGACAAAGCCGCCCGTGTTCACGTCCACCGTGGTCAGCGCTTCGGTCTGGTCGACGATGAGGTAGCCACCGCTCTTCAGCTCGACGCGGCGCGCCAGGGCCCGCGCGATTTCTTCCTCGATGCCGAAGAGGTCGAAGATGGGCCGCTCCCCCTTGTAGTGCTCCAGCTTGTGCACGGTGCCCGGCATGTAGGTGTCGCCGAAACCTTTGAGCGCCTCACATTGCAGCCGGCTGTCGATGCGGATGGTGCCGGTGGACTCGTTGGCCAGGTCGCGCAGCACCCGTTCGGCCAGGCTCAGGTCCTGGTGCAGCAGGCTGCCCGGCGGGCGCTCCTGCGCACGCTCGCGGATCAGTGCCCAGGCGCGGCGCAGGTAGGCGATGTCCTCGGCCAGTTCGGCGTCGGTGGCCTCTTCGGCATTGGTGCGCAGGATGAAGCCGCCACCGCTGTCCTTGCCGTCCTGGCCGGCCAGGGCCTGCACACGCGCACGCAGGCTCTCGCGCAACTCGTGGCTGCCGATCTTCTGGCTGATGCCGATGTGCTTGTCGTGCGGCAGGAAGACCAGCATGCGCCCGGCGATGCTGACCTGCGTGGTCAGCCGGGCACCCTTGGTGCCGATGGCATCCTTGATGACCTGCACGGTGAGCGTCTGGCCTTCGAAGACCTGGCGCTCGATGGGCACCAGCGGCGCGTCGTTGCGCACTTCCGCGCGGGGCGGACCGCCCACGAGGTCGGCCACATGCAGGAAGGCCGCACGCTCCAGGCCGACGTCGACAAACGCGCTCTGCATGCCCGGCAGCACACGCACCACCTTGCCCAGGTAGACGTTGCCGACCTGGCCGCGTTCCAGCGTGCGCTCGATGTGCAGTTCCTGCACGGCGCCGTTTTCCACCACGGCCACGCGCGTTTCCTGCGGGCTCCAGTTGATCAGGATGTCCTGCGTGGGCATGGTGGCCTAGAGCTCCAGCCGCACGCGCGCACGCGCCAGCAAGGTGGTGGTCTCGTGCAGGGGCAGGCCCATGATGCCGCTGTGGCTGCCCTCGATGTGGGCGATCCATGCCGCGATGCGGCCCTGGATGGCGTAGGCGCCGGCCTTGCCCATGGGCTCGCCGCTGTCGACATAACGCCGGATGGTGGTTTCCGACAGATCGGCAAAACGCACGCGCGACAGGCTGGTTTCCAGGAAGACCTGCGTGCCGGCCAGCACCGCCACCGCCGTCAACACGCGGTGGCTGCGGCCCGACAGCGCGCGCAGCATCTCGGCGGCGTGGGCCTCGTCGTCGGGCTTGCCCATGATGCGCGTGCCCAGGGCCACGGTGGTGTCGGCGCAGAGGATGGGCGCCGGGGCCAGGCGTCGGCGGCGCAGGCGGCGGCGCGCTTCTTCCAGCTTCAGGCGCGTGACCCGCTGCACATAGGCCAGCGGCAGTTCGCCGCTGCGCTCTTCTTCCAGGGCCTCGGTGTCTTCGCCGGGGTCGGGCAGCAGGGGGCGGTGCTGCACGCCGAGCTGGTTCAGCAGCTGCGCGCGGCGCGGGCTCTGCGAGGCGAGATAGACGAAGTCATGGGGCATGGGCATGGCCGCATTCTCCACAGGCCGGCGCTGCGGCGGGCCTGGCGTTGGCGCCGGCCCACGTGCAGCGCCGACCGGCGGGTTTTTTATGCTCCATGAGATATATGCATCGACATCCAAGTATGAACGTAGTTATTAGACTCGCGTTCTGCTTCGGAGCCTTGCCATGTCCCCCAGCCGCCTCGTCTTCAGCCTCTCTTTTGCCGCCGCAGCCGCGCTGGCCGCGCCGCTGGTCATGGCCTCACCCTGCGCCGCACCGGCGTCGTATGTGAAGGCGCCCGAGGCGACGCGCGCACCGCTGCTGCGCCCCTTCGTGCTCGCCGGCCTGACCACCACCGCGCTGCAGCAGCGCGGTGACGAGCGTTGGCTGGAACTGGGCGCCCCCAGCGTGGCCTCGGCCCTGCGCGCTTTGGCCGGCGCCGCCGGCGTGGTGGATGCACCGCGCCTGGCCACAGACGTGAACGGCGTGGTGCTGCTGGCCTGCAGCAGCCTGGGCGGCCAGCCCGAGCGGGTGGCGCAACAAGGCCAGGCGCTGCTGGCCACGCCGCTGTGGTGATGGCGGGGCGCTGAGGCGCCGCAGCCCCGACACCCAGGCCCGCCGGTTCATGCCGGCGGGCCTGTTTCATTCCGGGGCGGCCGCGCGGCGCGCCGGCCGGCGCTCACTCCCGGTGGTAAGGGTGGCCGCTGGCCAGGGTCCAGGCCCGGTACAGCGCCTCGGCCAGCAGCACACGCGCGAAGGCGTGGGGCAGCGTCAGGTCGCTGAGGCGCAGGGTTTCGTCGGCGCTGGCCTTCAAAGGCGCCGACAGGCCGTCGGGCCCGCCGATCAGCAGCGCCACGTCGCGGCCCTCGCCGCGCCAGGCCAGTACACGTTCGGCCAGCTGCGCGGTGCTGCGGCGCGTGCCGTGTTCGTCCAGCACGACGCGGCGCGCGCCCTTGGCGCTGGCCAGCAGCGCAGACTCGAAGCGCGCGGCCTCGGCGTCCATGCACTGCTGGGCGGTCTTGCCACCGCTGCGCGGCTCGGCCTTCAGGGCCTTGAGTTCCAGCCGCATCTCGGGTGGAAAACGCTTGGCGAAGTCGGCCCAGGCTTCATCGGCCCAGGCCGGCTGGCGCTGCCCCACCGCCAGCAGCAGCAGCTTCATGCGGCGTGCGCGCCAGCCGCCGCCCGCGTCAGGACGAGCGCGGGGTCTTGCGCGCCGGCGCCTTGCGCGCGGCCGGTGCCGCGGCCGCCGCGGTCTTGGCCGAGGGGCGGCGAGCGCCCACACGCTGGTAGGCGGCCGATTTGTCGGCGGCCTTGCGCGCGCTGGTCTTCACGGCGGTCTTGGTGGCTGTCTTGGCTGCAGTCTTGACCGCGGTCTTTGCAGGCGCCTTCTTCGCCGCCGTCTTCGCCGCTGCCTTGGCCGGTGCCTTGGCCGGTGCCGCCGCCGGCCCACGGTTCGGCGCCTTGGCAGCCGGCCGGGCCGCCGACTTCTTCGCCGGCTTGTCCGGCTCGCTGGCCTTCACGAGCTTGGTGTTCACCGCGCCGATCTTCATCTTGACGTTCTTGCCGCCCCAGATCTCCTCGAGGTGGTAGTACTCGCGGATGGCCGGCTGCATGATGTGCGCGACCGCGGCACCGCAGTCGACGATGATCCACTCGCCGTTGTCTTCGCCCTCGGTGCTCATGACCTGGAAGCCGTTGCTGCGCACGCTGTCGCGCACGCTGGCGGCCAGCGCCTTGGTCTGCCGGTTGCTGGTGCCCGAGGCGATGATCACGCGCTCGAACATGGCACTC
>LNFM01004522.1_pt1 | contig 25548 bp, 21 predicted proteins | sample 596031 | NCBI WGS metagenome assembly LNFM01 (sample SAMN04254537, study PRJNA301005) | activated carbon metagenome | isolation source: dual media filters at the Ann Arbor, Michigan drinking water treatment plant | place: USA: Ann Arbor | reverse complement strand
CCTGGACGCCGATTGAATCTTGAAGGGATGGACCACACCTCGGTCGCGATTGAAGCGGACACCGGGTGAGGGTGGCACAAGCCGGTTAAGGCTGGTTTCCCAAGAAAGTGCTCGCGATCGACCGCTTTGGCGCGCAAAGCCGACATCGGTCAAAAGGTCCGAGCTTCTCAATCGGCGAAGCTTGCTTCGAACAGCTGGTGATGAGCAAGCGCCCAGGGTGGACGAAGCAGACCGAGTGCGCGCACGTCCTGCGACCATTGCCCGAACGGACTCGATCGTGAATAGCTCGCCCCTCCGATTGCCTTGGAGAAGGAAGCCTCGGCGAGCTCGGCGATGGCGAGCTTGCCGCGCTGGACGCCGGGTGACGCTGCACCGCTCTCGATCGCGCGTGCCATGCCTTCGAACGCCTGCTCCGCCAGCCAGATGTCGTTGACGGCCTTGGTCCAGCTCACCCGTTCGAATGCTGACATCCGCTCCGCCCGCGGCTGGAGACGCCGGCGGCCTTCGGCCAGCGCTGCATCTAGGATGCCCATGATCACGGAGGAGAACATGTAGGCAATGACCGGCAACACCCGGGGCACCAGCTTGATGGCGCCGCCGAGTTGGGCGTGCCGCTCGACCGCGACACCGTCGTAGCGAAACGCGTGGCTCTGCGTCGCGGCCATTCCGTGACCGTCCCACGCGCGTATCAGCGTGGCGCCGCGTGAACCGTCCCATGGAAGTTCCCGGGTATCGAGCAGGAAAATATCGGGCGTCGTCTCTCCCTTGGGGACTGCAACGGTCATCATGAAAGAGGTCACGCCCGACCCGCTGCCCATCTGCTTCTCGCCGGTCAGGAGCCAGGCGCCATCGCTTCCTTTTTCCGCGGTCGCGCGCGTCGCCATCAGGTCGCCTGCGCCGCCCGGCTCGGACGAGATGGTGCCAAACCAATGCCCCGCCTTCGCCGCGGTCAGCACGCGGTCACGCTGCTCGCGCCAGGCGTTCGGGTCGACGGGCGGTTCGACCGGCTCCTCAAGCCACAGCGCCAGTACGGTGGGATGCATGGTCGCCACCAACGCCACCGAGGGATCGACCCGGGCAAGGGTGCGAAATATCGCACCGGTCGGGCGCGTTGACCGCGCTCCGCTCTGCCAAACCCCTCCCATCTCCTCCGGCACGCCGGTCAGGGTCAGGCCGGTCTCCCGCAGCGTCGCAAAATCGGCCTTGTCGAGCGCGCTCCGTTCCAGCCTTGCCGCCAATTCGGACGACCATCCGGCTGCGACCGCCGCGATATTCTTCTGGACCAAGGTGATGTCCATATCCAATCCCCCGTCTGCGACCATCATCGTAATCCCTGGTATGCCGGGCAACCAGTGCGTTTGCGCGGAAGATGCGGGCCCTTTGCAACGCGCAAAGCAGACATTCGACGAAATTCCAAGAATGCTGATACCTGTCTCCCCCGCTAAAAATACTCGGTCGTATCCCGGACAGCCGCCGGCGTCCGGATGGTCGACCTGGCCGTCTCGGCCTGCTGTCGGCAAGCGCGTCGTTCAGGATGGCTTGCAAGTATTCAGGGACATCGTGTCGTCCGTCTGAAGAAGGGTTCGATCAAGACCTACAAGGACTTGCCGCACGGCATGCTCGCGACCCATCCGGAAATCATCAACGCCGATCTCTCGCCCTTCATGCGGGCCTGATAATCCCAAGGGCAGGCGCGAGGCTAGTCGTGCTCGGCTTTGGTCGACATCATACCGCCCGAAAACGAAAGGACATCTCATGTCCAACCCAGCGAGCTCGCTCACTATTGATATCCCTGTCGCACTCCAGCAGGTGTAGTCGGTGCACAGCATCGGCGGCTTGGCGCCTACTGACCCTTATTCTTCATGCCTGCGCAGTTTTACTTATGATGGCACCACTCCTGGAAAGCTGAAGGGACAGCTGCTGGTGGTGTAAAAACTTTTCAGAGTTACTGCACACTGCAGGCTTAGGTATCCGTTAACTGTGTGCCCTTACTTTCCTGCACACATGGTCACGATCGTGTTCGATGAACGGATTGGCGGGATGCGTGCAGCAGATTGAAACTAGTAACCCGATCGAAGCTCGGCGCAGCCGCTACGCTCAGTATCGAGGTCTAGTCGCCCCCTTGACATTCGGCTGCTCAACGGTGCGAGGCATGGTTCGATCGGTTAAGGAAGAAAACTCCTGTTCACCTGTTCGATGGTTGATCACCATCGCCCCGCAACAGCCGAGAGCAAACTGATAAATCGATTGACCTCTAACTAGATACCGGTCTCTCCTGAAAAAAACGCGTTAGCAGACGCGCAGCGAGGAAGGATCAGCAGCTTGCCGCCCCCCAGTACAGAATTGCTCCACATCGCTCAGTGTAATGGCGCGGCCAAAACCGGGGTCACGAAACGTCACGCAGTCCCGGATCATTTCTTGTCGGCAAGCCTTCTGTGTCCCGCCGCTTTGCACGGCGACAGGGACAACTACGAACATCAATCCAGCAGCTGCGACTATCGATATAGATTTCATGGTTCAATGCCATTACGTGAAATAACGCCAGCGGTACGAGTCTCTGATGTGCACGTCCCGTCCAGACTTCGTCAGGTTGTTCGCCTTGGCGACCGTCAGCGTAGGACTGGTGAACTGCATTTCAACCCAATCGCCATTCTTTGATGCGTGGACTGTAAACGTATCCATTTTCCTCAATCAGAATTCTGAAGTATATCTTCGTCGGTATTGATGTCGCCCTTGATCGTGTTCGCAATCTCAGCAAATGCCATTACCGATGAAAACTCGACGATCGAATAACTTCGAGTGCCGTCGCTGATCGATACGTCTGCGAGCCTTCCCACGATCCGCCACTCTATAGCTTTCGCGAATGCATCCTTCGCCGTTTCCGCGATAGCGCTGAGCTCGTGACCATCGATATATGCGTGAACAGAAAACTGCGGAAGGACCGCATCTTTAATGGCACGGTGCTCCGCCAACAGAATTACTTGGGATGGCTCTTTACGGCGCTCAAATAGCGCCAAGTCATGAAACTCTCTCTCGAATTCTGCCACCGCGAGCCTCGCTATAATGCTTCTAGCTCACCCCTTTTACCCACAGCAACGGCCCTAGGGTTTCTTCTTGTTCCCCGGCTTCAGGAAATGGACACCGACCTGATCGCCATTAACCCAGGCTAGTTGGCAGCGCCGATATGCTTTGCCCATGGTTGAAAGCAGAAGGAAAAACTCCTTCAGGTTCAAACCCTCGATCGAGCCGTCGATGGTCAGTCTGGCGCCCGTATCCGATACATCCTCCATGGTGCAGGGACGGCGCCAAGTGCCGTCAATAGCCATTATGTTAGCGGCGTAGCCCCGCTCAAACACGACACGATGTGCCTTGCGATTTTCCATCTCCGGCGATCGTCACAATAAGAAAGAAGGCGAAGAGGAAACCCGCCGGGTCTGCGACGGGTTTCCCTACGCAACACTCTCGCGTCGTTCCTTGGGGGTAAGGCCGCGATAATCAAATCTTACGCGTGGGTGGTTAATATTTGTGCACGGTCATTGATAACGGAGCAATTTTGATTTGCCAAAAACCGATAGAACTTCACAGGATCGTGCGTCGTTGAGCCGCCCTGGACAGCCATACAGAGCTGTCGTTCCGGCGCGACACCGTGGCATCTAATAAGTTCATCGACTAAATTATGCCAAGCCCTCTGAGCTTTTGCTCTCTTCCATACTTGGCTTGGGTGAATAAGCTGCGCTCAGAAGTATCGAACTGTGGCCATCGTTGGATTGCGCATCCTCTTTCTTACCGACGATCTAAAGAAGCAGCTCGCCGAGCGTAAGTAGGTTCGCGCTCCTGTCCTGACGGTTTCGCCCTAATAGCGGAACCAACGGTCTTTGGATGCTGCGCTATTTGCGGATAATCTCTCGACACTCACGTGAAGCACGCGGAAACAATCGGTAGCGATAAGCCCCACCAATATCGCGGCTAAAAACGTATCGTGCCAATTTGAGTCGTGGAGCTTACTCTCCTACTCAATCAATCAATCAGGTCGAGCGGTGTCATCATGGGAAACCTCGCCCTCAAGAGGGTAATAGGCACTGACGTGTCTTCATGTGAACTGCGTGACAAGCTTAGTGCTTTCCTTCGCTCTTGGCCTTGGCCGAGAGTACGATTGCACGCGTTTGATCAAGCCGCGGACAGTCATTCGTGTTCTTGCAGCTTCTCAGATAAGAGGTGGCGGTCGAACTCTGGTGCGGCGGCCCCAGTACGATGGCGATGGCGGCCCCTATCAGCACGGCCGCGAAGCAGGTTTTCTCATGGCACGGCGACTATGACTACATAGATTGGACGGCCATCGAAGCAATATCCGTGCTTCGCAAGAGCGGTGCCAAGGAAACCATCAATTAGGACCGTGCGGAAAAGTAAGGGCGACCAAATGAGGTTGGACGATCACAGGGCCATTCCAGCAGCATCGTAACCCGCATCTACCGGCCTTCGCAACGGGCTAGAGCGAAGCCTCTGCTTGGCGAATCACAGTGATCGTCGCGCAAATTGCTTTTCATCCGCTGATTGGTCGTCAATGAGTTTCCCGAGGTCTGGCGCAGGGCCGCCTCTTTGAAAGGCCAGCAAATCTAGTGACGGTGGCTCACCACCAGTAAGGATGGAAAGGCAGGCATGTGCTTGGCCGCGATGATGGGTTTGATGGTTGAATAAATGCAGGAGAATATCTGCGAGAACCTGCGACTGTGGCATTCCGGACGTGGTCCTGTAACTAAAGAGGCTACTCAGCGCAGTTTCGTCATACTTTCCGATGACCTCGACCAGCCGATTGTCTTCTGCGATACGAGCCTTGGTTAGTTCGATGCGGTCTTCGTACAAGTTCGCATCGAGATCGTTCGGGTGGTCGCCTTCGCCGGTCAATCGTTTCAGCCAAAGCCTGTCGGTCAGCAGCAGATGATTCAGCGTTCCGTGGAGGCTGCCGAAGTAAACGCCAGTTTGAAGGCGATATGACAGGTCTGAAAGGTCAAGGGCCGCCGCGTAAACTCGGGCGTTAGCCCAACGATTGTAGGCAGCAAGCAGCTTGAAGTGCTCCGGGGTGATCATGCTGATACACCGACACGACCTTACGAACTAAGAGGAAACCGAGAAAGTGGCTCCGACTTCAGGCTCAGTCACAACGCATCGGGCCTGTTCAAGCTTGGGCAGCCATGAGCAAAAGTCGATCAAAGTCTGGGGGGTCGAACTGGTGCCCGGCTAGGTTTGTAATATGAACTCGCCAATCCATGCGCTCCAACAATCGCGCCTTGTCAACAGCAGCAATGGGGCTGATGCGAACAGTGACGACGCTCTGTCCGTCCCTTGAAGCGTGGATAGCGTATGTCATGGCATCCTCACAGGATACGAACATACACAAATTTGTAGGGGGCAGGGGCGGCGTGATGGCGCATTTCATTATGCTGCACCGCATCTAACCGGGAGATTAATGGCAGATCATTCGTGAGCTGTCGTTTGCTGCACGGACGCTGGGGATTGAACGCCCCCCACTCGCCACTGCCTCGACTTACGCGAAAACCTCAAACGGCGGCGACAGCCGCGCTGGCTTGTCACCGTAGTAGACGCCGCGACCGAACCCAAGCCATCTTGCTTCACCGTCTTACGTTGGTGGCACCGATGACAGAGCCCAATGCAGATTGCTCGCGTCAACAAGGCGTAGGAGGTGGATGCCTACGTAGTTCCAGCCCAATCCGTGCCGTGACCACGCTGGGTCGCTATAGGTCGTAATGCGGTATGTCTGCGTTGGAAGACGCAGAGCGTACCCCTTGCGCATATGTGATTATGTTTCATAAAAAATTAGTTACTGTTATGACCGACGAATCTTAGGTAACAAACCGATCCCCAAAATTTTGGAGCAGTAATGGCTAAGAAGACTAAGAAGGTTGTTCGCCGCGCGTGGTCGAAAGGCGATATTCGAATAATGAAGACAATGGCAAAAGCCAAGTCAGGCGTGATCAAGATCGCAAAAGCCTTGAAGCGGACTCCCGGCGCGACCACCGTAATGGCCGCAAAGCTTGGGGTGTCGCTGTCTATGCGCGCTTAAGCAACAGACCGGGCCAACCATGGTACGTCCGCGCAGCCAGCCCGTTCCCAATTGGTGGCCAGCACATGGGACGATGTGCTGGCCGGTGACCCGGAAAAAAATCAGGTTTGCAGCCTTTGAAATCGTCGATGCCCATTTCACGTACTCCATGTTTGAAGAATACGCAGGAGGTTAGAGGGGTTCCTAGTCTTTCACCGATGCAGGCGGACTCGTCGAGGCTTGGAGGGTCCTCGACGAGTCCGCAACAGCCGCCGCTGCATCACCCCACTTGCGAAGCCTACCTACCATTCCAGTGGTGTCTGTACGTTACCGACCACAACAAAGGAACGGAATCCGTATTGGTGTGGCATTGTGGAGACTCTTGCTGGAGGTTCTGCTGGCGAAAGCGGTACACGCCGCAGTACATATGATAAGTTACCGAAGCGGCATACCAATGGGCACATCGCAATGACGGACGGTGAAGTCCAATGCGCGAACGCAGACCACCAAGCAAGCGCGATCAAGACCATTGTGCTCGGCTTTGCCGCCGACCCGATGACGCGATGGGTTTGGCCCGATGCGTCCGAATACCTCAAAATGATGCCTCGCTTCGTCAGAGCGTTCGGCGGCCCGGCCTTCGAACATGGCACAGCGTATATCACCCCGGAGATACGCGCCGCCGCCCTGTGGCTTCCACCGGGCGCAGAGCCGGACCATGCGGCAATGGGCGCAATCATGGAGGAATCTCTTCGTCCCGAGATTGCCGAGGACCTTGGTTTCATCATGAAGAGCATGGGCGAACATCATCCCAACGAGCCTCATTGGTATCTGCCGCTCATCGCCGCCGACCCGCACTGGGTCGGGCAAGGTCTCGGCGCGTTGCTGATGCAACACTCTCTACGACGATGCGATGAGGAGGGCATCCCTGCGTACCTTGAAAGCTCAAACCCGCGTAACATTTCCCTGTACGAGCGCCTCGGCTTCAACATTATCGGTAAGATACAATCCGGCTCCTCCCCGGTGCTGACGCCAATGCTACGACCTCCGACCCCTCAACCAGATTAAAGATGGTGGGAAGCGGGGCCGGAGCGGACTGCGGCCCAGTCCGTTTGCTTACAGCTTGGGCGGTGGTTCGTCAGGGGCAGTGGCGGGGGTGGCGAATCCAGCTATGGATGTACGACGACCGGGACCGCTCCGACCGGTACGGTGACCGCTGCCGAAGGAATCCGCCTTCGGGCGGTCTTTTGCTCTATTGCAGTCCGCTTGAGCAGAGTGACTGCCAGCCGACGCAGGGACCTTTACGGATCTCCAATACAATCAATGGGAAACACTGGCGGCTGTTGTCGGGGGTTAAGGCCGTATCGTGCTCTCGCTACCACCTTTAATTTTCACTCCTCGAACGTTGGCGGGGAACACAGGTTCATTCAGTAAAGCAGTTAGGCGCCCGGCGATTTCAACCGTGACGCCGTCTGGTCGCGAAGGGTCTCTGAAGACCGTCCCTGTCTCAACGAGATCTCGAATTGCTTCCGTCGCCTCAGAATCTCCTGCGTTGATACCTTTCGACAGCGCCCCGACAAGCGGATTTTGAAGTTGCTCGATAAATCGCCTCCCGCCGCGCTGCAACGTCACCGGTGAGCGGCAACGTTCCTCAAGCACCTTGCGATTTTTTCTCGAAAGGTGGACTTCTCTTGCTTCGGGTACCATCCCGATGTTGAATCATGACTCACTTCCCAGGGAAAGTGGGTACTAGCCGATCAATCTCGCGATTGATTTCGCCGAGCCGCAGCTCAAGGTGAACTCGCTTGGCATTCATACATGGAGCGTGCCGCCGCACGCATGCCATGGGAAGTCCAAAATCCCTGTTGTCGTAAAATCAGAAAACGTAGCGCACGCTATTTGCCGATCATCGCGCAAAGGCGGTAGTAGCCGTTAAGACCCCATACGGAATCAAAAAATGCTGTAGTTCAAATGCGCTGACCGAGCGACTTTAGAAGGCCTTTTGTGTACTCGTTGTTCGAATCAAGTCCGTGTGATGCTCGCAGATCGTTGACTGCATTGTTGCGCTCATTGAGCTTGAGATAGGCTTGGCCTCTATTGAGGAAGGCCATTGCAGATCTTGAATTTATACCGATCGAACGTGTGTAATCGTCAATGGCGTCCCGCCAACGCTCCCGCGTCAACGACAGATTACCGCGCGCCAGGTAGCCTTCCGAGTTGTTAGGATCCAGCTTAATGCCAGCCTCCACATCAGCCTCAGCTTGATCGAGCCGGCGCTGTGCCATCAGGATGCGCGCGCGGTCGAAATAACTCGGCGCGAAGTTCGGCGCAAGCGCGATGCTTCTGGAAAAATAAGCTGCCGTCTCGGTATAGTCGGGATTGCGCGAACAATTTGTGTCGCCTCCGATCGGCATCTTGGCATAGTCCTCGGGCGCCATTGCGCCGGCGACGCAGCGACGGACCCGTGCATTCTCGCGGCGCTCGGAAACGAGCCCCAGCAGGTACTGCGTGTAACCGACTTTGGGGTCCATCTGTTCGGCCTGCTTGAAGTCGCGATGGCTGGCATCGAGCTGTCCCGTGCCCATCAAGGCGCGACCGCGGAGCTGGAGTTTCTCGACGCTGGGCCCTGCCTTGATCGCGTTGTTCTGGTCGGCGATCGCGGCATCGTATCTGCCGCGGTCGAAGTTGATCCAGCTTCTGACCTCGCTGGCGATCGCCATCGAGCCGTCGATTTCCAGCGCTTCGTTGGCATCCGAGAGCGCCTGATCGTATTTCTTCTGCCAGTAAAAGGCCCTGGCGCGCAACGCCAGCGCGAACTGGTCGCGCGGGCTGGTCCGCAGCACCTCGCCAAAATCGGCGATGCCCTCGTTGAGCTGTTTAGCGTAGACATACGAGTTGCCGCGCAGGCGCAAGCCAGCCGGGTCGGATGGATTGAGCTTGTGGTATTCGCTGAAGTCGCGCGCCGCTGCGGCATAGAGACCCTTGTTGAACTCCGCCAGGCCGCGCAGATAATAGGCTCGGGTGTTTGAGTTACTGAGCTTGATCGCTTCCGTCAGATCCTTGATCGCCTGGTCATACTGCTGTTGTTGAGAATACATCTCGCCGCGGGTCAGCCACGCATAGTCGAACGTCGCATTAAGGCCGATCGACTTGTTGAGATCGGCGGCGGCGCCCGCAGAGTCTCGCTCGCCCAGCCGGTGAGCGCCGCGCCGTGCCAGTGACCAGTAATTATCCGGATTGAGCCGGATCGCTTCATTTAGATCGGCCAGGGCCTCGGGCGTCTGGTTGCGGAGATAGGCCCTGCGGGTCAGCAGATCGGATCGGGTCTTGGCATCGACACTGGCGTCAGCCAGCGCCTCCGTGCAGGCCGCGACGCCCTGAGCCTTGTCGACATTGTTGTTGCGGCAGGTTTGCTGCTGCTGAGGGACGGGTTTGCTGCTTGTTGGTGGCGTGCCGGAATTAGCCGGCGCCGGGGTTGCAGGTTTAGCCCACGGCGCCGTGCCAGGCGGCGTGGTGCCGCTCATCAGCCACCCGGCCAGCACGAGAGCGATCGCGGGTGGCGCGACGAGCCAGCTGCGCTGATACCAGGGATCGACGGCCCAGAGGCCTACGTGCAGCGCTGCCAGTTGAGGCACAAACTGGGTCATTGCCGATATCCCATCGCGCCGTAAGCGCTTTCGAGATCCGCGAGTTCGAGCTTCGATACGTCGGCGGCGGCGTCCGAATAGCTGCGCACGGCGTGCGCTTCGCGTGCCTTTTCCAGCAGCGTCCTGATCGAGCGCGCATTGCCCCAGTCCGAGCTGCCGCGCTCGGCATCGACCCAACTTTTGAACTTCGGTTCGTATCCCTCAGGGAGTAGATACCCCTGCTGCTTGGCCATCACCTGCAAGATCGAAGCAAGTTCCGATGCTTCATAGGACGGGAAATTGATGGTCTTGGTGAAGCGGCTAGCGAGCCCTGGATTGGCGCCGATGAAGCGTCGCATTTCGTCGGGATAGCCAGCCGCGATTACGATCAGGCGATCGCGGTTGTCTTCCATATATTTCAGCAGCGTATCGATAGCCTCGCGGCCGAAGTCCGAGCCGCTGCCGGGATCGCTGGCGAGCGCATAGGCTTCGTCGATGAATAGAATGCCGTCATGCGCGGACTTGCAAACTTCGAGCATCTTGATCGCAGTCTGGCCGATATAGCCGGCTACTACCTTGCCGCGATCGGTCTCAACCAGATGGCCTTTGCGCAGCACGCCAAGTGAGCAATAGATTTCACCGAGGGCTCGCGCGACCACGGTTTTTCCGACACCGGGCGGTCCAGTGAAAACCATGTGGCGGCTGGTCGGCGCAACCGGCAGGCCCTGTTCGCGCCGCTTGCGTTCAATCTCCAGACTGGCCAGCAGCTTGTTGACTTCCTCCTTGACCGGCGCGAGTCCGATCATGTTTTCGAGATCGTTAAGCGCATCGTCGGCGGTGCGGGTGACGACCTTGGTCGTTGAATCCGGCGTCGTGACGGTCAGCCGGCGGCCGACGGTGTAACCCGCGCCGGCCGGTACCAGGCCCATTGCGGTCGGATCGGACGCCAGTCGCCATGCGATGTAGGTTATGCTGGCTCCCGCCAGCAGGATCAGTAGCGCTGCGATGGCTTTTGCGAAATTCAATCCGTTGATCAATGCTCGAACGGCGTCGATGGGGCTACCTGCTGGATTCAGCACCCAGGCACTGATCACGGCAGCGAGAATTGAGATGACAAGAAAGCCAAGCATGGGGCGGTCAGTGAAGAACTTGCTCATGTCGCGCGCTCGTTCGGTTAGCAGCCGGCTTTCGGGGTCCAGATCACGTTCCTGACCGCGGTGCCGGTCAGGAAGTTGACGTTCCAGGTCGGGGTTAAGGCGACAGCGAGATTCGACGCCTGGCCCTCAATCGAGAGCGTGCCGCGGCCGGTCGGGTAGGGCGCCGGGTAAGGAATGGCAATGCGCTGCGGCCGATCGGTCAATGTGAAGGGTGGTGACACATAGCTGCCCGAGCGAACGCGAACCGTCGATGTCGTGCCCGACGCCGCGGCCAGCGTAATTTCCGCAAGCGGGACCCGACAGCTTTTCGCGTCGGCGACTGCGCCCTTCGCGGCATCGAGATCCATGGTGGCTGTGGCGGCATCGATCTGAGTGCCCCCGACGCTGGCGAGATCCGCACCTTCTCCACCGGATCTTTGTGGGGACAGCGCTCCGGCAATAACGATCCCGGCGATCAGGCCTCCGATCAGAGGCGGAGCTAACCGGCGCCATTGCGGCCCGGTGGAACCATCCAGTTTGCGGACGCCTTCGGCACCTTGTCCGTCAGAAGCGCCACCACCAGTCAAAGAGCACCTGTAAAACCTGTAGGAAAAAAAACAATTATGCGGGTTTGTGACTTCGATTCAAGAGAGGCGGTTGGCTGCTTTTGCGCCACTTGACAATCTAGCCGCTATGTTGGGCCTGCCTGCACCTCCGAATGGACGTCTCATTTATCGATGAATTTTTGGCAGACGGTATGATTTCCCGAATGAGCGTTAAGCACGTGTCAGCATAGCAGGGAGGTGGAAGTTGTATGTGACAAACGTCACCTAGCCACAACGCGCCATTTGAACCTTTTTGCCATCGGCAAGCGCAGCGAGAACGTCATAGGCCCCTGATGTCACTTCCAAGAGAGAAAGTTCGCTCCGCAGATGGTGCATAATTGCTCCAGTTTCCGTGGGCAGAAGCGGAATTGTACCCGCGGCGCCTTCACGGCCGAGCGATGTGCCACGAAGAACAAAGCGGACGACCGTCGCGGATGTCCGGTTCAGGCCCCATTTCGGACTTCACTTGCTCAACGACTGCCCGCTAGCTTTCCAAACTCGACATCGCCGCGACCGGCGGTATCTTTAGCCCCGACGAAACCAGCTGATGGCTCGAGATGATGACCGGTACCAGAACCTACAGTACGTGGCGGATCGTCATGCTCACCGCAGCGCTCGCTGTCGGTTGCGTGCCGGCGTTGGCCAAGCGCGGTTCGACCATCGACAGCTTGTCCGAGCAAATCACCGCGGATGTCGAAGCCGGCCGCAATGCCGAAGGGCTTGCCGCGGCGATCAAGCTCGAGGGCTTGGTGCGGCGTCAGCAAGGCACTCAGACCATGAACTTCGCGGGCGTTCTGCACAATCAGGGCATGTTCCTGCACAATCTCGGCCGCTATCGGGAGGCCGCGGACCGGCTAAACGCGGCGCTGGCGATCAAGCTGCGCCACAATGACGTCGCCTCAACGCTGCGCACTTCGAACATTTTGTCGGCGTCGCTGATGATGGTTGAGCGCCGCATCGAGGCGAAGACCGTTTCCGAGCGCGCGCTTGCGCTTGGAAGCCAAGCGCTCGGACCCGACGATCCCAACCTGGTCGGGCCGCTGTCCGCGCTCGGCGCGCTCGCTCGCGAGCAGGAGAACTACCCTGATGCCGAGCGTTTTTTCGCCCGTGCGCTCGCGATCCAACGCAAGACTCCTGATGTCGCCGGCATCGCCGCCGCGATGGACGATCTCGGCGATTTATATGGGCTGCAAGGGCGCTTCGACGACGGAGAGCAACTGCTGCAGCAAGGCCTCGCGATGCTCGAGCGTAGATATGGCCGGAACGCGCTACATTACGAGAAGATTCTCAACGATCTCGGCAACCTATACAAGGACGCCGGCCGGCTGTCAGAAGCTGAGGCGATATTCAACCGCGCTCTGGCCGGAGTTCGCGACAAGCTCGGAGATCAGCATCCCAATGTAGGCGCGACGATGGGTAACCTGGCGTTGGTACTGCGCGCCGCCTCTCGCTTTATGGAAGCCGAGGAGTTCTACAAGCGGACGCTGGTGATCGATGAGAAGGTGTTTGGCCCCGATCACCCAATGACCGCGATCGCGCTCAACAACCTCGCTAACAATTATCTCGACCTGGGACGCGCTGCAGAGGCGATGGGGCTGCAACAGCGGGTGCTCGGAATTCACGAAAAAGCATTTGGCCCAGAAAGCCCCGATGTCGCGCGCAGCCTCGTCAACCTTGGCAACAGCTATCAAAAATCGGGGCGCTATGACCAGGCAGGCCCGCTCTACGAGAAGGCGCTGCGCATCCTGCAGCGCAAGTTCGGAGAGGAGGCCGCGCAAACCACCATCGCGCTGGCGAGCTTGGCGCGGTTCGAACAGGCACGTGGCCAGTTCGAGACAGCCGAGGAGAAGTTCAACCAGGTGCTGAGGATCGACGAGAGGTTTTACGGTCTCGACCACCCGGAACTTATCGATGACCTCCGCAGTCTTGCATTTCTCGATGTGGCGCGTGGCAACTATCCGCGGGCCCGCATCCGTCTCGAACGGGCGCTGAAGATCGCCGAGTCCAGGTTGGGAGCGCGGCACCGGAAGACGTTATTTACGCGGATCAATCTCGCCAGCGTCGCCGGTCATGAGGGGCGCTGGCCAGAGGCTCTGGAGAGCCTGCGCCGAGCTACCGCCAACAATACAGGGCCGGGCACCGGTGCGGCCCCCATCGAGCAGTTTCGCGACCTCGATACCGCGCTGGTAGAGGCGCTCTGGCAAGTCAGCGCCGGCAAACCCGACGACGCGGCCAGAGACGAGGCGTTTGCGGCCACGCAGCGCAGCCACGAGACCAAGGCGGCAGAGGCATTGGCGCAGATGGCGGCGCGTTTCGCCGCCGGCAACGACGCCATCGCCGCCGTGGTCCGTCTCCAGCAGGATCTCAAGGCGACGCTCGTCAGTCTCGATAAGCGGATCACCACCGAGCTCGGCGCCGTCGAAGGTCGCCGCAACGATGCGCTGATCGGTGGCCTGCGCACGGAGTATCAACGTGCGCAACAATCCTTCGACGATACGTCCGCGCGGCTGCTACGCGATTTCCCTGGCTATGCCAACTTATCGAAGCCAACGCCGCTTTCGATCTCGCAGACGCAAGCCCTGCTGAAGCCGGATGAGGCGCTATTGTCCTACCTGATCCTGGACAATCAGAGCTACCTGTTCGCGGTGACGCGAGAGAGCAGCGCTTGGCAGCTCGTTCCACAGGGCGCCGCCGCGATCGACGCGGCCGTCGGCAAATTGCGCGCCGGCCTGTTTAACGCGGAGGTGAGCACGCTCGCGCCGTTCGATCTCGTTGCCTCACACGAGCTCTACCGCGCGCTGCTCGGCAACATCGAGGGCTTTATCGCCGACAAACCGAAGCTGCTGTTGGTGCCCGCGGGATCGCTGACGAGCCTGCCGTTCCAAGTGCTGGTGACCGGCCCGCCGGACCCGGCGGTTAAGCCGGAAGAGCGCTCTCGTAGCGCGGCGTGGCTGCTGAACGACAAGGCGGTCACCGTACTGCCGTCGGTCGCTAGCCTCCGGTCGCTGCGCATCTTTGCCAAAACCTCGCGCGCTACAAAGCCGTTTATCGGCTTTGGCGACCCCGTATTCCGCAGCACTGGCGGCGACAAGAGAGGGATCGCCCGCAGCGTGCAGCCCTATCAGGATTACTACAAAGGCACGCTGGTGGATATCGACGCGCTGCGCAAGGGATTGCCAGCGCTGCCCGAGACCGGAGAAGAACTTCGCGCGGTGGCGAGAGAACTTGGCGCGCCCGCAAGCGAAGTGCGGCTCGGGCGCGAGGTAACGGTTACCAGCGTCAGAGCAGCTTCACTGGAGCAGTATCGTGTGGTGGGTTTCGCAACGCACGGATTGGTGGCTGGCGAGGTGAACGGGCTCAGCGAGCCGGCGCTGGTGCTGAGCCTGCCGGACAACCCGTCCGCCGATGACGACGGCCTGTTGACCGCGAGCCGAGTGGCCAAACTCAGCCTCGATGCCGATTGGGCAGTATTGTCGGCCTGCAACACCGCCGCCGGCGATAAGCCAGGCGCCGAAGGTCTATCGGGGCTGGCGCGTGCTTTCTTCTATGCCGGCGCTCGAGCGCTTCTGGTGTCGCACTGGCCGGTGGAATCAGACGCTGCGGTGAAACTTACCACCGGCGCGGTTTCGGAACTCGCGAAACATCCGTCGATAGGGCGCGCAGAGGCGCTGCGACGCTCCACCCGAGCGTTGATCGCAGACCGCTCGCTGCCCCGCAACGCCGAGCCTTCGGTATGGGCACCATTCGTGCTAGTCGGCGAGGGTAACTAGTACCCACTTTCCCTGGGAAGTGAGTCATGATTCAACATCGGGATGATAGCCGAAGCAAGAGAAGTCCACCTTTCGAGGAAAGATCGCAAGGTGCTTGAGGAACGTTGCCGCTCACCGGTGACGTTGCAGCGCGATTTGAAGCGGGCACGGATCGTGCTGCTGGCCGCGGCCGGTCGCAGCACCCGATCAATCGCCAAGGAGGTTGGGGTCCAGCCACGGATTGTCAGCCTTTGGCGGCATCGCTATGCGGATGATGGTCTTGAAGGTCTGCAAAGCAAGCCTCTGCCGGGCAAGCAGCCAATCTATACGAAGGCCACCGACAAGCGGATCTTGAAGTTGCTCGATAAATCGCCTCCCGCCGGGTACGCGCGCTGGACGGGGCCTCTGCTGGCTGGGGAACTTGGCGATGTCGACGTGCAATATGTCTGGCGGTTCTTGCGCAGCAACAAGATCGATCTCGTCGCTCGCAAGTCCTGGTGCGAGAGCAACGACCCGCAGTTTACGGCCAAAGCCGCCGACGTGGTTGGCCTCTATGTCGCCCCGCCAAGGAAGGCCATTGTGCTATGCGTGGACGAAAAGCCATCGATCCAGGCCTTGGAAGGAGCGCGGGGCTATCTGAAGCTGCCCAACGGCAGGTCCCTGGCCGGGCAAAGCCACGACTACAAGCGGCACGGCACGACCACGCTGTTTGCCGCGTTGGAAGTCGCCACCGGGAAGATCCTTGCGACGCATTCGAAACGACGTCGCCGGGTCGAGTTTCTCGACTTTATGGATCGCGTGACCGCAGCATTTCCGAACCGCCAGCTTCACGTCATTCTCGACAATCTCAGCACCCACAAGAAGAACGAGGAATGGCTCGAAGCACATCCCAATGTGAAATTTCATTTCACGCCCACCAGCGCGTCCTGGCTCAATTAGGTCGAGGTGTGGTTTTCGATCTTACAGGGGCAATCGTTGAGCGGCGCCTCATTCACAAGCCTCAAACAGCTCGAGCCCGCTCGGCGTGGAAGAACAACGGGTCAACGTCCTAGTTGATTTGATGTCCCCGGCCGAGAAATGGGCTGGGCTCGGCGATGCTTATCAGGTCGATGCCCGCGTTAGCGTCTTCACGCAAGAGGACGCGACGATCATCCCCGCGGGCGCCTTGTTCCGCCAAGGGGAAAACTGGACCGTCTATGTTGTGAGGGATGGACGTGCCGAGATCCGAGACGTCAGGCTACTGCGCCGGTCCGGCAGCCTTGCCGCTGTCGCTTCGGGTTTGGCGCCGGGCGAATCGGTTATTGTTTATCCCGGCGATCGCATTGCCCCCGGTGTGCGTGTGAATGTGCGTCAGGCCCGCAATTTGGCTGGGCGAGGTTGACCTAGCTCAAGCAACGCAGGCACTTGTCGGCGCAAATGGACGCAGGGAGCATCAGCAGCTTCGAGGAATTTCAAGACAGTGGCTGCCGGAAAGCGGCTTCAGGATCATGAGGAAGAGGACATGAGTCGCCTTCGCACGCACCCCGAAAGCCATCTCGTCGATCGGATTGGATGGCTGAGAGCCGCCGTTCTCGGGGCAAATGACGGCATCATTTCTACCGCGAGTCTGATTGTCGGCGTTGCCGCGGCGGCTGCAACGCGAAACGACGTCTTGATCGCAGGTATTGCGGGATTGGTGGCCGGAGCAATGTCGATGGCGGCTGGCGAATATGTTTCCGTAAGTTCGCAGTCGGATACCGAGCAGGCCGAATCTTGCACGGGAACGCAAGGAATTGAGCGAGAATCCAGGGTTTGAACTCGATGAACTTGCCGAAATCTACGTCAAGCGAGGTGTCGACAAGCCTTTGGCGCGGCAGGTGGCTGAGCAGTTGATGGCGAATGATGCATTGACGGCCCACGCACGCGACGAACTTGGAATCTCGGAAATCACCGCAGCCCGCCCAATCCAGGCCGCGCTCATCGGCGGCAATGTTCTCGGTCGGCGCCGCAATGCCGTTGCTTATGGTCGTCGTATCCCCCGGCAACGCATTGGTGCCTGTCGTGTCCGCGGCATCGCTGGCCTTTCTCGCCGTCTTGGGAGCGATCGGCGCACGGGCGGGCGGTGCCAACATTCTGCGCGCCACCATTCGGGTGACCTTTTGGGGCGCGTTTGCCTTGGCGCTGACCGCCGGTATCGGACAGCTGTTCGGTACGGTGGTCTAGAATCTGGGCGCCCGTCTCAAAGCGTTGAGGGAGGTCAGCCTGGTGCGCCCAGCATTTGGCTATAGCCGTTGCTGATTCCGCTCGGGCGGCAACTCGCTTCTGGTGAGGTCGATTGAATGTTTGCCGGCTTCTTGGTTCGAGCTCTGCTAGTACTATTGCCGGCTTTCGGTCTTGCCCTTGGCTTTGCCATTCCGCTGCTCGGACAGCCCGTGTGGCAGGATCGTGTCTGGGCGGCGTTCACGATTCCGGTTTTGATCGTACTTGTGTACGACATCGTTTCGAGCCTGCGACGCGGTGAAGTCGGCCTCGATATCGTTGCAGCCTTTTTCGATGGCTGCCGCTCTCATCGTAGGCGAGGAGTTGGCACAAGGGTTGCAAAACTCGGTGAGATATTTCAACGGCCTAGCGCGAAAGCCGTTGTAGTGCCAACAACCGACGCAGATAAGATCACTTCGCGTTGGAGACTCATCGCGATGGCGTCCCTCCAGTCATAAGTGTGTTTAATCGCCGGATTGAAGTTCTTCCCAAAATTCGGCCAGCCAGTGCTGGAATTTTCCGGGTGGCCGGAGGCCCGCTTTTCCGTGACGATTCATACGAATCCGATGGAGCCGCCATGGCGGACTAATCGTTGAACAACTTCAATCCAAATTTGTAGCTCAGGCCGAGCTTGGCCGTAATCTGGTTTTCATTGCCAACTTTGACAACCGGAGAAGCCGCGGCGTCTCCGATCAACCTTTCATAATAGGCCAAGCCGACCAGAGCCCATCGATCCGTGAACTCGTATCGACCGGTGAATTCCACTCCGGCGCCTTTGATCCCGCCGCCCGGGTTGTATGCGCTGAGTCCTGACCGAGCCGATTCGGCCGGCGTTACACCGAAATATGTCCTCATATACTCACTTGTCGCGAAACTCGCGCGGGGCCCAATTGTAAATTCGGTTACCGCACTTGGGCGGAATCTAAGATCGAGACCGGTTTCGGCGACGATGCCGCTATGACCGCCAAGTCCGTAGCGCACCGCCAACCACGGCCGGAACATGCTCCATTGATAGGCGATCCTGCCACCGAGTTCCCATGCAGCGTCGATATTGCCAAGGCCGCGCAATTCCGGGTGGTCGTCGCTATCGCGCTTGTACACGTATCGAAAGGAGGGGCCGATGGAAAAGCCCTCGTCCACGCGCTCCTTCTTTACGTCGCCGACGCCAGGAAGCCAGAGGTAATGAAGGGTGAAGAATCCAGTGGGGTTGAATTCGTACCCCTTCGCTCCTTCGTAGGCTGGCCTCATTGCTCCGCCTGCCCCGATTTCGACGACAATGTCGTAAGGTCGAACGGACACCGCGTCGCCTGCGGGAAGCGTCGGCTTGGGAGTGGCCACGTCTGCCGCCAGCGCTGCTCCCGTGGGAAACACGCTGAGAGCGAGGGCGATCAAATGCAGCAGAACTTTGTTGGATTTTGTCATCGATTTACAGAACCAGACCACGTACGAGTTCGAGCTATACAACATTGCTCCCGTTCACGGCTGTCTTGTGGTGCGACAAACGGTCACCTCGGCAGAAGCACTTGTCGTTCGGCCAACCGTCAGCTCGCCCATACGAACAATCCCCACGCCTTCCACGGCAAGTCGTAAAAGGACGTCCGAACTGTCGGCACTGTTGCACCCTTGATTTCGAAGCGACCGGTCCGGTGCGATCATGGAATTCCAGGTCGTTGGTTCGGGGATGCCATTGAGAACCGGACATCAATGGCGCGTGAGATCTGATGGGACGAGGGGCGGCCGTGACGCGCCAGATACCCCGGACGGGGGCAGATAGCTTGCGTGAGATCAACAATCTTGCAGCCGATCAGAGCAGCCCTGCCCGGTTCCGGATACGCTGACCAATAGCGACCACTTGCCGTGACTTACATCAGCTCCGTGGAGCCAATCGCAACTGAGCTGCAGATGCCGCCAGAGCCCCCCTCTAACGCTATTCCAATGATCATTAGCCGGCATTGGCATGACCCAAAGATCGCAGGGCTAAGGGCGGCTTGCAACCCTGATGAGAGTAGCCCACTCAGGGGACTCTTCGGCGCAGCCACGACCTGTAGCAACTGATCCACAGTGGACCCTCACGCGCCAGTCGGATCGAAAACAGCATGCGTGCGCAAGCGGGGGATGCGTATCGCCCTTTGTTTCATGTCACGCAGTGCGACGTACATCATCGCAGTCATCAACGCGTCATTGAAGGCATCGTGTTCAGCGAGCGGTGGAATTTTAAGATCTCTGAGCATTGCCGCGAACGAGAGATCGATCGTTGTGTTGGGCGGGGCATCGCCGTACTTGCGATCGTAGTAGAGCTGGGATACCTCGATGCGCGAATTGGGTAGTTCGATCCCGATGAAAGGAAGGATATACTTGTCCAGCATGGCGATATCGAAGTCGACGTAATACCCGACAAGCGGTCGCCCGCCGACGAAATGTAGAAACTTCGGGAGCGCCTTCCAGATCAGAGGGCCTTGCATGACATCGACCTGACGAAGCCGATGCACCTTGATCGCCTCCGCCTGCATGCTGGCGTCTGGGCGAACGGCAGCCTCGAAGCGTTCACTGGTTATGATCCGGTTGCCCCGTATCTTGATTGCGGCGATGGTTATTATGTCGTCGGTACGCACATTTAGTCCTGTGGTCTCGCAATCGATCGCGACAACTTCGTCGGAGCGTTCGCGCTCGAACATGAACCGATATGACTGATCGCCGATTGAGGCTTGATGGAACAGGCGTTTGATTGCGCGGGGAATCACGTCAAAAGACGCCGAGATTGAAATGACGCCGAATGAGCTCGCGAAACTGTTTGACAATCTGAAACGCATCGCGGAGGAGGTCCCGCTCCATGCTTGACAGCGACGACGGTCGTACAAGGGTGCCTGAGGTACCTGCTGACGCGGCTAGTTGCCCATCCAGCCTCAGCATCAGCATGAATTGGAAGGCTTGGCTAAGTTCGCGAGCGAAGTCTGCTTGCAGCACTCCGATATCGCGCAGGCGCATAATGCGCTTGTCGGTTGCGGTCTCCATCAACCCATGTTCGAGAGCAAGGCTGCGAACGCCGTGCACGATCGGAAAGATACCACCCTTCTTGAGGTCCAGCGCGTCGCCATTGCCCGCGGATGTGATTAGGCTCTTGAACAGACCGATCGGTGTGGCGAAGGCGTCTATTGCACGTGCGAAGTGGGCAAGAAAGGTCTGCTCTCCACGGACCATCTCGACTAGCGCGGTCTTGGCTTTGGTCAGCAGCCGCGTGTCGCCAGCGACGGCCCGTGCGTCATAGAAAATGGCGACGTTCAGATGGGATGTCTCGTCGGGTAGCGCAATCCACTTGCGAAAATCCGCAAGATAGTCGGAGAGTTGCCTGGACCAAGCTGGATTGCTCACCATCACGCTCCCGGGGCAGGGCGGAAAGCCAAAACTTGACAGTGCGCTTGAAAAATCAGCTCGAAACGCATCCAGCTTGGTCGTATCGACCGGTTCGGAAAGGATAAGACCGTTGTCCTGGTCCGTGCGCACGGCCTGCTCGCCGCGGCCCTCGCTCCCCATGACGATGAGGCAACCGCTGGTGCGAAACTCAGCGGGCGCCACCATCTCGAATAATCTGGAAAAAAGGCGCTGATTTAGATCGGAGACGATCTCGCCAATCAGCTCGACACCGACGCCCTGGCGCCGTAGCGTACGCACCTGCGCCGCCGTTTCGCGCGCGGCGACCGCCAAATCATCCTGGGTCGAAGCACGTTCAATGCGGCCGGCAACGACCTGAGCGCTGCCGGCAAGGAAGCCCAGTACGTCGATATCCTCCAGGATTCCGATAAAGCGCTCGCCGTCGTGAACAGCGACGCGCCGCTTGTTGAGCTTGGTCATGAGCACAAGAGCTGAGGATACGAAGTCATCCGGTCGCACCGTGACAACGTCGAAATGTGCAAATTCGCGCAGAGGCGTTTGAATCGATTGGCGGCGCAATACCACCGCCTTGGACAGGTTCATGCCGGTAATAATGCCGATCCGTTCGCCGTCACGAACAAACAACGCGTTGCTGTCGATCTCCTGCATCAAATGGCCCGCGGCTTCGATGGTATCGCCCGCATCAATGAACGCGGCGGGGTGCAGGAATAGCTCGGAGATCCGCGAGCGCATCAACGAGCCGTAACGCTGCTCCTCCTCGTCGCGGACGAATTGATCCAGCTTTTGCGATATATCGCGGTAGAAGAACGAAGCGAACCGAGGATTGGTCTGAATCAAGTCGACTATCGCAGCTTTGGGAGCGGCGTAACATAGCGTCTCCTCGCGGGCGAGAAAGGCGTGTCCGCTCTTGCCGTGGACGAGGGCGCGGCTATCGAAACTGTCTTTGGGGCCGAGCAACGCCAGCAGGTCGCTCCCGTCGCGCTCCTCGATCATACCTTTGATGACGACGTAAAGAGCGTCGGCAGGCGTGTTCTGCTCGATAATCGCTTCACCGGGGCGGAAGTAGGCGATGTCGAGCGCCGCACGCAGCGTCTCGACCTCGTTTGGCGTTAGACGATCAAAAGGCGGATTTGCGGCATCGAAAGCCTTGGGCATTCTAATCTCGCGCCCCCTGGCTCGGAATAACGTGCAGGACTATCCTTTCAAGGTCCGGGTTTCAATGCGCGGTCGCTCCTGCTGCGCCAATCCCGGTTTGGCTACGCACAAACTGTGCGTCGAATCCATCCCGGTCGACCGCAGCCCGCGTGCTGCGGTCCAGGATCGAAACCAGCCATATGCCGACGAATGCAATTGTCATCGAGAAAAGCGCTGGATTGTCCAGCCGGACCGGCGCCGACCCCTTGGCAAAACCAAGGGTCACTTCCCACACGGCCGGTGACAGTATGACGCCGACCACGGCACTTGTCAGACCAAGGAAGCCCCCAATCAATGCGCCCCGGGTGGTTAGGCCCTTCCAGAAGATCGACATCACCAGCACCGGGAAATTGCAGGATGCCGCGATGGCGAAGGCGAGGCCCACCATGAAGGCGACGTTCTGGTTCTCGAAGATGATGCCAAGAATGATCGCGAGTACACCGAGGAACAGCGTTGCAATCTTGGAGACACGCACCTCGTCTTGTTCATTGGCATTTCCACCCTTGATTACCATGGCGTAGATATCATGGCTGATGGACGAGGCTCCGGCGAGCGCCAAGCCTGAGACGACCGCAAGGATGGTGGCAAAGGCGACCGCCGAAATGAAGCCGAGGAACAGGTTGCCGCCGACCGCGTCGGCCAGATGGATAGCGGCCATGTTGGACCCACCCTTGATGGCCGCGATCCCGCTCTTGGTTCTCTCCAGAATGCCGGCATCGAGAAACGCCAGATCGGTCGAGACGAGCGTGATGGCGCCGAACCCGATGATGAAGGTCAAGATGTAGAAGTAGCCAATGAAGCCGGTTGCATAGAACACAGATTTGCGTGCGGCCTGGGCGTCTTTCACCGTAAAGAACCGCATCAGGATATGCGGCAAGCCGGCCGTGCCGAACATCAGGGCCAGGCCAAGCGAAATCGCCGACAAGGGGTTGGATATCAAACTACCGGGTTCCATGATAGCGATCCCCTTGGGGTGCACTTCCGTTGCCTTGGCAAAGAGCGCTTCCGGGCTGAATCCGTACCTGTAAAGCACTGCGCCGGCCATAAACGTTGCGCCAAAAAGTAAAAGCACTGCCTTGATGATCTGTACCCAAGTCGTGGCTTTCATACCGCCAAAGGTCACGTAGATCATCATAAGGCCGCCAACCAGCACCACTGCGATCCAGTAATCCAGACCAAAAAGCAGCTGGATTAGCTTGCCGGCGCCGACCATCTGCGCGATCAGGTAGAAGGCGACGGTTACCAAAGAACCGCATGCAGCCAGAATGCGAATGCGCGTCTGCCCGAGTCGGAAAGAGGCAACATCCGCAAATGTGAACTTGCCCAAATTGCGCAGTTGTTCGGCAATCAGAAACGTGACGATCGGCCAACCCACAAGCCAGCCCACCGAGTATATGAGTCCATCGTAGCCGGAGGTGTAGACAAGGCCCGAAATACCCAGAAATGAGGCCGCCGACATATAATCGCCGGCGATCGCGAGCCCGTTTTGGCCGGCGGTGATCCCGCCGCCTGCGGAGTAGAAATCCGCGGCCGATACCGTCCGCTTTGACGCCCAATAAGTTATGGCAAGCGTCAAGGATACAAAACCGATGAACATGCCGATCGCGGCCCAGTTGACCGCCTGCTTGTTGCCTCCATCGAAGGTTCCGGCGGCGAACACAAGCGTGGGAATGCAAATGAGCAATGCGAGCAATGGCCAGAATATCTTTCTCATGAGCGGTTCCCTCCAACAATCTTGCGGATCAGCGGGTCGTATTTGGAATTGGCCTTGCTGACGTAGATGCCGGTGAGAAGAAACGCCGAAACAATGACAAACAGCCCGATGGGAATTCCGATGGTCATCACGCCTGTCCCCAATGGCATACCGAGGAACCTGGGCGCATAGGCGACAAGGAGGATGAAGCCGAAATAGATGACCAGCATGATCAGCGACAAGGTCCAACCGAGCGACGAGCGTCGGCGAACCAACTCCTGATAATCTGGGTCTTGCTCGATCTTCTCATGGCTGCTCAACATCTGCGGTCCCTTCGGAGTTCGAGGAAAGAATTTCGACTCGTGCATCGAAAGCTTCGCACGGCGTCCACTTTTCGCGCATTCCAGGTCGGGCACATGAAAGCGTGAACCAGGATTGCCCACGACAAACAGCTGCTAAAGCCGCACTACGTATGTACGAACAGGCGGCGAGCGCCTTGATACAAATCAATCCGCCGGACGGTGCGCGTTCTCGCCCCGAGCAATAGAAGAAAGTTTCAGGTCTCGTGCTTGATGGAAATCAAACCGGCGCCCGTCGCATGGCCGTATGGGAATGCGCTGGACTGCATCAACTGGCTTGCCGCGATGCTTCGCGTAGCGCGTCAGATTGCATCTAGCGGGCAACGACGTATCGTGGCCCCGCTCTGTTTTTTGTTTGGCATGATCTCCGCGCTAACACGTCGCATTTGTCGCAAGAGAAAAGCTAGTGCCCACTGTTCTGGATCGTGTCCTCGGAAGTCCAATAAGAGAGCGCGGACTAGAACCGTGCCAGCACCGATGACGAAAAGGTCTGCCTGCAGATAGCAGCGGCTATGGGAGGATTTCTGATGAAAACGCGTGGTGCCAACCTCGTTGCACAAGAGAAGATCTACGACGTACCAGCCGATTGGCTCAAGCGCGCCTTTATCGACGACGCCAAGTACCGCGAGATGTATGCCCGCTCGGTCAGCGATCCCAACGGCTTCTGGGCTGAACAGGCCAAGCGCATTGAGTGGATGAAGCCGTTCCACAAGGTCGAGAACGTCTCCTTCGCCCCCGGCAACATTTCGATCAAATGGTTCGAGGATGGCGTCCTCAACGTCGCCTGGAACTGCATCGACCGCCATCTCGAAAAGCGCGGCGACCAGACTGCCATCATCTGGGAGGGGGATGATCCGAATACTGACAAGAAAATTACCTACAGACAGCTGCACGCCGAGGTGTGCCGATTCGCCAATGTATTGAAAGCGCGCGGCGTCAAAATGGGCGACCGCGTCACGATCTACTTGCCGATGATTCCGGAAGCGGCCTACGCGATGCTGGCTTGCGCGCGGATCGGTGCGATCCATTCCGTCGTGTTCGGCGGCTTTTCGCCGGATTCGCTTGCCGGCCGGATCGAGGGCGCCAAGTCGGCCGTCGTTGTTACTGCCGACGAAGGCCGACGCGGCGGCAGAAAGGTACCGCTGAAGGCCAACGCTGACGTTGCTGCCGAAAAGCTCGACTGTGTTGAGAGCATCATCGTGGTCCGCCATACGGGCGGAAATATTGCCATGAAAGCCGGACGCGATGTCTATTACGACGATGCCGCGAAATCGGTTTCGACCGATTGCCCCTGCGAGGAAATGAACGCGGAGGATCCGCTGTTCATTCTCTACACGTCGGGTTCGACCGGCCAGCCCAAGGGCGTGCTGCACACTTCCGGCGGCTATCTCGTGTTCGCGTCGATGACACATCAATACGTGTTCGACTATCACGACGGCGACATCTACTGGTGCACCGCCGATGTCGGCTGGGTCACCGGCCACAGCTATATTCTCTATGGGC
>LNFM01001315.1_pt1 | contig 25553 bp, 21 predicted proteins | sample 596031 | NCBI WGS metagenome assembly LNFM01 (sample SAMN04254537, study PRJNA301005) | activated carbon metagenome | isolation source: dual media filters at the Ann Arbor, Michigan drinking water treatment plant | place: USA: Ann Arbor | reverse complement strand
AAGGTGGTGCGGAAGCGTTAGCCGCCTTCGCCAAGCACGAGATGCGTCATCTGACATTGGAGAATGCGGTTGTCGTGCCGTTGGCGCGTCGTCGTTTCGATCCCGAAGACCTCCGGGTGCTGAGCCTGCGCCTAATCGCCCGGCGCCGTCGCGTGACGGCGCCGGACAACTAGGCATCACGAACACTTCGAATAACCGCACTCAAGACATTTATCGCAACCCTCGGCGCGTATCAGCGCGGCAGCGCCGCACTTGGGGCAGCCTCTCGGCTTTACCCGCGGGCCAGATTCTTGCGCGACAACAGCCTTGATCGTATCGCTATCGAGGTGACGCTGGATAACATCGCCGATGGCTGCGAGCAGTGAAGGCACATAGCGCCCACCAAGCCATGCCCCGCCGCGGGGATCGAACACAGCCTTCAGCTCTTCGGCGACGAATGAGACGTCGCCACCGCGACGGAATACAGCAGAGATCATTCGCGTCAGCGCTAATGTCCAAGCATAGTGCTCCATGTTCTTCGAGTTGATGAAGATCTCGAACGGCCGGCGCTTGCCGTCTTCCTCGATGTCATTGATCGTGACGTAAAGTGCGTGCTCGCTCTCAGGCCATTTAATCTTGTAGGTTGAGCCAATCAGCGCGTCGGGCCGTGGGGTGAGGCTCATCAGCTTTGTTTCCGCGACAGGTTTCTCCGCATCGTCGGTCTTCGCGACTGAGAGGATTGAGCCTGTCACCGCGTTCGGGCGATAAGTCGTGCAGCCTTTGCAGCCGAGATCATACGCCCTGGTGTAGACGTCGGCGAAATCCTCGAACGAAATATCCTCTGGGCAATTGATCGTCTTGGAGATTGAGCTGTCGATGTATTTCTGCGCCACGGCCTGCATTGCCAGGTGATCCGCGGGCGTCAGCGTTTGGGCGCTGACGAAGCTATGATCCGGAGGAGAGACGTCGCCCCTCAGTTTCTTCCAGAGCGTCAGCGCGTAGTCCTGCACTGGTTCTTCAACGAAGGAATTGTCCGGTTGGCGTACGCGGCGTTGGTAGGAGAAGGCAAAGACGGGCTCGATGCCAGACGAGGTGTTGCCAGCCAGCAGCGAAATCGTGCCGGTCGGCGCGATTGTGGTGAGGCAACCGTTGCGCAGACCGTGTTCCGCAATCATCGCGCGCGTGTCGGCATCGAGCGACGCGAGCATGGGGCGATCAAGGAGGGCCGACTCATAGGCCGGGAAGGCTCCTTTCTCCGCGGCGAGTTCGGCAGAGGCGCGGTAGGCGGCGGTCCGGATCGTGTCGAGCCATCGACGCGTAAGCGCCACACCATCGGCTGCGCCATAACGTGCGTTGCAGAAGATCAGCGCGTCGGCGAGCCCTGTGATGCCGAGACCAATGCGCCGTTTGGCCTTGGCCTCTTCTTCTTGCTCGCGCAATGGATAGCGCGAAACGTCGATCACGTTGTCGAGAAAGCGAACGGCGGTGGTGGTGAGGTCAGCCAGTCGCGCTTCGTCGATTCGCGCGTCGGGCTCAAACGGAGTCTCGACCAACCGAGAAAGGTTGATCGAACCGAGCAGACAGGCGCCGTAGGGAGGCAATGGTTGCTCGCCGCACGGATTGGTGGCCGAGACGGTTTCACAATAGGCTAGGTTGTTGGAGGCGTTCACGCGGTCGATGAAAATGACGCCTGGTTCGGCAACGTCGTAGGTTGCCCGCATCAATCGCGCCCAGAGATCGCGCGCCCGCACGGTGCGATAGACCTCGCCGTTGAACTGCAACGGCCAATCCTGGTCCGCCGCGAGCGCGGCCATGAAGGAATTTGTCACCAAGGCGGATACATTGAAATTGCGCAGTCGAGCGGGGTCGCGCTTGGCGTCGATAAAGTCTTCGATGTCCGGATGATCGATGCGCAGGCAGGCCATCATTGCGCCGCGACGCTGGCCGGCGGACATAACCGTTCGGCACATGGCGTCCCATGCGTCCATGAAGGAAAGCGGACCGGAGGCTTTTGCGCCCACACCCCGCACTGGCGCGCCTGCCGGCCGGATGGTCGAGAAATCCATGCCGACGCCGCCGCCTTGCTGCATCGTCAGCGCCGCTTCCCGCAGATGCTCGAAGATGCCGTCGAGATTGTCCGGGATCGTCCCCATGACAAAGCAATTGAACAGCGTCACCGCGCGGCCAGTGCCCGCGCCGGCGATAATTCTGCCCGCCGGCAAGAATTGGAAATCCATCAACGCGTCGTTGAACTTTTCGCGCCAACGACGGCGTCCGCGTCCAGGTTCGGCCTCAGCGATAGCGGCAGCGACACGCGACCACGTGCCTTCGACATCCGCGTCACCGTCACTGCCCTCGTTGAGGAAGCGGTACTTGGCGTTCCAAATTTCCGCAGAGATGGTGGCGTCGAACGGCATTGCATTCTCCATATGTGCATTCGCTGCATCGACGACCACTGTCGGCGAGTCTCTCGTAATGGAGAGGTAAATTGCGCGGTCACGCGACAACGCGGCGCAGATGTTGCCATTCGTCAATTTGCGCCTTGATAGTCGTCAATCAATGCAGCGCAGCTCGCTGCCTAATTCAGAGAGTTTCTGCGACCTCGCAACAACGTCGAAAGTGCCGCAGTGGTTCTTGATGATGGTCAAATGGATGGCGAAGCACAGAGAGTAACGTTTCGCACGCCGCAACATTTGGAAGCGGTCATCTGGAGCGAGGCTTTGGCGGAATGGCGGCCAGTATTTTGCTTGACCCCCCATACAGAAATACGGTCGCCAAGATCCCGTCGAAGCGTCGCAGGTCGCCAAAGAGGGCGCCATGCAAAGCCTCGAAGTGCGTGTCGTTGCGCTCGCAAAGAAGATGCGAAGCACAGCGCTTGAATATGGTTTCGATCTGAACGAAGCCGGGCTCATCGTTCACGAAGCTTGCCTCTATATTCTGCGCGACCTTCCCGACGCGACGCAGCCGATCGCCGATGTGGAGGGCGCGGATCATCAAGCGGAGGCGTCCGTCCCTCTCTCACCCGCTGCGTGGCGAGGACGGGCCTAAGGGCAGGCGGAAATTCCAGGCGGTCCTGAACAGCGCACCTCGCTTCTGCAAGGCGCGGCTGCTCAGGTTTGCTACCTATTGCGCAGTCGCGACCTCGCGCGACTTCCAGAGCTTGGCAGCGACCAATTCGGAGGCTTCATGCGCCGGATCGCTGGCGACGTGCGCATAGATTTCGGTGGATTGCTGACTCTTATGGCCAAGCAAAGCCCCTGTCAGACGAAGCGAGATGTTCATGCCGACGGCCGTGCTGGCGAGGTTGTGCCGAAGGTCGTGGAGACGGGCGTTGGTCACACCCGCTGCGCTCCGCACCTTACGCCATGCCCATGAAATGTCGGTGACGTGGCCGGCTGCGCTGCGCTCGTTTGCAAACACGTAGACAGACTGACGAGATTGACGCTCAAGGATCTCGATCGCCGGCTTCGGCAGATAGATGGTGCGCAAGTCGTCGTTCTTTGAGCGCGCGGAGGGCAACATGATCAGCCGGCGCTCAAGATGGACTTCGTTCCACCGTAAGCCGAGAATCTCCATCTTCCGCGCGCCAGTGAGCATGAGCAGACGGATGGCCTCGGCGTGGGTTTGCTGAATGCCTTGTGCCGCCTCAAGTGTCTCCAGCGCATCCAGGAGCGCCTTGACCTCATCGGCGCTGAAAAACCGAACGCGCTTGGTCCGCGCGAACTTTTCCACGCCGCGGCATGGATTGGCCGTAACGAGCTTCTTCCAAATGGCCCAAGAATACATAGCAGACAGACAGACGATGGCGTTGGCGGCGGCGCTGCGACCGCCTTCCACGATCGCCTTGCCGCGCGGTTTCCTGCTCCGCTCGACCAGAGCCGTCTTGCCCGCCGCGATGTCGCTTTGCATATCGGCGACATCCTCTGAGGTGACCTTGTTTGCCGCCTTCCGGCCCAGCAGCGGGCGCACGTGGCGGTTGAGGCGCGATGTCTCTGTAGCCCAGGTTGTCGCGCGCTTGTTGGGACGCGACGAGGGGCCCTCCAGGAGATATTGGTCGATCAGCTCGCTGACCGTCAGCGAAGGCTTTGCGGCCTTCCGCCGCGCGCCCGGATCCTCGCCCCGAGAGATCGCATACGAGAGCTCCAACGCGCGGTCGCGCGCGCTGTCTGGCGTGTGCGGATCGCCGTGGTCGCCGATGGTCTCAAATCCTTGGCGCCCTTCAAGGCTGAATTTGAAGACGTAGACCTTGCGGCCCGACGGGTATGCCCGCACGCCAAACCCGCGTATCTCGGTATCCCACAAGCGCACCGAGCCCGGCTTGCCTTCGCGCACATTGATTGCGTCTACTGTTCTCTTGGTGATCTTGGCCTTCGACATGGCGCACACGCACTCCCTTCTCCAGCTACCAAATAGCTACTTGGCGCGCGGCAAAGCCGTGCATCGCCAGGCGCTACAAGGCGCGTCAGCGGATAAAAAAGCCGTGACCAATCAGGGAGATGGAATGATGGGCTATCACAAAGACAAAAGCGGATTCAGTGCGCTCCGGTCTTCATAACCCCAAGGTAGGTGGTTCAAGTCCACCCGCCACCACCATGTTTCTATTGGGTTTTCTGCAAATCTCCGGCCGTTCTGACCATGAGAAAACTAGTTTAGGTACACTATAGGTACATCCGAGCGGCGTTTGGGGCCCATCGCGTGTACTTATCGAAACCGCCGGTTGCGGTATGGTCAAGCCAATGCGGGGCTGATTGATCGTGCCGAAGAGCGCCAATTTCGAGTTCTTGCGAGTAAGAAGCGCGCAGCTCTACCGGCTGGCGGCGTTGGCGGAGCATTACTTTCCGACTGACCCTAACACCAGCCTCATCAAGCTGCGCCAATTCGCTGAGCTGTTGGCCCAGGACGCCGGCGCACGGGCTGGCCTCGAGCCGCTGCGCGACGAGCAATTCAGCGACTACTTGCGGCGGCTTTCTTTCTCCAACTACGCACCTGCGCGCGCGATGGAGCTGTTTCATCACTTGCGCAAAGCTGGCAACGACGCCGCACACACCGGTCGCGAGGATTTCGGTGTCGCCCTCTCTGCGCTGAAGATCGCCCGCGAACTTGCGGTTTGGTATGTGCGCGTGTTTGGCGGCGAACCTAAGTTCATGCCGGGAGCGTTCACACCGCCGACGCCGCCCCCAGACCCTAGCGCGGCGTTGCATGCTGAATTGGAGCGTTTGCTTAGAGAGGCAGACGCCCATCGCACGGCAGCTGAGATCGAACGTCAGCGCGCGAACGAAGCGGAAGCGGCGCGCCTCACGGAGCAGGAGAGGGCCCAGCGCGAAGCAGATGAGCGCGCTCTCTGGCAACGTCTCGCGGAGGAGGCCGAAGCCGCTTCGTTAGAGGTGCGCGCGCAAATTAAGCAGCTTCAGGAGGAAAGCGCTGGTCTGCCGCAGGAAGATCGCGTGGTGCTTGAGCAACAGGCGTCTGACGCAGCTGATAGCATCAATCTGGATGAAGCCGCCACGCGGTCGCTGATTGACGCGCAGCTGCGGCGGGCGGGTTGGGAGGCCGACACGCAGGCGCTCCGCTACGCCACGGGTGCTCGACCGGTGAAGGGTCGCAATCTGGCGATTGCCGAATGGCCTACCAACAGCGGACCGGCTGATTACGCGCTATTCGCCGGTCTTAAGCTAATTGGCGTGGTGGAGGCCAAGCGCAAGAACAAGAATGTTATGGAAGTGCTTTCGCAGGCCGAGCGCTACTCGCGCAGCATCAAGGCTGAATCAGAAAATCGCCTAGATGGCGCGCCTTGGAATGCGTGTTATGCGCCCTTCATCTTCTCGACCAATGGCCGAACGTACCTTCGGCAGATTGAAGCGCTGAGCGGCGTCTGGTTCCGAGACCTCCGGCGCGCCACGAACATCGCTCGTGCACTTTCCGAGTGGTACACACCGGACGGCTTGATGAGCGTGTTGGAGACGGATCGCGAAACGGCGCAGCAAGCTTTGCGCGAACAACCATTCGATTTCGGGTTCCAATTGCGGCCCTATCAAAAGTCTGCAATCGAGGCCGTGGAAAAAGCGCTCGAATCCGAAAGCCGACGTCTGCTTGTCGCCATGGCGACCGGCACGGGCAAGACCAAGCTCGCGATTGCTTTGCTGTATCGGCTGATTTCCGCGAAGCGATTTCGGCGTGTCTGCTTTGTCGTCGATCGCAGCGCACTCGGCGTGCAAACCGAAGACGAATTTACAACTACTCGTGTGGTTACAGGGAAGACGTTCGCTCAAATATTCGGCCTCAAGGGCCTCGAAGACACAGCGCCCGAAAGCGACACGCGCGTCCACATTTGCACGATCCAGGGCTTAACAAAGCGCGTTCTTAGTCCTGCCAACCCTGAAGATGTGCCTCCAATTGACCAATACGACCTCATGCTGGTCGATGAATGTCACCGCGGATATCTGCTTGACCGCGAAATGACGAGCCAAGAGCTCAGTTTCAGAGACCAAGCTGACTATGTATCCAAATATCGGCGGGTGCTCGAGCATTTCGATGCGGTGAAGATTGGGCTAACTGCCACTCCCGCCCTGCATACGCGGGATATCTTCGGCGACCCGGTCTATACATATAGCTATCGTGAAGCCGTGGTCGACGGACATCTCATTGATCACGAACCGCCGGTTCGGATTGTAACCGCCCTGGCGCAGGCAGGCATTGAGTTCAAGCGCGGTGAGGAAATCGATCTCGTGCACGTCCAGTCCGGCGCGATCGAAAAGTCCACCTTGCCCGATGATATCGACTTCGAGGTTGAACAGTTTAATCGTTCAGTCGTCACGGTCGCCTTCAACAAGGTCGTTGCAACTGAGCTCGCGCGTCAGATTGATCCCAGTCTTCCGGGAAAGACTCTCGTTTTCGCCGTTAATCGCGCCCATGCCGACATCTTGGTCGGTGAGTTGAAGAAGGCGTTCCAAGCGCAATGGGGTGAAGTCGATGACGCCGCGGTCCGCCGAATTACCGGCGAAGTGGATCAAGTCGGGACACTCATCAAGAGGTTTCGGAATGATCCACTCCCCAAAGTCGCCGTGACCGTTGATCTGCTCACGACAGGGATCGACGTCCCGAGCATCGTCAACCTCGTGTTCGTCCGCCGCGTCAACAGCCGCATTCTCTACGAACAGATGATTGGCCGCGCGACGCGTAAATGCGACGAGATCGGCAAGGAGGTGTTCCGCATCTTCGACGCGGTCGATCTCTACGCAAACCTGCAGCATCTCACAGACATGAAGCCTGTCGCGGTCGATCCACAGCGCACGCTTACAGACTTGTTCGAGGATTTGATCTCGACAACCGATGCGGTGTTTCGCGGCCAAGTGCGTGACGAGATCGTCGTCAAGATGCGACGCCGGTTGAAGAAGCTGTCTCCGGAGCGGCGCGACCTGTTCGCTGCTGCTGCAGGCGAAGACCCTGACGCCGCGCTCGAACGACTTCGGTCGAGCGCTAATCTGGAGGACCTTGCCGGCTGGGCACGCGCCCGGCCACGGCTTGGCCCTATCCTCGATTGGACTGCTGAAGGCGCGCCTCGCATGATACCGATTTCGGAGCATCCCGACACGCTGGTCGGCGTGGAGACCGGCTATGGCGAAGGTCTCACACGGCCCGGAGACTTCATCGATAGCTTCACGTCATGGGTGAGGAACAACGTCAACACCATTACCGCACTAACCGTAATTGTTCAGCGCCCGCGAGAGCTCACGCGTAAAGACCTGCGCGAGCTTCGCCTGAAGTTAGATGAAATGGGATTCTCGGATGCCGCGCTACGCAGCGCCTGGGTCAACGCTAAGAACCAGGACATTGCGGCATCAATTATTGGCTACATACGCCAAGCCGCCATTGGCGACCCGCTCATTCCTTATTCGGGCAGGGTGAGGGACGCGATTGCCCGCGTCACCGCGAAGGGGAGCTGGACACCGCCGCAACGTGATTGGCTCCGCCGGATCGGAGAAACCATGATCGCCGACCTTGTCGTCGATCGCGAAGCGCTTGATGAACCGCCTTTCGACTCAGGCGGTGGCTACAATCGCCTCAACCGCGTGTTCGATGGTCGCGTCGAAGCGGTCCTCGCGGACATCAATGAAGAGCTTTGGAGCAAAACCGCATGAGCAACGTGAGCGCCCGTGCGCGTGACATCGTCCAAAAGCTCTGGAATTCCTGCAAGAGCCTGCAAGGCGGCGGGGTCTCTTATCAAGACTACGTCACAGAACTGACCTTCCTCCTTTTCCTTAAGATGCTTGAAGAACAGAAGAAGGAAGGGCTCATCCCCAACTCGTGCCGCTTTTCGACATTGAAGCATCTCGAAGGGATGGAGCTGCTGACAGCGTACCGGCGTGCGTTGGTCGATCTTGGCGATCCCACAACGAAGGGCGTGACTTCGCCCCTCGTCCGGATCATTTACGCAGACGCGCGCACCGCCATCACACAGCCCGCCTCGCTTCGGACGCTGTTCGACGACATCGACAAGATCGACTGGTTCTCGCTCGACGAAGATGGCATCGGCGATCTCTATGAGGGTCTGCTGGAAAAGACCGTCAGCGAGAAGAAGTCCAAGGCCGGCCAATACTTCACGCCGCGCGCGCTCATCAACACGATGATCAAGCTAGTTGACCCCAAGCCCGGCGAAGTCATTCAGGACCCAGCGGCGGGCACCGGCGGCTTTCTCATTGCCGCGCACATGCACATTCGCGCGCAGACCGATGACCTTTTCAAGCTCGGCAAAAAGGCTGGCGAACAGCGCAGCATTTATTATCGCGGTATGGAGCTTATCGGCGCAACGCGGCGGCTCGGGATCATGAACATGATGCTGCATGGCATCGAAGCCGTCCTGGAGGATGGCGACACGCTTGGGGCCAGCGGCAACGAGCTCGGTTCGGCCGATATCATCTTGACCAATCCGCCCTTCAACAAATTTCCGGAGCGCGTAGCACGCGCCGACTTCGTCATCACTGCGGGCGCCGCGAAAGGACCGCTGCCCTTCGTCGAGCACGTCGTGCGCAGCCTGAAGCCCGGCGCGCGCGCAGCAATCGTCGTTCCCGACGGCACGCTAGGCAATGGCGAAGGCGCGGAGCTTCGCCGCTGGGCAATGGAGCTGTGCGACATTCACACCATTCTGCGCCTGCCGACCGGGATCTTTTATGCACAGGGCGTCAAAACGAATGTCGTCTTCCTTATGCGCGGCAAGACCGACAAGGCCAACACCAAGGCCACGTGGGTCTACGACATGCGTGCGGGTCAGCCCGCTTACGGCAAAACGCGCGCGCTGGGCGAAGCTGACTTCGCGGATTTCGTCGCCGCTTATGGCGACGATCCGCTCGGCAAGGCCAAGCGCACGGATCAGGGCGAGGAAGGCCGCTTCCGCAAGTTCACCCGCGAAGAGATCGCCAAGCGCAATGACAGCCTTGATATCGTCTGGCTGCGCGAGGACGAGACGGCGAGCGAAGAAGAGCTGACCGATCCTGAGGATATCGCCGCCGCCATCGTCGGCCATCTCCGTGCCGCGCTTCTTGAGATCGAGGGCGTCAGCGAAGAGATGGTCGCGGAGGCGGCCGCGTGAGCGAGCAGCAAGACCCTTTTGGACGAACGATCCAGCTCTTCCTGGTCGATGGCACGCCGAACGGCTTGCGCATTGCCTCCATCCACGGCTGGACCGGATCGGTGCTCGTGGCGGCGCAATCCACCTTCGGCAAACTGCTGGCGCGCCCTGAGGTCGACCGCACCGGCGTGTACATCCTCTACGGGCCAGACCCGGACGATGCCCTGTTTATGCGCGCCTATATCGGCGAGGCCGACAGCGTCAGCGAGCGCATCAAGCAGAGCGCGAATGATAGAAGCTTCTGGGAAACTGCTGTCGTTGTCACAACGAGCGACGAAGCGCTGACAAAGGGCCATGTGCGCTATCTTGAGGCGCGTCTGATCGACATCACCAAGCAAGCGGGCCGCGTCTTGCTCGAGAACAGCCAGGCACCTAATGCTGAGCGCCGCCGCCTGCCGGAAGCCGACCGCGCCAATATGGAGCGTTTCCTGGATGATCTGAGGGTGATCCTTCCGGTCGTGGGGCTTGATCTCCTGAAGTCCAAGCCGCGCGTTGGCGCGCTCAATGTCACGCTGGATCCCGTCACATCCGGCGCGCCCGCGCCTTATGAGGCGAGTTTTGAGATCCGCCACAAGAGCGGCGTGAAGGCGACAGCCGTCATTCAAGATGGCGAGTTCTATGTCATGCCCGGTTCGCAGGCGCGCAAGGATACCGGCCACACCGGCGCGCATTCCTATTCAGAGCTGAAGCGCCAACTCATTGAACGCAACGTGCTACGTGCGGGGCCTGAGCATGAGTTCTACGAATTCGTTGTGCCCTGGGCCTTCTCGAGCCCGTCGGCGGCCTCCGCCGTGGTGCTGGATCGCTCGTCGAATGGCCGTACCGAATGGAAGGTCGTGGGCTCCAGGCTGACCTATGCCGAATGGCAGGAGCAGAACGCGAAGGCGCCGGAGGTTGGCACGTGAGTGAGCTTCCGGAAAATTGGACTGCGACGACGCTTGGCGAAATTTCACTTCTAGAAATGGGCCAATCCCCGGACGGCGACGCTACCAACGTAACAGGAAGTGGATATCCTCTGGTTGGGGGGGCCTCGGAGTTTAAATGCGGCGGTTTGACAGCTACGCGCTTTACAGATCAGCCGACCAAACTGAGTGAAATCGGCGACATCATTCTTTGTATTCGTGCGACGATCGGTAAGGTAGCAGTCGCCGACAAAATCTACTGCTTGGGTCGCGGGGTCGCTGGAATACGCCCTCAACTCGTGGATAGCGATTGGCTGCGGAGGTTTTTGGTTTACTCGGGCCAAGCTTTGGATGAAGCCGGCACTGGCACGACATTTCGTCAAATCGATAAGGCCACTCTAAACAATTGGCCCCTTGGCCTGCCGCCGCTTCCCGAACAACGCCGCATCGTGGCGAAACTGGATGCGTTGTTGGCGGGCGTGGCGCGGGCGCGCAAGGAGCTAGACCGCGTCCCCAGCCTCATCGCCCACCACAAACAAGCCCTCCTCGCCGCCGCCTTTTCCGGCGAACTGACCCGCGAATGGCGGGGAGAGCATCCTGAGGTTTGGCAAGGCGCTCGCAGATTGCATCGGAGAACAGTTCGGCGGGGCGTGCCTGAAACCGCGCACGCCCAAGATTTCCTACATGACTGGATAAGACCACCTGAGTGGCGCTTCGAACATGTCGGATCATTTTTGCTGGATGGATCAATCGTTGACGTTAAAGACGGAAATCATGGGTCTAATCACCCGAAACGGGGCGATTTCGGGGCCACCGGTTTGCCATTCATCACGGCTGCCCAGCTCACTGACGATGTATTCAATTATCTCGACGCTCCCAAAATTGAGGGCGAGCCCCTTGGCAAATTGAAAGTGGGCTTTGCCGAGCCCGGCGATGTTCTGCTTAGCCATAAAGGCACGGTCGGGCGCGCTGCAATCTGCACACAATCCTGCGTTCTCAGCCCGCAAACGACCTACTATCGACCGAACACTGAAAGCTTTAACGGCGCATTCTTGCGATATCTTTTCATGAGCCCGTTCTTTCAGAAACAATTGCGTGGCGTTGAATCTCAGACGACCCGCAACTTCGTACCCATTCTCCGCCAGTATCAGCTTTTTCTGCTCGCGCCGTCGTTGGCCGAACAGGAATTCATCGTGCGGATTCTCGATGAAGGCTTCTCGTGGCTGAATGCCGCGTCCGCTGAGCACGAACTCGCCGCGAAGCTCCTCCCCAAACTTGAACAATCCATTCTCGCCAAGGCGTTTCGCGGCGAACTCGTCCCGCAAGACCCTGCCGACGAACCCGCCGCCGTGCTCCTTGCTCGCATCCGCACCGAACGCGACGGCGCTGCGCGTCCGGCGCGCGCACGCAAGGCACGCGTATGAGGCAGGCTGGGGCAAGAGATGAGACATTCAGCCGGCTTCCGGTCCTCGCTTGCGAGATGCTTGATCGAGCGCGAGAAGGGTTAGACACATGCACCATTGCCGGCTCACGCGAATTTGCGATTGACGGCGCGCTGCTGCGCAATCCGTCGAGCGAACAGTTGGCGGCGCTACTTCAATCGGTCGGTAGCTTTTCTCCGCGGGACGCCAAAGCGATCTACTTTCTGCTAGTGCAGGGGCCCGTTGATCTTTCCCGGTGTCAGCAAGCCTTTCGTGAGGGCAAAGAAGCCAGCGATAGATACTTTTCGCGAGACATGGATCGCTTGTCGCCCTGTCTCTATGTCGGCGCGTCCGCGAACCTCGAGCGACGCCTCAAGGAACATCTGGGGTTTGGAGCGCAGAAAACGTATGCATTGCAACTCTCGCACTGGGCTGCCGATCTTGGATTGAACTTGAGCATGGGATGCGCCGTGTATTCCCGCGGAGCTCAGCCCGACGCCATGCAAACCTTGGAGGACGCCCTCTGGAACGAGATGCAGCCGATGTTCGGTCGCCGAGGTGCGAGATGACCGACGACACGGCGCGCTGTCCAATGCAGAGTTGCTCCCGAGCGGACTGAACGAAACCACTGAGAGCGCTACGATTTGCAAGCGATTGGCGAGGGGACCATGGATTTCGGACCGCAATACGAAGGCGACGATGTTTTCACCAAGCGAATGCGCAGACATCAGTCCTGGTGGCGAGCAGCAAGGCTCAACGTAGCGGCCGGCCAAGACCAGCGTGGTAAGACCTATGGAAACTACCTGTCTGAAGCGGATGCCGAACGCGGGCTGAATTTCCTTAGCAAGACGATCGAGTGGTGCGCGCGCGAGAGAATTTCCTCTGGCGGTGGCGTGGAAGAATTTCGGTGCCTGCGAAACTTGCTGTCGTCGCAGCCAATGGCGTTCAACTTGTTTGGGCCGCTGCGGGCTGATCCTAATCTCGCGGCTACTTTGCTGGAACCCCTGTTGCCAGGAGGGGTGACGGCTGCCCAAGTGCAATTTGAGTGGGCGCCTGATCGTAAGACGCATCTGGGCGACGGAACGTCCATGGACGTGGCGATCCGCTACACCACGAGAGAAGGCACGCCTGCTTTGGCGGGCGTTGAAACTAAGCTGACAGAGCCGTTCACGCCGGCCACCTTCGGCCGCGACGACCATCGCGCGATAGCGTATCGTGGTGTAGGGAGCAAATCGCGCGTTTGGCGGGATCCGTTCGCTGACAGTTTGGCTGATGCGAGTTGGAACCAGCTTTGGCGCAATCATCTGTTGGTTGAGGCGGTGCGCCAAAACGAAAGCGGGCTGCTCGGTTGTCAAGTGGTTGTCCATCATCCGGATGACGCTCGATGCAAGGTCGCCTTTGCTGAATACAGCAAGCACCTAGCCGACCCCGATAACAGTCTCCGCGCCATCACCCTGCGGGACATCGTGGACGCTTGGCGTCCGCTCATACGGGGCACGCGTCACAGCGAGTGGCTCAATGATTTCGAGGATCGCTATCTGAAACTCGAACTGAGCGAAAGCTAACTATAAGGTGGACGCGGATCGAGGCCTGGGAGTTTGGCGATGAAGACGGTTGTGTTCTTCAACAACAAGGGCGGGGTTGGCAAAACGAGCCTCCTCTATCATTGCGCCTATGCACTTGCGGATGCGGGCAAGAATGTCATCGTCGCCGACCTTGATCCGCAAGCAAACCTGACTTCGTTTTTCCTAGATGACGAAGGGATCGATCGCGTTTGGAGCAACCCATCGGTCGAAGGCCCCACCGTCTATTCAGCACTCGAACCGTTGCTTCGCGGTACCGGAGACATCGACGCGTTCCGTGCACGAAAGGTCGAGGGCGAGTCGAAGCTTCGCCTCATCTGCGGCGACATGCGTTTGGCTGAGGTCGAGGACGAGCTTTCGGCGCAATGGCCCAATTGTTTGCAACAGGGACTCATTCAGGAACGAGCCATTCGGGTGACGACGGCGTTCCACCGGATGCTGACCGAAGTGTCGCGCCAACACGCGGTCGACTATGCGTTGCTCGACGTGGGGCCAAACTTTGGCGCCATCAATCGTTGTGCGCTCATTGCCGCGGACTATGTGCTGATCCCGCTCGGTGCCGATCTTTTTTCGATCCGTGGTCTCAGAAATCTTGGGCCGAAACTTTCGTCGTGGCGAACGCAGTGGGAGCAGCGGAAGGCCGCGGCGCCGGATGCGATCCGTGCGGCGCTGCCAGCCGGCGCAATGCTGCCGCTCGGCTTTACGGTCAATATGTTCAACGTCTCGGGTGGTCAGCCTGCGGCAGCGTTCAAGAACTGGATCGATCAAGCTCCAGATGCTTTCGCGGAGACGTTTCAACGTCGTGATGCTGGCGACCACTTGGGAAGTATCAAGAATTTCAACTCGCAAATGGCAGTTGCGCAGAAGGAGCGGAGGCCAATTTTTCGCGTCAACAAGACCAAGGATGCGCGCGACGTGGCTGAGTTGTTTGAGGGGCTAGCAGCGCGCATCATCGCGCGCATAGAGCACTTGGAAGCGAACTAGGAGACGTGGACGGGCGATGTCAGCAGGCAAGGATGAGGCACACATTCAGCCTCCGAGCCTGGAGGCACAAAGGTTGATCGTTTTGAGTTGTGAGTTGCCCGCGCAAAGCGGTTGGCCCAGCCGCCCGCACCCTTCATTCTATCGGTCTGGTCTGGATCGCAAACGATGCCAGCTGAAAAGGCTGCTCGCTTGCGCGACCAAATTGTCTGGGCCGACGCCCACGGCGCGTTGGCAGGGGCGCAGGACTATCTCTCGGGAATTCCGGAGAACCGCTGGTTACACAACGGCGAATGGCCGGTTCTTGACCAATCCCGCACGCGTTGCCGCTAACCTAGTACTCCTCATAAACGGGCTGCGACGTTCGTATTTGGTACGAGATGTTTTTCATCTCAGCGAGGATCGCGCCCAAGGCTAGCGTCTGGATGATGCAAAGAACCAGCAGCACTCCCGCGAGCCATTTCCAGCCGACGCCCACTTTCTCAGCCATTGCGCCCTCCCATGCGTAAGGCCCGAACCGACACCTACGCCCACACCATAACCGGCCGCATGTCCCGCCGCGAAGAGTTGCTGGAGGAACTAGCCCAGCTGCGCGAGCGCGAAGGCGTGCTGGCGAACGATCCAGACGCGCTGGACCGGGTTCTAGAGTCGCTTGGCTATAACGGCCCGGTAAGGCTCACGCCCCGCACGCCTCGCGTTGTGCTCTTCTACCGGGGTGAACTGCGCCAGTACGTCTTAGGCTCGCTCAAGGAGCACGGCCCCAGCACCACGCGCCAGCTAGCTCAGCGGCTAATCCAAGTCGAAGGCAAGGACGCGCGCGACCGGCGCATGATGGCTGACGTTTGTTCGGCGCATCGGCAAAGCCCTCTGGCAAATGCAGGACGCTAAACTAGTTCAGCGGTCCAAGGTCGCAGGGGACTTTGTTTGGAGCGCATGACGGAATAAGTTGCGCTCATGATACCCACCAAGTCTACGCAGTCGCCATCGGGTAAGGTTGTGCGCCTTGCGCCAAGGCCGCAGCGACAGTCAGAGGCGCTGACACTACACGCCTCTGACTGCGCCATTTACAACGCGCCAGCCGCTAAGCCCGGGCCTTGCGATTGCGGAGCAAAACCTGAGCGATGATGCCGCCGCGCATGGCTTTATCGCCTTCCCTGTAACCGTCGCGGGGTTCATCGAAAGTCGAGCCTTCGAGTTCCACCCAAGCGATGCGATCTCCGCGGAAAAGCTTCCAGTGTTCGTGCTCGCCAGAAGCACTCGCGCCCTCGGTTTGATAGACGCGCAACAAAAGCTGCCCGTCAGACCCGTAGCCGTAAGCGTGAGGTTCTACGATGCGCTCTCCGGGCTCGTACGAGATCCTGAGGCGGCGCTGTTGGAGCACCGCGTTGCGCAGTAATTCATTCATATTCGCCTCCAAGAAAGAGGCGTAGGACGCTTGACAAGCGACTCGCTGGACTCAAACTAAGTGATTCCGGGAGGCCCTCGCTTCGTGTCCCACGCATAAGTTTCCGACACGGAACTTGGGTTTCCAAGAAACGCTCGCTGACTGTGCCGGTCGGCGGGCGTTTCGCTTTTGGAACCCCTTGTTCCACCCCAATAATGAGATGTCGTTCCCCGGGCGTCAACTAACAGGATGCCTATAGGTAGTGGATTTTTTCCACAGAATCCCCACATCTTGGGTAGACAACCCAAAAAGCCGAACGCCGCATGCGATTCTCGCCTTATATGCTGAGGTTGGGGGACGCTGCCCTCAAAAAGGCTATGGTAAACCATACGTTAACCGGCACGCTTGATGCAGGACTAAGACGAGTTTAGGTGTCTTTCACGCGCCCGTTGTAGGGTGCCCAGAGATAGACCAGCGAGCCGGCCCATTCCGACAAACCGCGATGCGGTTGCGCGCAAGCGCTGGGAGTGGGCCGGCTCCACCCTTTTCGAGCCGTCATTTTGCACAGCCCCTTGTACGCCATCCTGTTGGATGGCGGCTTTCTCACCAAGAAACTTAACGCCAAGCATGGTCGCGACGCGACCGCCGACGACATTGTCGATGAATGCGACCGTCTTCGTGCTCTCGATCTAGTCAGAGGCTACGAGCTTCTCCGTATCTACTACTATGACGCCGCGCCCGCGACCGGGACTGTGCCGTTGCCAGTCACAAGAACGAACTTCAATCTCTCAACCACCGATCGCTTTCGAAAGTCTCAGGCGCTCTTCGATACTCTCATCCAGAAGCCCAATTTTGCCCTACGCATGGGTGAAGTGATCCTGTCTCCCGACAGCTGGCGCATAAAGCCCACCGTCTCGAAGAAGCTCGTCCGTGATGGGGCTCGCGCACTTACGGATGACGACTTCGTTCTCGACCTAAGACAAAAGGGCGTGGATATGCGCATCGGCATGGACATGGCGCGGCTATGCCTGCGCGACATGGTCCGCGCGATCATCGTAGTAACTGGCGATTCCGATTTTGTGCCTGCGTTCAAATTCGTGCGGCGCGAAGGCGTGAAAGTATATCTGGAGCCGATGGGCCAGAACGTTCGGCCAGAGCTTCGCGCTCATTCGGACATCGTGCTTTAGCGCTGCCAATAGCCTTTCCAATTGCGGCTGACGGGTGCGCCATGGCCAGAGTGGCGACGCAGGTGAATTGCTCGCCATTGGACTTGCGGCGGTGATCTTCGCGCGACGCCATCCCGTTCGCGTATTGGTGCAGATACTGCGCGCTAAAGTGGTGATGCACGCCAAGCTCTGAGCGACGCAGGCGGCTAGCCTCCCGAAATCGCGTCGATCGCCGTCGATAGGGATTTGTGTGCCGCGAGCAATTCGCAGTCCCTACTGGGCCCCCACGCTGCTGCGGCCCTCGTCTGCAACAACGCATTGGACATAGCTCGCTTTTTTTCCCTGACCCCACCGTCCCTAATGTCGCTACCCAGCGTCTCCCTTTCAGGCAAAAGCTTGTTTGGCCTCTCGATGCCGCAGAGCTCTTTGCGCGCACCAATTCAAGGAGGCGGCTGGATCGTCGGGACAGTGGGGACACAAGCAGCCTGTTGATCGACCGCAACATTTTGGCGTCGTGCAAGCGGGACAGTGTATTGGCCGCGTGAGGACGAACGTGAATTGCGACACACTCACGCGCGCACGCGCGCGCGGGTATGTCCGGTTTCAAATGAGTTCTGGCTGTAGCGGCGTCTGAACGCCTCATCCAGACGCGAGCAGCCGCCGCGTCTGCAGCAGCACGGCGCGCACTAGGCGGCGGTGTGCTACGGCCTCGGTGCTGAACCGTCCGTGCTTCATGGCGTTTTTATTGCCCTTTGGCGCGCCGGCGAAGGCGCCGTGCATCCGGCACCTCTTCTTGCCGTCAACTTTCGGGTTCATGCACGGCGAGCCTCGTCGCGTGTTCGCCAAGCAGCGAGGGGATAGATCTGCGTGGATTTCCATTTTGCGCGGCCGTTGCATGGCATTGTCCCTTTCTTTGTCGCTTTGTCCCCCGCCTCTCGATAACGCTGCCGACGACTGCCGGACCATTCACGTGAATATTTTCGACGCGAACTGTCTGGGTCGGACCGAGACCACGATGGCGGTCGAGCCCTTCGACCAATTGGGCGAAGGTGCGCGCCATCTTGCCTGCGTTGTTGACGTGCGCCGTGTGCTGATCGAGCGTTTCGGCGTATGCGGCGCGCCGGGCGCAGTCGAGCGCCAGATGTTGTGTCATCGCGGCCTGCACCGCGAATGCGGCCTCCACCGCGTTATTCGGCTTGAAGGCGACAGCGATCTCAATGAGCGCGTTGAGGCTATCTAGAGGTAGATGTCTGTCCGTGCCCCCGGCCCGCACATCGCCGGTGATCCGCAGCAACTGCCCCGCCATGTACGACACCAGATTGTCGCTTCCCCCGCCCATCGCGTCATTATGCGCGAATGCTTCTTCCATCGTGGTAACACGCCGGAGCTGAACTACCCCGCCTTTCACATCACCGCTGAACGGTGGAAGAGGGGGCTTGCGTTCGATGCGGGCTGGAGCGCTGCCGAGCGGGCGCTCCTCGGGCGGTCCGAGTTCTTGCACGCGCCTGCTCATGCGGCGCCTTCCTTTGTCGGATCTTCGCCCGCTTCGTGCGCGTCGATAGCTGCCATGAGTTTTTCTCGCCGCACCGCGTAACCACGCGGCCTCTCGCCATTGCGACGAAAATCAAACTGCAGGCCTCTGCTTCGGTTCTTCATCAGCGCGCCGCAGGCATCCAGTATTCTGGCCGCTGCCTCCGATCCCATGTCGGGAAACAGGCGCCCGAAAGTCGCGCCGTTAAACACAAAGAACGTTTCGCCATCGTCGCGGTCGACCACCCATCCCGAGGCGTTGAGCGGCATGTGAGAACGAACTATTCTGCCGTCGCTGTCCTTATGATCGAGTGCTGGATTTTGGAATGTGGCGCCATGTTGTTCAATGAAGTCTTGTACGCGGCGCAGTGCTTCTCCCTCTTCGCGCGGCCGGTCTCCGCCCGTCTTTGCACGCCACTGGTCGAACATGGATTTCGCAGCGTCGACGGCTTCGCCCGTGGCCCAACCCAGTGACAGAAGGCGATTGGCGAGTTCGCCAACAGCTCCAATGAGTGCAAATACTTTCGCTGCGCGATGCACTTGGCCATCCGCGTAGGAGGGGACGGTCGCTAGCACATCAGCCATGTCCGCCTTGATCTGTTCGAGAGCCACTTCACGGTCTGAGAGAAACGCTTCAACAAATGCCGGTCCAAGGCGGCCGTGGTGGATTTTGGCGAGCCCCAACAGGCGATCTGAAAATCGCGCGGCAGCTGCGCGAAGTGCGTGTTCGTCCGCGTGTTCGGGTGGCTCCAGATCGTGCAGCCAATCGAATGCGCCGCGGTCGCTCTCGCCGACGGCATGAATATCGAGTGCGCGCTGTTCTTGGCCCGCAGTGACAAAGCCTCCGCCCTTCTTGCTCAAACGAATGCGAGAGGAGATGCGAATTTCACCGGATGAGAGCGCCAGCCCACGCCACGTATTGGCTCTGCGTGTGGTCCTCCCGTCCTGGTTCATGCGCCCAGCGCCCGCTCCATTGGCATAGGTATAGACCGCCACCGCGAGCGTATCGGGGTCGCATTGATGGGCTTCGTCGAGTATGAGGAGCCCGTCATTCGATGCGGCGGCGCGCGCCTCAAGCCCGTTGGCCGTGTTGCGCCAACTATGGAGCGGAAACGGATTGCCCCAGATGCTGGCTGACGTTGCGAGCAGCGTGGTCTTGCCGCGAGAACTCTGGCCAAAGAAATGAATGATGCGAGCTTCTGCCTGGGTGTCTCTAAGGAGCACCGGAGCGAATGCGGTAGAGGCCGCAAACACGGCACGCGGGTTGCGTGAGAGCAAAGCGGTCATCTCCCTCGCGCCTTCAATCGTCCCAGCTCGCTCGCCACGGCCGTTGAGATCCAATCGATCTTCGGCGAAGCGAACACGTTTGTGCCTGGCGTGCCCTGGTTGAGTGACGACTTCGCCGTCAGGCAAAACAAAAGCCGCACCGTCCCGCGTCCATCCAGGCTTCATCGCAATGATCTCGTGGCGATTGGACTTCGCATGCAGCATCGCGTCGAAGACCAGATCTGCATGCCGGTGGAGGAAAGGAAGTCCTGCGCCAGCAACGCGCGCTCGAAACGCCTTTGAGTCGGCGTGGCGGTCGGAAGCATTCACGACCATTTCTACTGGTCGGCCGTGCTTGTCCGTGAAGCCGATCACCGTGCAATGATCGCCGCCGCGTTCATCCGTGGCCGTACAAAGAATCTGAAAGGGGTCGCTGATCCGGGTGTATGATTGCTCGCCTTTGGCACTGACCTTGACGTGATAGAGCCCGTCCGGGCGCATCTCGAACGCTGGGGGCCACCATGTTTCACCAGCTGCGCCTGCTGCGTCTCCCTGGTCGCCGTGAATCTGTCGATCATTGGCGGCATCGTCGAAATGCGAGTGGCTCACCGTCCGGTCGACGCTGATCTTGTCGACAGCCGTAGCCACGCATCGCCACAGATCGTCGAAACGAGCTTGCCAACGTTCGTCTCGTTGGCTTTCCGGGATCACTTGCATGGCTGCGCGCAATTGGCTGTAGGCAGCGCTGGGCTGCGTCCCGTCGGCCAGTAACCGGTAGGCAAGCGCGACAGTACTGTCGTGCAGATCTTCCCCCCGCGCCACTTTGAGCCAGAGGATCTCTGTGTCGGTCGTGGCGCCTTTCCGGTCGCGGTGTTTGGCTTTGCCATTTGCGGCCCGCTTGGCCTCGAGGAGATGCGCTACCAGGCGCTCAATTTCTGCGAGTTCTATGCGTCGCGTTTCATCACCACCAACGATGCGGCAGGGACGCGGCGCGCCCTTCGTGTGCCAGGAGCCCGGCCACCGAAGAGGGTGGTTGCTCGGTACAGCGCTGGGGTCGCTGCCAATCAACATGCAGGCGATGTTCCGCACGCGTTCGAGACGCGCATGATCGGCCTTTGTGCGCGCTGGCGTGGTCAAGGTGTAATAGATATGCAGCTTGTCCTGTGCTTCACCCGTGTCGGGGTCGGTCCAAATGCCTCCTGAAGCAACGATGAGTGTTGGCTCACCGAACGTCGCACGTAATTTCCGCAGGCTTTCGCGCGGCTGCGCGTCAGCATCGACGACCAGCACGGGCGCGTCCGCAATGTCTTCTTTGCGGGCGCGCACGGCGTTCAAGAATGTGCACGGAGGCGGACAGAACGAACACGACAACTTCTTTGGCGGTGAGGCAGCCATCTCAGCATAAAGCGCCGCTTGCTGAACAAGTTGAACAATCCAATCCCCGCTCTTGCCCACTTGAACGGCCGGGAAGGGATGTAGGAGTGGTTTGTTGTCCGCATAGAATGCCCGAAGGCTTATGAACGTCCCTGGCGTGACGTTCTCAAAGACGGCGCGAACGTAGCGCTCAAGCTCGTGGTGGTCGGCGCGGAGGGGCTCCCGCGCGCTGAAAGCATCATCTACGCCCGTGCTGACCTCTTGGTGTTCAACCGCGGGCGAGGAGAGATGATTTTCCTCAAGCCGCATGGTCGGACGTGCTCTTGAGTGGTTTGCCGAGGCGCCTCAACAGCCATTTCTCAAGATCGCGCTCCGCGTAGACAACACGAAAGCCGAAGCGGTGAAACGGGGGGCCGCCGCCGATATGGCGCCAGTTGATTAGGGTTTGGGGGCGCACGCGAAGTCCGCGAGCGGAAAGCCAGTCGACTACTTCGTCGGTGGTTCTAAACGTATCTGGTGAATGCATATTAGTTCTCTCGGTAGGCGGGTGCTTCGACCCAGCTACCGGAGTGTTTCAGGGCTCAGAGTTAGACGCATCGGGGTGTCTAGCTTCTAGAGCAGGCGCACCGCGTCGAGCCGCAAGGTAGCTTTCGCCGTTTGGACCGGTGTTGCAGCCACTGTGTTGCTAGAATCGAACTTGAGCGGCTTTGTTGGCCACAGCGCCCGGATCTCGGCGATCTCGGCGATGTGTTGTTCCACTCCGAACATGATGCGAAGCACGTGTTGTCCAAGCAAATTGAGCGTTCGGCAGGCTGCATCGCATTGTAATGGTCTCGGCATCACCTTCACCAAACACGCGGATTCGTGTGCCGTTCACTTGCGGCCTTGTTGTGCCGCGTACCTTCGTGCTTGCTGCAATAGATGGCGATCCCCGGGAGAAGAAACCCCGTTACGATCCATTTCTTCAAGACGGCGTACCAGTAGAGTCCACGGTACGCGAGGATCATCTACCAATGCCAAATGCCACAACGCGGCTGTTAGATCATGTTGGAATGTCGTGTCAGAAGGCGATGCTTGTGCGATCGCAGCCGCAATTTCATAACGCTCACTCAACACCGGTCGGGCCTGACTTGCATTGCCCATCGCGAACAGCACGTTCCCCATGCGCTCGAGGCTCAGTCCAACCTCGCGCCGCGATATGATGTTTGTCGAGTCCAGCGACGCGATATGACGTCTGATCGCCAAGCTTTCTTCATAGCGCTGATACGCGCCGCGAAAGTCGCCGCGCAATCGGTAGATTTCACCGAGGTTGTTCAGTGCGATAGCCAAGCCGCGTTGGTAAGCCATTGAAGAGGAATCTCGGCTTACGAAGCTGCGTTCCAACGCAAGCATTTCAACGAAATGCTGTTCAGCCCCCGCGAGATCACCCAGCTCCATTCTTAGAATACCGACGCGATCAAGGCTTCCCGCGAGGCCTTCCAGGTGAGCGAAGTTAGAAGGGTCTAAGTTGACGAGTAACCTGTCGATGGACAGGCTATCTTGATATGCGCTTAAGGCGGCCGCCCGATTACCTTCGGCAGAGAGCGCATCACCTTGCTTGTAATATGCCCCGCCGAGCAGTGTTTGATACACGAGTGTGTCGGGGTGGGCGCGAACAAGCTGCCTGGCGATCTCGGCAGCGATATCGTAATGCTCGCGGGCGGAAGATACGCCCCCCTGGGCCATCAGATCATCTCCGAGGCTGATATGACCAATCGCGACATCTCGTTGAAGCGACGCGGATGTCGTATCTCGTCGCGCCAAGCTGGTCACGATATCTAGGTGCCGACGATGGTAGCTGATGGCGGCAGCCCGATCGCCCTGAGCGAAAGCGACATCGCCCAACTCGACCAGGTCTGCAGCGACGTCCCGTTGGGACTCGATGGAACTGAGATCGGTGCCAGCAATCGCGAGATCTGCCTGGAGGGCGCGTTCAAGAACAGTCCTGGCCGCCAACAAGTCGCCGCTCGCTTGGTGCACCAGAGAAAGATAATACAAGGTGACACCGACCTCCCGGGTGCCTGGTGCTGAAAGCGCTAGAGCTTGGTCGAGGGCCTCTGCTGCCAATGTTGTAGACCCATGGTCGATATATAGCCGTCCAAGTGCGACCCAATCGCTGTGCACGTCCGCATCGAGGCGGGCGACCTCCTCATAGCGCGCGATCACGGCGGCCGTGTCCAGTCTTCCGCGGTTTCTCGCTTCGAGCGCCAGCGCGGCGATGTTACGAGCTTCAGCGGCGCTCTCGATGTTGTTGCGGACTTGGCGCGCTCGTCCGTGTGCATCGCGCAGGCGGTCGAGCGCGAGCAGGGCGCCTAGCTCATCGCCGGCGTTGAAGCGCTCAAGCGCGGCCAAGCCTTCGGGCGTTGACGCGATGTCTTCCGCCGCGCCGCGCAGCACCGCGATCTCCATCGCGTAGGCGCGGTCACGCTCCGCGAGGGCGGTGACATAACGTCCTTGCTCCGTGGCGAGTTCAACGGCGAGAGATTCGTTGCGAGCTCCCGCCTGTGTGACCTGTGCGAGCAGTGCTTCTATGGCGCGGCGCTGTTCGTTGATGCGTGCATCGAGCGCACGCTCGGCGGCGGCTGATGTCGACGTGGAGGCGTAGACGACTTGGTTCACGGCGTGGCGCGCAGGTGCGGTGAGGTCGCGCTGGGTCTGGGCGGTCTGTGCGAAGGCTTGTGGAGCGGCGCCCAGTGTTACCCCTGCGACAGCGGCGAGCGCAGCGAAACCTGCAAGCGTCAATCGAGACATCGACTACCCCCGCAATGCAGCGGCCCTCTATGGAGCAGGTGCTGCTGTTATTTGTGCCGCCGCCGCACGTCGGCGAAACTCATCAAGCGCCCAAGAATCGTGCGTTGCAAGAATACCAAGCGCGATCATGATCTCGAACTGGCTTGCAACCTCGGCCCAGGTTACGCCTGCGTTTGGGACGCGCCCGGCGCGCGCGATCACACAACGGGGCAGCCAAGCTCCTGGAACTCCTACTTTGGTGGGGTATGCTGCGATCCCTCGGTCGTCGACGGAGGACGTCTTGAGTCTTGAGAAGCGTGACCTCGTATTCTCTCGATGAACTGATAATCCAAAGCACTTAGCGGGCCTTGAGCTCGCGTGGCATTGAAGCCGGAAGCCAAGGTCGCCCAGTTCATTTGAGTTCCAGGCAACATAGCTTCACGAACTTGTACAAGCCAAAGGTAGTTTTGCGCAGCGACCGACAGCTGCCCGCTGGATGCAATGGATTCAAGAGTAGTACGTACTTGCTCCAGTACTTGTCGTGCTTCACTCCAGTTTTCCGACAAGATAGCCATGTCCGCATGGCTAAGTCTAAGCCGTTGAACCTCCAAAACGTTGAGTTGATTGGTCGGGTCTTGCTCCAGCAGGGCGTTTGCTAACGTGACAAGTTCTCCGTATTCAGATCGAGCGTATCGAATGTCGCCGGCAGCTGCTCGCACGGCTGCCAGCTTCCAGCGGACTACGGCAAACTGAACCTGGACCTCTACTAGTAGTTCGCCGGGTGGTATTGTTTCAAATAGGTCTATACTTCGCTCGAAATAGAACCTCGCCTGGTCGAGGTTTGCGGCGGCGACATACGCGTCGCCCAACTCCATGGCCGTTACGCAAAGGTCGAACCAATCGAGGCCGTATTGACTTAGCGACCATCGTTTTGCGTCCAGTTCCAAGGCCTCGTCAAAGAATATTAGTGCGGCTTGCGCGTCACCGAGGCGCAAACTCAGTTGACCGAGCGACGACAACCCGAGAGCCACGTTTCGCGCCAAGGAGTTATCGGACGGGCTTTCTGCGGCAAGCCGGCGATCAATGGCCAATGTCTGTTCGTACAGCGCCCGAGCTCGCTGTAACTCTCCAAGCAGCATCAGCGCGTCCGCGCTATCGGACATGGCTACAGAGCGTAATTCGTCTTCGTTCGCACTTTCGACGGCGATTTCGGCTGCGCGCAGGGCATCCCTCAATCGACCAGCGTCTTGGTATAATCTCCCCAGATTGACCCAGTCCCAAATTTCACTCGGGTCTAGTCTTGTTGTTTCCTCGTATCTCGAAATTACAGCATTCGTCCCGATCTGCCCGCGGCGGCGCGCTTCAAGCGCCAGCGCGGCGATGTTACGAGCTTCAGCGGCGCTCTCGATGTTGTTGCGGACTTGGCGCGCTCGTCCGCGTGCATCGCGCAGGCGGTCGAGCGCGAGCAGGGCGCCTAGCTCATCGCCGGCGTTGAAGCGTTGGAGCGCCGCCAAGCCTTCAGGCGTTGCTGCGATATCTTCCGCCGCGCCGCGCAAGATAGCGATCTCTTGGG
>LNFM01004521.1_pt1 | contig 25555 bp, 26 predicted proteins | sample 596031 | NCBI WGS metagenome assembly LNFM01 (sample SAMN04254537, study PRJNA301005) | activated carbon metagenome | isolation source: dual media filters at the Ann Arbor, Michigan drinking water treatment plant | place: USA: Ann Arbor | reverse complement strand
GACGCTTGCAGGCTGGCCGCGCACCGCCTGCGCGATGGCCTGGGCGTCGGCCTCATTCCAGACGCGGTCGTTGCGCAGTTCGGCATCGTCGGGGTTCTTCTTCCATTTCGGGTCGAACCACTTGCCGTCGTATTCGCCCGCGGCTGCGGCGAAGGTCGCCTTGATCTCCCAGTACGGCCTGGACACGTGCTTGCGGATTTTTTCCTCGCGCTCGACCACCACACTGAGCGTGGGTGTCTGCACGCGGCCGACCGTGGTCAGGAAGAAGCCGCCATCGCGGGAATTGAACGCGGTCATTGCGCGGGTGCCGTTGATGCCGACCAGCCAGTCGGCCTCGCTGCGGCTGCGGGCAGCGTCGGACAGGCCCTGCATCTCGGTGTCCCCCCGCAGCTTGTCGAAGCCGTCGCGGATCGCCTGTGGGGTCATGCTCTGCAGCCACAGCCGCTGGATGGGCTTGTCGATCGGCTTCTTCTCGCTTCCCGCGTACTGCACGATCAACCGGAAGATCAGCTCACCTTCGCGGCCCGCGTCGCAGGCATTGATCAGCGCCGTGACGTCCTTGCGCTTGACCAGCTTGACGACGGCCTGCAGCCGCGACTTGGCCTTGTCGATCGGCGCCAGGTCGAAGTGCGGAGGGATCACCGGCAGGTTGTTGAAGCTCCACTTGCCGCGCTTGACGTCGAATTCCTCCGGCGCCTTGATTTCCACCAGATGGCCGACCGCCGAGGTGACGACGTAACGGTCGTTTTCAAAATGGTCGGCTTGCTTGTCGAACTTGCCCGCCACAGGCGTGAGCGCCCGCACGATGTCCTGGGCGACGCTGGGCTTCTCGGCAATGATCAAAGTCTTGGTCATGTTTTCTTGTCAAAACGCTGGAAAGGTGTCGTAGGGTTGATCGACACGGGCTCGATTCACGGCGTGCGCCTCTCTACAATTCGCTGTCTCGCGCGCACACACGCAGGGGCGCACGCCCACGCACGCACACAAATTCAATGTACCCAAAGAAGTCGATGACGCAAGTGACGGCGAGAAACAGCTCCCCCGCAGCATCGAATCGGCGCTTCCAGGTCAGGCGCAGCAGCGTGCATGGTCGAGGCGTGTTCGCCGTGGCACCGATCGCCCGCGACGAACTGATCATCGAATACACCGGTGAAGTCATCGGCTGGCCCGAGGCCCTGCGCCGCCACCCGCATGACCCAGAAGACCCCAACCATACCTTCTACTTCAGCCTGGACGGCGGGAAGGTAATCGACGCCAAGGTCGGCGGCAACAGCTCGCGCTGGATCAACCACGCCTGCGAGCCCAACTGCCAAGCCGATGAAACGGATGGCCGGGTGTTCATTCGCGCTTTGCGCGATCTGCAGCCGGGCGACGAACTGTGCTACGACTACGGCCTGGTGCTCGACGAACGCCAGACCGCGAAATTGAAGAAGCAATACGCCTGCCGTTGCGGCAGCCCGGCCTGTCGCGGCACCATGCTGGCACCGAAATCACGATGAATCACTCACTGCCAATCGCCGCCGACCACGGCCTGACCTGGAACGTGGAGCAGCTCTACCACCGGTTGGCACCCCGGCTGCCCAATCTGAGCATCGAAGTGGTTTCGGAGATCGCGTCGACGAATTCGGCGCTTCTGGAACGAGCACGCGTTGCCAGCCGGCTCTCTTTCGAGGGCGACCGGGCCCAGGTGCGCCGTAGCACCGAAAGCCAGGCTTTCGGGCGGCGTACCGCCGATCACCAACCTTGCCTGTTGGTGGCCGAACACCAGACGCAGGGGCGCGGTCGGCACGGCCGGGTATGGCAATCCGAGGCCGTGGCTTCGCTGACCTTCTCGCTGGCCATGCCGCTGGCCCCTGTCGACTGGTCCGGCTTTTCGCTGGCGGTCGGCGTGGCACTGGCGGATGCGCTTGACCCGGCTGGAGAGGACAGCAACGGGCTGATTGGCACCTCAGCAAGCAGCCCTTGGATCGGCATCAAATGGCCGAACGACCTGTGGCTGATGCCGCCCGGTGGCAGCACGGCCGAGGGCCGCAAGCTCGGCGGTCTGCTGATCGAAACCGTGCCGGCCGGCGACATGCGGCTGGCAGTGGTCGGCATTGGCCTGAACGTGCTGTCCCTGTCACTCGCCCAGTCGCAGGCGGCAAGCGGTTTTGCCTGCCTGCAGGAAATTGATCCCGAGGTCAGCGCACCGCAGGTACTGGCACGCATCGTATTGCCGCTGGTCGACGCCCTGCAGCGTTTCGAGCGCGAAGGGTTCGCTGGCTTTGCCGAGCGCTTCGCAGTCCGCGATGTGCTGCGTGGCCGCGCAGTGCACACCGCGACGGTGGGCATCGGCGGGTCCGAATCGGCAGCCCGAACGTCCGGTGGCATCGAAGGCATCGCGGAAGGCGTTTCGGGCACCGGCGCATTGCGGGTGCGAGTGGCCGATGACGGACTGCGAGAAGTCATGTCCGGCGAGGTCAGCGTCCGGCTGCGCCCTGCCACCGTCAGCCCGCCATGCTGAGAGGCCTGCTGCTGGCCCTGGTACTCGCGAACCTGGCGTTTTTCTTCTGGTCGCAGGGCGGGCTCGGGACTGCCGGCGGCAGCACAGCAGCAGGTCAACATGAGCCTGAGCGGCTGTTGCGACAGATGCATCCCGAAGCAGTGCAGCTGCTGAGGCCGCCTGTAGCTGCATCGACCCCCGCCGAAGGCGTCTCAGGGGCGAGTGCTGCAGCCAGCAAAGCCAGCGGCGTCGAAACGGCGAGTGCGGCCAGCAGCGCAGCCTCAGAGGCGGCATCGGCGCCCGGATCGACCGAGGCCAGCGCTTCGGCGGCGGTCCAGGCATCTGCAGCATCTGTGGCATCGGCCGCGTCAGCAGGATCGACGGCGGCTCTGGCGCTCGCCCCGGTTTCGCCTCTACCACCGGCGCCTCCCGGGACACGGTGCCTGGAGGCCGGGCCGTTCAACGGTGTCGAGCTGGCATCCGCAGAGACCGCGCTGGCGGCGAATGCGAAAACCCGCCGCATCCCTCGCCGTTGGGTGCAGATGAAGCCAGACGCAGCGAGCGCCCCGTCGGCCCCGCAGCATCAATTGCGCGTCGATGCCACGCCCAGCGAGGTCGCCGTGCTGGAATCCCTGCCGGCCAGCGTGGTGGGCCGCAGTTTCACGCCCTGTACCGCGCGCTGATCGCGCGGCAGGCAGGGCACAGGAACGAGCCTTACTTCGCGACCACCCGAACCATCTCCAGCACCTTGTTGGAGTAGCCCCATTCGTTGTCGTACCAGGCGACGATCTTGACGAAGGTGCTATCGAGCGCGATGCCGGCATCGGCGTCGAACACCGAGGTCATCGGTTCACCGCGGAAGTCGGTCGAGACGACCTTGTCTTCGGTGTAGCCCAGAACGCCCTTCATGGCGCCTTCGGATTGGGCCTTCATCTCCGCGCAGATGTCCTTGTAGCTGGCTTCCTTGAGCAGCTCGACCGTCAGGTCGATCACCGACACATCGGAGGTCGGCACGCGGAACGACATGCCCGTCAGCTTCTTGTTCAGCTCCGGAATCACCACGCCCACCGCCTTGGCCGCGCCAGTGGACGAGGGGATGATGTTCTCGAGGATGCCGCGGCCACCGCGCCAGTCCTTGTTCGATGGGCCGTCCACCGTCTTTTGCGTCGCGGTTGCCGCATGCACGGTCGTCATCAGGCCCCGCTTGATGCCCCACTTGTCGTGCAGCACCTTGGCCACAGGCGCCAGGCAATTGGTGGTGCACGATGCATTCGAGATGATGGCTTCGCCTTTGTAGGTGCCGTGGTTCACGCCATAGACGAACATCGGTGTGTCGTCCTTCGACGGGGCCGAGAAGATCACCTTCTTCGCGCCGGCGGCCAGGTGCTTGGCACCCGTTTCCTTGGTCAGGAACAAGCCGGTGGCTTCCACGACGATGTCCGCGCCGACCTCGTTCCACTTCAGTTCGGCGGGATCCTTCAACGCCGTCAGGCGAATCTTCTTGCCGTTGACGATCAGGGTGTTGCCGTCGACGGCGATGCTGCCCTTGAAGCGCCCGTGCACCGAGTCATAGCCCAGCATGTAGGCGAGGTAGTCGGGCTCCAGCAGGTCGTTGATCGCGACGACTTCGATGTCGTTGAAGTTCTGGATGGCGGCACGAAACACCATGCGCCCGATGCGTCCGAAGCCGTTGATGCCGATCTTGATGGTCATTGCAATTTCCTGGGAGTTGAATTCGATTCGGGCTCAGCGCTTGAGCGCGCGCAGCACCGTCGCGACCACGTTGTCGGCCGTGAAGCCGAAATGCTTGAACAGCACCGGTGCAGGCGCCGATTCGCCGTAGGTATCGATGCCGACGACGGCCGCGCAGCCGTACTTCCACCAGCCGTCGGTCACGCCCATCTCGACCGCGATACGCGGCACGCCCTTGGGGAGCACGCTGGTCTTGTAAGCCGCGCTCTGGCGATCGAACACCGTGGTGGAGGGCATCGACACGACACGCACGGCGACCTTCTGCTGCGCCAGCAACTGCTGGGCGTGCAACGCGAGGCTGACCTCGGAACCGGTCGCGATTATCACTGCCTGCGCCTTCTTCTTCAGCCCCACCTCACTCGGCTCGGCCAGCACGTAGGCGCCCTTCGAGATGTCGTCGAGGCCGCTCTTCGGCGCGTAGGGCAAGTTGTGGCGCGACAGGATCAGCGCCGTCGGGCGATCGTGGTTCAGCAGCGCGCAGGTCCAGGCGATCGCGGTCTCGGCCGTGTCGGCGGGGCGCCAGACGTCGAGACCCGGAATCAGTCGCAGCGAGGCCACGTGTTCGACCGACTGGTGCGTCGGGCCGTCTTCGCCAAGACCGATGCTGTCGTGGGTGAACACATGCACCACCCGCAGCTTCATCAATGCGGCCATGCGCACCGCATTGCGGCTGTAGTCGCTGAAGGTCAGGAAGGTGCCGCCGTAGGGAATGAAGCCTCCGTGCAGCGCGACGCCATTCATGATCGCCGCCATGCCGAACTCGCGCACGCCGTAGTTGATGTGGCGGCCACCGTTGCCGGTGCCTGCATCATCAAAGCGCAGGGCCGGCGTGCTGCTGGTGTTGGTGAAGACCGAGCCGGTCAGGTCGGCGCTGCCGCCGAGCAGTTCAGGCAGCGCCTTGGTGAAGGCTTCCAGCGCGATCTGGCTGGCCTTGCGGCTGGCCACGGTCTCGGCCTTGGTGTGGGCCGCGAGGGCGGCATCCACAGCGACCTGTGCGAAGTTCTTCGGCAACTGGCCCTCGACACGGCGCACGAACTCCAGCGCCAGTTCGGGGTAGGCCTTGCCGTAAGCCTCGAAGGCATCGACCCAGGCCGTTTCGGCGGCGAGGCCACTGTGGCGCGCGTCCCAATGCTCGTAGACGGTTTCGGGAATCACGAAGGGCTCCGACGACCAGCCCAGCGCTTCGCGGGTCAGCTTGATTTCTTCAGCACCCAGGGCCTCGCCGTGCGCCTTGGCGGTGCCACCGCGGTTCGGCGAGCCTTTGCCGATGGTGGTCTTGCAGCAGATCAGCGTGGGCTTGTCCGCCAACTTTGCCTTGGCGATCGCAGCATCGACCGCATCGACATCGTGGCCATCGACATTCGCGATGACGTTCCAGCCATACGACTCGAAGCGCTTCGGTGTGTCATCGATGAACCAGGGCTTGACCTGTCCGTCGATGCTGATGCCGTTGTCGTCGTACAGCGCGATCAGCTTGTTGAGCTTCCAGGCGCCGGCCAGTGCGCAGGCTTCATGGCTGATGCCTTCCATCAGGCAACCGTCACCGAGGAAGGCGTAGGTATGGTGGTCGACGATGGTGTGGCCCGGGCGGTTGAATTCGCTTGCGAGCAGCTTTTCGGCCAGTGCGAAGCCCACCGCGTTGGTGATGCCCTGGCCCAGCGGACCGGTGGTGGTTTCGACGCCTGGCGTGATGCCGACCTCGGGATGGCCTGGCGTCTTGCTGTGCAGTTGGCGGAAGTTGCGCAACTCGCTCATCGGCAGCGCATAGCCGGTCAGATGCAGCAGCGCATAGATCAGCATCGAACCGTGGCCATTGCTCAGCACGAAGCGATCGCGGTCGGCCCAGTGCGGGTTGCCGGGGTTGTGCTTGAGGTGCCGGCTCCACAGCGCGACCGCGATGTCGGCCATGCCCATCGGCGCGCCAGGGTGGCCGGAATTGGCCTGCTGCACAGCGTCCATCGTCAGGGCGCGGATGGCATTGGCCATCAGGGAGGTGGGTTGGTCTGACGCGGTGAAAGCCATGCGGGTCCCTGAGGAGGCGGTCGATAGAAACCCTAGATTCTAGGAGGCCTCGATAATTTGGCGAATGCCGTGCCTGACCTCCATTGCTGCCCTCGACAGCAGCCCACCGAGCGTTCTCCAGTGAAAGCCATCGTGCTGGCGGCCGGCCGCGGCGAGCGCATGCGCCCGCTGACCGATGTCACGCCGAAGCCCTTGCTGCCGGTGCGCGGCAAACCGCTGATCGAATGGCATCTTGAGGCGCTGTCGCGTGACGGCATCCGAGAAGTGGTCGTCAACACCGCCTGGCTGGAAGATCAGATCGTCGACACGCTGGGCGATGGTGCGCGTTTCGGTTTGTCGCTGTACTACTCGCAGGAAGGCCGCGACCACGGCGGTGCGCTCGAAACCGCAGGCGGCATTGCGACCGCGCTGCCGCTGCTGCGCGGTGCGCCGGATTCGGCCGATGGCGACTGCTTCTGGGTCGTGTCAGGCGACATCTACATGCCGGGCTTTCGCTTCGATGCCGCGCAGGCGCAGCGTTTCGCCACCAGCGATCGGCTCGCCCATCTGTGGCTGGTGCCGAACCCTGCGTACCATCCGGAAGGCGATTTCGGACTGTCCGCCGACGGGCTGGGTCTGGCCGATGGCGCGGGCCCCGACGGTCAACGTTGGACCTACGCGAACATCGCGCTGTGCCGCGCGTCGCTGTTCGACGGCATCGCGCCCGGCAGTCGGGCCGCGCTCGGTCCGCTGTTGTTTGCGGCGATGCGGGCTCAGCGCGTGACGGCCGAGGTCTACCGAGGACCGTGGGAAAACGTCGGCACGCCGGCTCAGTGGGAAGCGCTGAGAGCCGCCGAGGCCTGAGCTGCCTGCGGACACTGGTTGACCTCCAGCGACAGGTGCACGAGGGCCGGATAGACGGCCAGGCGCGCGCGGTACTCGGCCGACGGTAACGGCGCATCAGCAACGACGCTGGCGATGGCCGCGTACTGCTGGCGGCCCACGCGCCAAAGATGCAGATCGGCCACCCGGGCATCGCCATCGGACTCGAGGGCGGTGCGGATCTGGTCGACCAGCGGGTGGTCCATCTCCCGGTCGAGCAGCACCGCAGCGGTCTGGCGCAGCAGCCCGACAGACCACACCCCGATGACCACCGAGCCCAGCACGCCGACCAGGGGATCGAGCCACTGCCACCCCAGCCACAGGGCCGCGGCGAGCGCCAGGATCGCCAGCACCGAAGTGAGCGCATCGGCCAGCACATGCATATAGGCCGCCCGCAGGTTCAGGTCGTGACCACCGTCGGCGGTGGCGACGGGGTGGTCAGAATGCGCATGGGGTGCCGAGTGGTGGTCATGATGCGAGTGTTCATGCGCGTGGCCGTGTGCATGGTCGTGGGCGTCATGTCCATGGTCATGCGGTGCGTCATCGGCGCCATGCAGCAACCAGGCGGACACCAAGTTGACTGCCAGACCGATGCAGGCGACCCACAGCGCAGTGGCCGCGTCGATGGGCGTGCCATGCCATAGCCGCAGGGCCGACTCGAAGGCGATGCCCAACGCCACGATCGCCAGCACGAGTGCACTGGCAAAGCCGCCCAAGACCTCGATCTTCCAGGTGCCGAAGGCATAGCGGGTGTCGCGTGCGTGGCGCCGTGCCAACGCGTAGGCCACCGTGGTCACGCCCAGCGCCAGTGCATGCGTGCCCATGTGCCAGCCATCGGCCAGCAGTGCCATCGAACCGGTCAGCCAGCCGCCGACGATCTCGGCCACCATCGTGATCAGCGTCACCGCCAGCACGGCGCGGGTGCGGGCTTCGCCACGGCGGTTGCCGCTGTCGAACACATGGCTGTGCTGCCAGGGACTGAGGTCGTGGGTGTGGGTGTTCATGAGCTTGGGGCTGGCAGTTGACGGGATCACAGCGCGACCAATGCTTCGGCGCACAGTGTCGAGCGTAAACGAGCTGACGGCGGCGCGAGATGTCCATCCCGGTGACACAGCGTCGTAGGCTTCGGACGAGACGGCAAGCCCGCCGTGGCTATAGTGCGCCGATGAGCTCCAGCATCTTCGCTGCTCGCCGCGCTCAGCTTGCCGAGCGGTTGCGCGCGGCCGGTGGCGGTGTGGCCCTGCTACCCACCGCGCCGGAACGCACGCGCAACGCGGACAGCGAGCATCCTTACCGCCACGACAGCCACTTCCATCACCTGACCGGCTTCGACGAGCCGCAGGCGTGGCTGGTGCTGAACAGCGACGGGCGCAGCACCTTGTTCTGCCGGCCCGCGGACCCGGAGAACGCGGTGTGGCACGGGGATCGGCTCGGCACCGAGGCAGCGCCGGAAGCGCTGGGCGTCGATGCGGCGCTGCCGATCGACAGCGTGGCCGACGCGATGCCTGCGCTGCTGGCGGGACAGGGCACGGTCTGGTTCCCGTTCGGTCGATATCCCGAGTTGTCCGGCCAGGTCGAGGGCTGGCTCGCATCGCTGCGGGCTCAAGAGCGCCGCGGGGTGGAGTGCCCGACGCAGTGCCGCGACCTGCACCCGCTGATCGCCGAGATGCGGCTGATCAAGGACGCCGGCGAGCTCGCGACGATGCGCCGCGCAGCGTCGATCTCGGCGGGCGCACACCGACGCGCCATGCGCTACTGTGCGCAGCGCTTCCGGCAGGGCGCGTCGGCGGTACATGAGTATGAAATCGAAGCGGAGTTGCTGCATGAATTTCGCCGCCACGGCACGCAAGGCCCGGCCTACCAGAGCATCGTGGCCGCCGGTGCCAACGCCTGCGTGCTGCACCACCCGGCCGGCCACGCGCGGCTGCTGCCCGACGAGTTGTGCTTGATCGACGCGGGCTGTGAACTCGACGGCTACGCCAGCGACATCACCCGCACCTTCCCGGCCAGTGGCTGCTTCAGCGGGCCGCAGCGAGCAATCTACGAACTGGTGCTGGCTGCTCAGCAGGCCGCGATCGATGCCACGCAGCCTGGCCAGCGCCAGCGCGATGCCCACCATGCGGCCGTGGGCGTTCTGGCGGAGGGTTTGCTCGAGCTCGGCTTGCTGTCGAATGACGTGCATGGCACGGTCGACGATGTGATCGCCAACGCGGCCTACCGCGCCTTTTATATGCACGGCACCGGTCACTGGCTGGGGCGCGATGTACACGACGTCGGCGAATACCTGTCGCTGGACGAAGCGCCGATCGAGCAGCCCGACGGCCTGGGCGGCACGGTGGTCAAGCGGCCGTCGCGGATGCTGAAGCCTGGCATGGTGGTGACGCTGGAGCCGGGCCTGTACGTGCGCCCGGCGCCACATGTGCCCGAGCGCTACTGGAACATCGGCATCCGCGTGGAAGACGATGTGATCGTGACCGAGCTGGGCTGCGAACTGATCACCCGCGGCGTGCCAGTGGATCCGGACGAGATCGAGGCGTGGATGCGCGGTTGAGCGGCAGGCGATCCGAAGGGGTTCTCAACCGCACTACGATGCGCGTGCCGCGCGACTGCCTTTGAAAGCGACGTGACTTCCCGCCAACCTGTCCTCCGTTCTCCCCCATCGGTGCTCGCCCGTCCGCTGAGACTGGCTGTCGTCGGCGCCGGGCCGGTGGGTCTGTCGCTCGCTGTGCAGGCGGCGCGTGCGCTGCCGCTGGCACAGATCAACCTGTTCGACACCCGAGCCATCGACGCCGATGTGTCGGGCGACCCGCGCACGCTGGCCATGTCGCTGGGCAGCGTGCAGCTGCTCCAACGCCTGGGCGCCTGGCGCGACGAGGCGGCACAAGCGATCACAGAGGTGCATGTCTCGCAACAAGCGCCGTCGCTGGTGGGACTGGTCGGCGGGCTCGTCGGCGGATGGCTCGGCCGCTCGTTCGATGAACCGCAGGTGCGCATTCGTGCGTCGGACACTGGCGTGACCATGCTAGGTGCGGTGTTGTCGTACGGCAGCGTCACGTCAGCCCTGCAACAGGCGTGGATGCACGCGACCCAGGCCGAACCGCAGCGGCTGGTCAGCCGTTTCTCCACGCCGGTGCGATCACTGAAATCGCTGAACTCGGGCGGTGTGGAAGTGGACGCAGACATCGCCGAGACCTTTGATCTGGCGGTGATTGCCGAAGGTGGCGTCTTTGCCGAACAGGCACGCAAGGCGATCACCCGTGACTATGGCCAAGTGGCCTGGGTCGGCCAGGTGACGCTCGACGGCGCCCGAGACGGCGTTGCCTACGAACGCTTCACACACCACGGCCCGGCCGCGCTGCTGCCGCTGGGTCCGGGCCGCGCCGCGCTGGTGTGGTGTGTCGACGGCGCCGACGACCCGGTTTCCGAACTGAACGACGACCAGCGCTGTTGCGTCCTGAACACGATCTTTCCAGCCGAAGTCGGCCGCATCACCCGTGTGAGTTCACTGAAACGCTTCCCGCTGGGCCTGAACGCCGAGCGCAGCCTGATCAGCAACTCGAACGGTCGCATCGTGCGCATCGGCAACGCCGCGCAAACGCTGCATCCAGTGGCGGGGCAGGGCTTGAATCTCGGGCTGCGCGATGCCTTCGTGCTGGTGCAGACCCTGGCACGTTCAAACGACGTGGATCAGGCGCTGCGCCGGCTGAATCGACAGCGCGCGCCCGATCGCTGGGCAACGATCGGCGCGACCGATTTCCTGGCGCGCAGCTTCACCTGGCAGTTTCCGGGCGCCAGTACGGCCCGCGGCCTGGGTCTGACGGCGTTACAGGCGGTCTCGCCGCTGAAATCGGCGCTGACGAGGCAGATGATGTACGGGCGGCGCTGACGCTTCAGGCCGCCGGCTGCAGTTCAGGCAGGGTGCGACCGGCGGCTGCTGCGCGCAGACGATCGCAGCCAACCCAGACATCGTCGGAGCGGAAGGCACCCTCGATCAAGGGCAGCAGACGCTTGCTGTTGGCGCGCAGGATGATCTGCTTGACCGACGCGATCTGCGACGGGTGCATCGAGAAACTGCGCAGGCCCATCGCCAGCAGCACCTCGGTGAAGGCGGCGTCCCCCGCCATCTCGCCGCACACGCTGACAGCCTTGCCGGCCTTGCGGGCCTGACGGATCACGCTTTCGATCAGCTGCAGCACCGCCGGATGCCAGGGGTCGTAGAGGTGCGCCACCGATTCGTCGCCACGGTCGATCGCTAGCGTGTACTGGATCAGGTCGTTGGTGCCCAGCGACACGAAATCGAACAGCTTCAGCAGACTGGGCAGCACCAGCGCCGCGGCCGGGACTTCGATCATCGCGCCGACTTCGACGTCGGTGAAAGGCTTGCCCGCGTCGATCAGTTGCTGCTTGGCCCGCGCAATCGCCTCCAGGGTCTGCCTCGCTTCACCGACATGCGCCAGCATCGGCACCAGCAGTTTGACCTTACCGAAGGCGCTGGCACGGAGGATGGCCCGGATCTGCTGGCGGAACATGGCGGGCTCCGACAGACTCCAGCGGATCGCACGCAAGCCCAGCGCCGGGTTCAGCGCATGCTCGTGCCGCAGCTCATTGATCGACATGCGGTCCAGTGGTTTGTCGGCACCGACATCGACCGTGCGGATCGTCACCGGCATGCCGTTCATCGTCTGCACCACCGCGCGATAGGCCTCGAACTGCTCGTCTTCTCCGGGCAATTCGCCAGCGCGGTTCATGAAAAGGAACTCGCTGCGATACAGCCCCACGCCCACCGCACCGGCGGCCACCGCCGCGGCGGCATCGCCTGGAAGCTCGATGTTGGCCAGCATCTCGACCGATTCGCCGTCCAGAGTGACGGCCGGCGTGTTCCTCAATCGCGACAAACGCTGGCGCTCGACATCGCGCTGGCGCTGGCGGAAGCGGTACTCCTCGAGCACGATGTCCGACGGGTTGACGATGACGAGCCCGGCATCGCCATCGATCACCACCAGGTCGTCCTGCCGGATCACGCGCGAGCCTTCGCGCGCGCCCACCACGGCCGGGATGTCGAGGCTGCGGGCGACGATGGCGGTATGCGAGGTGGTCCCGCCCACGTCGGTGACGAAGCCCGCGAAAACCGTGCGCTTGAAATGCAGCATGTCGGCCGGTGCGATGTCGTTGGCCACCAGCACCAGCGGCTCGTTGTGCGCGTCGGCGCCAGCAGGTTTCGCAGCCACATCGATCAGCGCTGGAGAACCCCTGGCCATCGCGCGCAACAGCCGTTCGACCACCTGTTCGACGTCGGCCTTTCGCTCACGCAAGTAGTCGTCTTCCATTTCGTCGAACTGGCGCGCCAGCACTTCGAACTGCGCTGACAGGGCCCACTCGGCGTTGTAGCAGCGCTCCTCGATCCATTGCTTGGTGGCGAGCTCCAGCGACTCGTCGTTGAGCAGCATCAGGTGCACGTCGAGCAGGGCCGACAACTCAGCCGGCGCGTCGTCGGGCAGGTCCGCCTGCAAAGCTGTGAGCTCATCGACGACGGCATTGCGAGCGGCACGCAAACGCCCGATCTCGTGACCCACGTCGGCCACCGGAACGAAATAGTGCGCGACGTCGATGCGGCTGGACGAGACCAGCACCGCGCGACCGATGGCCACGCCTCGGGACACGGGCAGGCCGAACAACTGAAAGCTCATAGGTCATGCTAGCAGCGCCGCTGCGCCGCGGCGACCCGGGTTGTCACGGGCAATGCCCGCGACTGGGCTGCGCCCGCGGTCGTCCAGGCGAGTGTCACCGCGGCGTCACCCGACCTTCACAAGCCAGTCACCCAGGCGCGCCAGCATCCGCTCATGGACTTTCAATCTGTTGGGGCACAAGGTGCCGTCGCACGGTCGCCTTCGGCATCTCATTCGAGCCTGGGTCAAGCTTGGCGTCAACGTCCTGGGCTCGACACGCTGGGAGCGGACCAGCCGTTTGGCTTCAAGGTGAGCTGGGCGCGCGACGAAGACGAAGTGCGGGCCGCCCAGCGGCTGCGCTACCAGGTGTTTGCAACGGAACTGGGCGCGCGCCTGACATTGCCGCGCGGCGCACCGGCCGGGCACGACATCGACGTGTTCGATCCCTACTGCGAGCATCTGCTGGTGCGCAGCACCAGTAGCCATGACGGCGAGCCCGGCGAGGTGGTGGGAACCTACCGCGTACTGACCCCCGCGGCCGCGAAGCGCATCGGCGGGCTGTACAGCGAGGCTGAGTTCGATCTGACGCGGCTGCGCGCGCTGCGTCCGAAGATGGTCGAACTGGGTCGTTCCTGCGTACACCCGGACTGGCGGCGCGGCGGCGTGATCCTGTCTCTGTGGGGCGCGCTGACCGACTTCATGCAGCGCAACCGCCTCGACACGATGATCGGCTGCGCCAGCATCAGCATGCACGACGGTGGCCATGTGGCGGCGAGCCTCTGGGAGCAGTTGCGGCGAACGCACCTGGCACCGGTCGAACGTCAGGTACCTCCGCGCCTGCCGCTGCCGATCGCTGACTTGCAAAGCGACCTGCGCGTTGAGGCCCCGGCCTTGATACGGGGTTACCTGCGGTGCGGCGCCCAGGTGCTGGGCCCACCTGCCTGGGACCCGGATTTCAACACTGCAGACCTGCCGATGTTGATGCGCATGGAAGACATGCCAGCCCGCTATCGCCGGCACTTTCTCGGCACCTGACGCGCCTCAGAGCAGTTTCGCAAGGCTGGTGCGGCGTGCGCATCTAGGGGCTCACTCCCCTTCGCCGAACTTGTCTTCAATCAGGGCGACCAGGGCATTGATCGCTGCTTGCTCATCTTCGCCCGTCGCATCGATCTCGACATCGACACCCAAACCGGCGGCCAGCATCATCACCCCCATGATGCTCTTGGCATTGACGCGGCGATCGCCGCGGCTGATGAACACCTCGCTTCGAAAGCCGCTGGCCGTTTTGGTGAGCTTGGCCGAGGCCCGCGCATGCAGGCCCAGCTTATTGCTGATGGTGACGCTGGTTCGAATCATGGCTGCCCGGCTGTGTCGCCTGGTTTTGCGGACGAGAAATGGACACCTGCATGACACCTTGCGTGGCGCCTGCCACGGCCCGTGCGACCACGGCATCCAGAGGTTCATGCAGGTAACAGAGAGCACGCCAGAGCATCGGTACATTGATGCCGGTGACCACTTTCACCTGACCGAATTCGGCCAGACCAGCCAGCCGCTGCGCCACGTTGCACGGCGTGGCCCCGAAGACATCGGTGAGGATCAGCGCCTGCGGGTTGCGCACCTTGGCCAGCAACGCAGCGGCCAATGCCTCGATATCTTCAACCGGCATGTCGGGCGCGACATCGAGTACTTCGAGCGACTTCGCACAGTCAGGGAATGCATGGCTCGCTACTGTCTTCAGCGACGAAGCCAGCGGGGCGTGGGCAATGATCAGCAATCCGGGCATGGCGCGCCATTATCTGTAGTTCGACCGGCTTAAGCCGCCATAACCCTTGCCGCCAACCCGCGGCGTCGTGGAATACGCAACGCCCGTCTGATCAGGGCAGCTTCAATCCCGAAAAGAAGGTGTCCACCGCCTCGACATCGAGCCGCGTGCCAACCACGGTGGCCTGGTAGACCTGTGTCCCTTGGGTGAAGAACGTCGCCTGGGCTGCGATGGTTGAGCCGTCCGCACGCGTGCCACTCCAGCTCAGTCTCTGCGCCAGAGGATTCGGCGTCATGCCAGGCACGGCCTGGGTGCCCTTTATGGCGGTCGGACCACCTATGTTCCCGGCCGCTGCGTCGCGCAGGGCCTGAAGCACCGGGGTCACCTGCTCGCCCTGGCGAACATCGATGTGGCTCAGCGCGTAGACGTTGTCGGCTGCAGTGCACGAAGCCAGCTGCATCGCCCGCTCGGCGCCAGCCAGCACCACGCGCCGGATGTGGTGGTCAGGCTTGCACGGAAACAGCGCACTGACCACGCTACCGGGAGGATGCGTCTCGCGCCAGTTCAGCGCTGGTGAACAGGCCGGCAGGCCCCAGGCCAGGGCGACCCACAGCAGGGCAGCACGAGGGCGTGGGCGGGCGATCACAGACGTCATGTGGACGATTATCGGAGGCTGACCGCCAGTGACCTCAAGGGTAGTCAAGCCTGCAGTCACCCGGCACCACCGCACGTTGCCCTGCGGTCCGTGAATTATTCACACCCCGGGTCCGGTGCCGACACGTCTTGCCGACTGGCGCAATGCAGCGAGCAAGTGAACACTACGTCCTTGCCGAGCCAGGCGTCACATGAACGACGTCAAGGCGAGATTTCACCCTGCCGTTTTCGCCAGCCCATCACCGACAGCTGCCCTGCCAAGCCGCGATCCAACAGCGAGCGATCTCGATTCCATGAGCGACTCCACCACCACCGCAACGTCGATTCCATCGCAGCGCTCACCGACAACCGAGGGGGCCCGCTGGCGCGACCTCATCGCCGAACTCGGCGCCGAGATCGCCCATCCGCTGACACTGGCGCTGGAGCGCGTCAACGCGCTGACCTCCAGCGGACGGATCGACCGCGCCGGACTGCGCCTGCTGTGCGACGAGATCGAAACCGCACGACAGCTCAGCATGACCGCGCAACTGCTCGTGCGCTTCGCGAGCGCCGGGCTGGCCCAGTCGCGCGAGCGAGTCGCCCTGCTGGACACGCTGCAGTCCGTGCTCACGCACCGCAAACGGGAAACCGATGCGCGTGGCATCACCGTTCAGCCAACAGCGACGCCGGTGGACGTGATCGTCGATGCCTCGCTGATGTTCAGCCTGCTCAACACACTGCTCGATTGGGCGCTGACCCAGACGCGCACGGCGATCGACCTGGTCATCGATGTCGATTCTTGGAAGGGCCATGCCCGCCTGAGCTGCCGATTCGCCTTGCTCCCCATCGATACAGCAGCGCCGCCACCACCACTCGATACGCTGACCTGGCGGCTGCTCGAACAGACTGCCACGACGATGCACCTTGGCCTGGCGCGCCAGGTGAACGATCGCACCGTGACGGTCACACTCGAGTTCGCCTTGCCGGCCAATGCGGACATCGAGGGCGTCAACCCAATCGACCTTGACCAGGGCTTCGACAGCGCCATCAATTCAAAACCGCTGGCTGGAAGCCATGTGGTGGTGATCGCCTCGCGCCGCAGCATGCGAACCCGCATCCGAGACGCGCTGCGTCACATGGGCCTGATCGTCGACATGGTCACCTCGGTCGATGAGGCCGTCGACTTCTGCAGCGATGGCCTGCCGCACGCCATCATCGTCGAGGGCATCCTCCACGGCGAGCGGTTCGATCGCTTCCGCGCCGACATCCGTGCCGAGGTACCGGGGTTTCCATTCATCGACATCGTCGAAGAGGGCAAGGAATTCAACGTATCCAACGACACCGGCACCGAGCGCGCCAGGGTCGGTCAGGACGCGATCGAGGCGGCGCTGCCCTCGGTGTTGATGTTCGAGCTGTCGAAGACCCTCTGACGCCGGCGCGGCTCGCCGACGCCTACTTCAGCGAGCCGAACACCTTCTTCAGGATGTCACTGCCGGTACCGACCGGGTCCTTGCGGATCTTTTTTTCTTCCTCGCCGATCATGAAGTACAGCCCGTCGAGCGCCTTGGCGGTCACGTACTGCTGAACATTGGCGTCCTTCTTGTCGAGCAGGCCCAGACCGGCGGCCTGGCCGGCGACGGCGTTGTACTTATTGGCCAAGTCGACCTTTTCGGTGGCCTGGGTCACGATCGGCAGGAACTTCACGCCCAGCGGCTCACGCGTCTTGGCGGAGAAGAAGTCGGTGACCGACCGGTCACCGCCCGTCAGGATCTTGCGGCCGTCGTCGACGCTCATGGTCTTGACCGCGCCCAGCAGCAGTTCCTTCGCTTGTGGCACCGCGGCCTCGGCGGCACGGTTCATTGCGGTGATCAGCTCGTCAACCGACGCGCCCTGGCCAGTCGCTTTCAGCAGCTTGGAGGCTTTCTTCAGCACGCCGGGCAAGGGGATCTTGACCTTGGGGTTGCCCAGGAAGCCGTCCGTCTTGCCCAGCAGGCCGACCGCTGATTCAGCGCCACGCTCCAGTGCCGCGCGGATGCCCGAAGCTGCATCGCCATCACTGAGCGAACCCAACAGTGAAGCCGCCTGCGCTGATGGCACCCCCAGCCCACAGACTCCCGCGCCCGACAATAGACCGATGGTGAACTTTCTGCGCTGCATGGACATCTCCCGATGATGGTGGTTTCGTTGAAAAGGAAAGCGTTGATCGCGGTGTGCGCCGGCGGCGCGGCCGCCGTGATCGCTTACGGCGTGCTGCGCAGTGTCGCAGCACCCGATGTCATTCCGCCAGCGGCATACACCCTGCTCAACGGAACGCCGGCCCACACCAACCAGTTGACCGGCCAGGTCGTGCTCGTCAACTTCTGGGCGACGAGCTGCACCATCTGCCTGCAGGAAATGCCTGACCTCGTGGCGACCCACGCCCGCTTCAAGGCGCGCGGCTTCGAGGCGCTGGCGATCGCCATGTCCTACGACCCACCGATCAACGTGGTGCGCTATACCGAGGCGAATGCGTTGCCGTTTCAGGTCGCGATCGACCACGATGGCGGTTTGGCCGAACGCTTCGGCAAGGTGGTGGCCACACCCACCAGCGTGCTGATCAACCAGCGCGGCGAGATAGTCGAACGGCATGTCGGCCGCCTCGACTTCGCGGCCTTGAATGTGTCTATCGAACGCCTGCTGTCAGCGCACTGAAGCGCGCAGCAATGGGCTGGCTCAGCGCGGCGCAGCAGGGGCTTCCACCCCCGAAACACCGGCCGCGTGGGCCTGCTGATCAGCGTGGTAGCTGCTGCGCACCATCGCACCGACGGCGGCATGGGTGAAGCCCATCTTCGCGGCTTCCTCCTCGAACATGCGGAAAGTGTCCGGATGTACATAGCGGCGCACCGGCAGATGGTGGCCGCTGGGCGCGAGGTACTGACCGATGGTCAGCATATCGATGTCGTGCGCACGCATGTCGCGCATGACCTGCAGGATTTCCTCGTCGGTCTCGCCCAGGCCCACCATCAGGCCGCTCTTGGTCGGCACATCCGGATGCAGCGCCTTGAACTTCTTCAGCAGATTCAGGCTGAAGGCGTAATCGCTGCCGGGCCGAGCCTCCTTGTACAGGCGGGGCGCGGTCTCCAGGTTGTGGTTCATCACGTCAGGCGGCGCGGCCTTCAGGATCTCCAGCGCACGGTCGTCGCGGCCGCGGAAGTCAGGGACCAACACCTCGATGCGGGTGGCTGGCGAGAGCGCCCGCGTCTGGCGGATGCACTCGACAAAATGTGCGGCCCCACCGTCGCGCAGGTCGTCACGGTCGACGCTGGTGATGACGACGTAGTTCAGCTTCAGTGCAGCGATCGTCTTCGCCAGGTTCAGCGGCTCGTTCGCGTCGAGCGGATCGGGCCGGCCGTGGCCGACGTCGCAGAACGGGCAGCGCCGGGTGCACTTGTCGCCCATGATCATGAAAGTTGCCGTGCCCTTGCCGAAGCACTCACCGATGTTCGGGCAGGAGGCTTCCTCGCAGACGGTGTGCAACTTGTGCTCGCGCAGGATCTGCTTGATCTCGTAGAAGCGGCTGCTGGCAGAGCCCGCCTTGACCCGGATCCAGTCCGGCTTCTTGAGCGTCTCGGCCGGAACGATCTTGATCGGGATGCGCGAAGTCTTGGCCTGCGATTTCTGCTTGGCGCTGGCGTCGTAGGCCTGTGCGTTCGGTGCTGCGTCTGCAGCGACAGGGGTCTGGGATTCGGAAGGCATTTCGATCTTTCGGGGGACAGCTCAGCGGGCGGGTCGCGCGCTGTCGTCAGGACGCCAGATGAGCGGCGAGCTTGGCGCCGAGGTGCTGCGCCACCGATCCCGCATCGACATGGACACCGAGTGTAGCCAGATCGACCGTCGCGAGGCCGGCATAGCCGCAGGGATCGATGCGCTGAAAGGGGCTCAGATCCATCGCCACGTTCAGTGCCACGCCGTGGTACGTGAAATGCCGGCTGACCTTGATCCCGAGCGCGGCAATCTTGCCCAGCCCCTGAAAGGCGTTGGGCGCCGAAACCCCTAGCCGCTCGCTCGGCGGCACCCGCTCCAGCGGCGCGTGTCCAAACGGATCGTCCAGCCGCACATAGATGCCAGGCGCGCCCGGCACCCGGTGCCCGGTGACGCCAAGCGCCTCCAGCGTCTGCAGCACGCAGTGCTCGAGGCGGTAGACATATTCCTTGACGTAGATGCCCAAACGCTTCAAGTCGATCAGCGGATAGATCACCACCTGGCCAGGCCCGTGGTACGTGACCTGCCCGCCACGGTTCGTCTGGATGACCGGAATGTCACCCGGCTCGCGCAGATGCTCCGGTCGGCCGGCCAAGCCCTGGGTGTAGACCGGCGGGTGCTCGCACAGCCAGATCTCGTCGTCCGTCGGTGTCGTTGCCGCAATGCGCGCGTCGGTGTGGGCGCGCATCGCCGCGATCGTTGCGGCGGCATCGACACGCCCCTTGTGTACCAGGATCGGCGAGGTCATGCGCTGTCGCCGAGTCCTAGAGCACCACCTTGACCATCGGATGCGAACTCAATGCGCGGTAGAGCTCATCGAGCTGCTCGCGGCTGGTCGCGGTAACCGTCACGGTGAGGGCCAGGTATTTATTGCCGGAACTCAGGCGTGTCTCGATGCGGCTGTCATCGAGCAGCGGGTCGAAGCGCCGCGCGACGTCGAGCACGGCTTCGGTGTAGCCGTCGACGTTGGCGCCCATCACCTTGATCGGGAACAGCGACGGGTACTCGATCAGCGACTGATCGGAGGGAGTGCTGGGCATCGGCATCTTGATCAAATACGTTGCGCCGCCTTGGCGCGCTGATAGGCGGCATACAGCTTGGCATAGACCGGGCCCGGCTTGCCGCGCAAGGCGCCGTGTCCGACGGATTCGCCATCGAGCGTGGTCACCGGTAGCACTTCCTTGGTGGCCGAACTCAGCATCAGTTCATCGGCCGCGGTCACCTCCCCCTCCGGGATCGGCCGCAGGTTGAAGGCGATGCCCTCTTCCTCGCACAGATCACGGATCAGCTCGAAGCGGATGCCCTCGAGCACATGCTCGCTCTTGGGCGGGCCCAGCACGGCGCCCTCATGCACCACCCACACATTGCAGGCAGCGCCCTCGGTCAGGAAGCCATCGCGGAACATGATGGTTTCGGCCGCGCCGTGATCGGCCGACATCTGCCGTGCCAGCACATTGCCCAGCAGCGAGATGCTCTTGATGTCGCCACGCTCCCATCGGAAGTCACGCGCCGTGATGCAGGCCACGCCGCGATGGCGCTGCTCGGCGCTCGGCGCCTTCATCGCGCTGGTCATGATGAATACCGTCGGCTCAATGTCGGTCGGCATCACGTGGTCGCGCGGCGCTACGCCACGAGTCACCTGCAGGTACAGCAACTGGTCGCTGGCGGCATGCGCGTCGATCAGCCTGCGGCAACGCTCCAGCCATTCGGCAGCGGTGTGCGGGTTGGCTATGCGCACCTTCGCCAGGCTGCGATCAAGGCGCGCCATGTGCTCGTCGAAACGGAACACATGGCGCCCATAGACCGGCACCACTTCGTAGATGCCGTCGCCGAACAGAAACCCTCTGTCCAACACCGACACCTTCGCCAGGTTCAGCGGGGTGTATTCACCGTTCAGGTAGCACAACGTGTCGGGAAGACTTTGCATGGCAGGTTCTCCGTGGGCGCCCGTGCGGGCTCATCGAACAAGCCTGAGCAGGTTACTTGATCCAGAGCCGCAAGGCATCCCAGGCGCGGCTGAACACGCCGGCAATCTCGACCGGCTCCAGCACCACCAACGGCACATCGACCACGGGCGTACCGGCAGCTGTACTGACCTTGATCGTGCCGACGCGCTGTCCCTTGACAAGCGGTGCCATCAACGGGTCGGTGCGCTCGACCTTGGTCTGCAGCTTGCCACCCTCGCCACGAGGCATGGTGACGAACACGCCGCCCACGGCGCCCAGCGCAGCCTGCGCCGCCTTGCCCTTCCAGACCGGCACCGTGGTCACCGGCTTGCTCGCGTCGAACAGCCGCACCGTCTCGAACGCGGCATAGCCCCAGTTCAGCAACTTCTGGCTTTCGTTCGCGCGGGACTCCATCGAGGTGGTATTCAGCACCACACTGAGCAACCGACGTGGTCCGCCACCCGCTCCGCCCGTTCCCAGGTTGGGAAATTCCCGCTGCGCACTGGCGATCAGGCAGTAGCCGGCCGATTCGGTGTAACCCGTCTTCATGCCGTCGATGCTCGGGTCGCGACGCAGCAGCAGGTTTCGGTTGGGCTGGCTGATTTTGTTGTACTTGTACTCCTTGATCGAGTAGTACGCGTACTCGGTCGGGAAGTCGCGGATGATGTGCCTGGCGATCACTGCCAGATCGCGCGCCGTGCTCTTGTGGCCAGGCTCGGTCAAGCCAGTGACATTCTTGAAGCTGGTGTTCTTCAGGCCCCAGGCTTGGGCCTGGCGGTTCATCATCGCGACAAATTGGTCGAGCGTGCCGCCCACCGCCTCGGCCAAGGCGACCGACGCATCGTTGCCCGACTGCACGATCATGCCCTTGAGCAGTTCATCGACGGTTGGCGTCATCGTGGTGTCGATGAACATCAGCGAACCGCCGCCCTTGCGCTCTTCCCAGGCGCGGCGTGAAACCGCCACTGGCTGCGTCAGCGAGAGCTTCTTCTCCTGCAGCGCGGTGAACACCACGTACGCGGTCATCAGCTTGGTGAGGGAAGCCGGGTCTGAAAGCGCATCGGCATCGCGCTCGGCCAGCGTCTGGTTGCTGGTCAAGTCGAGCAGCAGGTAGCTGCGTGCCGCGATTTCCGGTGGCAGCGGCGCCTGAGCGCTTGCGAGGGAGCTGACGAGCCATAGCAAGCCGATGGAGAACGAACGCGACAGGACAGAACGCAAGGCAGGCATCGGAAATCCATCAGGAAGAAAGGGGAACAGGAACCTCAGCCGCGGGGCTGCAACTGCTGGGTCACCACACGCTTGAGCCAACCGAGCTGCCCATGAAAGAAGTGACCGACGCCGGGCAGCACGATCACCGACAGCGACTGAGGCTGCGCCCAGGCCAGCGTGGCTGAGAGCGGAACCACTTCATCGCTTTCGCCGTGGATGACCACGGTGTCCTCGGGCACCACCGGCAGTTGCTGCTTCTCGGTAGAAGGTCCGACGAGCAAGAGGCGCTGCGGGCGCTCCGCCTCGGGCAGACGCGCGGCGGCTTCGGCTGCCACGAAGCCGCCGAAAGAAAAACCAGCGAGCAACAGGGGCTGCCCTCGGACACGGTGCTGGTCCACCACGGCCAGCGCGTCCTCGACCTCGCCGCGCCCGTCGTCCCAACTGCCGGCCGACTGGCCCACACCGCGGAAGTTGAAGCGAACCGTCGTCCAGCCGAGCGCAAGCAGGGCGCGGGCGACCGTCTGCACCACCTTGTTGTCCATCGTGCCGCCGAACAGCGGATGCGGATGGCACACGACTGCCACACCGACCGATGCACCTCCAGGCGCGTCGATGGCGCATTCCAGTGCGCCCGCAGGGCCGGGGCATGAAGTTTTTTGGGTCTGCGAGTTCATGGTGCGAAAAGTGACGCCCGCAGTGGGCGATGTGTCACTTGCCAACCGACGGTGGCAACAACAGGCGCTCGACGATCTTGCCGTGCACCAGATGCGAGTCGACGATCTCGTCGATGTCGTCGTTGTCGACGAAGGTGTACCAGACGGCCTCTGGGTAGACCACTGCGACCGGCCCGCCGGCGCAGCGGTCAAGGCAGCCGGCCTTGTTCACCCGCACCTGGCCCGGGCCCGCGAGGCCAGCCGCCTTGACGCGCGACTTGCATCGATCGAAGCCCGACTGCGCACCGTGCCGCGCGCAAGAGTCCTCGTCCTTGTCACGCTGGTTGAGGCAAAAGAAGATGTGTCGGCCAAAATAACTCATGCAGGGATTCTACGGAGGCCGCTGTCACGCACCGGCGATGCAGGCGCAACGACCTGTACCTTCAGGTGTCTTCGCGCGAGGCGATCCGCCCCAGCAGGTAAGCCATCGCGGCGTAGGGCCACAACCAGCCCACCCACTGGGCCGCGCCATGAAAACGAATGAAGCGGCCCTGTTCCCAGGCGTGCAGGCTCTGTGCGTAATAGGCATCTTCGGGGGTCTGGGACACCAGCATGACCAGTGCGGTCAGGGCCATCAGGCCCAGCGCCGCCGCCGCGCGCCGCGGCACCCAGGCCAACAGCAGCGCCGCCAGCGCCCCGATACCCAGTCCGACTGCCGCGCCGCTGGTCAGCCATGCCAGTGAATGGTCAGGCCCGAAGTTGAGCGCGGTCGACAGCGTCGTGGCGCCGATCCCGGCCAGCGTGACGACCACCAGCAGCAGGGCTCGACGCCAGCCGGCGCGTGAAACCGCATAGCCGAGCAGGCAGGGCGCCAGCAGGCCAAGCGCGATGGCGCACAGCTGGCCCAAGGGCGACAAGCCGGGCGCTACTGCTTGCGCTTCAATTGCGGTGCGCCCCCAGTCCGCCAGCGGCGTGTCGGCCAGTACCGACGTCACCGTGATACGCAACCGGGACAGCACCTGCCCGACACCCAACGGCAGAGAGGTCGGGAACAACAGCCCGACGGGCCACAGCAGCAACAAAGCCAAGCCGCCGGCGCTGCTGTCGACAAACCAGCGATCGCGCAGACGTTGCCAGCGATCCAGCAGGCCCACTGCTTTCATCAGGCCACCGACGGCCGCGCCGGCGGCCGCGCCGATCGTGTTGAGCGCCCAATCGACATTCGATGGGATGCGCGACGGCAAGCCGTTCTGCGTCAGCTCCATCGCCAGCGACAACGTGGCGGCCATCCAGATGGAGTGCAATGCACCGATCGTGGCCGAGCGTCCGCCGCGGACCAGCGTGGTGAAAATCAGGAACCCGAGCGGCATGTAGCCCAGCAGGTTCGATACCAGGTCGAACGCCGTCCAGTAGCGCGGCCAGGGCAGCAGCACGAAAGCCAGTGGCGAGCTCACTGGCCAGCGCCAGTCGGCCAGCGGATACAGGCTCGCGTAAACGATCAGGCCAGCGTACAGCCAGGCCAGCAGCAATGCGGAACTCCGGTGACGCACCATCGCGCAGCACTTGGTTCAGCGTGCGATCAAAACGGCTTGACCACCACGAGCACGACGATGGCAATCATCAGCAGCACCGAGACCTCGTTGAACACGCGGAACCAGCGATGACTGCGCTGGTTGGTGAACTGCTCGAACTGACGCAGCAGCGAGCGGCACATGTGGTGATAGCCGACCGCCAGCAGCACGAGCACGATCTTGGCGTGCAGCCAGCCGCCGGCGTTCAGGCCCCAGTAGCCCAGCCACAGCCACAGCCCCAACCCGATCGCAGGCACCATCAGCAGGCTGCTGAAGCGATACAGCTTGCGTGCCATCAGCAACAGACGCTCGCGCTCAGCGTGGCTGTCGGCCGGCACCATCGCCAGATTGACGAAGATTCGGGGCAGGTAGAAAAGACCGGCGAACCAGCTGGTGACGAAGACGATGTGAAACGCTTTGATCCAGAGCATCGGCAGATTATCGCCATGCGCTGCGTCTATCATCCGCCGACTTCCAGCACCAATCCCCAGCGGCGACGTCTCGTGCACACACCTCCTGCCTATCCCAGCAGCCGCCCGAGGCGCCTGCGCAAAGACGAATTCAGCCGCGCCATGGTGCGCGAGCATCGGCTGCATCCCAGCGACCTGATCCTGCCGGTGTTCGTCACTGCCGGGCACAACCAGACACAAGACGTCGCCTCGATGCCCGGCGTCCAGCGCGTCACGCTGGATCACCTGATGCCGGTCGCCGAGAACTGCCTCAAGCTGGGCATCCCCGTGTTGGCGCTGTTCCCGGTGATCGATAGCGCGCTGAAGACCGAGGATGGTGCTGAAGCGCTGAACCCTGACGGCCTGGTGCCCACCGTGGTGCGTGAACTCAAGCGCCGCTTCCCGGAACTGGGCGTGCTGACCGATGTGGCACTCGACCCGTATACCAGCCACGGACAGGACGGTCTGCTCGATGCCGACGGCTACATCGTCAACGACAGCACGGTGGATGTGCTGCGGCGGCAGGCGCTGGTGCATGCCGCCGCAGGCGTAGACATCGTCGCCCCCAGCGACATGATGGACGGGCGCATCGGTGTGATCCGCCAGGCACTCGAAGCGCAAGGCCACATCCACACGAAGATCATGGCCTACAGCGCCAAGTACGCCAGCGCCTTCTACGGCCCGTTCCGCGACGCCGTGGGCTCGGCAGGCAATCTGGGCAAGAGCAACAAGAAGGTCTACCAGATGGACCCCGGCAACAGCGACGAGGCGCTGCGCGAGGTCGCGCTCGACATCGCCGAGGGCGCCG
>LNFM01004520.1_pt1 | contig 25557 bp, 24 predicted proteins | sample 596031 | NCBI WGS metagenome assembly LNFM01 (sample SAMN04254537, study PRJNA301005) | activated carbon metagenome | isolation source: dual media filters at the Ann Arbor, Michigan drinking water treatment plant | place: USA: Ann Arbor | reverse complement strand
TATTGCCAGCCGTACGGCAGGTTTCATCAATAAACGCTTTGCAGGAAAGCTTAATCCTTCAACGGAAAATTCAGTCATTGCAGAATTAAAAGCAGCCGCACAAACCATTTCAGATGCTTATACAGCCCGCGATTACGGGCGTGCTTTGCGCGAAATTATGCGTTTAAGCGATTTGGCAAATGGTTTTGTGGCTGAACGTGCACCTTGGGTGATGGCTAAGCAAGAAGGTCAAGATCTGGCACTACAGCAAGTCTGTTCTGACGCGCTGGAAATGTTTAGATTACTCACCTTATACTTAAAACCTGTTTTGCCAAAGTTAGCGGCAGAAATCGAGCAGTTTTTAAATATTGAAGCACTTAATTGGGCAAGTGTTAATGCGAGTTTAAGCGCAGAGCATGCGATTAACGAATACACCCATTTAATTACCCGCGTTGACCCAAAATTGATTGAAGCCATGACAGAAAGCAATAAAGAAAACCTGACGGCAACAGCACAAGTGAGTGCACCAATTAAGGCTAAAGTTGTACCAGCCCTTGCCTTACCTGAAGCCGAATACATTAGCATTGATGATTTCACTAAAGTGGATCTACGCATTGCAACAATCGTTAATGCCGAACACGTTGAAGGCGCCGAAAAGTTATTAAAACTAACTTTAGATATTGGCGAAGATAAGCCGCGCCAAGTATTTGCGGGAATTAAATCCGCCTACGACCCAGCTACTTTAATTGGACGTAACACTGTGATGGTAGCCAATCTAGCACCACGTAAAATGAAATTCGGCATTAGTGAAGGCATGGTATTAGCTGCTAGCGATGAACGTGGCGGACCATTTATTTTAAGCCCAGACCAAGGTGCGCAAGCTGGCATGCGGGTTAAATAAGTCACATCCAACGCTGTAGCAAAAAGCCTACAGCGCTTTCAGAATGAGCTGATTTGCTTATTTCTTAAAACTTGTAGTATGTATATTACAAAACATAATATTTGTTTTCAATGATTCAAAATGATTAAATGATTAAATGATTAAAGGAATTCGCAATGAAATATATTCATGCTCCATTATTGGCTGTTTTATTATTATCTGGGCAAGCATTCGCAGCGGACAGCAACGCTAAAACCGCAATTGGCGGCGGCTTAGGTGCAGCTGCTGGTACGGCACTTGGTGGTGTCGTTGGCGGCAGTACTGGTGAGGTGCTGGGCGGCGCTGTGGGCGGTGGCCTAGGTGGTGCAGTAACAACCAAAGGTGATGGTCAGGCTGGTGCGGTGATTGGCGGCGCAGCAGGCGGTGCAGGTGGTGCTTACGTTGGCCGCAATGTTAGTGGAAGTGGCACAGGTGCAGTAGTTGGTGCGGGTTTAGGTGGTGCAGGCGGTGCGGTAGTTGGTAAAATAATTGATGAGCCGAGCCCAAAATCACCTAATCGCAAGCACAAACACAAACGTGGCAAAGGTCACCATAAGCATCATGACTAACTAGGATACAACTCTCAATAAAAAAGCTCCGTACAGAAACTTTTTATTGAGTAGCACATTGCGTATGATTTTTAATAATTAAAAAGAAACTTGACCTGAAAGATACCAAGCACGTTGATCATTTTTGTCTGCGATGTTACCTAAATCAACGTAGGCAGCGGTTATCGATAAGTATTTCACTGGAAACCAAGCAATAAACACGTCTTTTGCATCATCTTCTTTAAATACGCTTAAATTATTGGGTCTGGCGCGATACTCTGCACCTATTAATAGGTTATCTGTCAGCATTAACGCAGCCGAAGCAGCTGGTTGTAATTGATATTTGTCATGATTATCTCCGCCAAAGCCCAGCAAGCCAAATTGATTGGATTTGGTGGCTTGCAACGTAAGATTGAGTAGTACATTTCTACCGCCAATTGCAGCTAAATACAGTTTGGTGGCAGATAAATAAAGATCTACTCCCGTTGCACTTTCGGCGCCTAATGCTTTAGGTACTTTATCAAAATCGACATTGTGCTTAACTTGTGCGCCTGCCGATACTTGTGGTACCCAAGTGTCTTGGTCGTACACTGCATCACCAAATAAACGTACTTTTGCACCCAGCGTATGCATGCGGATATGTTCGTTTGGCACAGTATCGCTTAGGCCAAAATTCTGGTGACCGTATGAAATTTCGACACGATTGTCGAAACCTAGAGCAACGCCTGCTAAATTCATTTCAAAGCCACCGTTGGTTCTGGCATGCGTATAAAAAGCCGATGCGCCCGTTTCTTCACGTGTACCATAACCAGCAATAAGTGCCCAAGGCGTTAATCCACCACCAGCAGAGCCTTCAATTTGCATGACCCCACCCGTTGCCAGTAAACGCTCTCCAGCGATTAGTGATGTTGATACAGTTGTCATTAGCAACAATGTAAAGATTTGTAATAATGGTTTTTTAAACATGTCATGAGCCGTAATATAAAAATAATTTTTGAACAGGTCAGTTATATAGAGTATATTTGTGTTTAATTTTAAGCAATAACTGAACCAACTTAATAGCAATTATTGAATAAATGTTGTTATAAAACTTATCGAAGTAAAAATGCTCATCATGCAGATAGTAAGAAACAAGCTATTTTTTATATTAGTAGTATTAATCTTTGCAGGCTGTTCGGCTACAGGCGATTCTGCACTACTAAAATCAACCAATACGGCAGAAGCAAGTCTATTTAACCGAATTGGTGGTTTGCAAGTGTTAACACAAATTGTAGATGAATTTGTAGATAAAGTAACAACTGCGCCCAGCACTAAACGTTCCTTTGACGGCATAAATCGGAAGACATTAAAAGGAACTGTGGTTGCGCATTTATGTAAATTAACTGGTGGATCTTGTGTGTACGAGGGTGAAACCATGTTAAATGCGCATCGCGATTCTAAAATAACTGAGGCAGAATTTGATGCATTTGTCAGCATGTTTAGAGACACGCTCAACAAATACTTAAATACACGTGAGAAAAATGAACTACTTAAAATTTTAGCGCCAATGAAGCGTGACATTGTGACGCCCATTTAGCTTTGCTTATTTTCAATGACTGCAGTCACCTAAAGTTTTAAGCGATTCTTGACTGCAATGAACTAAAACAGTTAATTTTGGCCTTATTTTTGCTTTGTGATGTAATGTCTTTTCATCGAAATCTAATTCAAGTTTAAAAATATTTCACGATATTTTAGGAAAATAATTGTTTAAATCTATTTTAGTGATTCCTGCTATTGTTTTTAGTCTTATTAGCTTACACATTCAAGCAGCAGAATTAACTGTTGATGTAATCGATGCAGCAGGATTGCCAGTTGAAAATGCGGTAGTGTATGCGGAGGCAGATAACCCAGTAGCAAAGCCGCAAGCAACGGCGATGATTGAGCAGCGTGGTAAGCAATTTAACCCATTGGTGAGTGTGATACAAACTGGTTCAGATATTAGTTTTCCCAATTTTGATAGCGTTAGACATCATGTTTACTCATTTTCACCTGCTAAAACGTTTGAACTGAAGTTATATTCTGGCGTACCAGCAAGCCCTGTTAAATTTGATAAAGCAGGCACAGTGGTGCTGGGTTGCAATATCCATGACACGATGGTGGCTTTTATTCAGGTGGTAGATACGCCTTATTTTACGAAATCGAATAAGCTAGGCAAGGCGGTGTTACGCGATTTGCCTAACGGCGGCTACACACTTAAGGTGTGGCATTATGCGCTGGCAAAAGATATAGATGTTGTTGAAAAAAAATTACAAGTTAAAGAATCACAGCCCGTTGTCATGCAAGTTTCACTCAAGCCATTTATTCTTCCCGCTAGAAAGTAAGTGAACAGGTTACAAATCAGACAGCCAAATATTGTGAATAAAACTTAGTGAAGTTACCTTTTAAGAGCTTACAAAGCCGCATCGTTTTTCTATTCCTTAGCCTTATTTTAGTGGTGCAGTTTTTTGGGTTTGTTGCCATTTGGGTGAGTATTAATACTAATGCACGGGTAGCCATCAAAGAACAATTAGGCGTGGGCGAGCAAGTGCTACGCACCGTTATCAACAGGCGTGGCGAAAATTTGGCGTTAAGCGCGAGTATTCTGGCCACAGACTATGGTTTTCGGCAAGCAATTGCCAGCAACGATAATGAAACAATTCTTTCAGCCTTAGAAAACAGCGGCGCTAGAATTGAGTCTGACGTGAATATGTTGTACAGCCCTGACGGTGTTAGGCAAGTAGTCTCAGGCCAACTGCCTCAAACCATCACAGATGCACCCATTCTTAAGTTAATTGAAACCACGCAAGTCGGCGGCAGTGCCTTTAATGTTGCCGTATTTAGCGGTGTGCCTTATTTACTGGTTGCAGTGCCAGTCAGGGCGCCATTAACAATCGCTTGGATTATTACTGGGTTTGAAATCGACGATAGCTGGGCAGCTCGCATTCAAGATGTATCTAGATTAGAAGTCAGTTTTGTCACAAAAATAGTCTCTAATCATTTAATTTCTACTCAGTCCAAATGGAATTTATCTTCCAGCACCATGGCTAAATTATCAGGTGAAGACACAATCAGCGGTATTCCGAATCATTGGATGCAACGCGCCGCAAATACTCAAGCGGCACAGGTTTTTGATAACGAAATCTCTATTCAAGGCCGCGATTATAGTAGCCGTTATATTGAACTGCTGAATGAGGGTGACCAAGTATTAATTGCCGTATTGCAACGCTCGATTAGAGAGTCTTTAGCCCCTTATTTTACTTTGCAGCTTAATTTGCTGGTATTAACTATTTTGGGTGCGTTTGTGTTTATAGCCGGTAGCGTGTTAACTGCAAAACGGATTACCAAACCTTTAACCGAATTAGTCAATACAGCAGAACTGTTAGGAAAAGGCGATTACAGCAAGCCCATCGTGTCCAAAAGCACTGACGAGATTGGGCATTTAAGCCGTACTTTTGACCGTATGCGCGAAGCAGTGGCTGAGCGTGAGAAAAAAATCAGTAAATTAGCGTATTGGGATGAGTTAACTCAGCTGCCAAATCGTGCTTTTTTTACCGATCAATTGGTTAAATTTAGTGAAAATTATCAAGAAAACAATCAGACTTTTTCTGTATTAATGATGGATTTAGACCGCTTTAAACATGTGAACGATGTGTTAGGTCACTCTGCGGCTGATCAGCTATTAACAGGGGTAGCAGAGCGCTTAAAACAAAGCTGTAAAAGTGAGCTGGATGTGGTGGCGCGTTTAGGTGGGGATGAGTTTGGCATTATTTTAGCCAATACACATACTGATATGGCGTTGGATGTGGCAAAACGCCTGCAAACAGCACTTGCAACACCGATTGCGCTCAATGATTCTTTTGTGGATTTAAGTGCGGGTGTGGGCATTGCGAATTACCCAGAGCACGCAAAAGATATTGAAGTGTTGCTAAGCCGCGCAGAAATGGCCATGTATGCGGCTAAAAACTCTTCTGGCAGCGTGGCTGTTTATCACAGCGGTTTAGATGTGGCGAGTGAGGAAAACTTATCGCTAGTGAGTGAAATTAAACAAGCCGTTGCGCAAAATCAGCTTTGCTTATTTGTGCAGCCTAAAATTGATTTTTCTACAGGTAAATTATTGGCTGTAGAAGCCCTTGTACGTTGGAATCATCCAGAGCGCGGCATGGTATTCCCCGATATGTTTATACCGTTTGCAGAACAAACAGGCCATATTGATAAAATTAGTTATTGGATGCTGTCAGAAGCAGCTAGATACGCGGCTATTTGGCAAAAACAGGGCTTAGATATTCCGCTGGCAGTGAATCTTTCTGCGAGAGATTTAATCGATATTGAGCTACCCAATAAGTTAAAACAAATACTTGATCAGCATCAACTGCAAGCACACTCTATTTCGTTAGAGATTACCGAGAGCAGCATGATGGATGACCCCAAACGCGCGCTAGATACGGTAGAGCGCATTTCAAAAATGGGTATTCAGCTATCGATTGATGATTTTGGCACTGGCTATTCTTCTTTGGCTTATTTAAAACGCATACCCGTGAATGAGCTAAAAATCGACCGCTCATTTGTGATGAATATTGAGCGCGACCAAAGTGATGTGACGATTGTGAAATCGACCATTGAATTAGGCCATAACCTAGGCTTAAAAGTGGTGGCAGAAGGTATTGAGAACCAAAAAGTGTGGGATATTTTAAAATTAATGGGCTGCGATTACGGGCAGGGCTACTTTATGAGTAAACCAATGGCCGCAGACAAGTTATTTGATTGGACCGTGCATTGGAAAACAATGCCCGCCATCTAGTTAACCCATTTTTATAGCCTAAAATTCGGGTTAAAAAATGGGTTAAGTTAGTTTTTTTGCTTCTCACCAATATGTGCTTGACCGCGTTTTTTGGCTAAAATCACTTGCTTCTGTCTTTCGGTCAAACTTTTTTTCTTTTCTTCAGATAGTGTGTTGTAGCAATACGGGCATGAAATGCCTGGCGTGTACTGCGCAGTTTGCATTTCTGCTGGCGAAAGCGGATGGCGACAAGCATAACACTGGTCAAATTCACCCACTTCTAAATTGTGCTTAACCGCCACACGCTGATCAAACACAAAACACTCACCTTGCCATAAACTTTGCGCTTCTGGCACGGTTTCCAAGTACTTTAAAATACCACCTTGCAAGTGAAATACTTCTTCAAAACCTTGATCCATCATATAACTGCTGGCTTTTTCGCAGCGAATTCCACCTGTGCAAAACATCGCGACTTTTTTATGCTTAGTTTTATCTAAATTTTTGGCTACGTATTCTGGAAACTCCCTAAACGTAGTTGTTTTGGGATCAATTGCGCCTTTAAAAGTACCAATATCCACTTCATAATCGTTGCGCGTATCAATCAAAATCACATCGGGGTCGCTAATTAACGCGTTCCAATCTTGCGGTTTGACATAAGTGCCGACTTGTTTAGTGGGGCTAACGCCTGCAACGCCCAACGTGACGATTTCTTTTTTCAGTTTCACTTTCATGCGGTAAAACGGGTGTTCATCCGCGTAAGATTCTTTGTGTTCTAAATCCGCAAACTTTCCATCAAACACGGCATCATTCCGCAAAAAATTCAGCACCGCATGAATGTCAACTGGAAAGCCAGCAATCGTGCCGTTGATGCCTTCAGAAGCTAATAAAATGGTGCCTTTAATGTTGTTTTTTTCGCAAGCCGTAAGAATGGGCGCTTGCAAATCAGCGTAATTAGGCAAGCTAACAAATTTATACAGCGCGGCAGTTAAAAACTTCATGTTCAATACTTAAAAAACAAAATGCTATTTTAACACTTGCGCCAATCAAGCAGAAATAGTTGTATCACACACCAAAATCTCACCATTGCCATGACAAGCTAAATCGCCTGCAAAACGCTTTGCGCGCAAGTGTTTAATCTCATTGAAGCGTGTACTTAACCCTTTAAATGAAGCAAAAAGTAGCGCTAAAAATGGCAAAGTATGCGTGCCGCAATCTTGAATGGTGGCATGCAGTTTAGGTGTTTTTGTTAATAATATCGTGCCGCGTTTCATGGCAAAACCAACGTAATTTCCCACGTCACCAAAAACCCCAATCGTGCCTGCAATGAATCGGCTACCGCAATAATCGCCAACATTTCCATCAATCAGAATCAAGCCACGCCGCATCTGGTCGCCAACGCGGTCGTTTGCGTTGCCGTGGCAAACGATTGTGCCACCACGCATTTGATGGCCTAAAAAATCACCGCAATTACCCTCAACCGTAATTTGCCCATGCATCATTTGATGGCCAATATAATCCAGTTGCTGGTTCACGTTTTTGAACATAATGTGATTGGCGTTATCGCCTGAAATATCGAAATAATCACTGATTTTCGGTGCATTTTGAGCGTTAAGTAAGGATAAATGTTCTATCTGCACAATGCTTAAATCGGCCAGATTATGGGGTGTGAGCAATCGACAATCAATTTGCTGCGTGACATTTTTTTTAAGTGTAAAAGTAAGCGCACTCATGATGTTTTGCCCATTATTTCATGCAATTTAAAATGATGCGGGCCTAGTTTCCCACCGTAATTGCCTGCTGAAATACGCTTTATGCCGCAGGCAACGCCTAAATCACAAATCGCTTGAATGCCAACTTTTATGGATTGTGCAATGTCTGCAAACGTCAGCCCATCAATCACAATTTCCATCACACTTTCAATGTCACTGCTTAATTCAGTATGCACCAATCCTTTTAAGGTTGGGCAGAACGCATCGTTGGTGCTGGCAAACATTTTGGGATATTTGCTGCCGACTTTTGAGCCAGATCGCACTACGCCACCCGGAAAAGGCATAATCACATTCGGGACTTTTTTCATTGCTTCAATTGCAGTTTCTGCGGCATGCAAAGCGGCTGGTTGTGAGGTGGCTAAAATTAAAAAGTTACCACCACCAATCGCGCGCACCATGCCTGTGGTTTCTTGCGTCAGAAATTCACCATCCATCACGGGGATACGCCAATAACGTTTGGCTTTACCGTTAGAATCAGCAATTAACTTAGAAGTTTGGTAGCCATCACCAAAATAGCGCAAATGCCTGCCCAAGCTGATTTGGTCTACATCCACTCCTGCTTCAATGCCAGCAAATGCTGCGGCGGTAGGGCAGGTAAGGATACACTGCCCCATACGCGTTTCAAGCTGTTGCATCAACACTTTGCTGCCCATAGCAAACATCAAAACGCTTAAGCCTGGTCTGCCGTCTGGGGTTTCATCACTAGATAATTCGCGCTCAATCCCAGCCTCAACGCCACAACCAATCACGCTGGTCGCAAAGCCTGTCATCGCATTGGCGGCATGGTACGCCCACTTTAAATTTTGCGCGGTGATAATAACGCGCGTGCCGCGCATATTAAATGCCTCGGCAAAGGTGTCGTCAATGAGGATGCCATTTATTTCCATATTTTAGTTAAGCTGTTTCATCCGCAGAGATGATTTTGCCAACCCACGTATCAATATCTATCAAACCCGCTTTGGCGGCTTTTTGCGCATCGCTTTCTGAAATCACATCTTGCACGATATCCAGTTGCTTCCAGCCTGCCAGCGGCGTTTCGCAATGGGTGCGCGGTACGTAGCGCGAGCTACGCACTTTTTCATATTTTGGAATATAGCGTGGGCAGTTTTGCCATAATTCAGACAATGTTACTGACACCACAAATTCCGCCTCTTTGTAATGTGCAAGCAAAGCGGGGTCTTGCGAAAGCGTTGCAGTGCCTTGAACACGCAAACGGTTTGGCGTTTCAAATGAAATAAACAGCAAGCCGACTTGTGGGTTAGTGCTAATGTTGCCGATAGAAAAAAACATACCGTTGCCATCGTAGCTGGGGAAAATCAGCGTGGTGCTGTTGAGTACTTTGACAAAGCCAGCATCGCCACCTTTGTACGAAACGGTAGGACGCCCTTGATGATCAATCGATGATAAATAAAACATTTCTACGCTTTCAATAAAGCCTTTTGCGCCATCATCAAACTCGGTTTTGCAGACCAATTCTTCCACACGGTCTGCCATTTTGCGCGTACCAAACTCATCCTGTAATTTGCGATGTTGTGCGCCATATAATCTACTCATGCATTACTCCCTAAAAATAAGACACTACTTGTTTTGCGAATGTGAAATGACGCCACCACGACCATCTGAGGCGATTTCATCATTGGAAATTTTAAAGTTATCTAATTGAATCGTATGGTATTGATCAAAATATTGTTTCAGATTTTTTTCTACACCCATATCAAATGCGGGTTTAGCGGTATGCGTTTTACCCCAAACCACTTTGACAACAACCCCGTTTTTAACCACTAATTCACCATCTTTAAACACGTAAACAGGCTTGGCAAACATGGCTTCACGGTCTGGCTGGTCGGTGTAAATGGTGATATCAGCCGCAGCACCCACACCCAAAGAACCGCGGTCATTTAAGCCAATCAGTTTAGCAGCACCAGCGCGCGTCATTACTGCGATTTCATACAATGAATATTCACGGTTTAAACTGGTTAAGTTGCTCATCGCTTGTGCATCTAGATTCAACTTGGCAAAGGCTTCATTTCTGAAGCTTCTATCCATTAATAAACGAATCAAATGTGGATAGCTGGTAAATGGCGCGCCATTGGGATGATCCGTTGTCAGAAAAATCCGCCAAGGATCTTCAACAGATAAAAATATCTCTAAGCCAATCGCCCATTGCAAAGCATTCACATAATTCTGGTCACGATATTTAAACGGCACAACGCCGCAACCTGCGTCACACTCAATATCCATGATGACGGATTTTTTCGGATTGGCGAGTTTGGCATTTAAATGCTGCATCATGTTGTCACCTGATGCCGTGACCGTTTGCCCAAATAAGATTTGCCCAACGTCAGCAGTAATATGTTTGTTTTTGTTCAGCGCCTCTGAAATCTGCGCGGCGGCAGATGAGAATTTTTTATCGCCTTCAGTGCCGTAGCTGTGGAATTGAATATGCGTCAAGTGCATCGGCACGCCATCAGAGGCGCCCATGGTATCAAGCGTAGTCTGAAAATTGCCCGCTGCGCCCAAGTTATTGCAATGCACATGTAAGGGTTTAGCAATGCCAAGTTGCTGCACTGCGGTGCTTAAGCTTTTTAAAATAGCGCGTGGAGTGACTTGGTAATAACTGTGATTTTCATCCAAATTTAAACGGCGCTGATTAAACTTAAATGCCGAAATACCACCCGGATTCACCACTTTGATGCCAATTGCCTGTGTGGCATGCAATGTCCAAGCGACATAATCGTTAATCGCTTTTTGGTCTGCATTACTACTTAGTAAGCGCAAAAAATAATCATCATTACCCAGCATGGCGTAGCCGCCTTTATCAATCATTGGCGTATCAGCCATTTCAAGATGCGCTTGGCGGGCATTAATCGGCAAAATGGCTGGTTCAAACGCAGCGGTATAGCCCATTTCAATATATCTAAAGCCAGTGTCGGCTGTATTCGGTGTTGCATGATGACTGCAATTAGGCGTGCAAATGTGCGCTTCTGGCTCGCTATAATTTTTGGTTTCCTGAAACTCGGGCAACATCATGCGCGCGATATTCACCTTACCGCCGCCAATATGGCTGTGCATATCAATCGCGCCAGCCATGACGATTTTTCCTGTTAAATCATAAGTTTGGGTGATTTTCTCTGATGCATTTGGCTTAGCAATAATCTTACCATTGCGAATATAAATATCTTGCACAACACCATCTGCACCAATAACAGGGCAATAAATCCTACCGTTTTTTAAATGCGTAATCACTACAGCAAGGCCTCTATTTGGCTGGCGACTTCACTTAATGTTGGCAGATTATTCTCACGCACTTTCTTTAAAGGCAAAATCACAGCCGAATCCACTCTAAATGATGTGCCGATGCAGTCTAACCCTGGCGTAGCAATAGGGATAAATACATCAGGGATTGTTTCAAAAGTTGTATTAGTGTTACCTAATACAATCAAAGGCTTATCGATTTTTTCTGGCAAATTTTTTGAATTAAAGCTGTTAACCCATACCAATGCATCATGCTCAGTTTTATTATTATTCAGGCTATAACCACTTAACCAAGTGTTGGCATTATTGGCAGAAGTATCGCCATCGCTACCGCCTAAAGATAAACCAGCGGCTCGGCTTGTTTGGCTATTTAATAAAGCCACTGTTTCAGTAATGCTTTGAATCGTCAACTCCGCATGCGGATAATCTAAGTCTTTTGCAATCCAAGCCAGCACAGCATATTTGGCTTGTTTTAATTTGTCTGCAATTGCCAATAAATCACTGATTTGAATACCCGCGACAGTTTGCGTTTTAAGCTTTTTTCCGGTGACTAAAGCACGTAAAACAGCTAATATTTCAGGCAAATCAGATTGACTACAATGGATTGAAGTGGGCTGTTTGCCTTTTGGCGAAACGCCTGCTTGTGTATCGAGATTTTCGCCAATATAAATCACTTCGCGTTTGCTAGCATCCGTAAACATCGCGCTAGATTCTTGACTTAACCATATAAAACGCTCAAAAAATCGCGTGTTATGCGAAACAATATCGGTGCCAATACACACCAGTACATCCGCACGATTTTTCACCTCAGTCAGTGTTGTTGTCTGCCAGCCAGCGCTTTGCAGCACCGCCATATTGCGCGCCATGCTGTCGCTGTTCAAATGTTGCATGTTTGATTGATAGGCTCTATTGGTTTTTTGTGCCAGCGAATAAATCGCTCTAAAACCTTGCACATCGGTGCTCAATCCCGCAAATAAAGGTTTTTTGCTGGCTTTTAATAATGTGACTGCGTGCGAAATCGCTTGGCTTAACGTGGCAGGTTTGCCATTTATGCGGGGTGAATTTTCACCTAATGACTGCTCAAAAAACTGGATACTTTTTGCACAGTTGCTGTTAACTACTTTGATGCGCTGATTGATTTCTAACGATATATCATCACACAACAAGCCACAAGCGGGGCAGGTGGCTATGATTGTCTTAACATCATGTTGCATATGATTGAGCGAAACTTCCATGTTGAGATTTTGCCACAATTCACACAGGCCATGCTTTTGATTTTGTGACTTTTAACTTTTAGGTGATAACGTTAGAATGGCTTAACTCGTTTTTAAGCGCATAACTCAATGCAAATCATTGCCGAAAATTTAACCAATGTCGCACATGTCATTCAACTTGCTGTGGCGCCCGTGTTTTTACTAACGGGCATAGGTGCGATTTTAAGTGTATTAACGGGTAGATTAGGCCGATTGGTCGACCGTTTTAGAGTGTTAACTGAAACTGAAACCGCGCTTTCGAACAAAAAATCCAATGAATTATCTATTTTATCCGTTCGCGCGGTGTGGGTGCATTGGGCGATTACGCTGTGTACTGCGTCCGCTTTATTTGTTTCGCTGGTAATTGGCGCTTTATTTGTGGGCGCAGTCATCGGCACAAATCCATCGCGATTGGTTTCATTGCTGTTTATCGTGGCGATGACCAGTTTAATCATTGGTTTAGGTTGTTTTTTGCGTGAGATTTCACTATCGGTGCATATTTTTGATTTAAACAAAGAGTCCAAATAAAAAGGGGCGTCAGCCCCTTTTTAGATTAATAGGCTATAAATGATAAAGATGGTTAACGATAAAACTTAACCATTATTTATACCTTATTTTTTACCACATTTTGCTGGTTTGGCAGATTCAATTTCTTTGACCACACCTTTGTCATGCTCTACTTCTACGCAAGAACCCACGACTAATGGACCATGATCAGTATCGATTTCGGTTTTATCCGTTACTTCAACCTGCTGGCCACTCACCACCCAAATACCTGGATTTTCAGATGGTCGACTTTCAACGGTGCCATAAAATTCCTCATCAGCAAAAGCTGGGCTGCTTAGAGCAAAGCAGCTTGCAACAATCAGTAAACAAGATTTCAGTGAAAAATGTGCGCTAAGTTTTGATTTATTCATGTCTTTCTCCTTAATATTGAGCTATCAATGTTCTGTCAATTTCAAACATGATTGAATATTAATGCGCGCAATTTGATGAACATATCAGACAATTGCGGATTTTTTTGTAGGAATACATGAAGCGATTTAACGAAAAAGAAGTAAGTGAAATTTTTTATTTACAATAGTCATCAAGTTTGCGTTTAGGAAAACACTTTTTTGGTTTATCAAACCCATCAAAAATGCTAAAATCTGTTTTTTTGTAAGTAGTTATTTTAATTATTTTTATTTTATATTTTTGGAGTTTCACATGGCAGTAGAACGCACCCTTAGTATTATCAAACCAGACGCAGTCGCAAAAAACGTGATTGGTCAAATTTACAGCCGCTTTGAAAATGCTGGTTTAAAAATCGTGGCAGCGAAAATGACGCAATTAAGCAAAGCAGAAGCGGAAGGTTTTTACGCAGTGCATGCAGCGCGCCCGTTCTTTAACGATTTAGTCAAGTTCATGATATCTGGTCCAGTGATGATTCAAGCGTTAGAGGGCGAAAATGCAGTATTGAAACACCGTGATTTAATGGGTGCAACTAATCCTAAAGAGGCTGCTGCAGGTACGATTCGTGCTGACTTTGCTGAAAGCATTGATGCAAACGCAGTGCATGGTTCAGACTCGGCTGAGAATGCAGCCATCGAAATTAAATATTTCTTTGGTTAAATAATTCAATCTTCGTCATTATGCTGCGTTGTGAACAAAAAATAATTTCCTTACATACTTAATGTATGCCGCGTCATTATTTTTTATTCACGCCTTGCCTAATTTAGAAGCTTGAATTATTTGAATGTGAAAAAAGGTTTAACTAATTGATTAACTTACTAAATTTTAATCAACCACAACTCGCCGATTACTTTGTTAGTATCGGTGAGAAGCCTTTTCGCGCTAAACAATTAATACGCTGGATGCATCATTTCGGTGTACATGATGTTGCGCAAATGACAGACATTGCGAAAAATTTACGTGAAAAATTAGTGTTAAGTACCGAAATCACCTTGCCGAATGTGCAATTAGAGCAGGTTTCTAACGATGGCACGCGCAAATGGCTGATTGGCATGGATGATAAAAACGGCGTCGCCAACAGTATTGAAACGGTATTTATTCCAGAAGATGACAGAGGGACATTGTGTATCTCAAGTCAGGTTGGTTGCGCGTTGGCGTGCACGTTTTGTAGCACTGGCGCGCAAGGATTTAACCGCAATTTAAGTGTGTCGGAAATCATCGGGCAATTAGCAATCGCCAATAAATCGTTACGTAGTGAATCGGGTTACGATTTGCTCTCGGCTAACGACCGTATTATCTCAAACGTAGTCATGATGGGCATGGGCGAGCCGCTAACCAATTATGATAATGTCGTCACCGCGATGCAGATTATGCTGGACGACAGTGCTTACGGTTTGAGTCGCCGCCGCGTGACGCTTTCAACCAGTGGCATTGTGCCTGCAATGGACAGGCTAAAAGAAGATTGCCCTGTGGCATTGGCGGTTTCATTGCATGCGCCAAACGATGCGCTACGCGATGTGATTGTACCGATTAATAAAAAATATCCGATTAAAGAGTTAATGGCAGCTTGTAACCGCTATTTAGAAAAAGCGCCGCGCGATTTTGTGACGTTTGAGTATGTGATGCTAGACGGCGTGAATGATACCGTTGAGCATGCGCATCAATTGTTGGATGTGATTAAAAATGTGCCTTGTAAGCTGAATTTGATTCCGTTTAATCCGTTCCCCAATAGTGGTTATGAAACATCTAAACCTAGCCATATTCGCGTATTCCGTGATATTTTAATGCAGGCGGGTTATGTGGTGACTGTGCGTAAAACGCGCGGTGACGATATCGATGCCGCTTGTGGGCAGTTGGCGGGTAAGGTCTTGGATAGAACCAAGCGGTCGCTTAAAAATATTCCAATAGAGGCGGTTGTGTGATGCTTAGTATCATAAAAATGCTGACGACTGTATTAGCGGCTTTGGCGCTTGTTGCTTGCGTTTCAAGCGCTCAAAACAGTAACAGCCCTAATTATAGCGAGACTGCATTAAGGGAGCGCGCCCGTGCGCACAGTGATCTAGCGGCCGCTTATTTTCAGCAAAACAAATATGAAATTGCCTTAACTGAATTTACTGAAGCCACCAAAATTGATCCCACTTACTCACCTGCTTACAACGGGCTTGGTTTAGTGCATGCGGCTTTGGGTGAAGATGCCAAAGCAGATGCAAATTTTTTGAAAGCTATTCAGGTTCAACCAAGTAGCTCAGAAGCGCACAATAATTATGGTAGTTTTTTATGCGCTAGAAAACGCTATGATGAATCCATTCCACATTTTTTGGCCGCAGTAAAAAATCCGCTTTATACTACGCCTCATCTAGCGTATGCCAATGCAGGCATTTGCGCAGCGCGTAAAAATGATTTGAAAAGCGCTGAGGTTTATTTGACTAAAGCATTGCAAATACAGCCATTAACTTATTCTGCGGCTTATCAGTTGGCCGATATTCAATTTAAGCGCAATGATATTAATGCGGCAAAACTCACTTTGCAAAATGTATTAATTGCTTCGCCAACACCTGAATCTTTGTGGCTTGCCATTAAAATTGAACGTATATTGGGTGGGCGAGATAATGAAGCGAGTTATGCCTTACAGTTGCGTCGGCAGTTTCCTAGCTCTGAACAAACAAGCTTATTATTAAGTGGTCAATAATTATTGGTAGTGGTTAAGGATAATATGGCACGCAAAACGAGTATGAAAGCAGAAGAAAATCCAATCGTATCAACTGAGCAAAGTGACAATCATCCTGCTCAAATGCCAAACAATCAAGTATCAACTGATGCTGTCGAATTAAATCATACAGCTTATTCGCGCTCTCGTTGTGGGGGTGCATTAAGAATTGCACGCGAAAAACAAGGCTTGGCAGTGCAAGATGTGGCGAGCAAGTTAAAAATAAGTAGCCGACAAATACAATCAATTGAAGCGGATGAATTTACAGCTCTGCCAGAATCGACCATTGTAAGAGGGTTTATTCGCAATTATGCCAAATTGCTCAAAATTGATGTGGAGCCACTTTTGGATGCCTATAATGTGCTAGTGCCCAGTAAAGAGCCGCTGGCTTTTACGTTAAAGCCTAGTACCAGCATGAAAGTTAACGGCTATAAAAAGCCTAAAACTGGGCGTTATATTTGGGCAGGTTTGTTGGCCTTGCTGGTATTAGGGACATGGTTTTTTTATCAAAGCTATATTGAAAAACCAAGCCCAATAGCCCCGACGGCTGAAGTGGAAATATTAGAGCCTTTGCCAGAGCCTGCGCTACCCGCTGCCGAGCGTGCTGAACAAACGGTTGATATTACACTTCCTGCAGTAGCGGCTGAGACAGCATCACCTGAAGCGATTGCTAGTCCCCCTGCAGTTACTACAGACGGGTTGCAAACCCCTCTAGCGACTGAAACGCCTGCGCTACCTGAAATAAAGCCAGCAGAGTCAGCAGAAAGCATGGCCAGGTTAGAGTTCAATGCGAGCCAAGAGACGTGGGTTAGTATTGTAGACGCCAAAGGGAAAGAAATTTACAACAAAACGATTTTTGCAGGCAGCCGTGATAGCTTGAGTGTTAAGCTGCCAATTAATGTGGTGGTTGGTAACGCGCGCGGCGCAACAATCACTATGAATAATAAGTTAATCGATTTAGCTCCGCATACACGCAGTAATGTTGCGCGTATTAAAATGGATAAGCTTGAGTTAAATCAGTTTGAGTAATAAGCATATGCGGCGTCCATGTTTACAGGTCATGATAGGCCACGTGCCTGTTGGTGGTGGCCTACAAGGTAGTGTCTCAGCTTCAGTGGTTGTGCAAAGCATGACCAATACCGATACTGCGGATGCGCAAGCGACTATTCAGCAAGTATTCGAACTATGGCAGGCGGGTAGTGAAGTCGTGCGAATCACGGTTAATTCGCCCGAAGCAGCAGCGCAAGTGGGTAACATTCGTGCGGGTTTAGATGCGATGGGTTGCAATGTGCCACTAGTGGGCGATTTTCACTATAACGGCCATAAGTTGCTTGCGGCTTATCCCGATTGCGCCAAAAGTTTAGCCAAGTATCGTATTAATCCAGGCAATGTTGGTAAGGGTAGCAAGCGTGATGAACAATTTGCTGCCATGATTGAGGCCGCGATTCAATATAAAAAATCGGTGCGCATTGGTGTTAACTGGGGCAGTTTAGACCAAGCCAAAATGGCGCAAATGATGGATGATAATGGCAAATCGGCCAATCCGATGTCAGCAGACGAGTTAATGCGTGAGGCTTTAATTCAATCTGCCTTAGAAAGCGCGCAACAGGCCGTCGATATTGGTTTAAACCCTAATCAAATCATTATTTCTTGCAAAGTGAGCAACGTACAAGATTTAGTTAAAGTCTATCGCGAGTTAGCAAAACGTTGCGAATTTCCTTTGCATTTAGGCTTAACCGAAGCGGGTATGGGTTCTAAAGGTATAGTTGCATCAACCGCTGCGCTGTCTTTGTTATTGCAAGAAGGCATTGGCGATACCATTCGCGTATCACTAACGCCAGAACCCAATGAATCACGCACTAAAGAAGTCGTTGTCGCGCAAGAGATTTTGCAAACCATGGGCATACGCTCATTTACGCCATTAGTCACGGCTTGCCCAGGTTGCGGCCGTACTACAAGCACTTATTTTCAAGAATTAGCCATGCAAATTCAAAGCTATCTGCGCACCCAAATGCCAGTGTGGCGCAAAGCGTATCCAGGGGTTGAGGATATGAGTGTTGCGGTGATGGGCTGTGTGGTAAACGGCCCTGGTGAATCTAAATTGGCTAATATCGGCATCAGTTTGCCTGGCACAGGTGAAACACCAGTAGCGCCAGTATTTGTGGATGGTGAAAAAACGGTGACTTTAAAAGGTGACCATATTGCGGAAGAATTTCAAGCAATTGTAGAAGATTACGTGCAAAAAAATTATGCTGAAGGTGGTAAATTGCGCCTTAAGCTAACAGAAAAAACTATACCAATTCAAGCAGTTAGTTAATTTTCAATGGCTCAAAACTCACCCAACCAAAAACTTCAATCTATTAAAGGCTTCTACGACATTTTGCCAGATGCCACGCCTCTGTGGTTTAAGCTAGAAGATACTGCACGCAAAATACTAACTCAGTATGGCTACAACAATATACGCATGCCTATCGTTGAGCCGACTGAGCTTTTTGTGCGTAGCGTAGGTGAGCATACCGATATTGTTGAAAAAGAAATGTATGCTTGGGAAGATAAGCTCAACGGCGACAAACTTACTTTGCGCCCAGAGGGCACCGCAGGTTGCGTGCGTGCGGTAATTGAAAGTAATCTTACCTACAATGGGCCACAGCGTTTATGGTATTCAGGCGCTATGTTTCGCCATGAAAACGTACAAAAAGGTCGTCAACGCCAATTTCACCAAATTGGGGTGGAGGCATTTGGTTTTGACGCGCCAGAAGTCGATGCTGAGCAGATTGTGTTGTTAGCTAGATTGTGGCGCGAATTAGGCATAACGGACGTTGAATTGCAGATTAATAGTATTGGCGATGCAGATGAACGATTGGCTTATCGCCAAACCTTAATTACCTATTTTGAGCAACATGCCGATTTGCTGGACGAAGACGCACAACGTCGTTTGCATACTAATCCACTGCGTATATTGGATACTAAAAATCCACGCATGCAAGTCATGTGTGAGGCGGCGCCTAAGTTGATGGATAGTCTAGGTGAAGCAAGCCGAACCCATTTTGAAAAGTTGTGTCAATTGCTGAGCGATGCAGGGATCAGTTACATCATCAATCATCGTCTAGTGCGCGGTTTGGATTATTACAATCGCACCGTGTTTGAATGGGTGACGACTAAACTGGGCGCGCAAGGTACGATTGCGGGCGGTGGCCGTTACGATACTTTAGTTGAGCGTTTAGGTGGTAACGCCACCCCTGCATGCGGCTTTGGTATTGGTTTAGAGCGTGTATTTTTGTTGATGCAAGAATATGGCGTTGCGGCAAAAAATACGCCTGATATTTATCTAGTTAATGTGGGTGAATTAGCCCAACAACAGGCTTTTGCCGTATCAGAAACATTAAGAAGCGCTGGTTTAAGCGTTGTATTGCATGTAGGTGGCGGTAGCTTTAAATCGCAAATGAAAAAAGCCGATAGAAGTGGCGCGCGCTTTGCCGCCATTTTGGGTGATGACGAAGTGGCGGCAGGTGAAGTGTCGCTTAAGCCCTTACTACATGCAGGTGAGCAAAAACGCTGTAAACTAGATGAAGTAACAAAAATAATTACTACATGCATTATTGAATAATATTAACTTGATTGATAATAAACAGCGTATGAGTGAAATCTTAACGATAAACAATCTAAACGTCACACCAAAAAATGATCCAAATCGTTTTTTGGTTAAAAATGCTGCTTTTAGTTTGTCGTCAGGTAAAACCACTTGCATCGTTGGCGAATCGGGCAGTGGTAAAAGCCTGACAGCGCTTACCATTATGGGTTTGTTATCTAAACAGTTGCAATCTTCAGGTAACGTTGTGTTTCAAGGCCAAGATATTACGCAATTAGATAATAAAGCGCTGCAAAAAATTCGCGGCGCAAAAATCGGTATGATTTTTCAAGAGCCGATGACCTCACTAAATCCTGTATTAACAGTGGGTTATCAAATTGGTGAAGCCTTATCCGCGCATATGGGCTTAAAAGGCTCTGGTTTAAAATTGCGTGTAGAAAGTTTGTTGCAGCAAGTGGGTATCCCCATGGAGCGCGCAAATAGTTATCCAGATGAGTTATCTGGTGGCCAGCGTCAGCGCGTGATGATTGCCATGAGTATTGCTTGTGAGCCTGCGTTATTGATTGCTGATGAACCAACTACGGCATTGGATGTGACGGTGCAAGCGCAAATCCTTCAGTTATTAGATGAATTAAAAACACGCATGAATATGGCCATGCTGTTTATTACGCACGATTTTGGCGTAGTGGCTGATATTGCCGATGATGTGATTGTGATGTTTAGGGGCGAAATTGTAGAAACAGGCACTAAAAAGCAAGTTCTGGAAAAACCGCAACACCCGTATACCAAAGCGTTGTTGGCCTGTGTGCCTGACGCAGAAGGCAAAAAGCAGCTTAAGCCGATTGATTATGCATGGTTGAAAAATGGGCTAAACGATAAAAAGGTGGCCGCATGAGTTTTGATAATCCGCAAAATTTAGAAAATGCACCTGTTATTTTGCAAGCTAATCATTTGGTTAAAACCTACACGCAAAGTAGTGGCCGTTTTGGCTTTGGCAGCACACAGGTTAAGGCGCTAGATGATGTTAGCCTTTCATTAAAAGCGGGTTCAACTTTGGCTGTGGTAGGTGAATCTGGCTCTGGTAAATCCACCTTGGCACGTTGTCTGTTACAATTGCATCCTTTTGATAGCGGCGAAGTGCTATTTGAAGGAAAAGATTTAGCAAAACTAGATGCATCTGCATTGCGGGCTATGCGAAAAAATTTGCAAATGGTGTTTCAAGACCCCTTTGCATCACTCAATCCGCGCATGCGCGTAGGTGAGATTGTTGGCGAGGGTTTGCTGATTCATGGCTTGGGTAGTGTATCTGAGCAAAAAAATAAAGTGCAGCAAATGCTGGAGCGTGTTGGTTTAAGCGCGAGTGATGCACTTAAATATCCACACCAGTTTTCAGGCGGTCAGCGTCAGCGCATTGGTATAGCGCGTGCTTTAGTGTTGCAACCAAAAGTAGTGGTATGCGATGAGCCAGTGTCAGCCTTGGATGTTTCTGTGCAGGCGCAGATTTTGTTGCTGCTAAAAGAGTTGCAGCGCGAAATGCAGTTAAGTTATATTTTTATTAGTCACGATTTACGCGTTGTGCGTCATATTGCCGATGAAATGGTGGTGATGCATAAAGGCAAAATAGTGGAGCAGGGTATGGTGGGGGATATTTATAACGCCCCACAGCAGTCTTACACACAGCAATTATTAAGTGCAATACCAGGACGCAAAGCAGCGTAGTCTTTAGGTATTGGTAAGAAGTTAATGAAGAGAGAAAAGTAATGGCATACGATTTAGAAGAGCAAGAACAGTTAGATGAATTTAAAGCGTGGTGGAAAAAAAATGGAAAATTAGCCACTAATTTAGTGTTAAGTGCGTTAATCGCTTATGCCACATGGCAGGGTTATGGCTACTATCAAAACAAAAAAGCAGTAGAGGCTTCTACCCTATACCAAGCTTTAGTTGTCGCAGAAACTAGCAAAGGCAAAGATATTCAATTGCAAGCGGCCAAATTAAAGGCGGATTACGCAGGTACGCCTTATGCAGGCCGTGCGGCGATTATTTCAGCAAAGGCCAGCCTTGCTGCAAGTGACACCAAAGCAGCTAAAACGCAATTAGAGTGGGCTGCAAAAAACGCCAAAGAAAGTACGACTAAAGCGATTGCTAGTTTGCAATTGGCTGGTATTTTGTATGAAGAAAAAAGCTATGATGCTGCTTTGCAATTATTAGCAAATGATGCTGATAAGGGATTTATGGGCTTAAAAGAAGACCTTAAAGGCGATATATATTCAGCGCAAGGTAAAAAAACTGAAGCTAAAAAAGCCTATGAAGCAGCACTGAACGAACTGGATGCGCAAGGCAAAATGCAACAATACACACGCCAAAAACTGGAAGCGTTAGGGGCTTAATTGCTGGTTTCAATGATGCGAAATTCTATTTCTAGATGGCTCATAGTCACTATTGTTGTTGGTTTAACAGCGTGCAGTTCACTTAAGGATTTGAGTGCCAATCTAACAGAAACGGTATTTGGACGTGAGCCAGTGACTCCGCCAGCCGAGTTGGAAGAGTTCAAAGCAACATACGTTGCTAAAATCGATTGGTCTAGTAATGTGGGCGATACAGAAAAGTACGATTACAGCCTTGCAAAAGACTCTGATGCTGTTTACGCGGCAAACACTAAAGGCGAATTAACCAAATTAGATGCTGCAAAAGGTAATCAGTTGTGGCAGGTTGATATTGGAGAGTCGATTAGTGGCGGGGTTGGCGTAGGCGCGGGGATTGTCATGGTTGGCAGCAGTAAAGGCTATGTGCATGCCTACGATACTGCAGGAAAAATGTTATGGAAAGCAAAACTATCCAGTGAAATATTAAGCGTGCCGCGATACTTTGACGGCTTTGTGATTGTACGATCTGGCGATAATCGTATTTATGGCTTGAGCGCAACAGATGGCAGTCGTAAGTGGGTGTATGAGCGTGCAACTCCAGCTTTATCATTGCGCAGCAGTGTTGGTGTAGTGGTAGATGGCGGAGCTGTATATGCTGGATTTGCGGGTGGTAAATTGGTTGCTATTCGTGCCGATAACGGCAAAATTTTATGGGAAGCAACCGTAGCACAACCGAAAGGCGTGACTGAAATTGAGCGTATTGCTGATATTACAAGCTTGCCTTTTGTCGATGGCGCTTTGGTTTATGCAGTGGCTTATCAAGGCAAAATTGCTGCGGTAGACCGTGCCACTGGTAAAGTGGTTTGGAATCGCGATATTTCTAGCTACTCTGGTTTGAGTGCAGAAGATGCGAAAATATTTGTGTCGCATACTTTGGGTTCGGTCTACTCACTGGATTACACCAGCGGTAAAACATTTTGGCGTCAAGGCGCTTTAGCCAACCGTCGTCTATCAACGCCATTACCCATGGGTAGCTTGATTGCGGTTGGTGATTTAGAAGGCTATGTACACTTTTTAAGTCGCGATGATGGTAATTTCTCGGCACGCATTAAGTTAGATGATAATGCGGTGATGTCACTTATTCCTGGTTCAAACTCTTCACAACTCATAGCCGAAACCCGTGATGGTGGCGTTTATGCAGTTAGTGTCAAATAATTAACCCCCAAATATGTTACCTACTATTGTTTTAGTTGGCCGACCTAACGTCGGCAAATCGACCCTTTTTAATCGCATGACTAAAAGTCGTGATGCGCTGGTGGCTGATTTGCCTGGGCTTACACGCGATAGGCACTATGGTCGAGGTATTGGCGCCAGCAAGCCTTATTTGGTGATTGATACAGGCGGTTTTGAGCCGGCTGCTGAAAGCGGCATTTTAAAAGAAATGGCGCGTCAGACCTTGCTGGCGATTGATGAAGCTGATGTGGTTATTTTTCTGGTGGATGGCCGTGCAGGTATGACGCCACAAGAATTTATTATTGCCGACAAATTGCGCAAATCTCAGCGCCCGGTTTTGTTAGCGGTCAACAAAACAGAAGGCATGAATAAAGCGGTTGTTTCGGCGGATTTCCATGAGTTAGGTTTGGGCGAGCCATTATCGATTTCTTCTGCGCATGGCGAAGGTGTTAAAGACTTAGTGGAATTGGCTTTAGAAAACTTTCCAGAGCACACCTTTGAAGAAGAACGTACCAATCTTAAAAAACCTAAAATCGCCATTGTTGGCCGGCCAAATGTGGGTAAATCAACATTAGTGAACGCTTTGCTAGGCGAAGAACGCGTGATTGCATTTGATGAGCCAGGCACGACGCGTGATTCGATTGAGATTGATTTAGAAAAAAACGGAAAAACGTATACGATTATTGATACAGCTGGCGTGCGCAAACGTGGTCGCGTGTTTGAGGCTGTTGAGAAATTCTCAGTAGTCAAAACCATGCAGGCAATTGAAGATGCTAACGTAGCGATTTTGGTCGTGGATGCGCAAGAAGGTATTACTGAGCAAGACGCGCACGTTGCTGCTTACATATTAGACGCTGGCCGTGCCTTGGTGGTCGCGGTAAATAAATGGGATGGTTTGCCAGAAGATGAACGCGAATTTATTAAAAATGAGATTGACCGCAAATTAGTCTTTTTAGATTTTGCTAAATTTCACTATATTTCAGCGTTAAGAAAAAAAGGTTTGCCAGAGCTATTTACCTCTGTAGATGGCGCATTTAAAGCAGCCATGTCTAAATTAGCAACGCCACAACTAACGCGTGTATTGATTGACGCCATCGCACAACATCAGCCGCCAATCAGTCGCGGTACCAGACCGAAATTAAAATATGCGCATCAAGGCGGCATGAATCCGCCGATTGTAGTGGTGCATGGCAGCCATGTGGATGATATTAAAGATAGTTACAAGCGCTATTTAGAAGGCGTTTATCGTAAGACTTTTCAGTTAGTTGGTACGCCATTGCGCGTGCAGTTTAAACAAGGCGATAATCCATTTGCTGAGCCAGAAAAGCGTAAAGCGGGTGAAGGCATTGTGAGCATGCGCCGCCGCAAAACAGCGCAACGTGCGGAACTTAAAGCTAAAAAAGACGCAGAAGATAAAAAGCGATAGTATCAACATGACGCATTAAAAAAGTTAACCACTTTTTTGGGTTAAATTTTACTGATGAAAAACCTAATGCAATTGGCTTAACACAGAAGCCTTAAAACAAGTGCATTAGTAAAGGCTTTCCCAAAATTTCCACCATACACGTTCGTCTTCACTCACTTTGCCCAGCACCATAGGGTTTTGTGGGTAATTGGTTTTAAGAATGCGCATTGTGTCTTCTTTTAAGTCATTTAAATCCATATAGTCGTAAGCGCTCACGCTAACAACTAAAGCCTCTTCAACTGAGCTTGAGTTTGGATAGTACTCTAAAACATATTTAGATCGATTTAAAGCTGCCAAATAAGCGGTACGCTTCATATAATAGCGCGCGACGTGCATTTCATGCTGCGCAAGTGAATTCACTAAATAAACCATACGCTGAGTGGCATCTTTGTAATAACGACTTTTTGGGTAGCGTTCGACTAATTCTTTTAACGCAGCGAATGATAGTTTAAGCGTTTTAGGATCGCGATCGGTAATCTCTTGACCAGTGTATTTTTCAATAATCCCACGTTCATTAAAGCTGGCTAAACCTTTCAAATAATAAGCGTAGTCCACATTAGGATGATTAGGATGTAGTTTAATAAAACGATCTGTTGCAACAACAGTAGAGGCTGGGTCTTGTTTTTTGTAATGGATGTAGGCAATTTCTAATTGCGCCTGCGTTGCATATTTGCCGTTTGGAAAGCGCGACTCTAAAAGCTGATAAAGATACAATGCATTATCGTAGTCTT